>Ga0307516_10001661_pt1 | contig 30618 bp, 39 predicted proteins | sample 19_EM_MG_FD_203310 | JGI IMG/M metagenome (GOLD analysis project Ga0307516, IMG submission 203310) | Populus trichocarpa ectomycorrhiza microbial communities from riparian zone in the Pacific Northwest, United States - 19_EM | ecosystem: Host-associated > Plants > Roots > Unclassified | place... | reverse complement strand
GCCCCCCCCCCCCCCCCCCCCCCCCCCCCCCCCCCCCCCCCCCCCCATGATGTTTAATTCATTCGTCGTGTGCAGGGCGACGAGGACAGTCACCGATAACTGCTGCACAAACACGCGCTAGACACTAGGTGGCACTGTCCAATGGCAGCACGAGCACGTGCTCTACGTGACGAGGCTGTGCTCGAGCCGATGAGGGGCGCTGGCCGGTTCGGAATGCGTCCGCGCTCGGAATTCGACTCGGCTGTGTGACTCAACTCGGTTCTGCAGGGTCCTGGCCCTCCGTCCGGCGCAGCACGTTCTATCACTCGGCCTTCGTCGCTCGATGGGTGTTGGGATAATAGATAAAGGGTTGATGGAAACGGTGAGATTAGAACATGCACATGTGCATACATACACATACACGTATATGTTGACGTGCATTCTACACGACTAAGCAGAACGAGTGAGATATTTCTCCGATGTGCCGATCCCGTGCCGCACACTGGGAATGCGGATGGACAAGGAGGTGCGCGCGTCGCTATCGCCGACCTATCGGACGCAGCCGGCCGGGCTGCGCTCTGGCCGTCTCAATTCCCGTGCGCGTTCACTTGACATTCATAGGCTCTCACGTGCATGCCGTGACGAACGTCTTCGTGTTAAGGTATCTCTTCGCTTTCCCATCCATCATTACACGGTGCACCGACCGTATGCACCCTCCCCCCCGCCTCACCCCCAACACCGTATCGCATTGCTCCCCATCGTTTATCCCACCAACGGCCTCTAGATCCGCAGCCCGCTGATGATATCAGGCCCTCGCACCCTAATAACAGTGGTCCGAAAGGAAATATGTAACGAAAAATAAACCCCCACATCCATCCCCGGACCGAAAAGTGGAGAAGAAAAGAGAGAGAAAAAAAAGACGGTATATACCAACAGATTCACATTTACAGCTTCGCCTCGACGTCACCGAGGAGATCAGTGACGCCGTGGCTGCCGACGACGGCAACCTTGGTCTTCTTGAGCGACGCGGCCTTGGGGAACGGGGCATCGAAGATCTCGTTCAGCTCCTCGAGGGTGCGGTCCTTGGTCTCGACGAAGAAGAAGTAGATGAAGGCGGCTTGGAAGGTGTCCCAGGCGATGTACAGGAAGTAGAACCTCCACTTGACGTTCCCGAGACCGATGGGCGTCACGTACTGGTTGAAGAACGAGGCGATGTTGACCCAGAAGTTGTACACGGCCATGCCCTTGGCGCGAGTCTCGAAGTCGAGACACTCGACGGGGTACAGAGCCTGGAAGGGCGTGAATGCGACTGAGAAGGTGAAACCGAAGAGGTAGATCATCGCGATGGTCTGGGGGTTGGTGTGTCAGCGGGCGGGTGCGAAAGCGGTGGATGCGGAAGAACTTACGGCGTTGGATCCAGCCTTGTTTCCGGTGCCCGAGTAGGTGGCCGAGAGCGCGGCGACGATTGAGAACCACAAGACGAACAGGCATGAGGCGGTGAACAACATCTTCCTGCGCCCAACCTTGTCGACCAGGGTGGAACCGATGACGGCGCCGAGGAACGACAGGACAGCGATGACTCCGTTCAGCATGAGCTGGGTGTTGACGTTGGTGATACCGGCCTGCTCCAACATGACGGGCAAGAAGTACGAAATGGCGGCGTTACCAGACCATTCTGCGGAGTTCCGTCAACTTCCGAATACGGGAGGGGCCGGGGGCCGCGGGGTAACTCACGCCCGAAGAAAGCCATAGCGACGACCATGGTCATCCGCCACCTGGCGGCACGGGTCTTGATGAGATCACTGTAGTCCCACCAGCGCTTGTCGGAGCCCTCCTTGGTGATCATCTGCTGCATCTCGCTGTACGACAGCTTGACGATGGCGTTGTCGGGATCGTCGTCGCCGTGGTACTTGACCAGAATCTGAGAAATCCGTCAGCGCGAATGTTCCCAGGGAAGGTACGCTCAGCGGGTGCGCGCGTACAGCGAGGGCCTCCTCGTGGCGGTCGTTGGCCATCAGCCATCTGGGCGACTCGGGAAGGAAGAACACGCTCACGGCGATGATGCCCGAGAAGGTCATCTGCAGCCAGAGGGGGATGCGCCATGCGCGGCTGTCACTGTAGTGCAGGTTGGTTCCGTAGGTGACCCAACTGGCGGGAATAGCTGTGCGACGGCCGTGTGAGTGCACCACCCACGCATACGTACGCACCCGAGGGAAAAAACAGACTTACATCCGATGAACCAGAAAGAATTGTATATGCCGGTCAAGAAACCACGGTAGACAGGATGCGCGATCTCGGCGACGTAACTAGGACCAGCGGTGGCCGACATGGCGACACCGAAACCCAGAACGAAACGTCCTCCCTTGAACTGAGCCATGGAGGTTGACGGTGCCTGAATGCACGTTCCGAGGATGATGATCATCGCTCCGATGAACATTCCCCACCGTCGCCCCCAGGTATCCTATACTCCCCGGAACGCACGGTTAGCGGCCGACTCTGCCTCGCGTGGGATCCGGCGCGGGGCGACTTACGGTCAGAGGGCCAGCCACGAACGAACCGGCGATGTTCCCGACAGTGTAGATGGCGAAGACGAAACCCGTAGACTCTCCCGTAGTCTTCATGCCGAATTGCTTCTGGTACGGCTTCATGGCGTTGATGGCGCCCATGAGGGAGCCGTCGTAGCCGTTGATGCACGAGTTCATGGTGGCGATGAAGCAGAAGAAGTACAACTGCAGCATGCGCCTCGAGAACATCCGCACGGGCGACTTGGCCACGGCGTTCGCGAACGCGACGTTTTCGACGATCTGGACGTTCCGCTCGCCGACATGCTTGGCCAGGCCGTCGCTGGCCAGCTCCTTCTCGTCTGCTGAGTCGGCCATCGCTGAGATCGACTCCGTATTCTTCTTTCTTCCTGCCGAACGGGCACGCAGGTGGGGGCGGGAGGGGGTTGACCGGGGAGAAGGGGAGGGAGAGATGTAGAGAAGAACTCTCGAGGAGATATCGAGCCTGGGGAATGTGAAGCTGGGAGGACGGGGAGGTAACTATATACTCGAACAGAGGCACATCCAGACGATCAACCCACACCCTTTCGCTCCCAGGGTACGCACATCTCAGCTGCGGGTGCCAATTAATGCGAACAATCTGGATGCTACATACACACAGGGACGGACGCCCGCTCGCCCGCGGCGTCGACTCTACCATGTACCTGCCTTGCCCGCCCGCCTACCTGCGTACCCGACTGCCGAGCCTACCTACACACGCCCGGAGGGGCATGCACGCGCGAGGTTCGAACGGACGGGATCAATCTAGAGTGGGTTCTTTTCCTTTGTCATTTCCTCTTCTTCGGGGATGGGTGGATACTAGGTGCCTTGCGGTGGATATTGTGGGTGAAGAGTCTGGAGTTTTCCGGCAAATATTAGCTGCCAGTTGCGCCCGTACTCCTTCGCATGGATGGATGGGTGGCGGCAATATGCGGGGCAGGAAGAGAACATGGGGTGGGGCCACGATCGGGAAGGGCTCTCGATTATCCACAACCCTGGAGAGTAAGCCATGATATTGCTTGCGGACCCCGGGGTTGCACCAGCGCAATATCTAACCACCGCGCCGCGTGTGTACTAGTACATTGTCCATCCATGCATCCGCGTGCGCCAGAAGATATCGGGTGGGGCCGACTTGTCGCGCTCTTCAACTCCTGGGCTCTCTCTCCTCTCGAAGCTCTTCGCACGGAGGATGGGTGTTCTTCCTTCCCTCCTCCGATTGGGGATCACGAGACGTCGACGAAATCCAGGACGCCATTGCGCATCGCCGACGGACCAGAGATTGCTCGAGCCCGGATCCGTCCCGGCCAACTGCGGCGGACAGAGCTCGCAGCAAAAAAAACGTGGAGGCGGCGCGGTGAATCCGGTGAGCGCAGAGCCGGGGCTTCCGTAACCAAAACTGCGATTCGCGTCCAAGTACCACTGTCGATGCCCACTGCATAGATAGGTGGGTATCCAGAGTCGATCGTGACCGGCACCATTCCGCGGTCGCGTCCGATCCATGTATGCATCTCGTGTCCGGCATTGATTGCGAGCAAGACCCATTATTCGCCCATTCTTCACACACGCCACAATCGAGTCGGGATGGCGCCGGCTTGCACGTGATGTGCAGCAGCGGCTCTTTCGGAAGTGGCGTCTGGGAGAGTGGATGCCAGATGTGGGTGTCGCGAGGACGAGGAACTGGCGGCCCGCTGCTCCGCGAAAAGAAAAGAAAGGGGAAAAGAAAAGAAAGGGGGAAGGGAAAAAGGAAACAAAGAAAGAAAAAGGAAAGAGGGAAGAAAGAAGAAAGAAAGAAAAGAAACCGTGGACCCCACCCATGTACGTATGTGCGACGGTTCAACGGCGCCTGATAGATATCTAGATAGACACAATCGTGTGTACATGTCTTGCGTACCCGGCTGCGCAGCTGCAAAGACGTGTGGCGTGCGGACCTCGATCGCGGGACTGCACTTGCGACTGCCTTCTGCTGCTTGGACCGACTCCGGCCCGCGCCGCACACCACACACAGAGATCCTTGCCCTCTGCTCTCCTCCGTGCCATGTGGATAGTCTGCTCTACATGCTCACATCGCCATGTGGGGTGCTCACATGGATGCGATGCGAGATCACCGGAGGGACTCGCACGGCGCCCCCGTCGACTTCCTCTCCCTGGATCCCCTTCGCGTGTGCCCGCCGGCTGCGGCCGACGTGGGGACTGTCGTCCTGCTCTTGTGCTTTCCGGTGCCGGAAGATACGCTCAGGCTGGAGTAGCGCAGAGGACGGCCGGCCCTTAGTCACCGCTGACTTCGCAGCCGGCTCGTTAAGCTTGCCCAGAGTAGGCATGACACCCCGTCGGATTCGCATATTAGATATTCCACTTCACCCTTCGCGCAGCAGCAGGCTGACTGTACGCGCATAGAGTATGTACTAGTACATACATATCTTCCAGACCTGGCAGACCTTCTAACGAGACATGTTTCCGGGATGGTTGTTTCCGGGGATCGTCAACACGCTCGCACCCGGAGCCGGAGGGAACCGCCGCCGCCTTCCTTTCTGCCTGAGTGCTCGGGTCCAGGCAGTGCAGCAGCAGCCTGGCACTGAAGAAAAGAAACCAAAACAAGAAGACGCTGCAGTCCTCCTGTGTCCGCGCTGTATGTACATACGATCGCCCTTCAATCCGTCAATTCGGGCGCAAATGCGCAAAAAAAAGGAAAGGAAAAAAGAAACCAGTCCGGGCATGTTTGCGGGTGAGGGGGTGGGGATCCCGGAATAGAAAATTAAAATTAAAATGAAATAACACGCAAGCGATTTGGACGGTTGAGTTTAAGAGAAACAAAGTATATACTCTGCGTTCATATCTACGTGCGCAACTACCGGGTGACGGCCCTGGCGATCGTTTTCTCTTCTTCCTGTTTGTTCGTTTTGGTCGCATGCGACTTATCTAGATCGTGGCGATATCTACACACTTTTCCACAGCCCTTGCGGCTCGTCGCGGCTTCCCTGGTCCCTGGCGACGATTCGGGCCGCCGCCGCTCCCCTTGCGCTCGTGATCGTCCTCACGGTATCTATCCAGACGCTTCTCCCCCCTGCTCCGCCGCCGGTGCCAGCGAGGAGCAATCCGGCCGCATGTCCACCAGCTCTCCGCGCGCATACATAGTCACCACGGAAACCAGAGGGAGGGGCCCCGCGATCGGGATCGCAGAACCACCGTCGCCGTGCCGGAAGCGAACCCCTCTCTCCCTCTCGTCGCCACTGGCCGCCACTGCGAAATGTCTTCCCGCCATGTGCACGCGCGCACGTAAGTCGTGGCGATGGAAACCACTGGAGTGGCATTTACCGTGCCTTTCCATGCACGTGCCAGCGCCTGTGGTTGCTGTGTCCAGATTTCCAGTGATCTCGGCCCGATCTCAGGGGCAATAGCTGGTGGCTGTCCACATGCAAGGTAGACACGCAAAGGGCAGAGGAGATGCACGGAGCGGAGAACTCGCATTCAGTCGTCGCAGTCGATCGAGCATTGCACGGAGTCTGGCGATCCCGGGCCTGCGAGGTTGCAGGATCATTTCGTCCCCCTCTCCCTCTCTGTGGCCGCTCCGCCGCTGTAGCCTCGCCCTCTGGGGTCCGTGTCTCTCGTGCACGTGGTGTGGCAGGCGGACGGGACCAGCGTGACTTGTGCGAGAAACTGGAGGCCTCCTCGCACACTACCCCCCCCCCCCCCCCCCCCGGCTCTAACCCCGAGCTTCCTACCTCCTCCCCGACCCCTGAATCCCCAAGCCCTACACTCCCCAGACGCAAAAGCGTCAAAACAGCCTCTGGTAGCTATCCGCCTCCACCAACAGTACCCAGCGCCCAACAACCAACCAAACAGCCATCCCATCCCTTCACTCCATTCCACTATATACCCTCCGAGACCAGAAGCCACCCGTGCCACATTCAGGCTAGTGCTGCTGTTGCATATACAATCCCGCAGGATCGGACAGTGCTTACTTCACTTGGTCTCGGTGTAAGTAGCTTACCCAGGGCACTCGGTGATGATATCCCATGAAGAGCGAACCTCCCGCTCCCCCCCCCCCAGGCCATCCTTGATCTCCATGCGCTCACTCCCACTGTTCGCCCAACCGTACTCCGCCGATGGTTCATACGATGTGGAATCACGTGATCACTACTCACACATAATCACTCGCCAATCGGTCTGGTAAATGAGACAGCGTTTTCGGGTTGTCTCGGGCCTGGGCGTAGGGAAAGGGGGGAGCTACAACGGGACGCCTGAAGACTAGTCGAGGTCGGGGTTGGGCAGTGGTCGAGAACTGGTGTGTGTCTATTGTCTTGATCTAGGTGCACGCGATTAGTAGTTGAACGGGAGAGAAGAGAAAGGGAGTTAATATGATCGGACTGTCTTATTACCACTGAGCATGGCACTCGATCTTGCAATTGTGTGCGTTGGAACGGCTTGGAATAGCACTTACTCCCGATTTGTCGGCGGCTTCTCCTTCTCGCGCTCCGTATCCCAACCGACTTGAAGTCTTCTCTCCGACCTAGAAGCCTACGAGATTGTGAACGGCTCGCCAAACAGCCGTCCTGCGGTTGCGCCACTTCACTGCCCCCCCCCAAGGCTAGCGATCTCGCTCCATAATCATGCCCCGGTCGCTGTAGTCTGCGCGGGGAAGAATGTGGGAAGCGGAGTTTTCCACTGGGACAGTGGGGGGTTTGCGGACTGCGTCCGGCCATATCCGATATCGTGACTCTGAGGCGATAAACCGCCGTGATGGAGGTTTAACTCGAAATTGGAGACGTCGGACATCAGGCTGCGCACATCAGATGCCACAGGATGGTGCGGGTGCTGGACAGGATCATCGCGGTGTGTGTCGGAGGCCGGGGGTGCACGGGGTGTCTGAGGGCTTGATGCGCGCAAAGATAAACGGCGCAGGCAGTCGTGAAATTCCCGTCCGTCGACGAGGGGCTGAGCGGTGATGCGAAATGGACCGATCGTGCAGACGAAGGAAGCAATGTTGGATCAGGCGGAGTATTCACTGCTGCTGATGCTGGCTCTTGACGAGATGCGAGTGGGTTGGATGGGACTGATCTATGAGGATGTGGGGGCTATATATATGGGCGACTGGTGGGTAGACGAACTGCGCTTGTGGTAGAGTACACTGCTCTGTCTGGGAGTGTTGTGGTTCTGGGCTCTGCTAGAATAGACAATCCCCTCGAATCGATGAATGTATCTTATGTTTTATCAGCCGACTGGCCTTGAGTACTACATATGGTGGTCGGCGAAACAGCGATACGATCAACTACTGCAATTATTCGTGTCATCTGGAATTAATATGGAGACCTGTGATGACGTAAAATCTCATGACTGCCGGAATCTGCCGAACTGGCTATGCTACGGTGCGGGGGGGTCCAGCTCTCATGCATATGATATGGCTGAAATTCTCTCTGGATTAGAGCAATGTATGCACCAGATAGTGTCTATATCTACTGTTTGGAATTGTGGGACTTGTAGATAGATAAGATGTACCCCGCCGATAAGCGATAAGATCCGCATAACTATGGGCTCCCGTCGCCCCACCGCACGCGCCACGACGTCCAGCGCGAGAATGGCGCTCCTTCTTCTCGTCCTCCTCTGCTTACCGGCAGTTTCCCTTCTGCTCTATCGGCATCGCGCAAAGCCCTCCACTATCCCACTGTTGCATCCTCTTTCCGCGTTCACGTCGGTCCCAATCCTGATCCCCACCGTCTTGGGTCGCCGGAACGCTACGATCTACAGAGCACACCTCCGGCACGGACCTTTCGTCAGACTCTCCCCCACCGAGATCTCCTTTTCCGCGTCCACCGTACTGAGCACGATTTACACCTCGTCCCCCAAACCTCCCTGGTACCGCATCTTCGACAATTATGGTGTGGCCCCGATGTTCGCAACCCTGCTTGGGCGGGAGCATGCGGCTAGGAGGAAGGTGTTGGCCGGGCCCTACAGCAACGGTGCGGTCCTGAAGAATCCCGCGATCAAGTTGGTTGCAAGGGAAGAACTGCCGGTGCTATTGAGTGGGTTCTCGGCAGCCGGCGGCAAGAAGGTCGAAGTGTGGATGACGTTCAATCGACTCACAATGGACTTCGTGACTGCCTTTCTTCTTACCCGCGAATTGGGGAGTAGGTTTCTGGAAGGCGAGGACATGCAGATATTGCGGCTCTATCACAGCCGTCGCGGCTACTTTGGAGTTTCGACGGAGCTGCCGTGGCTGGCGAGGTGGATCGTACCCAAGCGGATTCACGATGCGAACGACCGGATTGAGGCATGGTGTCGTCGTCTGTGCGAGCGGCGTCTTCACGGGGAAGGAGGGGAGGAGGTGTGTATCTTCGACCGGCTCGCCGCCGCCGCAGAAATCACGGACTTGCAAGCAGCCAGCGAGATGCTAGATCACATCGGAGCGGGACACGAGACCACCGCATTGGCGCTGTCTTCCACCCTTGCAGCTCTCTCGGCGCGGCCGGAGTTGCAGAAACAGCTTCGGAGGAGCCTGGAGCCGTTCGTGGAAGCTCGAGATGGGTGGCGGCTCCCCCGAGGGGACGGGGACGGACTGGAGGAGAACTCGCTGCTGAACGCTATAATCAAGGAGTCGCTGCGGCTGTATACGCCCATTCCTGGGAGTCAGCCCAGGGTCGTCATCCGCGATATGGACATACTGGGCCACTTCGTGCCAGCCGGAACCGTGATATCAGCGCAAGCATACTCGCTTCACAGGGACCCAACGGTCTGGAAGCAAGCGGAGAGATTTATGCCGGAAAGGTGGTTGGAAGGAGATACGACGGAGATGGAGAGGGCGTGGTGGCCGTTTGGCAGTGGCGGGAGAGGTTGCATCGGACGAAATCTGGCTATGTGGGAGATGAGGATGGTTCTTGCTGCTATTTACGCAAACTTTGAGACGGAAAGCTCGAGTAGTCCGGAGGGTACGGATTCGTACATCACCTCTCCGGTCGAAGAACGGGTCGAGGTTGTTTTTGCAAGGGTTTAAGGTCAGACCGGAGTATCCGATTGCTTAGATAGCCCGGTGCGGGATCTCAAACGTTGTAGCACTTTGAAGACGGGTGTTTCAGAGTATCGACATCATCAGCCGAGATCCGCTCGTGTACATAGCAGAGACCGGAAAGGATGGGGCGCGGAATCACGGTGCGAATGCGTTCGAAGTGGCATGTGCTGCTATATTTGCTAGACTAGCTCAAACGTGCAAGCTATGTGAGGTGCCACTTAGGGTCCGTGACTGTGTTGCAAAATCAAATAAGCTTAACCGGGAGAGGGCCACGGGGACTGTACCCCACCCCTCTTTCCACCAGGGCTGTGTTGCTTCCCTCTGCAGTCCCACACTTCCAAACTCACACAAATCACCGCTACTTCTACAGGCCACCCGGTCCCAAAACAATACCTTCTCCCAGCCCACTGTTTCCTCAGTTCCTCAGGTCCACTTCCTCAGATCACTACCTCTTTTCGCATCAATCCCACTCAAATCAACTACCTACTCTCTCAGACTATCTCCTCGGATCTCAGCCCAGACTAGCTGCGTTCCGCTCCACAATCTCTCTCTTCCTCCACGCCGCATACCAGACAAGAAGATGCTGGCCGCACTCTTCCTCCAACTACTCGTAGCCCTCTGCTTCGGCCCTGCGGTGGCCTTCCCCTTCCGCTTGCGCGTTCCCGGCAGAGGCTACAACGCCACCAGTCCGGGCAACACTACCACGGTGACCGCCCAGTGCATCTCCCCCCTCACCACCGGCTCTGCGGATGCCTATATGGGGCACAGTCTCAACTGCTCTGGCAAGCCCTATTTCCCGGAAAGGTACACCTGCTGGGACGGCTATCGGCTCTGCCCCCGGGGAGCCCGTGCCTGCGGCACCGACCGCATTACGTATGATTGCTACTATAGCAGCCAGTATCGGTATGTCTCCAAATCCCCACGGTGGGGAACAGTGAGGTTCCGTTGTTTAAGCCGGCTCGATCACTGGTCCCAAGCTTAGGCTTTAGCCTGGTGCGAGGTGACCGCTTGGAGCTTATACTGACTGATCCCAGCTGCGTCAGTGGGACTCTGCAGCAGGTACCCGGTGGCTTCGGGAACGTGACTGCGACATACGGAAACTCGAGCGCCGTCAGGACGGCTGCCTATCTTTCGGAACCGGCGGCTACCCCTGATGCCCCAACGGGAAATGCAACAGTGCCGTATGTCACAAGCACCCCGCCTTACTGCGGCGAGGATGAGGAACGGCCTCTGTTCTACTGAGGACGCTGTTCGCTCTGGCTAGAGCAACCGGCGATGCTCTTGGTGGCCGTGGTTTGGGGAGTTGGAGTTGGGAGTTGGGAGTTGGGTGTTTCGGGTTGAGTTTGGTTGCTTTTTGGGAGAGGGATTTTTTTTTTGGGCTTTCTATGTCGAGTGGATTGTTCATTGGGTTGCTTTTGGAGTTGCTTTTGTCGATTTTTTTGGGGGGCTTTCTATCTTGAGTGGATTGTTCATTGGGTTGCTTTTGGAGTTTTGTGGATTTTTTTTGGGGCTTTTTATGTTGAGTAAATTGTTCATTGGGTTGCTTTTGGAGTTGCTTTTGTGGATTATTTTTTGGGGGCTTTCTATGCGAGTGGATTGTTCATTGGGTTGCTTTTGGAGTTACTTTTGTGGATTATTTTTTTTGAGCTTAAGTTTTAGAGCCTGTTCTTTTCGGCGTATATATTTTTCCACCACACAAACCTGATAGTATACCGTATAACACATATGGTATACCACGAGCGTTCGGCTCAACACCTGGGTTTCTGGTTTTGGGGGCCTCCGTCAGTAGTGATGCTGAAGATCTAGGTGCGAGGTCTGGGCGCTGAAATATACGCTGGGAATATATGCTCGAAAAGAACAGGCCCCTAGTCAATTGACGAACTAGAACTACGTGTTTGCCACAGGGACCGAGGTGAATTTGAAGTTGAGGTCAGGCCTGCGAAGCATGATGTCGAATCGCTGCCGTATGTAGCGTATGTTCTGTGAGCTTCTTGAACGTACACAAGAGATAGGCACACGATCGATTCTCTCCTGTAAGCCACGCAAAGGGCAGCTATATCGTGGGAATCTAGCCTCCAAGCATATTGTCCGCAGAGTGTTTGAACGGCCTGAACGCTCATACCCCCTCGCTCCTGTCCCGAGATATCAGGCATGCGATAGACTCCGAAGGCTATCATCCCCCCCCCACTCTATATCTGCCTCTGGCGTCCACGTGGAGTATCGGCCGCGCCATCGAGGAGAGCGGAGTGAAGTTGAATAGAGTGTTGTCGTCACTAAAAGCCGAAGGACTAGATATGGCGAATTATCTACTCGTAGGTCATGGCAACACAGACTACGGCCCATTCCAGTCCTCCGAGTATCTAAAGTCTGCCTCACCCTCCCCCCCCCTCCCGGCTCCCACCTTCTGCGTCGTCTTCGTTGTCTGTTGCTACACTCGACCGACATTGGGGGGGGGGGGGATATTCCAAGAACATTGGAGTTGCTTCCGCACACCGTCGATCGGGGAAGAATGCCCACTGCTGCGATTGCTGAGTCGAGGGGGGAGGGGGGGGGCTTGGGAGGGGAGAGCTAGAGCGGCCGAACGGCCAACTTTTGCTCCGCGCACGCACCACGAATCACGTCGACGCATAGGGTGCGCTTCACGAAGGATCATGCAACAACCCGTGACTCGCACATCACGCCGCGACAAGTAACTAAGCGATCACGAGCGCGTCCATCGCGTCTTGGCTTGCGCGCGTGTATTGTGTGTCGAGCGTGTGTGGGGCGTTGGCGGGGCTGGGATCACTCCGGAGCCGGGATCGGAAGCCAGTGAACAGCCGGCCAGCCCAGGGCAATCTCGAGGTGCCGATGTCGTGAATTGCCGAAACTCCGGGGTGCGGGAAAACGGGTGGCAATCCACGCTCGCGGTTGAAACGAGTGGCAACCCTGCCCCCCCCCCCCATCTTTCCGTTGTCGCGTTCCTCCTCTTCCCTCGCACATATGTATATCGAGGCGGCTGGCCGTAGGGTGCCTACCAGCTTAGGGCAAGGCTTCCCGTGCGTGATGACGATTGGGATTGGGATTCCGTCCCCGCAGTTTGGGGTGGGGTCGGTCTGACGGGCGGCCTGACGGCGCACATAACGGATGTACGTTTGCCGGCAGCTTGGAAAGGGGAAGGTGGGCAGGATCGACGCCACGATTCTCCGACGAGTCTAGATATGTATGTGGCTGCGAAAGAAGGCTTCCCATCCTCCTCGTACATCCCCTCCCCCTGGCGGCCATGGGGCGGACGCACATATTCCGATACATCCTGCAGTGGGAACGGGCCACCACCACCGCCACCTCGATTTTGACGGGGCGGCCTGTTCTCGGTACGTACCCCCCAACCACCGACAGGGCGGAACAGGTGAACTATGAGACATAACCCTCCAAGCCGATCGCGCTGCCCACGGTAGTTGGTCCAAAGCGCGCCTCATACAAGTGCTGCATGCTGGTGCCTAGAGATCCGTCTGTGATTCTCGTTTATGGCTTGGCACTGGGGCTGCAGGAGGGGAGTGCAGTTCCGAGCGAAGTCCGGCTCAAAACAGAGGCCCCCGATTCGTAGAGTGCTCTTAGCGTAAATACCTACACATCGGTGCGTACTTGTTCATTTGTATGTGCGGACACGCCCAGAGCGCCCTTGGAATATTACTCAACGAACAGACCCCAGGAATAACGATGGGATCAACTTACGGATGTCTCCAACCGAGATCCTCGGAAGTCCATGGCCCACCGATGGGTATCGATATCCTTGCACACATGACGACAGGATTTTTGTTGTCGTGCACGTGAGGTGGCTTGGCTATGTAAACGTATTTGAGCCTAGGCAGCGTGTGACGGCGGTGATGAAGCCACCCCTTAAGGATGGACTCAGGCAAACCACACACCTTTGTATCGCCAACCTGCCGAACTACAACACGGCTCCAGAACGCCAACTCCAGCTCACGCGCCATAGCCCTTGCCCTCTGCAGCTCCGACACTAATTGTTCCTGAATATTCTGCGGACGGAGCACTTCGAGCTCGGGGCCCGAATACGCAGCTTGCAACGTGCATGCGACAGTTATCCCGGTAACTGGGAGGTCTCAGTTTCCTGCCGGTGCATAACCAGATACCATCTCCACCCGAGGCTGAGGGAAAGTGAGTCGAAGATCTGCAGTAGGCCCTCCAGCGGACTAACGATGTGTTGGCGTTCGGATGTGTTTCTGAGGATGCTTTCAGCTCGCAGGATATGTGATGCAGACGCCTGGGGTGCATGCCTGCACGCATCACGAACTTATGCAACTCTGATGCATACGGGTGACCAGTCGTGATCAGCGAGGCCAGAGCCAGGGCTCCCCAGACCGCGCACCGGCGGTAAGGGCTTTTCGGGTCAAGTCATGCCAGGACGTACCGATCTTGCGCCAAGGGAGTGAGAGAGGGAGGGGGGGAGAGGGAGGGGGGGAGAGAGAGGGAGGGGGGCAGAGGGAGGGGGGGAGAGAGAGAGGGAGGGGGGGAGAGAGAGAGGGAGGGGGGGAGAGAGAGGGAGAGGGGGTGAGTGTGAGAGAGAGAGAGAGGGAGAGGGAGAGCGGGAGAGGGAGGGAGAGGGAGGGAGAGGGAGGGAGAGGGAGGGAGGAAGTGAGAGAGGAAGTGAGAGAGGAAGTGAGAAAAAGTGAGAGGAAGTGAGAGAAAAAGTGAGAGAGGAAGTGAGAGAAAAAGTGAGAAAAAGCAAGAAAAAGTGAGAAAGGAAGTGAGAGGAAGTGAGAGAGGAAGTGTGAGAGGAAGTGAGTGAGGAAGTGAGTGAGGAAGTGAGTGAGGAAGTGAGTGAGGAAGTGAGAGAGAGGACTTTGCCCTGTGCTGGTCATGACAGCGACAAGCGTATCATGTTATGCTAGGCGAGCCGTCACCGGTTTTCCTGAAAAGGCTCACGGTCACCCCTCCCACCCGCGTGACTGGTAAGAGTGAAAGAGCTCTACCCCTTCTATGGGAATGCACAGAAACCAGCGGGGGCGTGTCCGCAGGTCGCAACTGAACCGTTGCCTAAGTGCCCAGCGGCTGAGAAGCAACGGCTTGCGGTCTGTGGCCGAAAAAGAGGGCGTGCCGACAAAATGGTGATTCCAACGAATGATTCTGTGTGCTTGGGATGCGTGTTCGCGCAAATGTGGATCGGCACTTGAGGAGGCCATCTGGGACCGCGCGTCTTCCACACAGAGATCCAAACGAGCCAAAACGGCCAGTCCCCCCCCGCCGCAAACCAAGCTACCGGACAGGCCGGCCGGCCGACACTAGACTAGCTCTGGTGGGGTGATCTTCACACTTAGGCGGCCCGGATACGACGAAACGGTGCCTTCGGGAAACTCGGGCGGCCGCTGACAAAAGCGATGGCATTTCTCCTACACGCATTGCAGTAGCTTGCAGGAGAGGGACTGAAATCTTGTTGCGTGGTAGTGGGGCACGCCCAATCGTTAGTGGTGGGTGAACGGTGAAATCCCCCCGCTGCTGGCACGGTAGGTAATCCAACATCACCCCCACCTCCAGGAGTGAGGTCTCGACCGTGCTGGTTCGGTCTTCTGTCGGATCGGTGCTCCAGCGACTGCAGATCTTTTCGCACACAATGCCGAGGATGCTAAATCTGGGGGATGCGCAGTGGTTTCTGTGGATGATTAGTGGGGACGTTTGCGAGCCAATAGTTCCACCTACTCCGCTTCGCAGGCATGGGTGTGCGAATCTCATTACATATATACGTACATCCGTCTGACTTCGGTACGCAGCAACTACACATGGTCCCGGGGAACTAGCCTCGCCACAGAGAAGCTGTCGTCCCGATAGATAGTACATATGAACGGGCCGCGTGAAGAACGAACCGTTCGGTCCACCGTCGAGACGGTGCAGCAGGAAATGCCTCTCGCTTTCAAACGGAATCCACCCCATGCCAGTGGATGTCCTTCACACCAACGCAGAAGCACGGGCGGTCGTGATTCCAATTTCTGACCCCTCAGCCTAGCCCCTCCCATGCAGACGCACGCTGGCGGTGCGCTTTGGCCATGGACGTGTGGGGAATCGAATTGGACGGACTTCCCAGCAAACATCCGCTGTAGGCGATCGGCTTATCGCAACACCTTGCTTTTGCTGCAGCGTGCAGCTACGTTCTGGTCGACGATTGCTCGTTGCAGTCTATCCGGTTCGTCGACAAGCCGGACATCATGTGGCGGCGGGCAGCCAGTTGGCGCTGCCACCCGAAGGTACATATCACACACGCATCCATTTTTCGGTCTGTATGTAACGGATGCTGCTCCGGCATCGCTAAAACAAGCGGTTCCGGGATTCGCGGGTCGCGGGTCGCGCATAGCCGTCAGGCTGGAGGCGGGAGGTGTCCGGGGGAGGGCGGTTGCACTGCGGGGGGTGGTCGGCGCTGCTACCATTCACCCAGACCCCCCAGAGGAATTGGCCGCACCACTGACCATCCCAGCTGTATGTCATTCTCTGCATTGACCACACCGTCCAGCCGGCAATGCGGGGGGGGCGCCTTAGCCGGTACGATGGGACGCAAACACTCCTGCATTGCGTTGCGTGTCAGCTATGGTGGGCGGGGGGCCTCAAATGCACACGAGTCCGTATGTGCGTGGATGCCGTTGGTAGGGGCGGGATTGGCGTCGTGGTGGTGGTGGTGGTGGTGGTGGTGGTGGTGGTGGTGGTGGTGGTAGTGGTGGTGGCGATGATGATGACTGTGGTGGTGGTAGTGGTAGTGGTGGTGGCGGTGTGATAGTGGGGCCCATTGCAGTTCCCTGGATCCGCACACCTCATCCTGAAATCCCCGGCCTCGAGCTTCAACGGCAACCGCATTCCTGAACGGGAGCTGGAAGAGGAGGAGGAGGAACGGGATGCTCGACGAATAAAAACTGGGCTATGCGGTGGAACGAACTTCGAAGCCCCTCCCCCCGTGAGAGCATTGCGTTGGTAATGCTAGGGAGATGGGGGGGGAGGGGGATGGCACTCTGAACCTGTTGCTGCCAGTCTGGCTTTTTATATATATATATATATAGATATATATTTAATTCTTCTTGTAGCTGTACCGTCAGATCGCAGATCGGCGTCTTTCGGTTCCTTTGGCTGCAGCCCCCCCCTCCTCCACACAGTGATCTCATGCCTGGAAGTGGTGCCAGAGCCCCCCGAGGACTGGATGCCGCAGCACGGCGGACACGAGCGGATGCCCGCCGGATGTACACACATACTCGCACGTACGTCCGACATGCAATGCGACCTTCATCTCAGAGGAAGTATCTGTTCTGGCCTGCTCCTCGGGGGCGCCAAAAGCGACAGTCGAGGCTCGAGAACGTCCCGACCAACCGCACACCCACCTGCCCGACCTCCCACGGAGCGAAGGGGGGCGGGGCTCGTGCTGCTGTTGCATGGACTTTCGGAATGCAGATATCTGTACATCCACCGAGCGACACCGCAGAACCCCTACACAACTACGTACCTCATATCGTAGAGAGCACAGTATGTAGACGCCGTCGACTGTGTCTGTAGCTATGCCGAACGGCGAGACATTAGATAACAGGAATATGTATGTAGGTGACCTTCGTATGGCGCCAGCCAGATACATAGCACACCGGTTGCTATTTTTCTTTTCTTTTCTTTTTTTTCCTGTCAGGCCTTTTTTCTTTTCTTTTTTATGTAGCCACCCCAGCGGAGCTTCGCTCGGTGGACAGTGCCACCATCAACAGCATGTGTGTCCTTGGATACCCGAGGCGGAGAGCCCAGCACCGCTGAGACGTGACGTCTGCAAGCGGGCAGCAGAGATAGCTATGGGGGGCTCACTGGACGACTCCTCTGTGGTCGGGCAGTGGTTGCGTCTACAGAGCCCGCCTAATCGGGTTTACCGTTGGATGCGTCGGTACGATACTGATGATGTATGTGCACGATGCAGCGACTTTCTCGATCACGCGGGGGGAGCCGCAGCGAAGGAAATTAGCATCCGCACAGCCACACGATGCTAAGCGCGCCACAGTGCAGGGGGATGGGCTAGCGTCGAGCAAGCGCCTACTGTGTTATCTATCTATCTAGTTAGCCGTTTCGTCTGTCTATCTGTTTACTTTCTTCCCCCCCCCCCCATTTCTTCTTCATCTTTCTTTCGAGACATCTAGCCCGCCCCAAAACCCGTCACGTCTATGTATCATATCTAGCCGTCGCACTGCTGTATGTATGACCTCAGCTCGGCTCCCCCTCCCGTCGCAGCGCGTCCTGCGACGTCCTCGCTGTCGATATGATGTATCTATGATAGTAGGAATGCACTTGGGCGATGGCCCCTCCGAACCTTCAGCGGCGGGGATGCCTCCTCTCCTGTCCATCCGCATATATGCGCGTGTTGCGGAGTATCAATGGACCATCGTCTCGCTGTGGACGGTGCAGTTCGCACGGCTGCATCTGGACTATATGTACGGCTCTGTGCGGTCGCCGGTTCCGCGAGCTCGGTCTGCCACCACAGGGGGTCGGCAACCAGCCCACCCCGCTGCCTCGCGGGAAGCTCGAGGGTACATACGGTCACATACGATGTGCGTAGGGTGCGGCTGAACTGAGTCGTCTCACACGTCTGCAGACCCGACTGCAGCGCTGTTCGCTCATCACCGATGGACGTCTGATATCCTGTGCGTGCGTGTGTGTGTGTGTGTGTGTGTATGTGTGTGTGTGTGAGTGCAGCGCAGGGATCCGTCTGCGTTCGCGTCGGCCGGGTGACGACGCGGGTGGGTCGTGGGAGACGTCGATTCCGGGGTTCTAGTGGTAGGGAAGGCGGAGACGGATGGGCGGACGGGCGGGCGGAGGCGCTCGTGGCGATCGAGATGGCAGCAATGGACCGGCAAGCCCGGGAGGCACACAACGTCCACGCCGCCTGGGAGCGACGCAGCCGTCGTTGTTATAGCCGTCGGTAGTAATGCTTCGGACGTGGTTACACACTGGCCACGTCTCAGACGACTATCTACAACGAGTGCTCTCCTCATTGAACTGCCCAGGCCAACCCCGTCCCGGCCCATCCATCCCATCTGCACCGTTGAGAGCGGGTTTCGTGGACGGCCTCGGGAATACGGACGCATCTGGATCAGCCGTCCCGCCCACCGCGATATTCCCTACTGCGGTATTCACGGAGAGATGGCGGAGGTCGGCGTCGAATCGAGGCGTCGAAATGGACAACATCGCGTGGAAGTGCGAAGAAAAGAATGGGAATGGAAAGCGAAAGAAACCCCCCCCCCCAAAAAAAAACTAAAAAAAAAAAAAAAAAACTCCCAGACTCCCAGGTCAAAAGTGCACGCACATACATGTATGTATTAGTTACCGTTGGCCCGCTACATACAGCACCAGCCAATTACGAATATCTTTCAGCCCAAGAAAAAACCTGCCATGCATGCCAAACAAGCGAAAAACAGCCCATCGCACCGGTGCGAGATTTTCAGGTTCCCACACCCCCAGAACGGCCGTCTATCCGTCGATCGGGACAAACCCCACCGCTTGTCTTTCCTCGCCGCGTCTTCGTTTTCTGAGCATTTCTGACTCGGTCGCCGTCACCGCCGGTGCAGATGCGGCCCTTGGCGTCGCCATGTGATGCTGATGGTGCTGCTGCTGCATGTCGAACGGACGCCTGCCGTCCCCGCCGCCAACACTCCTAGCCGACACCCTCCTGCTGTCATGCTCGAGCGAACGGAACTTCTCGCCGATTCTTTCCAGTTTGGCCTTGAGTTCGCCGTTGTCGTTCTCCGTCGTCGACACCCGCCGTCTTAACGTTTCGTTTTCCCGACGTAGCTCCTCCATCCTCTTCGACAGCCATGCTATCGTTGCCGCGCTCTCTTCCCCCGACACCGGCGAGTGGCCGCCGCTGCGAGGACCGGATCTGCCCTCCAAATGCATCCGGACGCCCTGCATCTCGTCAATGGCGTAATTGAGTTGGGCTACTAACCCATGCTCTGTTGCTAGCTCCGATATGTGTGCTGAGGCGTTCTTCGGAACGCTGGCGTCACCGCTCGGTGAAGTCCGTGGATATTTGCTTTTCTCCGCAGGAGCTGCTGCCGCCACGGCGCTAGCTGAGCTACCGAACAGATACGATGGTGGATCCGATTCCTCATTCAGGAGATCCCGGATCTGGAGTTTCGGTGATGGTCTCGAGGGCGGCGAAGCCAGTCGTGTCAGCTCTCGCCGCGTAAGATCTGGCGAAGGGAATGACGAGGAGGAGGTGGTGTCATCGTCGGACTGCGAAGTTGCCCTGGACCGACCCCAAAGGGACGAGGCCGCATGATGACCGCTGTGCTGGTGATGGTGCGACGCGGCGTGGTGAGTGTGCGGCGCCCACATTGTCATTCCGGGCTCGCCCCCGCCCCCGCCCTGACCGTGTCCATGCCTCGAGTAGCCATCGCTGCCCCGCGGGTCTTCAAGCTCCCTTGGAGAGCGTGAGGCTGCCTGCGAAGCTTCGAAGTTCTCCATGATGCGCGCCCGGTCTGCAGCGGGAATGTAGTCGCACGTCCGGATGTGCCTCTGCATGTTCGAGCTTCGGCCGGATATCGCTTCTACCCTATCAAACGCTAGATTGTACCAACCGCCAACTGATCAGCCATTCGTTGTCCATCGGATAACTGCCGGTTTGCTTTTCCTTTTCCCTCCCCTTCTCCCCCGTCTCTCTCTCTCTTTCACTCGACCTGGTAAAGATGATGCCTTGCTTACCCTGGCGGAGTTTCCACTCGTCCCAGCCCTCGACAAAGTTCGTTGCGTCAAACGCCGTCCTCGCATCCCGCGACCGATTCAGGTCCTCCACGGCCTTCTGGATGCAGCGCCGACAGTAGGCCTTCTTGTGCTTGGTATTGAAGTACTTCTTATTTCGGTCATAGTGCTCCAGGTATTCATCCCAAAGCGTGGACTTGTTGTGAGGTTTCATAGGCCTTCGAGCCGGATCTCTCTCCCACGCCCTCTCTCTCTCTCTCCCTCTCTCTCTCTCTCTCTCTCTCTCTCTCTCTCCGGTGGCTTCCTGCTGCTCCGAGGTTCCGGGCGAATGCCGGATATGCCGGGGTTCCGTGTGTGAGGGTTTCCGTTTGGTTGGAACGCTTGGTTGCGTTTAGTGATCCGGAGCCCTTGTCCTGCCGAGGGCCTCGGGTCCGGGACGCTAATCCTTTGGAGGTTGCGTTCTCACAACAGACACGCTCGTTTCGCAAGAGCAATATCGGTTTGAAGCGGGGGTGATGGTTGTCTGGAGGCGGGCGTTCTGGAAGGGCTGGGGCAGCTCGGAAGTTGGCGGTATTGGGGGGGCAGCAGCACGACCCACTGAAATGATGCACTTGGAAGGAAAGGTGTGGAGGGGTGTGAGTGGATGGAGGGGACGGGAGGGGGCCCAGACGGAGCTGCTTGGGCTTCGGACACGAAATTGCAAGACGTGTTGGTCTTCGAACGAGGAGCCGATACACACATATGTATTTGTAGGAAACCCGGGGGTGCGCCCACTAGGGCAGTGCCGATGGAATTGCTATTGGCTGGACAGCTAGGGTGGCCGATGCGAGGGAGAGGTCAGCAGCAAAAGCTCCCCGCCCTCCCTTCCAGCGCATATCTTCGATTACCATCCATCCATCCATCCATCCCATCCTTCCACCCTGTCCCTGCCCACACACTGTCCGAGCCGAGCTTTTCGCTCGATTGAGCAAGCAACCGCGGTGGAGGGGGGGTGGGTCGCGAGAATGTCGGAGAACCGTTCTGCGGCCTCCGTCGTCGCAGGTTCCCCACTCACAAGATGCTACTGTACTTTATGTGTAGCCTATAGCACGAGCACCACCATCAGCGCTGCTGCAAGAACGCTAGCCAGCTTTTCCCGCACCGGTGTTGCACGCAGCCCACGCCCGGTGAGCGCATACGTAGGCCGAGGGTGCAGTGGCGGCCGTGGTGGGCCGTGGTGGGCCGCGCTGGGTGGTGGTGCAGTGCCGGATACCGCCAGTGGCCGGAGGAGCGTGCGCGCAGCGAAAAGGGTATGTGCCTGACAATACGGCGGGTGCGTGTGTGTGCAGGTACGCACAGTATGTACACACATTCATACGCATGTACATAGACGGCGGGCGGCAGATACATACCTCATATGATGGACATGATACATATGAGCACGGAACGACAAGGCGGCCAGCCTGCCAGGCGGCCAGCCTGCACAGTGCAAGCTCGATCGGATAGCACGCCGTGGCGCTTCCTGTTTCCCCATTCGTGGCGCTAGACCGGCCTATGCTGCGTCTCCGATGCCTACATACTCTACGCAGCCCCGGCTCCCCCCTTCCCTTCCGCTTTTCCATTCTGCTCGCTCCATTCTTCTTTGCACGCTTATGCACCTATGTATACACACACATACACACAGATACATATACCTGCGTTCCTCACCGCCCGTCCCTCTTCCCCGCGTGTTTTCTCTCTCTCTCTCTCTCTCGTGCGCTCCAGCAACGGCGAACGGTGAACGGCGAATGGCGAACGGCGAACGGACAGACGAGAACGCTGCCACTTCTTGTTTCCGGAAGGGGGGGGGGAAGAAAAAGAAAAAGTCAAAAACAAAACAAAAAAAAAAGCCGCGTTTGTCGGTTTGGCAGGAAATCACCTATCTACATCCTACTTGGCAGGGCAGGCAAGACACTACCCCAAGTACATACACTCTTCGCCCTCCCTCCCTCCCTCCCTCTCACTCCCTCACTCCCTCACTCCCTCTTCCCCTGCTCCGTTCATTCCGCAGCAGGCGAGCAGCCAGCAAGAGCAGAAGATGCCCCGAGCACCTGGTGACACAGCCCTACAGCGAGCTGTTGAGTATCGAGTAGAGTAATTAATCAGCCAAGGGTGGACGGCCCAACAGTCCCAGAAGAACCCCTACGGGTAGGTTGGGGGCGTAAGCAGCTAGCCAAAAAGTATTTGCGTACATATGTACCTATTGTATGCACGTCGATATGTCGAGCAAGCAAGTAAACAAGAGGTGGGTAGAGTATATAGCAAGGTGGATATATAGAAAGGTGGGTATATAGCAAGGTGGGTATTTATGTATGTATCTACATCTGCAGGCAGCTATTCCCGCGGAGACGGGGGAGGGGCAGGGCGGAAGGCAAACTGCCACCGGAACCGCGGGAGGGGGAGTGGTGGGCTGGACTGCGTCCTCTCAAGAACCATTTCGAATCCCACTTAACGGTAGTTTGCCTGGACAACTCGAGATACAGTTACATATATGTAGCTCATGAGCCATCACGGGAAAAACACTGCACGCTCGCGCCGTTGGCTATCTACGCGGTTACTCACCCACGAGCTAGGCATCCTTCGGCCGTATCTACAGATGCTAAGCATGTAGGGTACGTAGGCTCCCTTTTTGCGTTGATCGGCCTTTAACGTCATGCATGTACACACTCACTTTACCGACTCGCTGACTCATCCCTACCGACCGCTATTATATCGCCGTATGTAGGTATAGAGTAGGTGTAACGTAACCCAATCCGGTCCTCCGTACCTTCGTTTTCCGTCAGCGGAAAAACAAAACAAAACAAAACAAAACAAAAAACCACGCTCAACGATAGCCGGAAAAGGCCGCGTATCGTTCGTTGCGTAGATATATCCTCTACATACATACAGTCTACATACCTACATACATGCATCTGTGTAACTAGTGCACTAGCTGTACTTATGCACAAGTGGTTTTTGTGATCACTTTTTTTCCTTCATTTTTTTTTTCCCCGAGTACGCAGATTGATGATACATAGTATGAGGTATGTAGTATGTATGTGCCAGCCGTGTGCATGTGCAGGCTGGAGGCACGGTCGGGTTGTCCCAACAAATAAGCGCCGGTTGTATGTGTTATGTGGATTCCTTTGCCACCTTGCATAGCGCTCGCACGCGCCAGAGAGTGCCCTCCCGCCTACGGAAAGGAAAAGCGAAAATTCAAATACCAAGCCTCATTGGGAGCCTAAAAGGGGGGGGGGGGGGGGCGAGAGTGGTATGTACTATGGGATGCGACCTCGTCGTCGGAGCTGAGCTACTGCTTTTGCTTTTCTTCTGCTCCGTATGATTGCTCTGCTTACGATACATTTAGGCTGCCCATCGCAAACATCGGGTTCGTCCGAAGCCCCCCCCCCGGGGGCCCCGTAGCAACGTTCTGTCATCATAGCACGTCGACTGACCTGCAACTTGCATTTGCCTTGCCTCGCCTCGTCTCCCGCTCGGCGATAGTTCGCCACCCGTGTGAAGACCTTGTGCACTCGATTCCGACATCTCTGCTGGCGTGCCTCTCCCTACGCACCTCAACCGCATGCGTACCGGGCTGCTGACGGCACCAACATACACTACTGCACACACCAGCGCCGGCCCACGGTGACAACATACCTATTTGCGTGCACCGGGGGCGAGAAAGTCGGTGCCGGAAGTGGAGACGCTTGGCTGCGCTGCACCAGCGGACCCGAGACGCATTGTGCCTGGGGGGTTGCTCTCGCAAGCCCCAGCTCAGGCCGTCCAGGTCAGCCTTAATCAGCATCTGGTCCACCGGGTGCTGCTGCTGGCTGCTGCTGCTCTCGGGACGAGCTGAACGTTACCCGGCCGGTCGTGCGATGTGTTCTCCGCCAGGGCAACACGCCGCTTGGATGGAGGCTGCCGCACGTGGAGGCTCTCAATCGGATCGGCACAACGAGAGTACTCTGCGGCTGCCTATGCAGCCGCTTGCCTCGCCCAGATGCCCTGTGCCGGTCCATCCACACGAGGATGAAGACCGGCTGCTTGCACGCCCACCCGCGCCCACCGCGCCACACTCCGGCGCCACGCAGAGCGGCTGTCCAACCAGCCAACACCTGGAAGGTGTGCAGTAGGCATGTATGCACGTGTGGCGGCCGTAGGCTGGCTATGTACCCAGCAGCCGGGCCCCAGTCCTACGCACAACACACATCCGCACGCATGCGTACATACATATTACATACGCACGCACGCACACATGGACGGATCCATCCCCGTCAGCAACGCATTCCGGTCCGTCCGTCCGTCCGCACCGCGCTGCGCTGCAGGGTGGGGGGGTGGAGTGGATCCCGATTCGGATCGCCGTCTCGCGCGGGGCCGGCGCTCGGTGGTCGATCGATTCGAGGCCTTTCGCTTTCCGGTTTCTTTTCTTTTCCCGGACGCTCGTCGCTTTCTTTGCTTTTCTCCTCTCTCTAGCGCTGCGCCGTGCTGCTGCCGGAGCCTGTCCGCCGCGCCAGACGCCTGTCTGCCATGTAGTGTGTAGTGGAGTCGCGATCCGGTGCGCCTGCTGTTAGTTGTTGCTGTTATTTGTCCGCTGTGGCACACTGGAATCGGGAGACGGTAAGGCAGGTATGTGAGTACTAGGCCGTATGTACTAGTACGGCGAGGCACGAGCACAGTGGGGGGGCAGGGCAGATACGAGCTGGGCGGGATGCTGCCTAGCTACTCTACATAGTTGGCTAGACACATAGCTATGTACTCTACGTACTCGCTGGGAGACATTCGCTGCTGTGCCACGCGCGGCGGTCCAGGCTCCTACGCTACGTAGAGTACACTGGGGAGATGGTGCTGCCAAGACTGCTTGCTTCCGCCCCCGGACAAGCATCCGAATCTTTTCTTTTCTTTTCTTTTCCTGCTCCACTCCGCCCTCGGGGCCGAGCAGCGCGCGCATGAGCTGGACTGCGGGCAAGCTGCCTGGCAGGACTGCAACTGTGCCAGTCGGGTGGTGCCAGCGCTTGACAGCCGGGCGAGCCTCAAAAAGCACAAACACCGCCCCCCCCCCAATCTGTCTTCTGTGCGGGCGGGCGGCAGTCACAGGGGCACAGCCCTTTCTCCAGAACTCCTTTCTTGGCGATGGTGCGCTCGGGCTGCGCATCAGGAGCGAGAAGGGAGACGCGGCTCGACAAGGCTGGACGGACGGATCATGGCGCGGTGCGCTGGGCATGCGGCGGCTCTCAATGAGGTTGCGGACGCGTGCGCATGCACTGGCGTGTGGACGCTGCTGCTCCCCCCCTGGGCTAGCCGCCCGCATACGCCCGCATCGCCCGTCGTATCTACACGGCTATCTCTCCATGCATACATTGGACACATATAGTTATAGACTACGGACGGGCTAGAGGCGCTTCCTTATTGCCGATCCCACCGGCGTTCGCGAAGTCCCGCGCATCGCATCGCCGATGGCCAGCCTCAACTCACAACTGCAACCAACACACCACTGGCAGCGGAACAACCGTCAAGTCTCCCGACAGGCGCGAGGACGAACAGAAAGAGGAAAAAGGAAAGAAAGCTGCACAGCTAGACGGCTTGCGCGATTGCGGCCGAAAGGGGTGTCCCCACGCCACCCCTCCGCCTCCCAAGCTCCACCGGATTTACTGCACGTGGGGGGGGGAGGGGTCCGGTTGGTGGTGGCGGTTACCGGATTCGAAGCGCGCGAAACAGGGTACGTACGTCCTGCAGCGCGCCATTTCTGACGCCAATCAACCACTTGTCCGTCTGAGCATGATTTCGACGGGCTTCGAGTTGGGCTTTTTTTTTGTTTGATCGGTAACTGCGTGCGGCCTGTTTGGATCCATGGCAATTTACCCTGCACACTGGTTCAGCTCCCATGAAAGGACAAGAGGAAATCACCTCCTTAAACCTCTTCAGCTGAAGCCAGGAAAGGGCGGCGGCAGAATATTTCGAATCCCGCAACCGGCTCGGAACGACACGCCATCGACGCCTATCCACCTTCGCCCGTCTTTCCGCTCCCATATTGCGTTGTAGGGCCAGCCGCGGTTAACCAAATTCCCAGGGGCGGACACGGTCGCGACGGGGCTCCGGACGCAGGCACCTTCACGGTTCGAATATGTAGATATTTTTGCCATCAGTCATGTCCTTTTTGTTCTGGACGAACAGCATAGGGGGGCAGAGGAGGGAAGCGCGTACAGATGCGTAACGCATTGCGTTGGCTCTGTGCCGCGTCGGAAGTCCCTTTCGAATGTATACCGTCTCCAGCCGCACATAAAACGGCTACCGCGTTGGCTCTGGTATTGTCTGCTGTGTACCAGACGCCGCCCTAAACGACGACGGCGGCGGCGCGGCAGCAGGCGCACTACGAGCGGATGGGACGGAGGATGTGATCCGTACGATAGATCCGGGCCGGAACGGAGGTTTGCGAAGCTTGAGGGCCCGCCAACAAGTGCAGGCCGGCTCCACCACATGTTAGAGGTTCCGGATGTGTCAAGCGCAATGGTGGGGAAGGTGATATCTTGTCGTCAAGCGCGCGGGACGGAGCAGCTAACCAACGGCGCGCATAGACTGGTATCCGGAGTGTCAGCCCGGCGCTGCCACGGCAACGACCACGGCCCCGTCGGCCACTGTCGTTCCGCCAGTCAGCTCGACGACCAGCAGCACTCCTTCGAGCACGCCCGGACTGAACGCCTTCGCGAAGACCAAGGGACAGCTCCGCGTCAGAGGCTCAACCGACAACGGTGCGTTTCTCCCGGCTCGGCGGACGACTCCCCCGCCTCTATGTACATCTATATGTAGAGGAATCGGCCGATGCGCCCTGCAAGACGATCCTCAGCGATGCTGCCGGATCCGGTCAGCCCGCGCCAGGAAACTCGCAGCAGTGGAACGCCACCGAGGCGACGAGATCGCTGCTCTGGCCGGCTCGGAGTAAGCCATCGGTCCGCTGCGACCCCACACTCTCGAGCGGAGGCTGATCCGTATACCTATCAGCACCCTGGTCCGCGCACTCGCAGCTTCCCTCGTGATAGGACAGCCCGCGCAGCCGAGAGGCTAACAGCATCCAGGGTATCGAGCGGCGGCCTCGGCACTGCCGCGCTGATCGAGACTGTGATATCGACAACCACGTCACGCAGTTGGCCACACACACGACAAAGGCCAGATATCTAGTTCTGTGGATACCCTCTCCCATCCTTCCACCACAGCGTCCCTCGCGATTCGTTCGTGGATCCATCTGCTGACCCAGACCTGACGAAATACTCAACGAAGACGAGATCTACCGGACGCCCGGTAAGCGCTCCCCCTCCCCCCTCGCCCGCCCATTTGCCGTACCCACCCACCGTCTTTCCCCGCCGTCTGACCCCCCGTGGTGCCACCCCACAGTAGTCTGCAACACCGCCGGCGAAGCATTTCCGATTCCGACACCGCTGCGCGTGCGGCCAATCTTGCTGCCAAGCTCTACACCAACGACTGCAGCATCGACGGCACAGATCCGAAGCCGAGTCCACGGCCATGTACTAGTGTGTACAATCTCGTAGCCGGGCTCCTACCGCAAGGCGCTCCGATCGTCGGAACCAGCTTATCTCAGGGTCGGTACCGAGGGCTCTCCAGGAAAGAAAACTGGGAGCAATTTGCCATCCGTCCCTACGCTCACGCCCATGTCACGGGCATTTGTCTCACCCCCCCCTCTCTTTCTCTCTGCGCTCTGCAGCAGCCAACTGCCGCTCGGGTTTCTCTAGCTGTCACGGTTCGCAGCCTCGGCGTCGGTGAGGTGCGACATCAGGGCCGCCCCCCCCGGTGGCGGATGCGAAATTGGTGCGTAGGCTGCCGACTAGAATGTTGTCGCCGCATGCGTGGCGATCCCCAACTGCGTGAGCATCAGTGAGGAAACCCCATCCGAGACTTTTTTTTTGCCTCCTACATATTTGTTTTCTTTTTCCTTCTTTCTTTCTTCCCCACACCGCCCCCCCCCCCCCCTCTCCCTCCCCGAGTGACCGGCAGTGCTGGTGTGGTTACTTTTGAGGCTTTCATTGGGAATTACACTTATCTGCCATCCGAGGAAGAAGAAAAAAGAAAAAAGAAAAAAAGAAGAAAAAAAGACTTGGCACATTGTTTTTTTTGGACATGGGGTTTGCTGATTCGGTTTCGTCCGTGTTCAGCGGCCAAGGGCTGCCCTCCCGTGGGGCGAGAACCTGGTGAAGAAGGTAACGGGGAGGTTTGTTCTCGATCGGCGGGCATCCCATCTCGCCGTGCGCTCGATTCTGACTGACGTGTTGCCCGCACAGCCGGCTTACGCAGCCATCGCAGAAACTCTCTCCCGACGAGCAGGTGGCACGTAGCGGCAGAAACAGCCGGCAGCAGCAGTGCTGGCTTGTTTCATCTGCTGCGTATAATATCTATGCTCCACGTCTTGTCCACCTACCATACCCACTATACTTCCAGAAAATAAGAGAAACGAAGAGCGAGAGAGAGCGCATGCACGTGGGCGGAGTGCACCGAAAATGTTTTTTTGTTTTTTTTTAGCCTTGCGAACCAGACACAAAAAAAAAGGAAAACGAAAAGTCTCCGCGCGACGGATCCCTGGTTCGAGGCGTAGAGTATGTAGGACCCAGGAAGAGAAAGGGTATGTACCACATATCGACCGGCGACCCGTATGCAGTTTGGGGGGGATATGGATTATTTACCACTGACGCCCGTTAGTTACCCCCCACGAATGCGAGAGAACCGCTGTTGCCGCTTTTCCGCGCTCAGTCCAGTGCAGATAATACCATCCGCTCCACGCCACTCTCCACACCGCACTCTGCTGGAGGCTGTCGGCCAGCAGTCGACGCCATCGCGCACGCGAGCACACTCCGCGCACCTGGACGGACCACGGCCGTTGGGAGAGTTTGCTACACATACGATGTGTGCTGGTTGATTTTTATTTGATTTCATTTTATCATACTCGCATGCAGCCTAGATACATATCTAGAGAAGTGTGCTGGTTGATGATGCTGCTGCTGCTACTCGCTCTAACTCCATTCTGCCGTATGTAGCAGATCTCGCGCGGCCTCACATCCGTCTCCGTCCTTGCTCTCATCCATCCTACACACAACGCGAGACATCTCCCCACGCTGCGATGCAAAACCGCTCAAAGAAAAAAGCATCTCCAAAAAAAAGAACAAAAAAAGGGATAAAAAGGAAAACCTCTCCAACGACCCCCACGGGCGCGTTTTTTTCTGGCTTTTCTCTCACTCACTCTCTCTCTCTCACTCACTCACTCTCTCCCCGTCGGCGCATGTCCGCACCGGCCGACAGCTTCCCTGTCTCCCTCCCTCCCTCCCTCCCTCTCTCGCGCGACGGGAGGTGGTATGTATTGGAGAGGCAGAGAGCGGCAGAGACAAAGCGGGAGCGCAATTTAGCCCGCCACGGGATGAAATCAACCTATGTACCGTCTCCACTTGCACCCCACCCCACTCCGCCCCGTACCGTCCCGCCATATACGGCAGGGAAAACAACAGCAGCCAGCCTTTGCCACCCGCACACTGCTCTAGTTACTCCTGGAGTGGGTGGGTTGTGTGCTGCGGTTGACAGGCTGCGGACAACCCATTTGCGAGCCTGCATCCATCCATCCGTCCGTCCGTCTATCGGCAACGGCCGGACGCCACCCACCCCACCCACCCACGCAATGACGCGCACCGGTCAGGCGCGGAAACAAATCATAATCGTGAGCGTAATCACCAGGTACATACGTCCCATCCCATCCCATCCCATCCCATCCCATCCCATCCCATCCCATCCCATCCCATCCCATCCCATCCCGTCTCCAAGGGTGGGGCTCGGCATGGCGAGGCGGAGGCGGGGGGGCAAAGAGAATCGGCCTCATATACACATCAGTCCTGCGCTCGCAGGGTGGGGTGGGGTGGGGTGGGGTGGGGGTGGGGGGTATGGTGGTCCGAAAGGAAGATGTTGAACAACACGAACGGTAGAGGATGAATGTATTGCTATCGTTGCAAGCCAACAAAATCCCGCATTACATATTGTTCCTTCTGGACAAATGCAAACTTAACTTCAACTCAATAAACAGGCCGACTTCCGCAGACCTTCAATCCTTCAGCATATATATAGCCTCGTTGGCACATCAGCACTCTTTCAACTGAAGATATGTCTGTCTGCCTGTCTGTCTGACTGTCCGTGCTTAGGTACGTATGTGTAGTGTGCGAGCCGAAATCGGCAGCGGAAACGTGGTCAGGTGTCGACGGATACGTGGGGCGTGGGGTGAGTGGAGACGTGGGGCGTGGGGCGCGGAGGACCTGTGGTGCGTGGCTGGAAGGACGGACCCGGGGGGGGGGGGGGGGGGGGGCCCCGGGGTGGGTCAGCTGAGACGCGAGGCAAGTAAGCAAGACGCTGTCATTCCCGACC
>Ga0307516_10001660_pt1 | contig 30622 bp, 21 predicted proteins | sample 19_EM_MG_FD_203310 | JGI IMG/M metagenome (GOLD analysis project Ga0307516, IMG submission 203310) | Populus trichocarpa ectomycorrhiza microbial communities from riparian zone in the Pacific Northwest, United States - 19_EM | ecosystem: Host-associated > Plants > Roots > Unclassified | place... | reverse complement strand
TGCACGGAATCAATCCTGCCACCAATCCCGGCACCTACCGATTCAAGGCCGGCCTGTGCGGGCGCAGCGGGCGAGACCTCCACTATCTCGGCACCTATCAATGCAACGGTCCGGCGAGCAGCCATGCCCTGGTGGAGCTGGCCGACTCGCTGCGGCGCGCCTATCGACACGGCCGGACGGCGGCCAGGCAACGCCATGCCGGTGCAAGTCAATAACCGCCCGGACGAAGGAGAGCGCATCGTGGACACCGCAACCAACTCGTCCCAGACGTCGACGCCCGACGACGTTCGCGTCGCGCTGCGCTACGTGCTGATCACGCCGGCCCGCAACGAGGCACGCCTGATCGAGGAGACGATCAAGTCCGTCGTCAGCCAGACCGTGCGGCCGCAGCGGTATATCGTCGTCAGCGACGGCTCGACCGACGGCACGGACGAGATCGTCCAGCGCTACGCCGCCAGCCACCCGTGGATCCACCTCGTGCGGACACCGGAGCGGGCCGAGCGCAACTTCGCGGGCAAGGTGCGCGCGTTCAACGCCGGCTACGCGACACTCGGTGACCTGGCCTATGACGTCATCGGCAACCTGGACGCCGACATCACGTTCGACGCGCACTACGTCGAATTCCTCCTCGATCGCTTCGCGCAGGACGCGCAACTGGGCGTCGCAGGCACGCCGTTCCGCGAAGGCGACCACCAGTACGACTACCGGTTCACGAACATCGAGCACGTCTCGGGCGCCTGCCAGATGTTCAGGCGCGCGTGCTTCGAGGAGATTGGTGGGTACAAGCCCATCAAGGGGGGCGGTATCGACTGGATGGCGGTCACGAGCGCGCGCATGCGCGGTTGGCGCACCCGCACCTTCACCGAGAAGGTCTGCCACCACCATCGGGCCATCGGCACCGCGCAGAACTCGGAACTCGCGGCGCGCTTCCGTCAGGGCAGGAAGGACTACGCGCTCGGCGGGCATCCGCTCTGGCAGATGTTCCGCAGCGCCTACCAGATGAAGTCGAGTCCCCGCGTGGCGGGCGGCGTCTGCCTGATGGCCGGCTACACCTGGGCGTGGATCACGCGCACCGAACGATCGGCCGGTGCGGAGCTCATCGACTTCCATCGGCAGGAACAGCTGGCCCGCCTGCGCTCTGCCTTGCGACTGAAGCCCCGACATGTCGCGGGCTGACGGCATCACTCGAAAGCCACGACGATGATCATCGTGAATGCCGACGACTGGGGCCGCTCCGTGGCCGAGACCGATGCGGCGCTGCGTTGCCATGCGACGCGGCGCATCACTTCCGTCACCGCGATGGTCTTCATGGAAGACTCCGAACGCGCGGCGGCGCTGGCGCTGGAACACGGCCTGGACGTCGGTCTCCATCTCAATTTCTCGCAGCCGTTCACCGCCGCGCCACAACGCCCGACGCTGACCGAACGCCAGGAACGCGTGTGCCGGTTCATCAATGCGAGCAAGTACGCCTTCCTGCTGTACAACCCTGCGCTCCGGCGCGATTTCGCGGGCACCTACCAGGCGCAGCTCGACGAGTTCTGTCGCCTGTACGGCAGGGCGCCATCGCACGTGGACGGTCATCACCACAAGCACCTGTGCAGCAACGTCCTGCTCGGCGACGTCATTCCCGCGGGTCAGAAGGTCCGCCGCAACTTCTTCTTCTGGCCCGAAGAGAAGAGCAAGCTGAACCGCGCCTACCGCGGCGCCACCGACCGCCTTCTCTCGCGCAAATACCGGCTGACCGACTACTTCTTCGCCCTGTCGCAATGCATGAAGGGCGACCGCCTGGCCAAGGTGCTCGAACTGGCGAAGACCCATGCCGTCGAAGTGATGACGCATCCGGCCAATCCGCAGGAGCGCGACTACCTCATGAGCGACCGGTACCTCGAACAGCTGGATCTCCTCGAACGAGGCACCTATTCATCCCTGTGATCGCCACCGCGAGCACCGGAACAATCGACAACACGCAGCATGGCATCCACAGACATCATCAGTTCGGGCGGCCTCGACATCAAGGTTCGAGGACGCCTGCTCAGGACGGCTTACCTCAACGACGAGTACTACGTGGGCGCGCCGGACCCGGCCGCGCTCATCGCCGACTTGAAATCACGCCGCGTCGCCGACGTGTTCACCTTCGTCCAGGAACTCGACGACCCGAAGCCGCACTTCGAACATCGCCTGAGCTGGGACAAGATGGCGGTGCTGCCGCTGACCACCTACGCGAACTGGTTCGACAAGCAGATCAAGTTCAAGCCGCGCAACCGCCTGCGCAAGGCCTGGAAGGCCGGGGTCGAGACCCGCATGCTCGATTTCTCGGACGACCTGGTGCGCTCGATCATGGAGATCTACAACGAGACGCCGCTCCGGCAAGGCAAGCGCAACTGGCACTACGGCAAGGACTTCGAGACCGTCAAGCGCGAGCATTCGACGTTCCTCGACCGCAGCGAGTTCATCGGTGCCTGGTTCAAGGACGAACTGATCGGCTTCGCCAAGGTGACCCACGGCGAACACAGCTCGATCATCATGAACATCGTGGCCAAGATGTCGGCGCGCGACATGTCGCCCATGAACGCGCTGATCGCCAAGTCGGTGGAGTGTGTCGCCGCGAAGAACATTCCGCTGCTCAACTACGGCGTGTGGGGCCGCCGCGGGTTGAACGAATTCAAGGTGGCCCAAGCCTTCGAATGCCTCGAAGTGCCGCGGTATCACGCGCCTCTCACGGCCAAGGGCGAATGGGCCCTGAAGCACGACCTGCATCGTGGCCTGAAGGAGCGGATGCCCGAAGCCTGGATCGTCAAGCTCGCGGACACACGCGCCAAATTGAATGAATGGCTGCACCGCAAGGCCTCGGGCCTGCGCCCTTCTCAGGCCACCGGGGCCAAGGCGGGTACCGCCGGCGAAGCCGAGTCCTGAGGCGTCGCACACGCCCTCCCCATCCACCGAACCAAGCTCGACATGCCCGGAATCACAGGAATCATCAGTCCGCACGAGTCGCTCGCGACCATCGCCGTCGTCAACGGCATGGTCGAAGCCATGCGGCACGAGTCGTTCTACCGAACAGGAAGTGTCCACCACGAACGCGCCGGTGTCGCAGCCGGATGGGCCGTTCACGCGGGCGCGTTCGCCGATTCCAACCCAGTCTGGAACGCGGCGAAGGACGTCTGCCTCATCCTGACCGGCGAAGAGTTTTCCGATCCGTCGAGCATGGCCGCGCTCCGTGGCAAGGGCCATCGCTCGACGGACGACGCCAGCTATCTCGTTCATCTGTACGAGGAACTCGGCGCGCGATTCGTCGACGAACTCAACGGCACCTTCAGCGGCCTCGTCATCGACCTGCGGCAGGACGTCGTCATTCTCTTCAACGACCGATTCGGCCTCGGCCGCATCTACGTCCACGAAGGCAAGGACGCCCTGCATTTCTCGAGCGAGGCCAAGTCCATCCTGCGCGCCGTACCGTCTACACGGCAGATCGACGACACGGCACTGGCCGAGTTCGTGTCCTGCGGGTGCGCCCTGCAGGGTCGAACCCTCTTCTCCGGCGTGTCGTTGCTGCCGCCGGCGTCGCGCTGGATCTTCTCGCGCGGCCGCCTCGTTCGAAAGGAAACCTACTTCCACAAGGAGACCTGGGAACAGCTTCCTGCGCTCGGCGAGTCCGAGTTCTACGAGCGCCTGAAGAACACCTTCCCGGAGGTGGTGCGAAGGTACTTCAGGGGCAGCGCTCCGATCGGGATGTCCCTCACGGGCGGTCTCGACGGCCGCATGATCATGGCGTGCAGCGGCCATGTCGAAGGTGCCCTGCCCTGCTACACCTTCGGCGGAAGCTATCGGGACTGCACCGACGTCTCCCTGGCGCGGCGGGTTGCCCAGGCTTGCGGCCAGCCGCACCAGGTGATCACCGTCGACGACCAGTTCATCCGCCAGTTCAGTTCCCTGGCCGACAAGGCGGTGTACGTGTCGGACGGCGCGATGGACGTCACCGGATCCGTCGAACTCTTCGCCAACGCGCGTGCGCGCGAGATCGCGCCGGTCCGGATGACCGGCAACTACGGATCGGAGATTCTTCGCAGCAACGTCGCATTCAAGGCCGAACCCCTGGAGGCCGGCCTGTTCAGCGACGATTTCCTGCGCGCCGGTGGCGACGCCTGCGCCACCTATAGGCAAGAGGCACACGATCGCCGGCTGTCCCTCATCACGATGAAGCAGGTGCCCTGGCATCACCACTCGCGCTTGTCCGTGGAGCAGTCGCAGTTGACGATGCGCTCCCCCTACCTCGACAACGACGTCGTGCGCCTGGCCTATCAGGCGCCGCTGGGCCAGGAGCTCTCGAAGACGCCGGCGCTGCGCTTCGTGGCCGACAACAGCGCGAAGCTGGCGGAGATCCCCACCGACCGGGGCTTGCTCCATCGGCCGACGCCCGCGCTCACGGCGCTGGGCAACCTGTACCAGGAGTTCATGTTCAAGGCGGAATATGCCTACGACTACGGCATGCCTCAATGGCTCGCGCCGATCGACAACGCACTGAAACCGCTTCGTCCCGAGCGCCTCTTCCTGGGCCGCCACAAGTTCTATCACTTCCGGGTCTGGTACCGCGACAAGCTCTCGGCCTACCTGCAGGACGTGCTGCTCGATCCGCGAACCTCGACCCGGCCGCACCTGGCCGATGGCCGCCTGAAAACGCTGGTGGCTGAACATCTCGCGGGAACGCACAATCACACGACGACGCTGCACCAGGCGTTGTCGATCGAATTGATCCACAGGCAACTTGTCGAGAGGAAGTGGTAGCCAGGCAGTCCGCGTTTCAGTGAAACACCTGGAGAGGTGGCCGAGTGGTCCAAGGCAGCAACCGGCAACGGTCGCTATGTGGTGCAAATCGCATCGGAGGTTCGAATCCTTCCCCTCTCCGCCAAGTGCCGTCACTGGAGGATCGCCCATCACCACCCGCGGAGCGCCAACATGAATATCTGCGTCTGCATCTGCACGTTCAAGCGGCCTCACATGATCAAGGCGCTGCTGCTCAAGCTCGGCGAGCAGGAGACGGCTGGCGAATTCACCCTCTCGGTCGTCGTCACCGACAACGACAAGACGCAGTCGGCCCAGGCCGCCGTCCGCGAAGCGGCCGCGACGCTGAGTTTTCCCGTCCTCTACACCGTGGAGCCCGACCAGAACATCGCCAAGGCGCGCAACCGGGCGGTCCTCAACAGCACGGGCGACTACATCGCCTTCATCGACGACGACGAGTCGCCCGAGCGCGATTGGCTGATCACCGCCCTGCACGCCTGCCAGGCGCACGGCGCCGACGGCGTGCTGGCCCCGGTTCGCCCCGTGTTCGAGCACGAGCCGCCGTCCTGGCTGGTCAAGGGACGGTTCTGCGAACGACCCGAGCATCCGACGGGCTATGCGCTCGATTGGCGCGAGACGCGCACCGGCAACGTCCTCTTTCGTCGCTCGCTGATCGCCGGCATGGCCGAGCCGTTCGCCATCGCCTACGGCAACGGCGGCGAGGACACCGACTTCTTCAAACGGCTGATGCAAGCCGGTGCGACCTTCGTGTGGTGCAACGAGGCACCGGTGCATGAGGTCGTCCCGCCCGATCGCTGCCAGCGTCGCTACTTCCTGAAGCGCGCCTTGCTGCGCGGGCAGAACGAAAGAAAGCTGGCGAACCTGGCCTCGATCTGCAAGTCGCTCGTGGCCGTTCCGGCCTACCTGATCATGCTGCCGTTCATGCTGCTGGCCGGACAACACTGGTTCATGCACTACTCCATCCGCCTGTGCGACCACGCCGGCAAGCTCGCCGGCGTCCTGGGCTTCAGGCCGCTGGGGAAGAAGTACATCACCCAGCCATGAGCACGATTGCGAGCCCCGTGGCCACAGCGAAGCATCGAGACCTCGGCCTCGACTTCGTGAAGGGGTTCCTCGTCGTCGTGATGGCGCTCTATCACGGCATGAACTACTTTTCGAACGTGCCGGCCGAGTACTACGGCTACCTGCGCTTCGTCAACGGATCGTTCGTATTCATCTCCGGCTACGTCGTGGCCGCGTTCTATGCAGAGCAGGCCCGCACCGACAAGTTCGCGGCATTCCGGCGGCTGGCGTCCCGGGGCCTGAAGCTGCTGTGCATCTTCACTGCCCTGAATCTCGCCGTCAGCGCGGTCGGCGTCACGAACTACCGGGCGGTGACGTTCGGGTTGTCCGACTACCTGGACAGCGCGGCGGACATCTACGGCAGCGGCCAGGCGCACCAGATCGCGTTCAGGATCCTGGTGCCGATCTCGTACGTCCTGATGGTGTCGGGACTCTACCTCGTGTCGAAGCGATCGCAGGCGATTCTCATTTCCCTGACGATCGCCGCGGCGCTCCTGTGGACCTGGTTCGCGCCCTTGGTGGCCAACGTCTTCTTCGTGCTCACCGGGCTCGTCGGCCTGTCGTTCGGCCTGCTGCTCTTGAAGAACGACCTCCTGCGGCACCGCGTGCGGAACTGGCCGTTGATCCTCATCGGATTCATCGCGATCGCCAGCGTGATGAACTGGCTGAGCGGCAACGTGCTCGCCTACGGCATCGGCGTCGGGCTCCTGTTGAAGCTCGTCTACGACGGATCGGCGCTTCTCGCTCCGGATGGGCGGCTGTACATGTGGCTCGTGCTGTTCGGCAAGTATTCGCTGGTGAGCTACATTGCCCAGATCGCCTTCCTGTTCGTGCTGCACCGGGCCCTGCGCGGCCACGAATTGGCGCCGGCCTGCGAACTGGCCCTCGCCTTTGTCGCCACCTGCGTCTTCCTGCTTGCCACCTGCATGGCCATCGAGAAGTTGCGGCGCCGCTTCAGGCTGGTCGAGGGCACCTACCGCCTGGTATTCGCCTGAAGCGCGCCGCCGGACAAGCCCATGTCAACAGGCATCCTCGCCGTCTTCGGCCTCTACATCCTCTGGCTCTTCGTGCTCGACGCGAAGCGCCGCGACGCAATTTCGCCGGCCATCTGGAGCGTGGTCGCCTGGGCCACGCTGCTCGGGTCACGGCCGGTGTCGACCTGGTTTTCTTTCGGCGGCGGAGCCGGCAGCGCGGAATCCTACGATGAAGGGAACCCGTTCGAGCGATCGGTCTACTTCGTCCTGATTCTTCTCGGGCTCATCGTGTTGGCGCGGCGCCGTGTGCGACTGCGCGACGTGGTCGCCTCCAACCCGTGGCTCGTCGTCTTCTTCGTCTTCTGGGGCTTGAGCATCTTCTGGGCGGATGACTCCTTCGTCGCGTTCAAGCGCTGGATCAAGGACCTGGGCAACATCGTGATGGTGCTGGTGGTGTTGACGGACAGCAAGCCGCTGGAGGCGATGAAGGCAGTGTTCGTGAGAAGCGCTTCGCTGCTGTTGCCGATGTCGGTGCTGTTCATCCGTTTCATTCCGGAATTCGGCCGTACTTATCACGTCTGGTCGGGCGAGATGATGTACACCGGCGTGACGACCCACAAGAACAGCCTGGGCGTGCTCGTGCTGGTCAGCCTGATGTTCGTCGTCTGGGACTTCACGAGCCGGTCGGAACCGGGCAAACCGCCTCCCTCGCTCTGGTCGAGGCTCGGCGGGCTCTCGCTGATCCTGATGGGAGGATGGCTTCAGATCAAGGCGGGGAGCGCCACGGCCAGCGGATGCTGCGTGGTCGCTCTCGCGCTGATGTTCCTCCTGAGCTGGAAGGCACTTCGCAACAGCGTTGCGACCATCGAATTCATCGCGGTCGCCGGGACCGTCCTCCTCTGGCCGACAGGCATCGCGCAAAGCGTGCTCGATTTCTTCATCGTCGACATCCTCGGCAGGGACCTCACCCTGACCTCTCGCACCGACGTCTGGCCAATGTTGCTGAGCAAGGCCGACAACGTCCTCGTCGGCTCCGGCTTCAACAGTTTCTGGACGGGAGAGCGGCTGGCAGACGTCTACGGGCAACTGGGAATCATCCAGGCCCACAACGGCTACCTCGAGACCTATCTCAACGGCGGCCTGGTGGGCCTCGCCTTGCTCGTGCTGCTCCTGATCGCGGCGATCAGGACGGCGAACAAGCAGTTGGCCGAGGGTGGCGCCGCGGCGAACGTGGCTTTCGCGATGATCCTCGTCAACGTGGTCTACAACTTCACCGAGGCGTCATTCGACAAGACCAGCCCGCTCTGGTTCGCATTCCTCATGGTGATGACGCAGTACCGCGACAGCCGCTTGCCGGTGAAATCGGATCTCGCGACGGCCAGCGAGGCTTCCCACGGCACCGGCGGGCCGCGCAGCGTGCCCATCGAGGCGCGGTGGTGACACAGGCCTGGCGCGCGCCCGAGGCGAATCGTCCGCGCGCTCACAGGCAATTCGGCATCTTTCCCTGGTCGTAGCAAGCCTTCGCCGGGATATTGCCCACGAGCGCCGTCGTCGGCATGCCGGGCATCGGGCCGAAGGCCGGCCAGGCCAGGGAACCGAACCACGCCGGCTTCGCGGACCGATAGAACGAGTTGGGCAGGTCGTGGAGGCTGATGCCCGCATTCCAGCGGAAGGTGCCCGTCACGACGTCGTAATCGCCATGGACGATCGCCGTCGTGTACGCCTTGTCGGTGTCCCCAGGGTCGCTGCCCCCGTCGCTGAGATTGGCATACCCGAAGGCGTAGCCATACGGGTTGTTGCTCGTGTAGTAGGAACGCCCCTGCTTGGCGACGACCATCGGCGTCCACTTGCCCATGGCCTTCTGGCGATCCGATCCGATCACGTTGCCCACGAGGCTGTAGAAGCGTGTCGTCTGCGACAGGTCGACCGCGGCCAGGGCTTGCGACGCCCAATAGCCGGTGGTGGCCTGTTCGGCACCGCGTCCCGTGAGCGGGCCATAGATCATGGCCGTGCCCTTGAACCAGTTGCGGAACGCCGTGTTGTGGCTCGACGAACCCCAGAAGTAGTCGGCGTCCAGCTTCGGCGCCATGTTGCCCTCCCACAGGTTGAACATCGGATGCGCGCCGTGCACGTTCAGCCCGCCGAACAGCGTGTTGCTGCCGGCCGAGTCGAAGTTGTTGTCGATGTAGTTGTAGGCGATCACGTTGCCCGCCGCGCCCCAATTGAGCATGATGGACTGGTGCAGCCGACGCAGCGCGTTGTTCTCGACCAGCGTGCCGCTGGTCTTGTCGGTGATGAAGATGTCGGCATCCGTCTGGCCCGCGCTGTGGGTCCAGGCATCATGGAAATAGCTGTCGCGGATCTCGTTGCGGTAGCCCCAGTGCAATTGCGCGTGGTCGCCGTCGGTGTAGCTGCTCTCGACGTTGCGGATCCACGAGGTCGACGCCCCCTCCATGAGGAAGTTCGCGACGTAGCCGGTGTCGTTCATGGAGACCTGCAGATCCTCGACGCCGGCGTTCGTGGCGCCCATGTCGACCTGCGTCGCCAGCGGCATGCGGCCGTAGGCGACGTACAGCCCGGGCGAGATGCTCACGGCATGGCCGTCGACGCCCGTCACCTCCACGATCTGGCCCTGTACGCGGGTGCCGTTCCAGCCGATCCCGCCGTCACACCAGGTGCAACTGCCGTTGCTGGTGGTGATTTTCACGTAGCTCGGGTCATTGAGTTGCGTCACCATCAGGTGCGATCCGACGTCGATGTCCGAGGCATCCGCCACCGTGATGCGTGTCGACTTCGCCGTGGCGCCGGCCGTGATCGCGACCGAATCGTCTGCCGACGGTGTCGCGCCCGATCCGAAGCGGATGAAGGCCGCGCCGGAGCCGCGCGCGTTCAGGATCGTGCGCTTCGGACCGGCGCCGCGCAGGACGACGTTGCTCGGAATGGTCAGCCCGCCATCGATGTCGTAGGTGCCTGCGGCAAGCAGCACCACCTGATCCGGCTTGCACGCGTCCAGCGCGTCCTGGATCGTTGCCTGCGTCGCCCCCGCCGCGATCGCCGAGCACACGGTCGTCCGGTTCGGGATGCCGCCGGGGATCCCCGACTGGCTCCAGTCGATCGTCCGCTCCGGGGGAAGGACGGTGTTGGCGGCGCGTGCCGTCAGGGCCTGCGCGCCGCACGCCATCACCGCCATGGCCAGGGCACGGCCGTACGGGCGGGGCGCGAACTTCGACATGGGGGCCATCAACTTCCGAGGCAGTTCGGCATCTTGCCCTGGTCGTAGCAGGACTTCGCCGGAATGGTGCCCACGAGTGCCGTCGTCGGATCGGTCGGCACCGGGCCAAAGGCCGGCCAGGCCAGGGAACCGAACCACGACGGCTTCGTCGACCGGTAGAACGAGTTGGGCAGGTTCTGGACGCCGATGCCCGAATTCCAGCTGAAAGTGCCTGACACGACGTCGTAGTCGCCATGGACGATGGCCGTCGTGAACGCGGTATTGGTATCCCCCGAGTCGCTGCCATCGTCGGTGAGGTTGGCATAGCCGAAGGTGTAGCCGTACGGGTTGTCGCCCACGTAGTACTCGCGGTCCTGCCTGGCGATGGCCATCGGCGTCCATGTCGACAGCGACTTCTGCCGATCCGATCCGATCACGTTGCCCACGAGGCTGTAGTAGCGCGTGGTCTGCGACAGGTCGACCCCGGCCAGGGCCTGCGACGCCCAATAGCCGCTGGTGGTCTGCTCCGCACCGCGTCCGGTGAGCGGACCGTAGATCATGGCCGTGCCCTTGAACCAGTTCCGGAACGCCGTGTTGTGGCTCGACGACCCCCAGAAGTAGTCGGCGTCCAGCTTCGGCGCCATGTTGCCCTCCCACAGGTTGAACATCGGATGCGCGCCGTGCACGTTCAACCCGCCGAACAGCGTGTTGAAGCCGCCCGAGTCGAAGTTGTTGTCGATGTAGTTGTAGGCGATCACGTTGCCCGCCGCGCCCCAGTTCAGCATGATCGACTGGTGCAGGCGACGCAGCGCGTTGTTCTCCACGAGCGTGCCGCTGGTCTTGTCGGCGATGAAGATGTCGGCATCCGTCGACCCGGCACTGTGGGTGAAGGCATCGTGAAAATAGCTGTCGCGGATCTCGTTGCGGAAGCTCCAGTGCAACTGCACATGGTCTCCGTCGGTGTAGTTGCTCTCGACGTTCTTGATCCACGAGTACGACGCGCCCTGCATCAGGAAGTTCGTCGGGAAGCCGGTGTTGTTCATGTAGACCTGCAGGTCTTCCACGCCGGCGTTGGTTGCGCCCATGGTCACCGGCGTCGCCAGCGGCGTGCGGCTGTAGGCGAGGTAGAGCGCCGGCGTGATGGTCACGGTGCTGCCGCTGACCCCCGTCACCTCCACGATCTGGCCCTGCACGCGCGTGCCGCTCCAGCCGATGCCACCGTCACACCATGTACAGGTGCCGTTGTTGGTGGAGATGCTCACGTAGCTCGGATCGTTGAGCTGCGTCACCATCAGGTGCGAACCGACGCCAACGCCGGACGCGCTCTTCAACGTGATGCTCGTGGACTTCGCGGTGGCACCGGCGGTGATGGCGATCGATGCGCTGGTCACCGGCGTCGGGCTCGAGCCAAAGCGGATGAAGCCCGTGCCCGTACCACTCGCGTTCAGGATCGTGCTCTTCGGGCCGGCGCCGCGCAGGACGACGTTGCTCGGAATGGTCAGTCCGCCCTTGATGTTGTAGGTGCCCGCCGAAAGCTGCACCACCTGATTGGCCTTGCATGCATTCAGCGCGCTCTGGATCGTGGCCTGCGTCGCGTCGCCAGCGATCGTCGAACACACCGTCGTGCGACTCGGGATGCCGCCGGGAAATCCCGACAGGCTCCAGTCGATCGCTCTCTCGGCTGGGAGGATCGGGTTGGATGGCGGCGGCGGGGGTGGCGGCGGGGGCGGTGTCGGCGCGGGTGTTGGTGCGGGTGTCGGCGCGGGTGTTGGTGCCGGCGTCGGCGCAGGTGTGGGCGCCGGCGTCGGCGCAGGCGTTGGCGCGGGTGTCGGCGCAGGTGTCGGCGCAGGCGTTGGCGCGGGTGTCGGCGCAGGCGTTGGCGCAGGTGTCGGCGCAGGTGTCGGCGCAGGCGTTGGCGCAGGCGTGGGTGCCGGCGTCGGCGTCGGTGCGGGCGCGGGGGCTTCTGCGGGTGAGGCGCCCCCTCCGCATCCCACCAACCCCGCAGCGAACGCAAGAGCGAACAAGCGGCGCACGTGCATGGGAACGGCAACGGGCATGAAGATCCTTCGGGGCTGGGTTCGACAAATGCGGTGATCCGGGCCAATGCGAACAGCATGTGGCATCCGACGCAGCGCGCAGGTTAGGGCCAGAACCTCATTCGGGCAATCCACTCATGTAAGAAATAGACGTTTCGGCGACGGGCAAATGAAGAAGCCCACGCAACCGGGATCGGTTGCGTGGGCATCGAAGAGGCACCGGCTGCCGGTGCTCGCCAGCCGGCCGGGAGATCCGGCGCGGCATCGGCGACTCGTTACAGGATGTTCAGCCTCCCAGGCAATTCGGCATCTTGCCTTGGTCGTAGCAAGCCTTCGCCGGGATGGAGCCCACCACTGCCGTCGTCGAATCGGTCAGCGCCGGGCCGAAGGCCGGCCAGGCCAGGGAACCGAACCACACCGGCTTCGCGGACCGATAGAACGAGGCCGGCAGGCTATGGTTGCTGATGCCCGCATTCCAGCTGAAGGTGCCCTTCACGTAGTCGTAGTCGCCATGGACGATCGCCGTCGTGTAAGCGGCACTGGTATCACCCGAGTCGCTGCCATCGTCGGTGAGGTTGGCGTAGCCGAAGGTGTAGCCGTACGGGTTGTTGCTCGTGTAGTAGGAGCGGCTCGTCTTGGCCACGACCATCGGCGTCCACTTGCCGAGCGACTTCTGCTGATCCGAACCGATCACGTTGCCCATGAGGCTGTAGTAATGCGTGGTCTGCGAGATGTCGACCGCGGCCAGGGCCTGCGACGCCCAGTAGCCACTGGAGGTCTGTTCCGCACCGCGTCCGGTGAGCGGGCCATAGATCATGGCCGCGCCCTTGAACCAGTTGCGGAACGCCGTGTTGTGGCTCGACGAACCCCAGAAGTAGTCGGCGTCCAGCTTCGGCGCCATGTTGCCTTCCCACAGGTTGAACATCGGATGCGTGCCGTGCACGTTCAGCCCGCCGAACAGCGTGTTGTAGCCGCCCGAATCGAAGTTGTTGTCGATGTAGTTGTAGGCGATCACGTTGCCCGCGGCGCCCCAGTTCAGCATGATCGACTGGTGCAGACGGCGCAGCGCGTTGTTCTCGACGAGCGTGCCGCTGGTCTTGTCCGCGATGAAGATGTCGGCATCCGTCGAGCCCGCGCTATGGGTGTAGGCGTCGTGGAAATAGCTGTCGCGGATCTCGTTGCGATAGCTCCAGTGCAGCTGCGCATGGTCGCCGTCGGTGTAGTTGCTCTCGACGTTCTTGACCCACGAGTACGAAGCACCCTGCATCATGAAGTTCGCCGTGTAGCCGGAGTTGTTCATGTAGACCTGCAGGTCTTCCACACCGGCGTTCGTGGCGCCCATGTTGACCGGCGTCGCCAGCGGCGTGCGGTTGTAGGCGATGTAGAGCGCCGGCGAGATGGTCACCGTGTTGCCGCTGACCCCCGTCACCTCCACGATCTGGCCCTGCACGCGCGTGCCGTTCCAGCCGATGCCGCCGTCACACCAGGTGCAGCTGCCGTTGTTGGTGGTGATGCTCACGTAGGTCGGGTCGTTGAGCTGCGTCACCATCAGGTGCGAACCTACGCTGACACCCGAGGTGCTCTGCAACGAGATGCTCGTCGACTTGGCCGTCGAACCGCCGGTGATGCCGATGGAGGCGCTCGTCACCGGCGTCGTGCCCGAACCGAAGCGGATGAAGCCGGAGCCCGAGCCGCTCGCGTTCAGGATCGTGCTCTTCGGGCCAGCGCCGCGCAGGACGACGTTGCTCGGAATGGTCAGGCCACCATTGATGTTGTAGGTGCCCGCCGAGAGCTGGACCACTTGATTGGCCTTGCAGGCGTTCAGCGCGCTCTGGATGGTTGCCTGCGTCGCGCCGGCCGCGATCGTCGTGCAAACCGTCGTGCGGCTGGGGATGCCACCGGGAATGCCGGCCTGGCTCCAGTCGATCGCGCGGTCCGCGGGAAGGATTGTGTTGGAGACGGGTGTGGGCGCCGGCGCGGGCGTCGGTGCCGGCGTGGGTGCGGGCGTCGGCGCCGGGGTGGGCGCAGGCGTCGGAGCCGGCGTCGGGGCCGGGGTAGGTGCAGGCGTCGGGGCCGGGGTGGGCGCAGGCGTCGGGGCCGGGGTAGGCGCAGGCGTCGGGGCTGGCGTAGGCGCGGGCGTCGGAGCCGGAGCCGGGGGCGGCGTGCCGGCGACCGTCGCGATCGCCAGGTACGCGGACACCGGCGAATTGGGGTAGTAGTGGCCCACCGACCAGGCAGTCGGCATCGCAGTGAGCGTGCTTTGCGCGGTCGTCACGGTGCCGGCGCCGCCGGAAGCCATGTCGCGCATCATGACGCTGCCCGTGGTGCCGGCCGGGGTCATGACGGCGATCCAGTACTTCGCGCCGGCAACCACCTTGACGGCCACGACGCGGATCGAGTTCCAGGCGCCGGCAATCGGCGCATTGGTCGTACCGGTGGACAGCAACGCGCCGGGCTTGCCGCCAGCGTCGGCGTAGACGCCGACCGTCACGACCTTGGCCGTGCTGGTCCGATCCAGGTACAGGTTGAGCGTCGTGGACGCGCCCGAGGTCGCCGCCGTGAAGATGAAGGCTTCGGCCATGCCGTTGGGGTTGGTGTCGATCCCGCTCTGCACCTTGGACGAGCCCAGCAGCACGGTGGTGCTGGTCGCCAGCGGGGAGGTGGTGGTCACGGCCTCGGCCTGCACCATGGCTTCGCTGGTGTCGGCGACCGACTTGGGGGTGCCTTCGGTCGCGGCACTGTCTGGCGTCGCCTGGGGTTCGGTGTCGCTCGTGCCGCCGCCGCAAGCGGCGAGGAAGGCGGCTGAGAACAGGGAAGCCAAGATGGCCTTGCGGTGGGTGAAATCAGTCTTCATTTAAATTCGCTCGGAAAATAGTTTTCTTCGACTCCCACGCAGGGGGCCAAGACGGGAGTGGGCCGGCGCCGATGTCGGCGCCAGAACCGGATAAGGTGACTTCCCTCAGTCGAACTGCCGTGTCCCAAGCTGTGCGGGATCTTGTAGCAGGGCAAAAGAACGTGAACGTGTTCTCGTGTTCGGCGGATTAGGCGGGGCGGTGAGGGTGGTACCGTTACGACATGTAGCCCCTGCGACGCTGACACCGCGCGCACGGTCCTGCTCAAATTGCAACGAATGTTGCAAAGCAGCAAAAGGCGGCATTAAGTCACGGATGTTCGGGCTACGGGCGCCAGAGTGGTGCGTAGCGACCGCGCGCGGGCAGTGCCGCGGCATCCGTCGGATACAAGTTGGGCCGAGCGACCCACTGTATGGTTACACAGTCACCAGATTTGGGGGGTTGCGTCGTAACGCGTCTTGTGACATCTAGGGCGACTTCTTTTGCGCGACAGGAGTCTCCGAGCTCGTCGGACCCTCTGCCGAAGAAGCTTCGGGCCCGCTTCCGAAGGACTCGGTGTGCATTTCTTCCGCCGCCAGCTCGACAGCAGCGACGTCGATCCGGGTCGAATCGCCCAGCCACGCGGCCAGCAGCAGCCGGGAACACAACAGGTTGATGCGGCGCGGGATGCCGCCCGTGTGGGCCTGGATGCGCTCGAACGTGTCGGCGTCGAATGCCGGGCGGCCGTTCCAGCCGACGTGCGCGAGGCGGTGCTCTATATATGAGCGCGTTTCGTCGGGCCCCAGCGGACCCAGGTGACAGGCCGCGATGATGCGCTGGGACAGCTGCTCCAGCGCGTTGGAACGCAACAGCTGGCGCAGCTCCGGCTGCCCGATGAGAAAGCTCTGCACCAGCGCGTGCGAGCCGAACTGGAAATTGGAGAGCATTCGCAGCTCCTCGATCTCGCGCAGGCCCAGGTTCTGCGCCTCGTCCACGATGAGCAGCGCGCGCTTGCCGCCCGCCGCCAATGCCGTGAAATAGGCTTCCAGCGACGCCAGCATGTGCGCCTTGGTCGGGCCGGAGACGGGGACCCCGAAGGCGGTACAGATCGCGTGCAGCAGTTCGGAGCTGTCGAGCTGGGTGTTGCGGACCTGGGCGGCGACCACCTCGTCGGGATTCAGGTTCTCCAGCAGCGCTCGCACGAGCGTCGTCTTGCCGGAGCCGATTTCGCCGGTGACGACGATGAACCCTTCGCGCTGGAAGACGCCGTATTTCAGATAGGCGAGCGCGCGCGCATGTCCCTTGCTGGCAAAGAAGAATGCGGGGTCGGGATTGAGTGCGAAAGGTGAAGAACTGAAGCCGAAATGCGACTCGAACATCAACGCCTCAGAAGCGGTGGATCAGACCAACGAGACCGAGTGTCGCATCAAACGAGCGCAGGCCGACCGCCGTGGTCTCGAATCGGTTCCACTGCAACGCCATCGTGAGGTCGCTGCGCCGGGACAGGTGGTCCAGCACCGAGATGCGCCAGGTCTGTTCCTCGCTGCGGTCCGTGCTGGCGCCAAGGCCTTCGATCCTCGACCAATTGCCCAGCAGCGTCGCCGACAGTTGCGCACCGAGGCGATGCTCCAGTTGGAACGAGGCGCCGCGCTGGCGGCTGTCCGCCGAGGCGCTGGCCAGGCCGGCCAGCGGATCGCCGTCACGCCTCAAGGCGCGCGTCGTCTGGGTGTAGGCCGCGAGGCTCAGCGTGTCGCGCGACCCCAGCAGCGCGAGCGATGCTTGCCCGGCGGTCTGCAACTGCGGGTAGTCGCCAACGAGATTGACGGCGCCGGCGCTTCGGGTGTCCAGCCCGCGGCTGGCCACGATGGCGTCGACGACGCCGGTGCGGATCGCGGGATCCGGGTAGCGCGTGGTGAGGATGGAATCCAGCGCGCCGCGCAGGTCGGCGCCCTGGACGAGCGTGCCGAACGACGACGTCGCGTCGAGCGGCTGGCGCCGCAGGTCGATGGCCACGGCGAGGAAGGGCGTACGGTGATCCAGGCGAAGGCGGCCGGACTGGCCGAAGTACCGGTGCTCGAATTCGAGCTCGAGATGGGTGCGCAAGCTGGGCGTCCAGTCGAGCGCCGCGCCGTACAGTGGATCGACATGGCTGCTCAGGAGGTAGTCGCTTCGATCTTGGCCGACCAGCGCGCCGAGACGGACGTCGCCGACCACCACCGTGCCGCGCAGCCGGCCCGTCGTCAGCGTGTAGCGACTGTCGCCCAGGTCGCTGGTGCTGCGGTTGTCGAGCCGGGTGAGCTCGGCGGACACGCCCAGCGGGGTCGGCTTGCGCTCGAAGCGCACCAGGGTGACGTTCGTGTCGAGCCGGGCCGCGCCGTCGCCGGCGCTGGCGCCACCCCGCGTCACGCCGAACTGGTGGCGAGCGAGGACGTTCGCGTCGGGCCCGAAGTCGTGCTTCACCGTCGGCCCGGCGAGGATGCCCCATTCGTTGCGGCGGTTGGCCGCCGTGATGTCGTCCGTGCGCACGCCGAACGGATCGGACTCCGCGGCCCGCAGGTAGCCCGCCGCGTCGAGCTTGAGCCACTGCTCGACGAGCGTCGCGCCGAGCGCGCCGCGCACGTCGGGCAGCACGCCGTTGCGCTGGCTGCCCTTCGCAAAGTCGATCAGGGTCGCGGCCGCATGCAGGTCGGCGTTGAAACCCGCCCCCGTGTGCGTCACGTCCAGCGCGGGGCGCAGCGACGTGATGAAGTCGCCCTGGCGCATGCCGTTGTCGTCCACGCCGCCGTTGTTCGTCGCGGCCGCGCGCACCTCCACCGACAGCCGCCGCGGCGCGTTGCCGGCCTGCGAGGCCGCGGGCTCGGGCGCGGAGGCGGCTTCGGCGCTCGGGGTGGCCTGCGACCAGGCCGAGCCCGCGCCCGCGAGCAGGCACAGCGCGCAGGCCAGCAAGGCGGCGCTGTCACGGCGCCACCTGCCCGGTGTCCTTCGCGACGACCCGCCGGGCCTGCCCTTCCCCCCTTGACGCGACGCGTCGGTCACGTCGCTCAGAACCAGCTTTGCGGAATGATGATGATGTCGCCAGGCCGCATCTTGGCGTTGGCCGAGATGTCGCCCCGCTTGAGGAGGTCCGCCAGCCTCAGGCTGTACTGCTTGCCCTCCTTGCCTCGCACAAGCACGGCGCCGTTGCCGTCCGCGAAGTCGGTGATGCCGCCGACCTGGATCATCACGTCGAGTACCGTCATGTCCTGGCGATAGGGCACGGACTGGGTCTTGGCGGCCTCGCCGACGATGCGGATCTGCTGGTCGTAGACGCCCTGGAAACCGGACACCATGACGCTGACCTTGGCGTCGCGGACGTACTTGGAAAGCGTCTGCTCGAGCTCCTTGGACAGGTCGGCCGGACTCAGGCCGGCGGCCTGGATCTCGCCACCCAGCGGCGTGGAGATCTTGCCGTCCGGGCGCACCGTCACGGTGGAGGACAAGTCCGCATTGCGCCAGACGACGATGCTCAACGCGTCCAGCGGGCCGATCTTGTAGGCCTCCGGCTCGCCGGCCACGTCGACGGCGGCCGGCGCGGGCGGATAGGAACGTCCGCTCGCGCAGGCGCACAGCGCAGCGGTCATGGCGGCGGCCAGGAGCCAGGACGCGCCGCGTGCCGCGGACGCCCGGCGCACGCGTGGAACGCGGAGGTTGGTTGCTCTGGTCACGTGCTCACCGTTTCGAATCGACATGGGTTCTCCCTCCAGGGCCGCGTGGGACGTCGGCGGTCTCGCAGTGATGATGGCCAGTGAAGTAACAAATGGCAACCCCAAAAACCGCAATGCGCGCCATCTTTCCCAATCGGGCGCTGCGGACGGGCGCCACGCATCGCATGACGACAACCCGCCACGCGCGGCATGCCGTGCACAATCGACGGGATCGCAACCGTCCGCGCCGACCGCCGCCGCATGTATCAACTCGACCCGAAGCGCCTGCAGGAACTGCGACTCACGCGCGTGTCGGGCATCGCGGCGAACGTCTGGTTCCTCGGCCTGACGAGCCTGCTGACGGACGTGTCCTCGGAGATGGTGACGGCGATCCTGCCGATCTGGTTCGTCTTCGCCGTGGGCATGACGCCGCTCCAGTTCGGCTTCATCGACGGGCTGTCGCAAGGCGTCGCCGCCGCGGCGCGTCTGGCCAGCGGCCTGGTCGGCGATCGCTGGCGACGCCACCGCGACGTCGCTGTCGTCGGCTACGGGCTGTCGGCGCTTTGCAAGATCGGCCTGCTCCTGGCGGGCGGCGCGTGGGGCCTCGCGTCGGCCGCCATCGCGCTCGACCGCGTCGGCAAGGGCATCCGCACCTCGCCGCGCGACTCGCTGATCTCGCTGAGCGCGGCGCCCGAGCGGCTCGGGCTGGCATTCGGCATCCACCGGGCGCTGGACACCGCCGGCGCGCTGCTCGGCCCGCTCGTGGCGTTCGCCATCCTCGCGGCGCTGCCCCGGGCGTTCGACCTGGTATTCGTCACGAGCTTCTTCATCGCCGTCGCCGGCGTGGCCGCCATCGTTTGCTTCGTGCGTGACGTCCCGCCGTCGCAGGAGCCGGGCGCCCCCGCGCGCCGGCCGTCGATCGCCCAGGCGGTGGGCCTGCTGCGCGACGCCCGCCTGCGCGCCATCACGATGGCCGGATTCCTGCTGGGCGTCTTCACGATCGCCGATGCCTTCATCTACCTGGCGCTGCAGCACAAGCTGTCGACCCAGCCGGCCTGGTTTCCGCTGTTCTATGCAATGACCGCGCTGGTCTACCTCGTGCTCGCGATTCCGGCGGGAGCGCTGGGCGACCGCTTCGGCCGCACGCGCATGTTCCTGGTCGGCCACGTCCTGTTGCTGCTGGCCGGCGTCGACCTGCTCGCCATGCCGGCCGGCGTCGCCGGTGCCCTGGTGGCGCTGGCGTTGCTGGGCGCCTACTACGCCTGCACCGACGGCGTGCTGATGGCGCTCGCCAGCGCCTTCGTCGCGCCGTCGCTGCGCGGCTCGGGGCTGGGCATCGTCGCGACGGCCAACGGCGTCGCGCGCCTGCTCGCGTCGTTGTTGTTCGGCGCGTTGTGGGAGGCGCGCGGCATGCCGTTCGCGCTGGCCGTCTTCACCGCGGGCCTGGGCTGCGCACTGCTCGCCTGCCTGCCACTGCTCGCACGAATGAAGGAGTCCCCGCGACCATGACGCTTGCCCCCTCGATGCGCCTGCGCATCCTCGCGTTCGCGTTGGTCGTCGTCGGCTGCGCCGCGGGCATCGCCGGCTATGCGCACCATGTCATGCACGCGCAGGAGGCGCCCCCGCCCGCAGCCGCCGCATCCGCCGCGCTCGTTGCCCCGGCTGGCCATGTGCCTTCGGCGGCGGCGGTCGCGCCGGCCGCATCCGCGCCATCCGCAGCATCGGTTCGACCCGCCCCCTCCGCGGCTCCTGCCACCCCCGGGGCGTCGGCTTCGCGCCGAGCGGCCGCCGCACCGCTCGCCGGCGCCGCGCGAGCGTCCATGCTCGTTCGCAGCACCGCACTCGGCGACAGCTACGGACACCTTACGCGAGCCTGGCTGGACGATCCCGAGGGGCCGCGTGAAGTCGCGCCCCTCGCGTGCGACCGGGTGCACTTCGCGGCGGGCTCGGGAATCTGCCTGACGGCCGAGCGTGGCGCGCTGACGGTCTACCGGGCCGTGCTGTTCGACGGCCACTTCGCCCCCCGCAAGACGATCCCGCTGGCCGGGCCGCCCAGCCGCGCCCGCGTGTCGCCCGACGGGCGCCTGGCGGCGTTCACCGTGTTCATCAACGGGCACGCCTACTCGATGCCGAGCTTCACGACGCGAACGACGATCGTCGACGCGATCAGCGGCGACAGCCTCGTCGACGATCTCGAAGCCTGGCCGGTGATCCGCGGCGGCGAGGCGTTCAAGGCCGCCGACTTCAATTTCTGGGGCGTGACCTTCAACCGCGACGGCACGCGCTTCTACGCCACGCTGGGCAGCGGCGGCAAGACCTGGCTGGTCGAGGGCGACTTCGCGAGCCGGCGGTTGCGCGTGATCGCCGACGACGTCGAATGCCCGTCGCTGTCGCCGGACGGCCGGCGCATCGGCTTCAAGCGGCGCGACACCGCCAACCCTGGCGGCCGCTTCACCTGGCACGTGGCAGTGCTCGATCTCGCGAGCGGCCAGGTGCGCGTGCTGCCGGGCGAATCGCGCAGCGTGGATGACCAGGTCGAGTGGAACGGCAACGACGAGTTGCTCTATGCCATGCCCCTGGACAGCCAGCAATCGTCCGCGGAGACGGACGTCTGGGCCATCGCCGCCGACGGCAGGACCCCGGCGCGGCGCCTGGCGCGCTTCGCGTTCTCGCCCGCGGTACTGCGCTGAGCCTCAGCGCACCTCGACGCGCTGCAGCAGGCACACGGCACGGGTCTCGATTGCCCTGCCCTCGCCCACCGGCCCCATCTTCTCGGCCGTCTTCGCCTTCACGTTGACCTGTCCGACGTCCAGGCTCAGCGCCTCGGCGATCCTGGCGCACATGGCGCCGATGTGCGGCGCCATCTTGGGCGCCTGCGCGACGATCGTCGAGTCGACGTTGACGGGCTCCCAGCCCGCGGCGCGTACCCGCTTGCAGGCTTGCGCCAGCAGCACGATCGAATTGGCGCCCTTGAAGGCCTCGTCGGTGTCGGGGAAGTGGCGGCCGATGTCGCCGAGGCCGGCAGCGCCGAGCAGCGCGTCGGTGATCGCATGGCACAACGCGTCGGCGTCGGAGTGCCCCAGCAGGCCGACGTGATGGGCAATGGTGACGCCGCCGAGGATCAGCGGACGGCCGGCATGGAGCTGGTGGGTATCCCAGCCTTCGCCGATTCGGAACGGGACGGTCATGGCTTGGCTTTCGTTGAAGGCAAGGGTCGACTGCGCAGCAGCCGTTCGGCCAGCGCGAAGTCCTCGGGCCAGGTGACCTTGAGGTTGTCGAAGTCGCCGCGCACCAGCCGCGGTGCGAGCCCCGCGGCCTCGATGGCGCTTGCCTCGTCGGTGATCATGAGGTCACGACGCGCGAAGCCGGCGCGCAGCGCGTCGCGCAGCGTGCCGATGCGAAACATCTGCGGCGTCTGCGCGGCCCAGACGCGCTCGCGCGAAACGGTCGCGTCCACGCGCGCGTGAGCGTCGGAGTGCTTGAGCGTGTCGGCCACGGGCATTGCCAACAGCCCGCCGACCTCGTCGTCGCGGCAACTGGCGATGAGGCGCCGGATCGAGTCGGGATGCACGAGGCAACGGGCGGCGTCGTGCACCAGCACCCAGTCCGTCTCGAGCGCGCCGCGCGCGCGCAGGTCGTGCAGGCCCGCGTAGACGGTTTCGGCGCGCGTCGCGCCGCCCACGTTGGCGCGCCAGCATGCGGCGGCCGCCTCGGCGTCGCCTTCGCCGGCCAGCGCCGCGAACTGCGTGTCGCCGGGCGACAGCACCACCAGCGTGCCGTCCAGCTCCTCCACGCGCGCCAGCGCTTCCAGCGTCCACAACACCAGCGCCCGGCCGGCGAGTTCCTCGTACTGCTTGGGACCGGCGGCGCCGGCGCGCGACCCCGCGCCCGCGCACGGCACGAGCGCGAAGAGGCGCTGGCGGCCGTGGGGGTGGGTGAAGGAATCACCTCGCTGAGGGCTTGTCATGGGGCTGATTCTAGAATCCCTCGGTTCCTTGCTCGTTTTCACGAGCGCCACGCCTTGCCGGCGCACCCGTTGCCCTTGGGGGTCCCCATGAGAAGACCTGACCCCCGAAGAAGCTCCGACGCGCCCAAGGCGTGTCCTCATTTCTGCTCCGCCCATGCAACTGCCTTCGCTCATTCCCGGACAACGCTACACGCTGCCCCGCCCGCCCGGCGCGGCGGACGCCTTGTTGATCGCCCACCTGGCATCCGCGCGGGCCGCGAAGGGGCAGCTCACGCTGGTCGTGTGCGCGGAGCCGGCCGACAGCCAACGACTGGCCGACGAATTGCCGTTCTTCGCGCCGCACCTGCGCATCGCCGTGTTCCCCGACTGGGAAACGCTGCCCTATGACCAGTTCTCACCGCACCAGGACCTGGTCTCGGAACGCCTGGCCACGCTGTGGCGGCTGTACCGCAAGAGCCAGGGCCTGGGCAGTGCCAACACCGGCGTGGCGGTGGCCGCGGCCAAGGGCAAGGCCGCGCCCGATCCGACCAAGAGCGTGGACGCGAACAAGGAGGACGACGAAGGCGTCGACGTCGTGATCCTGCCGGCCAGCACCGCGCTGACGCGCCTTGCGCCGCCGTCCTTCCTCGCGGCCACGACGTTCAACTTCAAGCAGAAGTCCCGGCTCGACGAGGCCGCGCTGCGTGCGCAGCTGACGCTGGCCGGCTACTCGCACGTCAGCTCGGTGGTGTCGCCGGGCGAGTACGCGGTGCGCGGCGGCCTGATCGACCTGTTCCCGATGGGCTCCAGCGTGCCCTACCGCGTCGACCTGTTCGACAACGAGGTCGACTCGATCCGCACCTTCGACCCCGACACGCAGCGCAGCCTCTACCCGGTGCCCCAGGTGCGCCTGCTGCCCGGACGCGAGTTCGCGCTCGACGAGGCCGCGCGCAAGGCGTTCCGCGTGCGCTGGCGCGAGCGCATCGAGGGCGATCCGACCAAGGCCCGGCTCTACAAGGACATGGGCAACGGCATCGCCGGCGGCGGCATCGAGTACTACCTGCCGCTGTTCTTCGACGAGACGGCGACGCTCTTCGACTACCTGCCCGCCACGGCCACGCTGGTGCTGCACGGCGCCGTCGACGACGCGCTGCAACGCTTCTGGACCGACACCCGCGAGCGCCACCGCTTCCTCAAGGCCGACCCCGACCGGCCCATCCTGCCGCCCGAGGACATCTTCCTCAAGAGCGAGCAGTTCTTCGACGCGACGCGCGCGTTCGCGGCGCTGTCGCTGCGGCCGCCCGGAGGCGGTGGATCCAGCGACTCCGCGCAGGATGACAAGGGGGCCGTCATTGCGCGCGAAGTCGCGGAATCCACCCCGTGGGCGAGGCCCTTGCCGGACGTCAGCGTCGAGCGGGGCGCCACTGCGCCGATGGCGCGCCTGCAGCGCCACATCGACGCCACGCCGTACCGCGTCCTGCTCGTGGCCGACAGCGAAGGCCGGCGCGAGACCTTGCTGGACATGCTGCGCGACCATGCGATCGAGCCGATCAGCGTGGGCACGCTGGCCGAGTTCGAGGCCTGCGACGAGAAGATCGCGATCACCGCGGCGCCGATCAGCGAGGGCTTCTTCTGGTTCGAGCCCGACGCGGCGGACCCCAGGAACGTCCGCACGATCCAGTTCATCACCGAGAACGAGCTGTTCGCCACCGGCACCACCCCGCGCCGGCGCCGTCGCGGCCAGGAGCAGGTCAGCAGCGTCGACGCGCTGATCAAGGATCTGTCGGAGCTGAAGCTGGGCGACCCGGTCGTCCACGCCGCGCACGGCATCGGCCGCTACATGGGTCTCATCAACATCGACCTGGGCGAAGGGCCCAGCGAGTTCCTGCATCTGGAGTACGCCGACAAGGCCACGTTGTACGTGCCGGTGGCGCAACTCGCGCTGATCAGCCGCTACACCGGCGTCTCGGCCGAGGAGGCGCCGCTGCACAAGCTGGGCTCCGGCCAGTGGGACAAGGCGCGCCGCAAGGCGGCCGAGCAGGTGCGCGACGCCGCCGCCGAACTGCTCAACCTCTACGCCCGCCGCGCCGCGCGCGACGGCCACTCGCACCGCTTCTCGCCGCACGACTACGAGGCCTTCGCCACCAGCTTCGGCTTCGAGGAAACGCCCGATCAGCGCGCCGCCATCCACGCGGTGATCCAGGACCTGGTGAGCCCGAAGCCGATGGACCGGCTGGTCTGCGGCGACGTCGGCTTCGGCAAGACGGAGGTCGCGCTGCGCGCGGCCTTCGTCGCCGTCCACGGCGGCAAGCAGGTCGCCCTGCTCGCGCCCACGACGCTGCTGGCCGAACAGCACTTCCAGACCATCAGCAGCCGCTTCGGCCAGTGGCCGGTGAAGGTGGCCGAGATGTCGCGCTTCCGCACCGCCAAGGAAATCGCGGCCGCGATGAAGGGGCTCGAGGACGGCACCATCGACATCATCGTCGGCACGCACAAGCTGCTGTCCGGCGACGTCAAATTCAAGCGGCTCGGATTGCTGATCATCGACGAGGAGCATCGCTTCGGCGTGCGCCACAAGGAGCAGATGAAGGCGCTGCGCGCCGAGGTGGACGTTCTCACGCTCACCGCCACGCCGATCCCGCGCACGCTGGGCATGGCGCTCGAGGGCCTGCGCGACTTGTCGGTGATCGCCACCGCGCCGCAACGCCGTCTCGCGATCAAGACCTTCGTGCGCAACGAGAGCCTGGGCACGATCCGCGAGGCCGTGCTGCGCGAGTTGAAGCGCGGCGGCCAGGTCTACTTCCTGCACAACGAGGTCGACACGATCAAGAACCGGCTGGAGAAGCTGCAGGAGCTGATCCCCGAGGCGCGCATCGCGATCGCCCACGGCCAGATGCCCGAGCGCGAGCTCGAGGGCGTGATGCGCGACTTCGTCGCCCAGCGCATCAACGTCCTGCTGTGCTCCACCATCATCGAGACGGGCATCGACGTGCCCACCGCCAACACCATCGTCATCAGCCGCGCCGACAAGTTCGGGCTGGCGCAGTTGCACCAGCTGCGCGGGCGCGTCGGCCGCTCGCACCACCAGGCCTATGCCTACCTGATGGTGCCCGACGTCGAGGGCCTCACCAAGCAGGCCGCGCAGCGCCTGGACGCGATCCAGGCGATGGAGGAGCTGGGCTCCGGCTTCTACCTCGCGATGCACGACCTCGAGATCCGCGGCGCCGGCGAGGTGCTGGGCGAGAACCAGAGCGGCAACATGATGGAGGTCGGCTTCCAGCTGTACAACGACATGCTGGCCGAGGCCGTGCGTGCCCTCAAGTCCGGCAAGGAGCCCGACCTGCTGTCGCCCACCGGTGCGTTCGGCGGCGGCATCGACATCAAGCTGCACGCCCCCGCCCTGCTGCCCGACGCCTATTGCGGCGACGTGCAGACGCGGCTGTCGCTGTACAAGCGTCTGGCCACCGCCGATCGCCCCGAGACGCTGGACAACCTGCTCGAGGAGATCACCGACCGCTTCGGCAAGCTGCCGCCGCAAGGCCAGGCGCTGTTCGACACCCACCGCCTGCGCGTGCTCGCCAGGAGCTACGGCGTGCTGAAGGTGGACGCGAACCCGAAGGTCATGAACATCACGTTCCGGGCCAACCCGCCGGTGGATCCGATGCGCATCATCGAGCTGGTGCAGAAGAACAAGAGCGTGAAGCTGGCCGGCAACGACCGGCTGCGCATCGACCGCGAGATCGCCGAGCCGCACGACCGCGCGCAGTACGTGCGCGATCTCTTGCGCTCGCTGGGCCCGCCGAAGGCCGGCGACTGAAGCACGATTACTCCGAAGTGCCTTGCTGCGGCTGCGGCTGTTCTTCCTGGCGATGGACGCGCTGGCAGACCGGATGGTGCTGGTAGCGCGGATCGTTGTCGCACAGCCGCTTGACGCAGGCGGCCACGTTCGCCGGCTCCTGTTCGGCGCAGAGTTCGTGCGGGCCCGTACCGCGCGGGGCGGACGAGCCGGGTGCCGCGGCCGAGGCCACCGGTTCGACCGCCGCGGGGGTCGGGTTGGCGACGGCACGGGCCGGTGTGACGATGTGCGATTCGTTCGAGGGCGGAAGCACCGGCGGCGGCAGCTTGAACGCCGCGATCCTCGCCGCCAATGCCTTGCCGCGCGGCTCCGTTGACGCCTTCGAATGCGCCGGAAGCGACGGCGGCGCCACGGCCACGGGCGCTGCCACGACGGACGCGGCGTCCGAGGCCGGCCTTGCTCCCGCACGCGGCGCAGCGTCGCTCATCGCGATCAACGCCTCGGAGGCTGCCGCCGACGCTGCGGTGTCGAGCGCCTCGGCGGACGAGGCGCTCTCCGCGGCGGGCAGGGTCGCCGTCCGCAGCTCGACCGCCGGCATCCACTGCTGCCGTGTCGTCCAGGCGCCGGTCGCCACCGCTGCCGCGGCCACGAGCGCGAGCAGAGCCTTCGACGGCGAACCCGACTTCGGCGGCAGCGTGGCGCTGCGTTCCTGGCGTTCGAGATCGGCCTCGTGAGGGGACAGCGCGACAGTCGTGGACGACGATGCATCAATCGCATTCGACGCCGGCGTCCGCGGGAGCGGCGGCAGGGCCATCGTCGTGGCCAGGATCGTCTGCTCGTAGGCTGAAGAAGGCGACGCCGGATCCGTCGATGCCGCGGGCGCCTGCGCTCGTGTGCGCGCCGGAACAGCGATCCGCCCGGCCAGCGCTTCGCGCAACTGCGCCACCGACTGCGGTCTGTCTTGCGGGCGCACCGCCATCGTCCAGTCGAGGATCTCCAGCAAGCGCGGCGAGCAGCCCGGTGGCGCAAGCTGCACGAGTGGCTCCAGGTCGTCGCCCAGCACGCGCGCGGTCGCCGGCAGCGGTGCGCGCCTGGTCAGCATGAAGTAGCAGGTGCCCGCCAGCGCATACAGGTCGGTCCACGGCCCCTGGCGCAGCAACGGCGCATCGGGATATTGCTCGATGGGCGCGTACTGCGGTTTGAGGATGGCGGTGACGTCCTGCGTGCGGTCGGCCAGCACCAGGCGGGCCGCGCCGAAATCAAGCAGCACGGGACGGTTGCCGTCGCACCACAGGATGTTGTCCGGCGCGATGTCCCGGTGGTAGACCGCTGCACCGTGCATCACTTCGAGAGCACCCAGCAGCGGCTCGAGCAGCGCGCGGATCCAGGCCTCGTCGAGCACGCTCGACCCCATCTCCTTGCGCAACTGGCGCAGCGTGTGGCCCTTGTAGAGCGGCATCGACATGTAGGCGGTGCCGTTGGCTTCCCAGAAGCGCAACACCTTGACCAGCGCCGGGTGGTCGAAGCGGGCGAGCAGGCGGGCCTCGTTCACGAAAGACTTCAGGCCGAGCGCGAAAGTTTCCTCGTAGGTACGCGAGCGCAGCGTCACGCGTTCGTTGGCACCGCGTCCGGCCAGCGAAACCGGCATGTATTCCTTCAGGGCGACGTCGCGCTGCAGCGCCACGTCCCACGCCCGGTACACGATGCCGAAGCCGCCGGCGCCAAGCACCTCGCGAATCTCGAATTCCGCCAGCCGGGTGCCGGGCAGCAGCGCTTCGCCGTCGTCCTCCGGCAAGGGCGCGGCGGCGGGTCGGACGTTCGGGGTGTCGGACATGGCGGCCGTAGTGTGCAGCAGTCGGGCATCCCTGCGCAACGCCAAACACTGCACGACAGTGGACGCGCCGACGTTTGCGTCATCCTCCGTGCCGCCGGCGCCAATGACGCCGCACGCGCCGGCGGCAAACCCTGATTGAAACTGACCCGCTGGCGCATCGGGTGAGCCGGCGCCCCGGGCACAATCGAGCTCATGAATCCGGTCTCGCCATCGTTGTTCCTCCTTTTCGCCCTCAGCCTGCTGCTGGCCCTCGTCGCGGGCGTCGTCATCGGCATCGTGCTGGCGCGCTCGCGCACGCAGGCCACGGTGGACGCCGCGCTGGCGCAGTCCGGCCATGCCGCGCAGCTGGAGCTCGCGCAGGCGCGCGAGCGATTGCGCGCGGGCGAACAGGCGACGGCGGCCGTGCTGGCCGACCTCGAACGCGCCCGCGCCGAGACGCTGACCGCGCGCGACGAACTGCTGCGCGTGTCGGCCAGCGAGGCGCAGAAGAACCAGCACGTCGCGTCGCTGGCCGAACGCGTGGCCGACCTGGAGGGCAAGGCGCGCGAATCGGCCGCCCAGCTCGACGCCCGCAACGTGGCGCTGCAGCAGGCCCATGCCGAACTCGCCCACGCGCGCACGCGCGCCGACGCCGATCGCGCGAGCGCGCAAGAGAAGCTGCAACTGCTCACCGAGGCCAGGACGGCCCTGTCGGACCAGTTCAAGACGCTGGCCACCGAGATCCTCGAGGAGAAGTCGCGTCGCTTCGCCGAACAGAACCAGCAGACCCTGGGCACCCTGCTCGACCCGCTGCGCACGCAGCTGAACGAGTTCAAGGGCAAGGTCGAGGAGGTCTACGTCCAGGAGGGCAAGGAACGCTTCGCGCTGTCGGAGCAGGTCAAGCAGTTGATGGAGCTGAACAAGACGCTCAGCAACGACGCCAACAACCTCACCAAGGCGCTCAAGGGCTCGGCCAAGACGCAGGGCAACTGGGGCGAGCTGATCCTCGAGCGCGTGCTGGAGGCCTCGGGCCTCGAGAAGGGCCGCGTCTACCATGTGCAGGTGAGCCAGCGCGACGCCGACGGCAACCTGCAGCAGCCCGACGTCGTCATCGACCTGCCGCAGGAGCGCAAGCTGGTGGTCGACGCCAAGGTATCGCTCGTCGCGTACGACCGCTTCGCGTCCGCCCAGACCGACGAGGAACGCGCGTTGGCCGTACGCCAGCACCTGGACTCCGTGCGCGCACACATCAAGGGCCTGTCGGGCAAGAACTACCAGGCGCTCTACGGCGTGAAGTCGCTCGACATGGTGGTGATGTTCGTGCCGATCGAGCCGGCGTTCATGCTGGCCGTCACCAACGACGAGGCCCTGTTCATGGAGGCGTGGCAGCGCAACGTGCTGCTGGTGAGCCCGTCGACGCTGCTGTTCGTCGTGCGCACCATCGCGCACCTGTGGCGCCAGGAGGCGCAGACGCGCAACGCCCAGGACATCGCCAGGCGCGGCGCCGAGCTCTACGACAAGCTGTCGGCCTTCGTCGCCGACCTGCAGAAGGTGGGCGCCAAGTTGAAGGACGCGCAGTCCGCCTACGAGGACGCCGAGAAGCGCCTGTCCACCGGCAAGGGCAACGTGATCCGCCAGGCCGAGATGCTCAAGGAACTGGGCGTGAAGACCACCAAGGCGCTGCCGACGCCGTTGGTCGATGCGTCCGGTGCCACGACGGGCGACGATTCGACGGCCGCGTCGGCCATGCCACCGGCCTTGTCGCTGGTGACGCCGCAGTCGCCTTCCCTGTTCGACTCGCCCGTGGAAGACGACGTCGCGCCCTGACGGGCTGCACTCAGGCGGCTCGCGCGGCGACCCGCTCCAGCCAGTACACCGCCTGCGCCATCGCGCGCTCGGCGCCCGGCTTGCCTTCGGCCAGCAGCGCGAGCGCGTCCGAGATCAGCTGCTCGATGCGCGGCGAGCCCAGCGTCAGCGCCGCGGTGCGGCAGGCGTCGGCCTTCTGCACGAATGCGGCCTTCGCCTGCGAGCCGGCCGTCGCCGTCGCGAGTTCCTGCGCCAGGCCGGCCAGCCCCTGGACCTGCTGCACGAACGCGCCCAGGTAGCGCGCATGGCGCTCCGCGTCGACGCGCAGCCGCGCCGTCGCGGCGTCGACCGGCTCGAGGATGGCGGCATCGAGCTGCGCCAGCACCCGCAGGATGCGCATGGCCGTGTCCGGGCCCACCGGCTTGACGATGAAGCCCTGCAGGTCCGAGCGCGTCGCGCTCAGCACGGTGTTGCGGTCGGCGGTGGAGGTGATCAGCATGGCCGGCACGCGCTTCAACGCGGGCGCCGCACGCAGGCGGGCGACGAGCTCGAGGCCGTCGGGCGGGGGCATGCGCACGTCCAGGCACAGCAGGTCGAAGCACCGATCGCCGGCCATCAGGTCCCATGCGGAAGCCCCGTCCTCGGCCAGGACGATGTCGGGCGT
>Ga0307516_10001659_pt1 | contig 30624 bp, 26 predicted proteins | sample 19_EM_MG_FD_203310 | JGI IMG/M metagenome (GOLD analysis project Ga0307516, IMG submission 203310) | Populus trichocarpa ectomycorrhiza microbial communities from riparian zone in the Pacific Northwest, United States - 19_EM | ecosystem: Host-associated > Plants > Roots > Unclassified | place... | reverse complement strand
CTCCGTCTTCCTCCCGACCGTCCCCGACCTCCTCACCTTCGCCAACGAGATGGAGGTGGAACGGGACCACGCCCTCGACAAGCCGAAGAAGGAGGGCGAGGAGGACCCGTACGCCGAGTCCGAGAAGGAGATGGACGAGGCGAACAAGGAGCAGGACGAGGACACCGGCGAGCAGGAGCAGTTCTCCTTCGAGGCGCTGGAGTCCGAGGCCGTCTTCGACCGGGTCCTGTACGACGGCGCCGAGTTCGGGATGCAGGCCCACCCGGGGAGCGAGGAGGAGCAGGACTACCTCGGGATCCCGGGACTGCTGGAGCCCGACCAGGTGCAGCTCCTCCTCCAGAAGCGGCAGGCCCGGCAGATCGCGCACAGCCGCAAGAAGCCGGACGACGAGGCAGACCTGCTCGAACTGCCCGCCGAGCGGCGGCCGGTGGTCTCGCACAAGGAGATGATGGAGCTGCGTAAGCAGCTCAACACGATGGTCAGCGCGTACACCCATCAGAGCGGCAAGCCCCATGGCGTCATCCACACCGAGCTGAGGCGGGTGTGCGGCGGCCCGCCGAGCGCCGAGGCCACGGCCGGACAGCTGCGGCAGCGGATCGCCAAGGTGCAGGAGTGGGCTACGCGTATGCGGTAGCGCTGGGCGCTGTGCCGGGGGGTGTGCGGTCAGGGGGTCTGTCGTGTATCGGGCGCGGGTCGGTGGGGGCTTGTCGCGCCCACGCGGCGGAGCCGCATATCGATACGGCCCCGCGCCCCCTGAAGCGCGTCCTCGCCCCGCACATCCACACGTCCCCTTGAGGCCCGTCTCTACCCGCAAATCAGTCCAAACCGGAGTGGTCCGTACCGATGGCTGCCCGGATTCTGGACGGAGACTTCCGCTCAGCGAACCGCCTTCGCTACTGTCCCGCTACGCACACGCCCCGTGGCAGAGCCGCCGCGGAGCGCAGCCGTGAAGCGACGCGGTCCGGACAGGCCGGGCCGCCGGCCGATCGGCGGCCTCTCCAGCGCGTCGCCGACGGGACTCGGCGACGCATCCGCCGCGACGGGGGCTGCCGACCTCACCACTTAAGGAGTGGGCGTCGTGACCGCGGAGACCTCTCAGACGCTCGACCGGGGACTGCGCGTCCTCAAACTGCTCGCCGACACGGATCACGGGCTGACCGTCACCGAGCTTTCCCACAAACTGGGGGTGAACCGGACCGTCGTGTACCGGTTGCTCGCCACACTGGAGCAGCACGCCCTCGTACGGCGTGACCTGGGCGGACGGGCACGCGTGGGACTCGGCGTGCTGCGGCTGGGCCGGCAGGTGCATCCGCTGGTACGGGAGGCCGCGTTGCCGGCCTTGCGATCACTGGCCGAGGACATCGGGGCGACGGCCCATCTGACCTTGGTGGACGGGGCGGAAGCCCTGGCCGTGGCCGTCGTCGAACCCTCATGGACCGACTACCACGTGGCCTATCGGGCCGGGTTCCGGCATCCCCTGGACCGGGGAGCGGCGGGGCGGGCGATACTCGCCGCGCGGCAGCAGGTTTCGGAGGACCCCGGATACACGCTGACGCACGGGGAGTTGGAGGCGGGGGCGTGCGGGGCGGCGGCACCGCTGATCGGCGTCACGGGCGTCGAGGGCAGCGTCGGGGTCGTGATGCTGGCGGACGCGGTGCCGGAGCGGGTGGGGCCGCGGGTGGTGGATGCGGCCCGGGAGGTCGCGGAGGCATTGCGCTGACGTTCGGGTCGGGTCGGGTCGGTTCGGTGAGCTGTGCGGTGAGCGGGGCGGGTGCGTCCTGGTGCGGGCGGGTGGGGTCTGCTTGCCCGCGCTGGTGGGGTGACACCGCGCCCGCCCGCGAAGACGGGTTGTGCCGGTGCGCTCACCGGTGCGGCCCCGGGCCGGCCCCGGTGCCGTCCCCGGCCGTTGGTACGACCACCCCAGCCGCCCCACCCACCGCGTGACCCCCCGCAGCCGCGCGTGGAATTCCGCGCCCGCCGACCTGCGCCTGGCCGGAAGTGACCCCCGCGTTAGATTGATCCCGTGCTCTCTCGTCTCACGCGCCCCTGGGCCGTCGCCGTCTGCGCCCTGCCTGTCGTGGCCCTGATCGCCACGGCGGTCTTCGCGCCGTTGCCGTTCTCGCTCACGCAGCCCGGTCTGACGGCGAACGTGCTCGGCGAGAACAAGGACACCCCGGTGATCACCATCGCCGGCGCGCCCACCCGGGACACCAGCGGGCAGCTGCGCATGACGACGATCGAGGCGACCAATCCGGACACCCGTGTCTCGCTCGGCGATGTGCTCGACAGCTGGTTCCGCACCGACCAGGCGGTCATGCCGCGCGACGCGGTCTACCCGAGCGGGCAGAACGTCAAGGAGATCGAGCAGCACAACACCAAGGAGATGGAGCGGTCCCAGGGCGCGGCGACCGAGGCCGCGCTGAACTACCTGAAGCTCGACGACAAGGACGTCAAGGTCACCCTGAAGCTCGCCGACGTCGGCGGCCCGAGCGCCGGTCTCCTCTTCACCCTCGGCATCATCGACAAGCTGAACGGCGACGGCGGCGGCGCCGACCTCACGGGCGGCCGCACCATCGCCGGTACGGGGACGATCGACGCCGGCGGTCAGGTCGGCGCGGTCGGGGGAGTGGCCCTGAAGACCCAGGCCGCGCGCAGGGACGGGGCGACGGTGTTCCTGGTGCCCAAGGCGGAGTGCTCCGACGCGAAGGCCGAGCTGCCGAAGGGGCTGCGGCTGATCCCGGTGACCACGCTGAAGAGCGCGGTGAGCTCGCTGACGGCGCTGGAGAGCGGGAAGGGTGCTGTCCCTAGCTGCTAGGGCTGGGGGCGAGAACCGGCTTCGGGGTCGCGAGACGTAGTCCTACTTCTACGAGGGTCCAGCCGAGGCGGGTGCGCAGGCCGTGCGGCGGCTTGGCGTGGGCGGCGAGATGGTGAGCCTCGGCCTGGGCGCGGAGTTCGGCGGTGCGGGCGTGGTGCAGGCTGAGATGGATCTCGGGATGCATCGGGCTCTGTCGCCTTTCACAGCGGGGTGCTGGGGAAGAGGTGCGTGTGGATGCGGACCGTCTGCGCGCCCGGGGTGTCCTCCGGGAGCGGACGGTAGCTCTCGACGAGTTCGTGCATCTTCTGGACGAGTTCGCGGGCCGTCTCGGGTGTGAGCCGCCCGGTGAAGTCGCTCAGGTCGGTCGCGCTGTCCCATTCCTGAGGCCACTCGCGCTGGTTGCCGAGCCAGGTGGCGACCTCCTGGGTGTGGATGTTGGCGACCTCGAACCGGAACACCGCGGCGGCTCCGCGCACACTCGGATCCGGGTCCCGCAACAGGGTGTCGTCGAACCTCAGGCCCCCGTCCGCCGCCTGCCACCAGCGCTCCCGCCCCTTGCCATGCTGTGGCGCGTCCTTGATGAAGCCGTGCGTGGCGAGCTGGCGCAGGTGGTAGCTGGTGGCGCCGCTCGACTCGCCCAGCTTCTGGGCCAGTTGGGAGGCGGTGGCGGGACCGCCGCGGCGCAGCGCGACCAGCAGCTGCATCCGCAGGGGGTGGGCGAGCCCGCGCAGAGAGCGGGCGTCGAGCACACGAGGGCTGGGCTCTTCGGGCATGCGTGCAAAGGTAGCGTTGCAAAACTCTCTTTGCAACGGACTCTTTGCGTCAACTTCCTTGCAACTCCCCGTCCCTCACCCCTCCTTGACGAACCCCTCCTCCTTCAACCACCCCAACGCCACCTGATGCGGATCCTCCCCCTCGACATCCACCTTCGCGTTCAGCTCCCGCGCCACCGAGTTGGTCAGCTTCCTGGTGATCGGGTCGAGGATCCTCGCGATGGCCGGCCACTTCTCGAGCGTGGCCGTGCGGATCATGGGCGCCGCGTTGTAGTTCGGGAAGAACTTCCTGTCGTCCTCCATCACGACCAGACGCATCGACCTGATCCGCCCGTCCGTGGTGAACACCTCGCCGTAGGTGCAGGCGCCCTTGGCGGTCTGGGTGTAGATGATGCCGGTGTCCATCTGGGTGATGTTCCTGGCCGGGAGGTCCATCCCGTACGCCTTCTCCAGGCCCGGCAACCCGTCCGCACGGTTGGCGAACTCGCCCTCCACACACAGCGTCACCGCACCGGGGTCGGACTTCGACAACGTCGCGACGTCCGACATCGTCGTCGTGCCGTACTTCTTGTGGTTGGCCTGGTTCATCGCCAGCGCGTAGGTGTTGTTCATGGGCGCCGGCGGCAGCCACGTCAGCCCCTTTCCGGCGTCCGCGTCACGCACCGCCCGCCACTGCCGCCGCGGATCGGGAATCGGCCTGCTGTGGCCCAGGTAGGTGATCCAGGCGGTGCCCGTGTACTCGTACGCGGCGTCCCCGTCGCCGTTCTCGACGGCCGCCCTGGTGCCGATGGAGCCCTGGATGCCGGTGCGGTCGAGCACTTGGGCGCCGGCCGCCTCGAAGGCGATGCCCATGATCGCACCGAGGATCAGCTGCTCGGTGAACTGCTTGGACACGACGGTGAGTTCGGCGCCCTTCAGCGGTCTGCCCCGCCCGATCGTGCCCGGCTCGACGTCGTCGACCATGGGGGAGCCGCTGGTCAGACCGCAGCCGGAGGTCAGCAGCAGCACCCCGCAGACCAGGAAGCGGGCCAAGAAGCCGGCCCGTCTCATGTGCCCACCCCCAACCCCCGCGGCCGCAGCAGCAGTTCGGCCAGTGAGGCCAGCCAGTCGACCAGGAGCGCCAGAGCGACGGTGAGGACCGAGCCCAGCACCAGCACCGGCATCCGCTGGGTGGTGATGCCGGTCGTGATCAGGACGCCCAGGCCGCCGCCTCCGCCGAAGGTCGCCAACGTCGACGTACCGACGTTCAGGACGAGGGCCGTGCGCACGCCGGCGAGGATCAGCGGGACGGCCAGGGGAAGTTCCACCCGCCTCAGCACACCCCACGGGGACATGCCGATGCCCCGCGCCGCCTCCAGCAGCGTCGGGTCGTTCGCCTTCAGACCGGCGATCGTGTTCGACAGGACCGGGAGGACGGCGTAGATGGTGATGCCGACCAGGGCCGACGTCATACCGGTGCCGAGCCAGATCACCAGCAGCGCCAGCAGACCGATCGCCGGGGTCGCCTGGCCCATGTTGGCGAACGTCATCGCCAGCGGGGTCGCCTTCCGGAACGCCCGCCGGGTCAGCAGGATGCCCAGCGGGATCGCGATGATCAGCACGAAGAACGTCGAGATCGCCGTCAGTTCGACGCTCTGCCACAGCGCCTTCGACACCTGGCCGTTCGACAGCGCGTTCTCGGAGATCGCGTCGAGCCGCGCCTGCTCGAACCACAGCCAGGTCGCCAGCAGCAACGCCACCAGCGCCGCGGGCAGGATCGTCAGCTTCTGCCAGGTGACGCGCGGCTTCAGCGGACTCGGCGGTGGCGGCGGGGCCTCCGCCTCGACCTCTCCCGGGCCCCCACCCAGGTCCTCCTCCGCCGGCTCGGAAGCGGTCACGCCGTCAGGGATCCTCACGCCTTCCTCTCCCCTCCGGGGCCTTCCTGCTCGGCGTGGGTCTGGGTGACCCGCAGCTCCGCCAGGTCGTGCCGGTGGGCCATCGCGTCCAGCCGGTCGGCCTCGAGGAGCCCGTGCACGGAGTTCATCAGCGTCTCCACGTCCACCACGCCCGTGTACTCGCCGCGCCGCCCGGTGACCGCGACCCGCCCCGCACTGTCGGTGAGCACCGCCTCCAGCGCGTCCCGCACGGTCGCGTCCCGGGGCACCGTGTCGCTCACCAGCGTTCCGGCGCGGGCCAGTGCCCCCTTGGCGCGCATGAGGTCGCCGCGTCTGAGCCACTTGTACGGCCGGCCGTGCCTGTCGAGCAGCAGGATCTCGTTGGTGCTGCTGGAGCGGAGCTTGCTGAAGATCTCCTGGAGCGGTTCGTCCACGGCCACCGTCGGATAGTCGTTGATCTCCATGTCCCGTACGCGGGTCAGGTTGAGGCGCTTCAACGCGGCCCCCGCGCCCACGAAACCGGACACGAAGTCGTCAGCCGGGTTGGTGAGGATCGCCTCCGGGGTGTCGAACTGGGCGATGTGCGAGTGTTCGCGCAGTACGGCGATCCGGTCGCCCAGCTTGATCGCCTCGTCGAAGTCGTGCGTGACGAAGACGATCGTCTTGCGCAGCTCGTGCTGCAGCCGGATCAGCTCGTCCTGGAGGTGGTCCCGGGTGATCGGGTCCACGGCGCCGAACGGCTCGTCCATCAGCAGGACCGGCGGATCGGCGGCCAGCGCCCGGGCCACGCCCACCCGCTGCTGCTGACCGCCGGACAGCTGACGCGGATAGCGGCCGTGGAACTCGCCGGGATCCAGCCCGACCAGGTCGAGCATCTCCTCGACCCGTTCCCTGATCCGCCCTTTCGGCCAGCCGGCCATCCTCGGGACCAGCGCGATGTTCTGGGCGACCGTCATGTGCGGGAAGAGACCGGAGGCCTGGATCGCGTAGCCGACCTTGCGGCGCAACCTGACCGGATCCATGTCGGTCACGTCCTCGCCGTCGATCCGGATGCGACCACCCGACGGCTCGATCAACCTGTTGATCATCTTGAGCGTTGTCGACTTACCGCATCCGGAAGGCCCGACGAAGATGACGGTCTCGCCCGCGTTGATCTCCATGCTGACGTTGTCGACGGCGGGACCGGGACTGCCCGGATACCGCTTGGAGAGGTTCTCCAGTTCGATGGAGGCACCGGAGGCCGCTGTCTCAGGCACGGATCCCCCTCGGAATGGTCAGCCGTCCGATCAGGACATACGCGGCGTCGAACAGCAGCGCCAGGACGATGATCCCGAGGGTGCCCGCGAGGACCTGGTTGAGCGCGTTCCTGCTGCCCAGGGAGGCGAGGCCCTGGAAGATCACATTGCCGAGACCGGGCCCGGAGGCGTAGGCGGCGATCGCCGCGATACCCATCAGCATCTGGGTCGAGACGCGGATCCCGGTCAGGATCGGCGGCCAGGCCAGCGGCAGCTCGACCCGCGTCAGCCGCATCAGCCGGGACATCCCGATCCCCGTCGCCGCGTCCACCAGCGAGGGGTCGACCCCGCGCAGTCCGACGATCGAGTTGCGCACGATCGGCAGCAGCCCGTACAGCGTCAACGCGATCACCGTGGGCGGCACGCCCAGGCCCACCACGGGAACGAGCAGACCGATCATGGCGATCGACGGAACGGTCAGGATCGTCGAGGTGGCCGTGGTCGCGAGGTTGCCGGCCCACTCGCTGCGGTAGGTGACGACACCGATGAGCACCCCGAGCAGCGTCGCCACGACCATGCACTGGAAGACGGCGCTCGCATGCTGGTAGGCGTCCGTCAGCAGCTGTTGGTGACTGGTGCCGAGGTACTCCCAGAAGTTCACTCCGCTCACCCCCGGTCGGCGTCAGGTTCTCTCCTGGTCCTCCGCCGCCTGCTCCACCAGTGGGATGACCCGCAGCGGAACGGGATTCTCCATGACGATGGCGGTGGAGGCCCGGACAATGCCATCAAAACCGACAACCCGGTCGATGACCCGCTGGAGATCGGCGTTCGAGCGGGCCACCAGCCGGCACAGCATGTCCCCGCTTCCGGTGGTGGTGTGCAGCTCCAGCACCTCCGGAACGGTCGCCAAGTGCGCCCGGACGTCCGGCCCTTGCCCCTGCCGGATCTGCAGCGTCGCGAACGCGGTGACCGGATAGCCGAGCGCCGCCGGATCCACCTCGGGACCGAACCCGCGGATGACTCCGTTCGACTGAAGCCGGTCGAGCCGCGCCTGCGCCGTCCCCCGGGCCACCCCCAGCCGCCGGGACATCTCCAGCACCCCGATCCGCGGCTCCCGCGCCAGCAGCGCGATGATCCGCCCGTCCAGCTGATCGATCCCCACAACAGCCCTCCGGGTACTGGTCACCCTGCACAGAAAGCCCGCCGAAGCGGACGTATCACTGGTCATATTGCCCAGCGAAAACGCGAACTGTTGCGCACCTTGCCGCCACGGACGACGCTAGCGCTATGACGCAGACCACACAGCACACTCCCGACACCGCCCGGCAGGCCGACCCCTTCCCGGTCAAGGGAATGGACGCGGTCGTCTTCGCCGTGGGCAACGCCAAGCAGGCGGCGTACTACTACTCCACCGCCTTCGGCATGCGGCTGGTCGCCTACTCCGGACCGGAGAACGGCAGCCGCGAGACCGCCTCCTACGTGCTGGAGAACGGCTCCGCACGCTTCGTGTTCACCTCCGTCATCAAGGCCGCCACCCCCTGGGGCCACTTCCTCGCCCAGCACGTGGCCGAGCACGGCGACGGCGTGGTCGACCTCGCCATCGAGGTCCCGGACGCGCGCGCCGCGCACGCCTACGCCGTCGAGCACGGCGCCCGCTCGGTCATCGAGCCGTACGACACCAAGGACGAGCACGGCACCGTCGTCCTCGCCGCGATCGCCACCTACGGCGAGACCCGCCACACCCTGGTCGAGCGCACCGGCTACGACGGCCCCTACCTCCCCGGATACGAAGCGGCCGCGCCCCTCGTCGAACCGCCCGCCCACCGCACCTTCCAGGCCGTCGACCACTGCGTCGGCAACGTCGAGCTCGGCCGGATGAACGAGTGGGTCGGCTTCTACAACAAGGTCATGGGCTTCACGAACATGAAGGAGTTCGTGGGCGACGACATCGCCACCGAGTACAGCGCGCTGATGTCGAAGGTCGTCGCGGACGGCACGCTCAAGGTCAAGTTCCCGATCAACGAGCCCGCCGTCGCCAAGAAGAAGTCCCAGATCGACGAGTACCTGGAGTTCTACGGCGGCGCCGGCGTCCAGCACATCGCCCTCAACACCGGCGACATCGTCGAGACGGTACGGACCATGCGGGCGGCCGGGGTGCGGTTCCTCGACACCCCGGACTCGTACTACGACACCCTCGGCGAGTGGGCCGGCGACACCCGCGTCCCGGTCGAGACCCTGCGCGAGCTGAAGATCCTCGCCGACCGCGACGAGGACGGCTACTTGCTGCAGATCTTCACCAAGCCGGTCCAGGACCGTCCGACGGTGTTCTTCGAGATCATCGAACGCCATGGCTCGATGGGCTTCGGCAAGGGCAACTTCAAGGCGCTGTTCGAGGCGATCGAACGAGAGCAGGACAAGAGGGGCAACCTGTAGTCACCGGGTTCCTCCGAGGATGCCTCGGCCTTCAGGCCGGGGAGGAATCGGACTCCTGCGGAGCAGGGCAGGAAGCGGGATTTCGCCCCCAGGGCGAAACACCGTCCACCTGCTCGGGTAAACTGCACGCCGTGCGTTGCGAGAACCAAGCGCGTACACCGTGTTGATCGAGAGCCAAGACAGCACATGCACCTCCCAGCTTTGCCGTATCAAACCGGGCTGGTTTCAACCCGGCTGGTGTTGATCGTGGAAGACCTGTCGGGTCGCTGACCCGCAGGCTGCGTGAGCCAGGAATCCCCCTGCATCAACTGGGGGAGGATTCAATTGAACGCGTCCTCCGGAGCGAGCGGGGCCGGTTCGGGCCGGGCCGCGGCCGCCTTCGGTTTTCTGCGGGCGGCGCGCGGCATCCAGGGTGTGAGCAGCACCCTCAGCCCCACCAGCAGGGCGTCCAGGACGATCGCCAGGACGGCCGTGGTGACCACGGAGTTCACGGCCAGTTCGGGGCGGTGGTAGAACATCGCGTCGGCGAGCAGGTTGCCGAGCGCGCCCTGGTTGCCGATCAGGGTGCCGACGCTCACCAGCGAGACGCTCGACACGACCGCGATCCGCAGCCCCGCGATGATGGCGGGCACCGCGATCGGCAACTGCACCTGCACATACCGGCGTAGAGGCCCGAAGCCCATGGCGGTCGCGGCGGCCAGCGTCTCCTGCGGCACCGACCGCACACCGTCCACGATCGCCGGGACCAGCACCACCAGGCTGTAGACGCCCAGCGGGATCATCACGGTGAGCTCGGTCTGGCCGGTGTAGTCGATGAGGACGACGAAGAAGGCCAGCGAGGGGACCGCGTACAGCACGGTCGTCACCCACAGCACCGGCGGGTACAGCCAGCGGAACCGGATGCACAACTGGGCCAGCGGCAACGCCAGCACCAGGCCGAACAGCACCGGCAGCAGGGCCTCGCGCACATGCAGGCCGATGAGACCGAGCCAGCTGTGCTGGAGGTCGCTGGGGATGTCGAAGAAGCCGTTCATCGGGCGACCTTGGTGACCGGGGCGGCCCGGGTGCCCTGGTCGGTCTCGCGGCCCTCGGCGTGGGCACCGCGGATCGCCTCGCCGATGGTCTGCTGGGATACCACCCCGGCGGCCCGGCCCTCGGCGTCCACGGCGACCGCCCAGCCGGTGGGCGAGAGCACCGCGCAGTCGAGCGCGGCCCGCAGCGACTCGGTCCCGGCCACGAACGGCCGCCCGTGCGGCAGGAGTTGCTCCGGCCTGATGTCCCCGGCCCGCAGCCCGCCCGGCTCACCCCAGCCAAGGGGCTTGCCCTCCATGTCCGTTACGAGCAGGTAGGGGGCGCCGGCGGTGTCGCGCGCGGCGATCTGCTCGGCCGTGGAGTCGATCGCGACGATCGGCGTGGTCAGCAACTCAAGGCCGCCGGACGGGAAGAAGGACAGCCGCCGCATGCCGCGGTCCGCGCCGAGGAAGTCCTCGACGAAGTCGTCCGCGGGGTGGGACAACAGCTCGGCCGGCGGCGCGAACTGGGCGAGCCTGCCGCCGGTACGCATCACGGCGACCATGGTGCCGAGCTTGACGGCCTCGTCGATGTCATGGGTGACGAAGACGATCGTCTTGCCCAACTCGCTCTGGATACGCAGGAGTTCCTCCTGCAGACCCTTGCGGACCACCGGGTCGACCGCGGAGAACGGCTCGTCCATGAGCAGGACCGGCGGATCGGCGGCGAGCGCCCTGGCCACTCCGACGCGCTGCTGCTGTCCGCCCGACAGCTGATACGGGTACCGCTTGCCGAGCGCGGCGTCGAGCCCCACGCGCTCCATCAGCTCCCGGGCCCGTGACCGCGCCTTCTCCTTGCCCCAGCCGAGCATGCGGGGCACGGTGGCGATGTTGTCGACGATCGTGCGGTGCTGGAAGAGACCGGCGTTCTGGATGACGTAGCCCATGGACCGGCGCAGCGTGTTCACGGGCTGCCGCGCGATGTCCCTGCCGTCGAGGAGGATGGTGCCCTCGCTCGGCTCGACCATCCGGTTGATCATCCGCAGGGTCGTCGTCTTCCCGCAGCCGGACGGCCCGACGAGGACGGTGATCGAGCGGTCGGGTATCTCCAACGAGAGCCGGTCGACCGCCACCGTGCCGTCCGGATACCGCTTGGTGACTGAATCTATCCGTATCAAGGCGCCGAATACCCTTCGGGTCTGGCAGAAGTTGTGCACTTTTGGCCAGTGCGGGCCGTGGGGAGAGAGTCTAGACGGCCTGCGATGCGGAGCTTCGGACGGCTTCGCAGGTCCGCTCACAGCCGCGGCCGCACCGCCCGCCGCTGTGGGAAAACCGTGAGTTCCCTGATTCTCAGGCTCCGTCCAGCCATGGGCGACTGGTCCGGTACCGACGACGCGATGACCTGGCCAAGCTGCACAGCTGACACAGCCGTACACCAACAGGGCGGGCTGCCGGTCGCGGCCCGCCCGCCGGCTTGGAGGTCACGCCGCCGTCGGTCGCTCAGCCGCCGTCGGGAAGCCCGGCGTCCGCAGCACCGCGCGTTCCGCGTTCACCGCGAACACCTCGCAGCCGGGGAGCCCGGCCGCCCACTCGACGCCCTCGGCGCCCATCGCGAAGGCCGCCGTGGCGACCGAGTCCGCCTCCGTGAGCGTCGGGGCGAGGACCGTCAGACTGAGCAGCCCGGTGGCCGGGCGGCCGGTGCGGCCGTCGATGATGTGGTCGCCCCGCTCATAGCGGGCGGAGGTGGCGACCGCGCCGTCGGTGAGCTCCAGGACGGTGCACAGCCGGTCGGCGTGTTCGGGGTGCCGTACGCCGACCCGCCAGGGACCGCCGGCGGCGACCACGTCACCGCCGGCGTTGAGGCAGAAGCGCCGCGCGCCGGCCGCCCTGAGCAGTTCCGCCGCCCGCTGCACCGACCAGCCCTTGACCACCGCGCAGGGGTCGAGGCCGCGGCCGGGCAGCCGTACGTCGAAGGCGCCGCCGGTGGCGAGCCGGTAGTGCTCGCACAGGTCGAGGATCTCGGTGAGGTCGGCGCCCGGGGCCGACAGCTCGCCCCGGTCCAGCCGGGACACCTCGCTGTCGGGCTTGAACGGGCTGAACCGGACGTCGACCTCGTTCAGCCACGCGAAGACCGCGTCCGCCGCCGACTCCGGGACGCCCTCGTCGTCGATCCGCAGCGAGACCGGGAAGCCCATGACGTGCTCGACGCGGTGCACGGTCAGACGCCCTTCGCGTCGATCGCGGCCTGGAGGGACTCCTTGTAGCCCTCGGTGGTGATCGTCGCGCCGGACACCGTGTCGATGTCCGCGCTCTGGACCTCCAGCGTCCGCGCGATCAGCTTCGGCACAGCCGCCGTGGTCTGCGGGTGGTTCGGCTGCTGGAGCATCCTCACGGCGGTGATCTTCTCGCCGTCGAAGGTCACCTCGACCTCGACGGGGCCCTTCTCCGTGTTCACCGTCGTGCCCGTGACGACCTGGGAGGAGGAGCCACCGGAGGCGGACGTGGAGGGGGCCGGTGCGGCGACCTCGGTGGTGGACGAGGTGTCGGTCGAGGGTTCGTAGCGCCAGAGGGGGATCAGGCCGGCGACGCTCAGGACCAGGATGGGTAGCGCTCGTTTCACGGTCTCTTCCTCATCCTGCCAGGCTGAAGCGTTCGAAGTGGATCTGCGGCTTGGGCACGTCCAGCTCGCGCAGGCCGCCCAGCACCGCGTTCATCATGGGCGGCGGTCCGCACAGGAAGACGTCCCGGTCGGCGATGTCCGGCACCAGTCGCGCCAGCTCGTCCGGCGCCAGCAGGTCGGGGACCGGCGGCCCGGTCACCAGGTGGAGTTCCGCTCCCTTGGCGAGCGCGAGGTCGCGCAGCTCGTCGTAGAGGACCGCGTCCCGGTCGGTGGCGACCCGGTAGATGACCACAGCGTGGCCCTCCAGCTCCTCCAACAGGGCCCGGATGGGGGTGACGCCGACGCCGCCGGCGATGAGCACGGCCTCCGGCCGGGTGCGGTGCAGCGCGGTGAAGGCGCCGTAGGGACCCTCGGCGAAGACGCGGGTGCCGACCTTGACGTGCCGCAGGGCGGCGCTGCCGACGCCCGCCGCCTTGGCGGTCAGCCGCAGGGTGTGACCGTCCGGCGCGGCCGACAGGGAGAACGGGTTGGCCTGCCACCAGCGGTCGCGGGTCATGAAGCGCCACAGGAAGAACTGGCCGGCCCGGGCGGGCATCCGGTCGAGGTCGCGGCCGCTCATGTAGACCGAGACGACGTTGTCGGCCTCCGGGACCACGGCCGTGACCCGCAGCTGGTGACGCCAGTTCCGCCACAGCGGCAGGACCAGCCGGCCCAGGGCCACCGAGCCGAGGGCGATGCTCCACACTCCGTACCAGTACGCGGTGGCGGCGTCCGACGCGGTGAAGGTCGTCCCGACGGCGACCTGGTGGGTGAAGGCGAGCACCACGGCGACGTATGTGTAGAGGTGGATGAAGTGCCACGTCTCGTAGGCCAGCCGGCGTCGGGCGTAGCGGGCCGAGACGGCGCCCACGACGAGGATGATGCCGAACGCGACGACCGCGCGCAGCACGCCCTCGAGGGTCTCGGCGAGGTCGACGATCTGGGCGACGGGGTCCAAGGAGGACGACTCGGCGTAGCCGAAGGTGATGAGGACGACGTGCGCGAGCAGCGTCCACAGGAGGCCGAAACCGGTCCAGCGGTGCCAGGAGGTCAGCCGGTCCATGCCGATGCGGCGGTCGAGCCAGGGCAGCCGGGCCACCAGCAGCAGTTGGAAGGCCATCAGGAGAGCGCCGTACAGACCGGCCAGCCGGCCCAGCACGATGAGGGTGTTCGAGGCGAAGCCCGCCTGGGTGAAGAAGAAGGTCACTGTGGCCAGGTTCGCGGCCAGGACGGCGTACAGGCCCGTGCGGGCCACCACCCTCGGGCGTATCGCCGTGGGGGGCGCGGGAGGTGATTGGACGGTCGTCACGGACAGAGCTCCTTGATCCGGGTCCGGGATACCGAGCTTCTCCGGCGGGAGCTGTCGAAATACTGTCGTACAACTTTCAAGAGGTTATCGATGTGGCCACGGCGGGGGGCCAGCTCTGGCTTCGCCCGCCGAGTGAAGCACTATGAGCAGGTGGAAAAAGTACGACTCCTCGTCGTGGACGACGACCCGCCGATCGCCGATCTCGTCGCGACGGTCGCCCGCTACGAGGGCTGGGACGCGGTCACCGCGAACTCGGGTGAGGAAGCGCTGAACCGCGCCGCCGAGTTCCGTCCCGACATCGTGGTGCTCGACCTCATGCTGCCCGACATCGACGGTTTCGGCGTGCTGGACCGGCTGCGCCGCTCGGGCACCATGGTGCCCGTGGTGTTCCTCACCGCGCGCGACGCCGTCGCCGACCGGGTGGCGGGGCTGACCCGGGGCGGGGACGACTACCTGGTCAAGCCGTTCGCGGTGGAGGAGCTGATGGCCCGGCTGCGGACCGTGCTGCGGCGCAGCGCCGGGCCCGGGTTCCAGCGGTCCGTGCTCCAGGTGGCGGACCTGACGATGGACGAGGACACCCGCGAGGTGCGGCGCGGCGAACAGCTGCTCACGCTCACCCCGACGGAGTACGAGGTGCTGCGCTATCTGATGCGCAAGTCACCGACCGTGCTGACCAAGGCGCAGATCCTGGACCACGTGTGGGAGTACGGCTTCGGCGGCCGGTCCAATGTCGTGGAGCTGGTGGTCAGCCGGCTGCGCCGCAAACTGGACGGGCCCGTCGACGGCCGGGCGCCGCTGATCCACACCGTCCGGGGCTTCGGCTACGTGGTCCGGCAGGCGGCGGCGGAGTGAAGGACGCGCTCCGGCGCTTCAGGCAGACCTACCGCAGGCTGCGCCTGGGGACCCGGCTGGCGCTGGGCCTGGGCGCGCTGTCCCTGCTGGTGTTCGCCGGCGTGGGGTGGGCGCTGACGATGTACATGCGCGACTACCTGGAGCACCAGCTGGGCTATCAGCTGAAGGTCGTCCAGACCGTGCAGACCAAGGACGCCGAGGCCAACGGGAGGGTGACGCAGAAGCCGTACTGGGGCTGGTTCACCGCGGTGTACGACGTGTCGGGCGACTCGGCCGCGCTGCGCCGGCCCGCCGACATCCCGCACGACATCCGCCCGTTGACCACGCTGGCCGAGAACATGGCGCACTCCGACACCGAGATGATGCGCACCGTGCGGCTCGACGGGGAGGGCCTCTACCGGCTGCGGGCCTGCGAGGTGGAGCCCGGGGTGGTGCTGGTCAGCGCCGCGCCCATGGACGACGTCGAGGACACCGTGGACCGGCTGGTCACCGTGCAGGTGATCGCGTTCGCCCTCGCGGTGCTGGCGCTGGTGGTGTTCGGCCGGAAGATGCTGCGGCGTGGCCTGCAACCGCTCAGCGACATGGCGTACACGGCCCACGGCATCGCCTCGCACGACCTGACCGAGTCGGCGTCCCGGCTGCCGCTGCGCGCGGACGGCCGGGACGGCGGCCCGGAGGTGCACGAGCTGCGCACGGCGTTCAACACGATGCTGGAGCACATCGACGACTCCCTCGCGGTCCGCGCCGAGGCCGAGCAGCGGCTGCGCCGCTTCGTCGCGGACGCCTCGCACGAGCTGCGTACCCCCCTGATGTCGGTACGGGGCTACGCGGACCTCTTCCAGTACGCCGCCGCCAACGCCCCCGAGGAACGCGACCGGCACCTGGCCCGGCTGCGTGCCGAGGCGGCCCGGATGGGCGTGCTCCTGGACGACCTGCTGCTGCTCGCCCGGCTGGACGCGGCCGAGGTGGAGACACCGCTGCGCCCGGTGGAGGCGGACCTGGTGGAGCTGGTCGACCACGCGGCCGACGCGTTCCGCGCGAGTCACCCGGACCATCCGCTGACCGTGACGCCCGGCCCCGGGGAACTGACGCTGCGTCTGGACCCGCAGCGCATCCGCCAGGTCCTGGACAACCTGCTCACCAACGCGGCCGTGCACACCCCGGCGGGCACGGAGGTGACCGTGGGGGTGTCCGTCGAGTCCGGCCGGGCGCTGGTGCGGGTCGCGGACGCGGGCCCCGGCATCCCGGCCGCCGACCGCGAACGGGTCTTCGACCGCTTCTACCGCGTCGACAAGGCCCGCAGCCGCGACCGCGGCGGCAGCGGTCTGGGGCTCGCGGTGGCCAGCTCCCTGGTGCGGGCGCACGGCGGCACCATCGAGCTGAGCGGCGAGCCCGGCTCGACGGTGTTCACGGTGTCGCTGCCGCCGAGCCCGGTGAGTCTTACGAAGCGGTGACGTACCGGGCGCGGCCCCCTCGTCCGGGCCGCCCGCGCCTCTAGCGTGGCCGCATGCGAGTACTGGTCACCGGCGGTGCCGGGTTCATCGGGTCCCATGTCGTCGAGGCGCTGGCGGCCCACGGGCACGAGCCCGTCCGCTACGACGTCCGCACCGACCCCGCGTCGGACGTACGGGACCCCTACGCGGTCGGCCGGGCCCTGGCGGGCGTCGACGCGGTGTGCCACCAGGCGGCGATGGTCGGTCTCGGGGCCGGGTTCTCGGACGCGGCGGAGTACGTCTCCCGCAACGACCTCGGCACCGCCGTGCTGCTCACCGCGATGGCCGAGGCGGGCGTACACCGTCTCGTGCTGGCCGGGTCGATGGTCGTGTACGGCGAGGGCCGGTACGCCTGCGAAGGGCACGGGGTGGTCCGGCCGGGACCACGGGCCGTCGCCGACCTGGACGCGGGACGCTTCGAACCCGTCTGCCCCGAGTGCGAGGCGGAGCTGGCGCCCGGACTGGTCGCCGAGGACGCCCCGGTGGATCCGCGCAACGTCTACGCGACCACCAAGCTGACCCAGGAGCACCTGGCGGCGTCCTGGGCGCGGGCCACCGGCGGGTCGGTGGTGTCGCTGCGGTATCACAACGTGTACGGGCCGGGCATGCCGCGCGACACCCCGTACGCGGGTGTCGCCTCCTTCTTCCGCTCGGCGCTGGCCCGCGGCGAGGCTCCCCAGGTCTACGAGGACGGCCGCCAGCGCCGGGACTTCGTGCACGTGCGGGACGTGGCCGCGGCCAACGTGGCCGCACTGGAGGCGAGTTCGCCCGCGGGCGCGCTCACCGCGTACAACACCGGCAGCGGTGAACCGCACACGGTCGGCGAGATGGCCCGGGCACTGGCGGCCGCGTACGGCGGTCCCGAGCCGGTCGTCACCGGGGAGTACCGGCTGGGCGACGTACGGCACATCACGGCGGACTCGGCGCGGCTGCGGGCGGAGTTGGGGTGGAAGGCGGGGGTGGGGTTCGAGGAGGGGATGCGGGAGTTCGCGCGGGCGCCGCTGGACGGGGAGTGATCTCTCCCCCCTCGCCGCACCGCACACGCGAGGCCACGCCTCACCCCTCGTCCTACCGCACACGCGGGGTCGCCCCTCCCCCCTCGCCGCACCGCACACGCGAGGCCACGCCTCACCCCTCGTCCTACCGCACAGGCGGGGTCGCCCCTCAGGCCTCGGCGGCCGGCAGCGTCACCTCGAACCGGCATCCACCGGTCACATTGCGTACGGTGGCCCGCCCCTGGTGGGCCTCCACGATCCCGCGCACGATGGCGAGGCCGAGGCCCGCCCCGGCGGGCGGGGTCCGGGCGTGCGTGCCGCGCCAGCCAGTGTCGAAGACCCGCGGCAGGTCCTCTTCGGGAATCCCGCCGCAGCTGTCGGTGACGGACAGGACGACCCCGTCCGGTCCGCGCTCGGCGGCGACCGCGACGGTGCCGTCGGCCGGGGTCCGGCGGATGGCGTTCACGAGCAGGTTGCCCAGTACCCGGCTCATCTCCTTGCCGTCCACCTCCACCGGCAAAGGCTCGACCCGGTCGCCGACCAGCCGTACGCCGTGCTCGCGCGCCAGCGGGTCGGCGCCCGCCAGCGCGTCGCCGACGAGGTCGAACACGGAGATGCGGCTCGGGGTCAGCGCCAGCGCGCCCGCGTGGATGCGGGAGAGCTCGAAGAGGTCGCCGACCATGCCGTTGAGGCGCTCCACCTCGGTGCGGATCTGCCTGAGGTAGCGGCCGGGGTCGGCGGCGACGCCGTCCTCCAGCGCCTCGGACATCGCGCGCAGTCCGGCGAGGGGGGTGCGCAGGTCGTGCGAGATCCAGGCGACGAGTTCACGCCGGGAGGTCTCCAGGGCGCGTTCGCGTTCCCGGGACTCGGCGAGCCGGGCGCTGGTGTCCTCCAACGCGCGGCCGAGCGCGGCGAGTTCGGCGGTGGCGGGGCCGTCGGGCGAGGTGAAGTCGCCGCCGTCGCCGAAGGAGCGGGCGGCGAGCGCGAAGGCCCGGCTGCGGCCGACGACCCAGCGGCCGAGCAGCAGGGCGGTGGCGAGGGAGACCGCGGCGGCCATGGCGACGACGGTGGTGACAACCTTCAGGTCGTGCGCCGACAGGAACATCGCCTGCGCGACGGCGAGGGTGCCCGCGAACATCGCGGTGACGGCGACGGCGGCGACCACGGCGAGATGCGTGACGACCGAGCGGCGCCGGATGAGCAGGACGACGCCCGCGCCGAGCACGCCGGCCGCGGCGGCACCGAGGAAGGCGAACAGCAGGATGAGGAGGGTGTCACGCATGACCGTCATCCCTCGTGATCGGCGGTGTCGAAGCGGTATCCGACGCCCCACACGGTCTGGATCAGACGGGGCCGGGCCGGGTCGTCCTCGACCTTCCCGCGCAGCCGCCGGACATGGACGGTCACGGTCGACAGGTCGCCGAAGTCCCAGCCCCACACCTCGCGCATCAGGTCCTCGCGGCCGAAGACCCGGCCGGGATGCCGGAGAAGAAAGGCCAGGAGGTCGAACTCCCGGATGGTCAGGGCGAGTTCGATGCCGTGCTTGGTGGCGCGACGGGCCGCCGGGTCCAGGGTGAGTCCGCCCGCGCGGAGGGTGGCCGAGGGCTCGGCGGGGCGGGTGCGGCGCAGTACCGACTCGACGCGCAGGACGAGTTCACGGGGGCTGAAGGGCTTGGTGACGTAGTCGTCGGCGCCCACCTCCAGGCCGAGGATGCGGTCGTCCTCGTCGCCCCGCGCGGTGAGCATGATGACCGGGACGGGCCCGCGCCCGCGCATCCGGCGGCACACCTCCAGGCCGTCCATGCCGGGCAGCATCAGGTCGAGGACGACGAGGTCCGGCCAGTGCGCGGCGGCCCGGGCGAGCGCGTCCGGGCCGTCCCCGGCGCGGTCCACGACGTATCCGGCCCGGTCGAGGTACCCGGTGACGACCTCGGCGACGGTGGGGTCGTCGTCCACGACGAGGACCCGCGCCCCGGCCTGTGTGTTCGGCTGCTGCTGCTCCATGCCGCCAGCCTCGCACCGTATGCGCCGAAGTGCGGGCCGCGGCTGATGACGTCCGCGTTCCGTAAGGAGCCGGAGTCCGGTTTGCCGGTTTCGCGCTCGTAGGGTGAGAGCCGTGACGACCTCTTGTGAACCTGTCCCGGACCCGGTGTCCGTGGACGTCGTACTCCCCTGTCTCGACGAGGCCGAGGCGCTGCCCCGGGTGCTGGAACGCATTCCGCCCGGCTGGCGCGCGCTGGTCGTGGACAACGGCTCCACGGACGGTTCCGCCGGCATCGCCCATGCCCTCGGCGCGACCGTCGTACGCGAGGAGCGGCGCGGTTTCGGCGCCGCCTGCCATGCGGGCCTGACCGCCGCCACCGCCGACATCGTCTGCTTCTGCGACTGCGACGCCTCGCTCGACCCGGCCGACCTGGTGCCGTTCGTGCGCGAGATCCTGGCCGGCGAGGCGGACCTCGTTCTCGGCCGGCGCCGCCCGCAGACCCGCGGGGCCTGGCCGCTGCACGCCCGCACCGGCAACCTCGCCCTCTCCCGGCTGCTGCGCCGCCGCACCGGACTGCGGCTGCGCGACCTCGGCCCGCTGCGCGCCGCCCGCCGTGAACCGCTGCTCGCGCTCGGCCTCACGGACCGGCGCAGTGGTTATCCGCTGCAGATGGTGGTGCGCGCCGCCGACGCGGGCTGGCGGATCGCCGAGCACGACGTGCCGTACCGCCCGCGCGCCGGCGTCTCCAAGGTGACGGGCACCTGGCGCGGCACCTGGCAGGCGGTGCGGGACATGAGCCGGGTACTGGCCGAACCCGGGACCGCCGACGAGAAGGGAGTGCGCGCGTGACCCCCTCGACCACGCTCCTCGTCATCGCGAAGGAGCCCCGCCCCGGCCGGGTGAAGACCCGGCTGACCCCGCCCTTCACCCCCCAGGAGGCCGCCGCGCTCGCGACGGCCTCCCTGGCGGACACCCTGGACGCGGTGGCTCGAACGCCCGCGCGCCGCCGGGTCCTGGTCCTGGAGGGCGAGCCCGGCCCCTGGCTGCCGGCCGGCTTCGAGGTCGTACGGCAGTGCGCGGGCGGCCTCGACGAACGGCTGGCCGCCGCCTTCGCGGGCTGCGACGGCCCGGCTCTCCTCATCGGCATGGACACCCCCCAGGTCACCCCGGAGTTGCTCACCGTGGACTTCGCGGACTGCGACGCGTACTTCGGGCCCGCCGAGGACGGCGGCTTCTGGGCCCTGGGCCTGGCCGCGCCTGACCCCGCGCTGCTGCGGGGCGTGCCGATGTCGACGCCCTCGACGGGGGCCCTGCAGCGGGCGCGGCTCACCGGTCTGCGGGTGCGGGAGCTGCCGCGACTGCGGGACGTGGACACGGCGTACGACGCGGAGGTGGTCGCCCGGAGGGCGCCCGGCGGGCGGTTCGCCGCGGCGCTGGCCCGGCTCAGCGCGGCCGGGGCCCGATGAACACGGTACGGATCGGGCGGCAGCGGACGCCCGTCGACGACGAGCACCCGCTCGTCGTCGACGGGGAGCCCTGGTCGGCGGACCCCTACGCCCACGCCGTGCGCTCCGGTCGCGGCCCCCTCTTCCTGCGCCGCTCCGACGGCTGGCTGCTCCCGCTGGACGTGGAGCGCTGGTGCGCGGACGCCGACGCGGCCGACCTGGAGGTGCTGCGGCGCTGCGAGGGCGCGGTGCTCGACGTGGGCTGCGGGCCCGGGCGGCTGGTCGCGGCCCTGGGCGCGCGGGGACGTCGGGTCCTCGGCATCGACGTCAGCGAGGCGGCTGTGACGAGGACGGGCGAGCTCGGCGGACCGGCGCTGCGGCGCTCGGTCTTCGAGCCGCTGCCCGGCGAGGGCGGCTGGGGCACCGCGCTCCTGATCGACGGCAATGTGGGCATCGGCGGCGAGCCACCTGAACTCCTCGCCCGGATATCCGAACTCCTGCTCCCCGGCGGCCTGTTGATCGTCGAGACGGTGCCGGAGCTGGACCTCGACGAACGGGTGCTGGTCCATGTCACCGACGCCCGGGGCACGACCGGCCGCCCGTTCCCCTGGGCGCGCCTCGGCACACCGGCCCTGCTGCGGCACGCGGACCGCGCGGGCTGGTGTGCCACGGGTCAGTGGGCGGCCGGCGGGCGCTCCTTCGTCTCCCTGCGCAGCCGCAGGACGAACAGCAGCGCCGAGCCGCCGAACAGCGCGGCCGTCAGCAGCAGCCAGCGGGCCAGGAAACCGTCCGGGGACAGGCCGGTGGCGGAGGCGTAACGCCCCGCCACCCGCCCGCTGATGAGCGGGAACCAGACCAGCAGGAGCAGGGCGGAGAGGGCGGCCGGTACACGGACGTATCCGATCCGGTCCCTTCTCCTGCCCGCGGCCTTCACCAGGGCCCGGTCGAGCCCGGCGTACAGCGGCAGCAGCACCAGGTCGTGGAGGAGGGCCGCGCCCACGAACCACAGCGCGACCCCGAACCAGTCCCCGTCGAGGAGCCGTACGCCCGCATATCCCGCGAGGGCGAACGAGCAGGCGAGCAGCAGGAGTTGAAGGGGACTGCCGAGGGGGATCCGCGGTCGCGTCACAGCTCTTCTCCGAATGTCAGCCGGGCCACCCACTTGGTGTTGAGCACACCGGGCGCCGCGGGCACGATGACCCGCGCCGGATGGCCGTGGTCGGGGGTCAGGTCCTCGCCGTTGACGAACAGGGCGAGCAGCGAGCGCGGGTCGGCGACCTGGTTCGCGCGCAGGGCGGCCCGCCGGAAGGCGCCGTGCCGTTGCAGCGACTCCACGAGGACGTCGGGCGGATCCTCGTACCCGACGAGGGCGGCGAGGTCCCGCAGCCGCACGCCGCGCCACCACTGGTCGGAGGTCGACCAGCCCTCCACGCAGGCGATGGGCAGGGCGGCGCTGTGCAGCGGGAGCCGGGTCAGTTCCAAGCGGCTGAGCCGGACGGTTCCGGTGCGTCCGGCGACGACCAGCCGCCACGCCTCCTCGCCGGTCTCCGCCGGGTCGATCCCGGCGTACGCGGCCGTCTTGTTGATCTGGAAGCCGCAGGGTCCGGTGCCCGGCTCGGCACCGCCGTGCGGGGCGAGCAGGGCGGTCCGGCGCAACGGCCCGTCGACGTTCTGTCCGGCCGTGGTGGCGAAGAGCAGCAGCGACCCGCCACCGACCAGCCCGAGGGCGCCGCGCCGGGACACGGTGGGCTGAGCGGGGTCCGCGGAGACCAACTCGTCCGGGGACGTCGACTCGGCCTGTTCTTCCGGCAGTCGGCGCAGATTGCGCAGGGCCGCCGGTGTCTTCAGCACCGCGTGCACGACGAACGCGGAGAAGAACACCCAGGCGCCGTAGAAGTGCAGCGGGTAGAAGGAACCCGGGAAGACGTAGTCCAGCTGGACGTTGAGCACACCGGTCACGAACTCGAACAGCGCGCCGCCGACCAGAAGCAGCAGCGACACGCGTTCCAGGGCGTGCGCGAGGGAGCGCGCGGGCGGCAGCGTGAACAGCTTCGGCACGACCGACCACAGCTTGGCCAGCAGGACCGGGATCAGGGTGACGCCGAGAGTGACGTGGACGCCCTGGTCGAGCCGGTACAGCCAGTGCGGGTCGGTCGGCCACGAGAAGAGATAGAAGCCGAGGATCCCCTTGTCCGGGGTCTTGTCGTTCACCGGCGACAGGTCCGGGTTGTAGGCGGCGTACGACAGCAGCCCGGTCAGGAACAGCACCGTGATCCCGCCGAGCAGCACGACGCCGAGCACCGAGGTGAACCAGGGACCGCGCAGCGGGCTGCGCCAGAACGAGGGCGAGAAGGGAGTGCGTGCCATGCCCCGAACGTAGGCCCGCCGCACCCCTCTGACCGGCTCGCGAACGATGACGAAACTCTGACGTCCGCGCCTGTCAGCCGTCCGGCGCAGGCCCGGCGACCTAGCGTTCTCGGCGTGCACCGTGATCTGAGACGTGACCTGTACGCGGCCCTGGCCGCCGCCCTGCTCGTGGCGGCCGCCGCCGTCGTCGGCGACGCGATCCAGCATCGCGACGGCACCCTCCGCGTCGGCCGGCCGCCCCTGCTGGCGACCTGGGACCCGCATCTCGGCCCCGGCACCCCGGCCGCGCTCGTGGCGGCGGCCCTTGTGGTGGCGTACGGCCCCGCCCTGGCCGCCCGGCTGCCCTGGCGGGCGCTGCTGCTCGTCACCTGGGCGGCAGGTCTGGCCTGGACGTGGTCCCTCGCCCTCGTGGACGGCTGGCACCGGGGCGTCGCCGAGCAGTTGACCACCGGGAGCGAGTACCTCCGGGTCGTCGACCGCTTCCACGACATCCCGGCCACGCTGGCGGACTTCACCCGGCACATCCTGATCGACTCCCCCGACAACTGGCCCGCCCACGTGGCCGGCCATCCCCCTGCGGCCACCGTCACGTTCGTGCTCCTCGACCGGGCCGGACTGGGCGGCGGGGGCTGGGCCGGCGCCTTCTGCATCACCGTCGGCACGACAGCGGCGCTCGCGGTCCTGGTGACCGTACGGACCCTCACCGGCGAGTCACTGGCCCGCCGGGCCGCTCCCTTCCTGGTCCTGGCCCCGGCGGCGGTGTGGGTGGGCACGTCCGCCGACGGCTACTTCGCGGCGGTCGCCGCCTGGGCGGTCGCCTTCCTGGCACTGGCGGTGACGGGACACCGACCGGCGTGGACGGGCCTCGCCTCGGGACTGCTGTTCGGGCTGACCCTGTATCTGTCGTACGGCCTGACGCTGTACGCCGTCATCGCGGGCGCCGTGCTGCTGCTGGGCCGCCACCGCGTCCGCCCCCTGCCGTTCCTGCTGCTCGGACTGCTGGTCGTGCCGGTGGTGTTCACCGTCGCCGGGTTCGACTGGTGGGAGGCGTACCGGCTGCTGGTGCGCCGCTACCACCAGGGAGCGGGCGGGGTCCGGCCCTACGGCTACTGGGTGTGGGCGAACCTGGCCTGCACGGCGCTCATCGTGGGGCCGGCGACGGTGGCGGGCCTGCGCCGCACGGGAGCGGCGCTCGCTCTCAGGCGCTTCGAACTCCCCGACGTCCGCCTCGGCGTGCTCGTGTCGTCCGCGCTGCTCGCCCTGCTCGTCGCCGACCTGTCCGGCATGAGCAAGGCGGAGACGGAACGCATCTGGCTGCCGTTCGCGGTGTGGCTGCTGCCGGCGTGCGCGTGGCTGACGGGGGTGCGGGGGTGGCTGGCGGGGCAGGCGGTGCTGGCGCTGCTGCTCAACCATCTGCTGCTGACCGGGTGGTGACGGGGGCCCGGGGGCGGCGCATCGAGGTGGCCGGTCGTGCCGTGCGCCGGCGTCCGCTATCCGGCTGACGTATTACTGACGCAGGCCAGGGACCCACCGACGAATTGCGCTCCCATCCACCCGCGCCGGCATCGACACACACCGTTTACGAAGTCCTGCCGCGCTGTCAGACGTGTTTCGCGAGCGTGATCACCGAGTGAATTCACCGGGCGCTTTGGTGGGCTTGGACCGCTGTGGTCCGAATGGCGGGACCTCTGAAGGAAATTGGCCGGGTTTTCGGCTGTTTGGCCCGACCGGGTCGGGCTGTCCGAAACGGGCCCATGCCCCACCTCGACGGGGAGGCGATATTGACCGGCGGGTAACCATCGGGCTAGCTTTCAATCTCCCATCCACGCGGGTTATTCGCGGCGCACCCGAAATAAGGGTGTGCTTTCGCGAACCAATTCGTCGCCCTGTAGGCCGTGCCACCCCCCACCGTGTTGTTTCACCGTTTATTCGGAGAATCATGACGTCTGCCGTGCGCGCCGAAGACTTGATCATTGGAATCACCCCCTTCCGTGAACCGGACGCCAGGCTCGCCGCCGCCGTCAGCCGGGCCGGCGGACTCGGGGTGCTCGACCTCGGAGCGGGTGACCGAAGAGCCGGCGAGGCTCTGGAACGGCTGCGATGCTGGGCGCCGGGCCCGTTCGGGATACGGGTCGCGGCACACTGCCGGATGGATCCCGAGGACCTCGCGGGAGCCGGAGCCACCGCCGAGGAGGCGTCACCCTCGCGCCTCCACACCGTGGTCCTCGGCTCGGACTCGCCCTGGCGGATCAGCGAAGTCCCCGCGGAATACCGTGTGTTGGCGGAGGTCACCCACCTGGACGAGGCCCTGGACGCGGTCCGGGCCGGCGCGCGGGGGCTGATCGCCCGCGGCAGTGAAGGCGGTGGCCGGGTCGGTGAGCTCAGCACCTTCGTCCTGTTGCAACAGCTGCTCGCCGAGCCGGGCGTGGACGTGCCGGTGTGGGCCCACGGCGGCGTCGGTCCGCGCACGGCGGCCGCCGCGGTGGCGGGCGGGGCGGCCGGTGTCGTCCTGGACAGCCAGTTGGCGCTGCTGAAGGAGTCGGGGCTGCCGGAGGCGGCGGCCGCGGCGCTGCGTTCCATGGACGGATCCGAGACCACGCTGGTGGCAGGTCACCGGGTGCTGCGCCGCCGCGGCCCGGACACACCCCCGGTGACCTCCGACGATCCCGTGCGGGTGGCCGGCCTGCTCGGTGCCCAGGATCCCCGCACCCAACTGCTGCCGGTGGGCCAGGACGGCTTCCTCGCCGCCCGCTTCGCCGAGCGGCACGGCGACACGGGCACCGTCGTGCGCGCACTGACCGCCGCCATCAGGGACGCCGTACGGGACGACGGGCCCGCCGCCGCGCTGCGCCCCGGGTCCCCGATGAGCCGGGCGCTGGGCACCCGGCTCCCCGTCGCCCAGGGGCCGATGACCCGGGTCAGCGACCAGGCGCGGTTCGCCGCCGCCGTCGCCGCCGAGGGCGGACTGCCGTTCATCGCGCTGGCCCTCGCGACCGGGGAGCGGACACGTGCGGTGCTGGAGGAGACCCGGGCCGCCGTGCCCGACCGTCCGTGGGGTGTCGGCGTGCTGGGCTTCGCCCCCGAGGAGACCAGGAACGCCCAGCTCGAGGCCGTACGAGAGCTGCGGCCCACGCACGCGATCATCGCGGGCGGGCGGCCCTCCCAGGCCGAGGCGCTGGAGCGGGCCGGGATCAGCACCTTCCTGCACGTGCCCTCGCCGGGACTGCTGCGGCAGTTCCTGGAGTCGGGAGTGCGCCGGTTCGTGTTCGAGGGCTCCGAGTGCGGCGGCCATGTCGGACCGCGGGCCAGTTTTCCGCTCTGGGAAGCTCAACTCGCCGTTCTGGACGACTACTTGGACAGCGTTGATCCCATCACGGCCGAGTCCGTCGAGGTGTTCTTCGCGGGCGGCGTCCACGACGAGCGGTCGGCGGCGATGGTCGCCGCCCTCGCCGCGCCGCTCACCGCACGCGGTGCGGCCGTCGGTGTGCTGATGGGCACCGCCTATCTGTTCACCGAGGAGGCGGTGTCCCGGGGCGCGGTCCGGCCGCTGTTCCAGCGGCAGGTCGTGAACGCCACCGGCACCGCCCTGCTGGAGACCGCCCCCGGCCACGCCACCCGCTGTGTGCCCAGCCCGTTCAGCGACGGCTACCGGGACTTCGAGGCCGGTCTGCGCGCGGAGGGCGTCCCCGACCGGCAGCTGTGGGAGCGGCTGGAACGGCTCAATGTCGGCCGGCTGCGGATCGCCAGCAAGGGCGTCCAGCGGGACGCCGAAGGAACCCTGGCCCCGGTCGACGAGGAACGCCAGCTCGCCGAGGGGATGTTCATGGCCGGGGAGGTGGCCGTCCTGCGGTCGGCGACCACCACCGTCGGCGCCCTGCACCGCTCGGTGACGGACGGGGCCGCCGGCTTCTTCATCGACCGCACGCGTGAACTCATCGGTCTGAGCGAGGACTTGGCGCCGGACACCGCACCCGCGCCGCTCGACGTCGCGGTCGTCGGTATGGCCTGCATGTTCCCCGAGGCTCCCGACCTCGCCACCTTCTGGGCGAACGTCCTCGGCGGGCACGACGCGGTCGGCGAGGTCCCCGTCGACCGCTGGGACCCGGCCGTGCACTGGTCCGAGGACGGGAGAGGCGGCACCCCGTCGAAGTGGGGCGGCTTCCTGCCGCGCATCCCCTTCGACCCACTGCGCTACGGCATCCCGCCGGCCTCCCTCGGCAGCATCGAGCCGGTGCAGCTGCTGGCCCTCGAAGCCGCCCGGCGGGCACTGGAGGACGCCGGATACGGCGACCGGGGGCGGGAGTTCGACCGCTCGCGCACCTCCGTGGTCTTCGGCGCCGAGGCGGGCAGCGACCTGTCCAACGCCGCCACCCTGAGGGCCGTACTGCCGTCGTACCACGGCAAGGTCCCCGACTCGCTCGCGGAGCAGCTGCCGCGGCTCACCGAGGACTCGTTCCCCGGCATGCTGGCCAACGTCATCTCCGGCCGGATCGCCAACCGTCTCGACCTGGGCGGTGCCAACTACACCGTGGACGCGGCCTGCGCGTCCTCGCTCGCCGCCGTCGACGTGGCCTGCAAGGAACTCGTCGGCGGCACCAGCGACGTGGTCCTGTGCGGCGGCGCCGACCTGCACAACGGCATCAACGACTACGTGCTGTTCTCCTCGGTGCACGCCCTCTCCCCCACCGGCCGCTCCCGGGCCTTCGACAGCTCCGCCGACGGCATCGCACTGGGCGAGGGCGTCGCCTGTGTCGTCCTCAAGCGGCTCGCGGACGCCGAGCGCGACGGTGATCGGATCTACGGCGTCATCAAGGGCGTCGGCAGCTCCAGCGACGGCCGCTCCCTGGGCCTGACCGCGCCCCGGCCCGAGGGACAACGGGCCGCGCTGTCGCGGGCGTACCGCAACGCGGGTGTCTCACCGGCCGAGGTCGGTCTGGTCGAGGCGCACGGCACCGGGACCGTCGTCGGTGACCGTACCGAACTGTCCGTCCTCAGCGAGGTGTTCACCGAGTCCGGGGCGGTGGCGGGCGGTTGCGCGCTCGGGTCGGTCAAGTCGCAGATCGGGCACACCAAGTGCGCGGCCGGGCTCGCCGGCCTGATCAAGACCGTGCTGTCCCTGTACACCGGGGTCAAGCCGCCCACCCTGCACATGGAGCGGCCCAACTCCGCCTGGCAGGAGGACAGCAGCCCGTTCGTCTTCCACACCCGGGCCCGGCCGTGGGCGGCTCCGGCCGGCGAACGGATCGCGGGACTGAGCGCGTTCGGGTTCGGCGGCACCAACTTCCACGCGGTGCTCCGCGCCCACGGCGACACCGCACCGCCCGCCCACGCCCTGGACGCCTGGCCCGCCGAGCTGTTCACGTTCCGGGGAGCGGACCGGGCGGCGGCCCGGCGTGCCGTCGAGGACGTGCTCACCGCCGCCGAGTCCGCCGGACCGGACGGCCCCCTGCCCTGGAGGCTGCGCGACCTGGCGCTGAACGCGTCGCGCCGGTCGGACGCCCGACCGGAGCCGGTGCGGATCGCGGTCGTCGCCACGAGCGTGGCGGGACTGACCGGGCAGCTGCGGCGGGCGCTGGCGGGGGAGCACGATCCGGCCGCCGGAATCCATCTGGCGACGCCCCCTGAGCAGGGCAAGGTGGCCTTCCTCTTCCCCGGCCAGGGCAGTCAGCGGCCCGGGATGCTCGCGGAGGTGTTCGTCGCGTTCCCCGAGCTCCAGCACTACCTGCACCTCGGCCGCGAGCACGCCGCCGCGCTGTACCCGCCGACCGCGTTCGACGAGGCCACGCGGGAGCGGCAGCGGGCCGGCCTCACGGACACCCGGGTCGCCCAGCCGGCGCTCGGCCTCACCTCGCTGGCCGCGCACGCCCTGCTCACCGCGGCAGGCGTACGGCCCGACATGGCGGCCGGACACAGCTACGGCGAGCTGGCGGCCCTGTGCGCGGCGGGCGCGATCAGCCCTCGGACCCTGCTGGAGCTGAGCACCGAGCGTGCCCTGGCGATCCTCGCGGCCACCGGCGAGGACGACCCCGGCACCATGGCCGCGGTGTCGGCCGGTGGCGCGGACGTCGAGCGGGCCCTGCGTGAGGGCGGCGCACCCGGCTCGGTGGTCCTCGCCAACCACAACGCGCCCGAGCAGACCGTGATCTCCGGGCCGACCGAGGCCGTCGACACCGCCGTACGACTGCTGCGCGCCGCCGGGTTCGGCGCCCAGCGGATCCCCGTGGCCTGCGCGTTCCACAGCCCGCTGGTCGCGGGCGCGGGCGAGCGGTTCGCCGGGGCGCTCAAGGACAGGCCCGTGCGCCCGCCGGAGTTCCCGGTGTTCGCCAACCGCACAGCCGCGCCCTACCGCGAGGACGCCGACGCGGTCCGGGCGGAACTCGCCGCCCAGATCGGCGCGCCCGTCCGCTTCGTCGCGCAGATCGAGGCGATGTACGAGGCCGGCGCGAGGATCTTCGTCGAGGCGGGCCCGGGGAGCGTGCTGACCCGGCTGGTCGCGAAGATCCTCGGTGACCGCCCGCACCGGACCGTGGCCTGTGACCCGCGCCCGGACAGCGGCCTCGGCGGCTGGCTGGACGCTCTGGCCCAACTGGCCGTCGCGGGGCTGCCGGTCCGTACCGGATGGCTGTTCCAGGGGCGTGACGCCGTCGACGCGGTCCGCGCCCCCGCGCCCCGGCGTCCCGGCTGGACCGTCGACGGCCAGCTCGTGCGGACCGCCGCCGGCGAACTCCTCCCCGGTGCGCTCGCACCGGCCCGACGCGTTGTGGAGACGAGCGTGACGACGAACCAACAGGGCGGTGCCCCGACCGACCGGGACGAACTGATCGCCGACTTCCTGCGCACCAGCCGGGAGATGGTCGCCGCGCAGCGGGACGTGTTGCTGACGTACCTCGGCGCGACACCGGAACAGCAGTGGGCGCCGCCCGCACCCGTGGCCGCCGTCCCGCGGGCGTCGGCTCCCGCCACCGCCGTCGAGGCTCCCGCGGCGGTCCCCCCACCGGTGCCGGAACCCCCGGTCGGCAGGGTCACGGAGGCGGACGTCCTCCAGGTCGTCCTGGAGATCATCAGCGAGCGCACCGGCTACCCCGTCGACATGATCGAACCCGATCTCGACCTGGAGGCGGACCTCAGCGTCGACTCCATCAAGCGGGCCGAGATCGCGGGCGAACTGGCACGTCGGCTGGGCGCCGGCGGCGGCGTGGACATCGCCACGCTGGGCGACGCGGAGCTGGAGGATCTCGCGAAGGCCCGTACGGCGGCTGCGGTCACCGGCTGGCTGACGGCGCGGCTGGGGGCGCCCGCGACCGCCGGCGAGCAGGTGAGCCGACAGGCGCCCTCGGACGTGACGGGGGCCTCGGACGTGACGGCGGCCCGGGAGGTGGC
>Ga0307516_10001658_pt1 | contig 30627 bp, 24 predicted proteins | sample 19_EM_MG_FD_203310 | JGI IMG/M metagenome (GOLD analysis project Ga0307516, IMG submission 203310) | Populus trichocarpa ectomycorrhiza microbial communities from riparian zone in the Pacific Northwest, United States - 19_EM | ecosystem: Host-associated > Plants > Roots > Unclassified | place... | reverse complement strand
CCCGGCCGGCGGCGCTGCGCCCCACCCGGCCGCTGCCGCGGGTGCCGGTGTGCCGGCTGATCGCCGCCGCCCGCTGCGGCGGGCAGCCGGGGAACAGCTGCCCGATGTGCTCGGCCAGCTCCTGCTGGAACGACTCGTCCGCAGCCTCTCGCCGCTCCCGGTCCCGCTCGCGGCGGCGGGCGCGGGCCTCCTCGTCGGACAGGCACTGCTGCTCGGCCTGCTCGATCGCGGGCTCCTCGACCAGCAGTCCCTGCCGCTCGTAACGTTTGCGGGAGCGGCTGAACCGCACCACCACCGCCGAGAGCTGACTGGCTTTCTTGGCCCGGCGGGTCAGCGCCGCGTCGCCGGCCGGCAGGAACACCAGGTGATCGAGGTCCGCGCAGGTGATGCAGGCCGGCCCGGCCTCCTCCATCATCAGCATGTCGGCGTCGGTGCGCCCGCAGCTGACGCAGGTGAACGTCGCCAGCGGCAGCACCACCACCAGGTCCGGCGGCTTGCTCTGCCGCGCGGTCAACCGCTCCCGCTGCCGCTCCGGCAGGTCCGCCGGCATCCAGTGGGTGCGGTATGCCAGCTCCAGCACGGGGTCGCCGGCGGCGGTGAAGCGCAACGGCTGCCGGTCGCGGGTGGCGGCCAGATACTCGACCTCGCTGGGGCGGAGGCCACGGCTTTCCACCCAGCGGTGGAACACCTCCAGCGCGTCGATGAGCCGGTCAGCCGTCACCGCCGCGACCGCCTCCAGGTGCGGCGCCCGGCCCTGGCGCCAGTCTGTCACCAGCCCGAGCGGCACCCAGCCCATCCCGGTCAGCACGTCGAGCGGGCTCACGTAACGCCGGCTCGTCAGCGCCTGCTCGGCGGCGGTCATCACCCGGCGTTCCAGCTTCGATGCGGGCTGCACGGAGGGCAGAATACCCGGCGGGACGCTCAGCCGGTCGGCACCGCCGGCCGCTCGCGGCCGCCACCCACCGTCCGCACCGCGGCCATGAGCAGCCGCCAGAAGGCGTCCACCTCCAGGCCCACCGCGACGTCCGCGTTCGGGGTGCGTCCGGTGCGGCAATGGAGGTCCACCACGGTCGCGCCGCGGGTGTAGGTTCCGGCCAGCTCGACGGCGACCGGGGCCGCCACGGTACGGACAATCGACGGGTCGATGACGGCGGCCACGGCGATCGGATCGTGCACCGGTGGATGCTCGAATCCGAACACCCGCTGATACGTGCTCGCGAAGAACGTCATCAGGTCCGCGCAGACGGTGCCCAGCCGGGTGCCCAGCCCGTGGAACTCGGCGATGATCTCCGTGGTCGCCAGGGCCTGGTGGGTGACGTTCAGCCCGATCATCGTGGTCGGCAGCCCGGACCGCAGCACGATGTCGGCCGCTTCCGGATCGGTGACGATGTTGAACTCGCCGTAGGGCGTCGCGTTGCCCCGATCGGTCGAGCCGCCCATGAAGACGATGCGGCGCACGTGCGGTATGACCTCGGGATGGCCGCGCAGGAGCAGCGCGACGTTGGTCAGCGGCCCGGTGGCGATCAGGGTGACCGGCTCGGTCGAGCCCGTGATCAGCCGCCGCATCAGCTCGACCCCGTGCACGTCCGCGACCTCGGCGACCGGCACGTCGAGGTCGGGCCCGTCGAGCCCGGACGAGCCGTGGATGTCCTCGGCGACGGTGAGGTCACCGACCAGTGGCCGGCCGCAGCCGGCCGCGACCGGAACGTCGGCGACGCCGGCAACGGCGAGAATCCGCAGCGCGTTCCTCGTCGTCTTCTCGAGCGTCTGGTTGCCGGCGACGGTGGTGACGCCGAGAAGGCGCAGCCGCGAGTCGCCCGCGGCGAGTAGCAGCGCCAGCGCATCGTCATGCCCCGGATCGCAGTCGATGATCACCGGAAGTGCGGCGAACTCCCTCATTCGGAGGACGATAGCTGCGGGGGCGGTCAGGCCTTCTCCAGGCTGAAGGAGCTGTCCGCGTCGAAGCCGGCCGAGCCGTCACGTTTGTCGATGTAGAGCCCGTCGCCGCGGCTGTGGATGACGTGATCCGGGTAGTTGGCGGAGCGCAAGCGCACGACCCCGGCCGGGACGCCGTCGAGCGGGCAGAAGGTGGCGTCCTTGCGAAACAGGTCCGCGTCGTCCGGTTTGTCGAAGCGCAGCCGGTAGTCGAAATGGCGCAGGTATTTGCCGCCGGGCGCCCGGAAGGAGAAGCAGGACGCCTCGGCCAGCCCCTTGACCACGGTGAAGGCGGTCGGCTCGCCGGGGGCCAGCACCGCGTAGTCGCCGTCGATCGTCAGGTAGCCCCCGGATCCGTCGCTGAGCGATACCAGCCATGACCCGGTGGAGAGCTCGGCTGGCGTGGAGGAGGCCTCCGTGGCCGGGGTGGTCGACGGCGCCGCGGCCGGCGACGCGGGATTCGCCGCCGGCGCGGCCGCCGGATCCGCGTCGCCCGTGGCGCTGCGCCACACCACGACGACGGCCACGAGCACGACGACGACGGCCACCCCCACCAGCACTTTCACCGCGGCATGAGGGCCGCGCGGCGCCTGGCCGTACATCGTCATCGCAGAACCTCTCCGGTCGTGGTGCGACCTGAGATTACGTGATCTTCTACCGGCCGGCCGAAGGCGCGGTGGTTAGAAGGTGACCAGCGGTGAACCGGTGAGCTGGTCCATGGCGAAGTTGATGAAGAAGAAGCCGAAGAAGACCGCGACCAGGGCCAGCACGACGTACGACCACCACGATGCGCGCGCCGGCCGCGGCAGTTTGCTGATCAGGTACATGAGTGCGAACGGGAAGATCATCGCCGCCAGGTTCGACATGTTGGCCGCCCATTGGACCAGCGTGACGGGCAGCGCGCGGAAGATGATGATGGAGATGACGATGCCGAGGACGATCATGAACGGGTAGTAGAAGCGCCGCGGGTCGCCGGCGATGAGCCGGCGGAATCCGGCGCTCGATCCGTACAGCGCGTCGACCATGTTCCGGGTGAGCATCTCGAAGACGACGATCTGCGTCTTGAACAGGATCACGAAGCCGATGAACAGCGCCCAGCCGAAGAACAGGCTGCTCTCGCCGGTTGCCCGCAGCTGGTCGGCCACGAAGGTCGGCATGGTCGCCACCGTGGGCTTGACGCCGCTCACCTCGGTGAGGTGGCTGACCAGAATGCCGGGCATCAGCATGCCGATGACGGCGCCCGGCACGAAGACGGCCCACATCTCCAGCTTGAGGAAGTGCCACCAGCGCTGCCACCGGGCCGCGTTCTCGGGCGTCTCGGGGAACGTGGTGCCGACCGGGGCGATCTCCGGCCGTGCCTCGGCGCGGGCCAGCAGCCCCGGGATGTAGCCGGTCTTGCTGCCCATCCCGTAGCCCTTGTCCCGGTAGTAGTTCATGAACACGTAGTTGAGGCCGGACGCCATCGCGGCGAAGCCGGCCACCGCGCCGATCGTCGTCGCCTCGGTGCCCTTCGGCGGCAGCGCGGGCCGGATCATCCCCACGACGCCGTCCAGCCACGCGGACGGCGGGGTGATGATCAGTACGACGAGGAAGAGCGTCACGAGGATGAACAGGACGAGAACCCAGAACAGCAGCTCCAGCGTCCGCGAGATCTTCTTGCCGAACAGGGTGATCGCGAAGACCGCGCCCATGAGGCCGACACCGATCCACCGGGTCGTGGTCAGGTCACCCCCGGCGGGAATGTCGCCGGTGACCAGTGTGAAGAAGCTCGCGCCGGCCGAGGCGGCCCACCCGCCGGTGATGAACGCCAGGTAGAAGAGCCCGACCGCGAGGATCGTGCCGACGTACGCCCCCGGCGGGACCCGCCCGAAGCCGAGCGACGGCACCTCGCCGGTCGCCAGCACGTACCGGCCGATCTCCATGTTGTACAACGCCTGCAGGACGATCGAAATTGTGATGATGAAGCCGACGCCGGTCCATCCGAGGCTGCCGATCGCCTGCGGTCCCAGGAGCCACTCGCCGCTACCGATCGAGAGGCCGAGTGCGATCATGGCCGGCCCCATGATCTTCGTGATGGTCTCCCTGGGGCCCGTCTTCGGGACCTTGAAGACCTCTTCCGGCGTCGGCAGGTCATCCACGTGCAGCGGTGGGCGACCGACACCAAGGGGATATTCGGCAGCCCCAACGGGCTGAGACGCGCTGGTCATCTTCTCTCCCGGTCTGCGAGTTGTTGCGTACGCGAGGGTGCGGACGCACCGCTCATACATCGATGGTCATCCCTTTAATGAGGTCGGGCAACACGTTGGGGCCGTCCATAACGTTTCCGATATGCCTTTCCGTGTCCCTCGGGGGTGGGCGGTCGACAAGCCCTATAGTTCTGGCTCGTGCCCCCGGAACCTGGTACCGCCGAGGTCGATGACCCCCCTCCTGACCAGGAGGGATGCGGTACGTCCGCAGCCAATGCCGCGGTGCCTGTCAGCTGGTCGGGCCCCGCGCGCCAGCGGGACGGCGTTCGGCTGCGGGCCGAGCCGTACGGCGCGGTCGCCTACGCCTCCGAGATCGACCGGTTCGTGGCGCTCGATCATCAGGCCGTGGCCGTCCTGTCCCGGCTGGGCAGCCGCCGGACGCGGGTGGACGACGCGCCGATGGTGGAACGGCTCGCGGCGGCGGGCCTGGTGGAGCCGACGGCGTACCGTCCGTTGCCCGGCCGATCCCTGATCGGTGACTTCGCCGGCGTGCCCGACGTCGCCGCGCCGCTGGTGGTGAACGTGTTCGCCACGGCCTGGTGTCCGCTGCGCTGCCGGTACTGCCACGCCGACGACCTCATGCAACCGTTCCGGGCCGGCGAGGAGGACGACGATGTGGACCGGGTGGCAGCGACGGCGGCCGCGGTGCCGGCCATGGTCGCGGTCGTGACCGGCGGCGATCCGATCCTGGATCCGGAGCGGACCGCGCGGTTGATCTCCCGGCTGGCCGCGGAGAAGGCGATCGTCGTCGACACCTCGGGCGCCGGGAACATCACCCCGCTGATCCCCCTGCTCAAGCAGGTCCAGGGCCACCTGCGGGTGTCGCTGGACAGCGCCGACCCCGACCGGCACGACCGGCTGCGCCCGATCAACCCGCGCCTGCTGCCGCGCGGGACCAGTTCTCACGCGCAGGCGTGGGCCACCATCGAGCACGCCCTCGCCGCGGATATCGGGACGACTGTGCAAACCGTGGTCTCCCGGGCGAACCAGCGGGAGAGCGAGCTGATCGCGCTGGCCCGGCAGCTGGTCCGGGCCGGGGTGCGCAACTGGGTGCTGCACCTGGCCGTGGCCGCCGGAAAGGCCGCGGAACGCCGCGGCCGTGAGCTGCTGCCCACCGCCGACGCCCGGGCGGCCCTCGACCGGGTGGCCTTCCGGCTCGAGACCGAGGACGAGTTCCGGTCGCTGCGGATGCGGATGACGGCCACGCAGGCCACACCGAACGCGGTGCTGCTGGTCGGCAGCCGCGGCGAGCTCTATGTGGAGACCGGGCTGACCGGCAAGGTCCGGATCGCGTCGCAGGCCCGCGATCCCCGCGAAATGGTGCGGCTGTTCCGGGCCAACGTCGATCGGCGGGCGCACGCCGACCGCTACCTCGGCGGAACGGCGCCCTTCGTCGCGGCCGGCAGCTACTGACGCGCGGGAAATCCGATCCTATTCGATCATAAGTGATCGCCGTAACGCGTCATTAGTGCCTCTTGCGGCTGTACGTGAGTGGCTCTGATCGTTTCTGTCTGGTCGACCATTGACGTGTCTTCTTGTGAGCGGTTTACTCCGTAACGAGTCGGTCATCTGGCCGACATCTTGTGAGTTGGCCGACGAGATTCTGCCCGCGGGTCCGCCGTCTCGAGGCTGCGGTGCGGTCCGGATCGCACCTGATGACCCGAGGAGCCGCGACGCGGATGAACAGACTGCGAACAAGACGGTGGATGGCCGGCTGCGCCGCGGTGACGGCGATGGTGGGCTGGGGGCTGGTGGCGCCGCCGGCCGCCGCTGCCGCCGAGGATCCGGTCGAGGTCCTGGTGGACGGGCTCAACGTCCACAAGGACAACGTGAACGGTCTGCCCTACAAGGGACTCGGGCTGATCAGCGCGAACAGCACGAGCAACCTGCTGATGGACTACAAGGCCGAGCATCCCGCGCAGTACTGGCAGCTCATCGACGTGCTGTTCGGCGGGCAGAACCCGCTGATCAACCACGTGAAGATGGAGATGGGCTCCGACACCAACAACTCCACGGGTTCGGAGGCCGCGACGATGCGCACGGCCACCGAACTCGCCGACGCCTCCCGGTCGCCGGGATTCCAGCTCGCGGCGGACGCCAAGACGGTCAATCCGGGGCTGAAGGTCTCGATCCTGCGCTGGACCATGCCGTACTGGGTACAGACCGCGTGGAATGCGGGCACCGGCCGCGATGAGATGTATCAGTGGTACAAGGAGACCATCCTCGACGCGTACCAGAAGTACGGGTACATGGTGGATTACGTCAATCCGGATACCAACGAGACGACGAATCCGGACATCTCATTCATCAAGTACTACAAGAACGCGGTCCTGACCGACACGGACTTCGCGAATCCGCGGTACGGCATTCCCACGGACCAGCGGGCGGCGGTCGAAACGGCGTACAAGAAGATGAGGATCGTCGCGTCGGACGAGAACCAGACCAAGAACATCGGGCCCGCTCTGCTCGATGACGAGGACCTGTTCGAGATGGTCGATGCGGTCGGGTACCACTACAACACCGACGACCGCTACGACGGGGCGACCACCAGCAGCACCTACGAGCCGTACACCAAGCTTGCGACCAGCCGGGACAAGGAGGTCTGGTACAGCGAGGGCGTGGGCTCGTTCGGCTTCACCGACTACCGGGTCAACAACACCGAGGGCCCCGGCGGGGCGAGCACCGGCATCGGCGGCCTGCAGAGCGCGCTGGACCTCGCCAACCGCAGCGTCAAGGGCTACTACCGGTCCAAGCGGACGCACTACATCTTCCAGCCCGCGATCGGCTCGTTCTACGAGGGGGCGCAGTACAGCCACAAGGAACTGCTCAGCGCGCGTGACCCGTGGTCGGGCGCCATCCACTACGACGCGGCCATCTACGTGATGGGGCATTTCACCAGGTTCGCCAAGACCGGCTGGGAGAACGACACGAACACCGCGGGCATCTGGCGCACCGTGCCCGAGGCCAGCTACAGCGGGGTCAGTGGCACCGAGAACATCGACGGCACCAACGGCGCCGCGAGCTACCTGACCCTCGCCGATCCCGACAAGCGCGACTTCTCCACGATCGCGGTCAACGACAGCGACCTGACCAAGACCTATCGCGTCAAGGCACAGAACATGGACCTCGGCGCGGACCCGACGGCGGAGGTCTGGGAGACCCGGGCGGCCGACGCCGGGCAGGCGGCCGACGCCAACTTTCTGCGTCTCGTCACGGCGCTCCAGCCCGCAGCCGACGGCTACTACACCTTCCAGGTCAAGCCCCGGTCGGTCGTCACCTTCACCACGCTCGACAAGAGCGCCGATCCCGCGATGGCGCAGCGGCTGCCGCAGTCCCTGCCGCGCACGGTGCTGGACACCGACGCGACCGGCAAGAACCCGGTCACCAGCGACAACATCCTGTACGCCGATGACTTCGAGTACGCCGAGGAGGCGCCCGTCGAGGTGGGGGCCGGCAACGGCGCCAGCCGGCAGCGCCAGCCCTATCTGGCCTCGCGGGGCAACGAGCCGCGATACCTGGTCGACCAGACCGGGGCCTGGGAAGTGGGTGCCGGCCAGCTGTTCCAGTACCTGGACCAGTCCATGAAGGACACCGGGGCGTGGAACAGGAACAACCCGAACACGCTCGTCGGAGACTTCCGCTGGCAGAACTACAAGGCCACCGTGGACGTCTCGTTCCCCGACGCCGCCGGCGGCTCCGCCGGCCTGGGCGTGCGCCAGCAGAGCGGCATGGGGATCAACGACCCCGCCTACAACATCCGGATCAACCGGTCCGGCGCCTGGACCTTCCTCAAGCACGGTACGGCCGTAGCGAGCGGAACCCGGACCGCGGCCAACGCCTACACCCTCGCCGTCGAGGCCAAGGGCGCGACCATCACCGCGTTCGTGAACGGTGCGGCGGTCCACAGCTACGTGGACCCGGCACCCGAACTCGCCGGCCGGGTCAACCTGTCCAGCGACTTCTACCGGACCGGCTTCGACAATCTGAGGATCGAGAAGGTCAACGGCTTCACCCCGTACGCGGTCTCGCTGGTCGACAACATGGACAGCGCGATCGCGTACGCCGGGACATGGAGTCGCAAGGCCGCGGCGGGCGACGCGCTGGACTGGCACCGGTCGACCTCGACCAGCTCGACCGCGGGTTCGTCGGTCACGGTGGGCTTCACCGGCACCGGCCTCGACGTGATCGGCGGCAACACCGGTACCGCCACGCTGGATATTTCCGTCGACGGAGTGCCGCTCGCCACGAGCGCGTCGACCGTCAGCTCCGGCAAGCGCCAGGCCACGTACCCGCTGCGCGGGCTTGCCGACGGCGCGCACTCGGCCACCTTCGTGCTGCGGTCGGGCACGCTCGTGATCGACGCGTTCACCGCGACCTCGGGTGACGTGCGCGGTGCCGTCGACACGACCCCGATCCGCACCGCGCTGACGGCGGTCGGTACGCCGGTGCAGAGCGAATACTCGCCGCAGTCGTGGGCGGTCTTCGCCGCGACCAGGGCCCAGGCGACGGCGGCCCTGCCCGGCCGTCCGGGTCTGGACACCATCGGGGTCGTCCAGATCGCGGCCCGGCTCGAGGCGGCGTTCGCCAACCTCCAGCGTGCGGACATCACCGACACGAAGCGGGACCTGGGCCTCGCCGGCGCCATCCGGACCACGGACGACCTGCCGGCGACGGTCGCGATCGACGGCCAGTCGCACGCGGTCACCTGGACGGCCGCCAGCCGGAGCGCGGCGCGCACCGCCTACGCGACCGTGCCGGTCGAGGGCTGGACGAACGACGCCTACGTGGACGGCAAGAAGCAGGCGTTCACCGCCCGCTACGAGGTCGTTCCCGCGTCGCTGGTCTATTACATCGACGGGGGCCTGGCCGCCGGCCAGAGCTCGATGCAGTTCCAGGCGGTCAAGGCCTCCGACGCCGGCTCGGGGCTGCGCAACGGCACCGCCGACCAGATCTCGACCGCGGCCGACGTCTGGGGCTACCTCAACGACGGCATCACCATCAAGGGCAGCACGGACGCCAACGAGAAGTACTCGACCGGGTACTGGGCGGGGAGCAACAAGACGGTCCGCTACCGGCTGCCACTTGACCCGGGCCAGTACGTGCTGACCTCCGGCTTCACCGAGTGGTACGGCCAGACCCGGCCCATGTCGGAGACGGTTACGATCGGCGGCACCACCGTGACCGGTACCCCGATCAGCCTCACCGCGGCCAGCACGCGGGCCACCGGCACGGTGTCGTTCACCGTCACCACGCCGACGGTTGTGACCTTCACGGTGGCGAAGACCGGTTCGCAGGATCCGGTCATCAGCTGGCTGGCCGTCGCGAAGACGGTCGACCTGGGGGTGGTCGGCTCGCTGCCCGCCGGGTCGGCCCTGCCGGCGACCGTCACCGTCGCCGGCGCCGCGGTGCCGGTGATCTGGGACCGGGCGAGCGCGGCGAAGGCGACCGTGGCCTACGAGACGCTGAGCCTGACCGGAACGGCGACCATCGACGGCGTCAAGACGGCGGTCGCGGCCCGCTACGAGGTCGTGCCCACGTCACCACTGGTCTACTTCATCGACTCCGGCGTGATCAGCGGCCAGACCTCGCCGGCCTACGAGACGGTCAAGGCGTCGGCGGCCGGCGCGGGCCTGCGCAACGCCACGGCCGACCAGGTGTCCACCTCGAGCGAGGTCTGGGGTTATCTGGCCGATGGGAGCACCGTCAAGACGGAGGCCGACCCGAACGACAAGTACTCGACCGGCCTGTGGGCGGGAGCCGGCAAACCGGCCGAGTACAACCTGCCGCTCGCCCCCGGCGTCTACGAGCTGACCGCCGGCTTCAACGAATGGTGGGGCCAGACCCGGCCGATGACCGAGTCGGTGACTTTCACCGACGTCCACGGCAAGCAGGAGACCGTCGCCGGCTCGGATGTGACGATCAGCGGCGCCACGCCACGGGCCACCGGCAAGGTCACCTTCACCCTGCACGCGCCGGCGACGGTCCGCTACACGGTCGCCAAGGGCACGACCCAGGACCCGGTCATCAGCTGGCTCGCTGTCGCCCGGACCGGCGACACGACCACCGCCCCCGGCGTACCGGCGAATGTCACGGCCGTCGCCGCCGACACCACCGCCCGCGTCACGTGGTCGGCACCGGCGTCGGACGGCGGGACACCGATCACGGGCTACACCGTGACGGCCCAGCCGGGCGGCGCCACCTGCGAAACCACGGGTGCGACCGAATGCGAGGTCACCGGCCTGCACAACGGCACGGCCTACACCTTCACCGTGGTGGCGCACAACGAACTGACCGGCTCGCAGGTCTCGGCGCCCTCCGCCGTGGTCACGCCCTTCTGGATCCCCAAGGCTGTCGCCATCGCCGGGCCGGCACAGGTGACGATCGGGCAGCAGACGACCCTGGTGGCAAGCATCGACCCGGAGCCGGCCAACCAGGCGGTGACCTGGCAGTCGTCGAACCCGGCGGTGGCCACAGTCTCCGCCGGCGGCGTGGTGACCGGCGTGGCGTACGGCCAGGTCGTCATCACGGCGACCTCGGTCGCGGCGCCGCGGCTGTCGGCCTCGCACGCGGTCGCTGTGCTGCCGGCGGCGTGGTCGCCGACCGCGGCCTACGTCGCCGGTGACCGGGTGCTGCACGACGGCCGGGTCTTCCAGGCGCAATGGTGGACCCGGGGGCAGACCCCGGGTGCCTCGCCGTGGAGCGCCTGGGCAGAGGCGGGCACCCCGGTCGGTTGCCGGGCAGGCAGCTACGCCTCCTGGACGGCGTCCTGGATCTACACCGGCGGTGAGGTCGTGCAGTACCAGGGCCGCCTCTGGCAGGCGAAGTGGTGGACGCGCAACCAGGCGCCCGGTGGCGCGTACGGTCCCTGGCAGGACCTGGGCGACTGCTGAGTGTCGTGTGAGCGGGGTGGGGCGGCGAGATGCTGCCCCACTCCCTGCGATACAGGATGATTCCATCCGTCACTCAACGCCTCGCCTCGCGGCGCTGCTGGATGATCGCGGCCGGCTGGGTGACCTTCTGATGGCCTTGCGGAACTGGGCAGATGACGGCAACGATCAAGCCGTCCAAAGGCTCATAGAACTTTTGGGTCAATGAACGTCGGTTGTTAAACTGCGTCAGTCGTGGACGGCATCGCCGAGCGGGTGGAACGGTGACCGGGCGCCCCAGAGCACCGCACAGCGGAAGTGCCGACGAGAGTGGCACACCGTCGGGACAGCCTGGGTCGGACGGCGGCGGAGCCAGGCCTCGGCCACCCGCGGCCGGGAGCGTGGCGCGGGCCCAGCAGGCGGTCGCGGAGGTCGCTCAGCAAGGGCGTTCCATTGCCGACGGCGGTGCGGGTCCCGGGAGCGGCAGCGGGTCACCACCTCCGGCCGCACATCCTGACGACGTCCGGCTTGCCGAGATCATGCGTCGCCGCGCCCTGCTCGGCGACGAACCCCCGAGATTCGACATCGCAGCCAACGACGCCGCACACAACGGCCATGGTGCGCACACCGACGGTCGACACGGGCCTGGCATTCCACTGCCGAGGGATCCGAGCCGGCAGACGATCGAGGGCCGGATTTACGGTGACCAACCTTGGCGAAACCCGGAGAACTGGTCATACCGGTGGTCCGATCCGTCGACCATGAATCGGACGGTCAACGACTACGTCGAACGGAACTGGGACCGGATCCGTGACGATTTGGCACTCGATGGCGCGCACGACAGCAGCTTCGACGCGGGGCACCGGGTGGGTCAGGGGTACTACAACGACGGGATGTACGGCGCCGGGCCGCGGAATTCGCACTATGCGGAGACCAGCTTCGTCAAGGTCAGGATCCGGCTTGTCCCGGGCTCGGATCCGCCGGAGCCTTTTATCCTTACGGCCTTTCCGCTGGGGATAATGTGAGGCTATGGACATCTCCGGCCTCCCCGAGTCGATGCGTGCGCGCGTCGAGGCGCGGAATGCACTCTCTCCGCTCGACAGAGTTCGCGAGTTTCTCGGCAGCCATGTCCTGGATGCCGACGGGCTCGACGAGGTGCGTGCGGATCTCCGGCGAACGGCACATTTCAGCACCATGCGGCACCGCGGGGACCTGGCCGCCCTCGAAGCCGTCGCGGCGGCGCACCATCCTCCCGGCACGCTGGCGCGCCTGGTCGGGTGGGAGGCCAACTGGGTTCTTGACGATCCGTCGGATGCCGGCGCCGCCCAGTTTCTTCGGGAGCTTGCCCAGATGCTTCGCGAGGTGATCGAGGAAGCCGAGTAGCGGCTGCCCCCGGCGTCGGGCCTCAGCCCCGGGCGCGTGCTATCCCGTCGAGCAGCAGGTCGATGGTGAATTCGAACTCGACCTGGCTGTCGCACCAGCCGAGCGTCGGGTCGGCGGCGTCGTGGGCCTCGGCCGCCATCATCGCCGTCAGGTGGGGGAGGGCTTCGGCCATCGCGGACAGGTCCTCCTCCGCGGCGTCGACGTCGGTGTCTCCTCCCGCGGAGGCCGGGCTGAAGACCTCCTGCGCGAATCCCAGGGCCAGGCTGCCGAAGGCGTGCAGCGCCCGGTGCGCGACCTGGTGCGAGAATCCGCCGCTGATCAGGGTGCCCACTATCGCGTCGTAGTAGGCGTACACGCCGAACGGGATGGTCTTGCGGGAGCTGAGCAGCCCGGGCGCCCACGGGTGGCGCAGCATGATTTCGCGGGCGGCCAGGAATCGGCGGCGCAGCCCCGTACGCCAGTCTTCGGTGGTTTCGGCGAGCTTGACCTCGACGTTGATCTCATTGATGACGGTTTCGACGAGTCCGTCTAGCAGGCCTTCCTTGCCGGGTAGGTGGTAGTAGAGCGACATCGCCTCGACGCCGAGGTCGGCGGCGAGGCGGCGCATCGTCAGCGCCTTGAGTCCCGCGGTGTCCGCCAGCGCTATCGCTGCCGCCAGCGTTCGCTCGCGGCTCAGCGGCTCGCGAGACGTCTTGGCTCCCATTGCTCTCCTTGACCTCCGCCTGTACCTTACATCGTATGGTTACCTTACAACGTAAGATTCCCCGCCCGGGCCTGGCCCGCACGACCGGCCTGTTCTATCTCGGCCTCGCCGTTGCCGGCCTGTTCGGCTTCCTGCTCATCCGTCCGCGGCTCTTCGTTGCCGACGACGCCGCCGCGACTCTGGCCCGGCTCGTCGAGCACGAGGGGCTCGCCCGCGCCGGGATCGCCCTCGAGTTGCTCATCGTGCTGACCCAGGCGCTCGCCGCTGTCTGGTTCTACCGGCTCTTCCGGGAGGTCGACGCGGTGGCCGCCGGCAGCATCGCCGCCTTCGGGCTCGTCAACGCCGTCGCGATCCTGGGCAGTGCGGCCCTGCTCGCGACCGCGGCCGAGGTCGCGCTCCACCCGGTCGGCGACGCCGCCGCGAGCGTCCAGGTCCTGTACCTGGTCAGCGGTCACCTGTGGACGGCTGGCGCGCTGTTCTTCGGGCTCTGGCTCATCCCGATGGGCTGGTGTGTGCTCCGGTCGGGACGGATGCCCCGGCCGCTGGGCTGGGTTCTCATCGGCGGCGGCGTCGGCTACGTGCTGAGCCCGTTCGTCGCCTACCTCGTGCCCGGGGCCGGCGTTCTCGCCGATGTTCTCGCCGTGCCCGCGTCCGTGGGTGAGTTCTGGATCATCGGATATCTGCTCGTCCGCGGGGTTGGGGCGCGATCGCTTCCGCACGCGTTGCCGGCGATGGTGGCCACGGCGCGGTGACCACGGACAACCGCCGCGTGGTTGTCACCCGTTCGGGGCGGTCGCGGCCGATCCGGTGCGGGCGCCGGCCGGTCGCGGGGCGAACCGGGCGAATCCATTGTTGCGGCCGCGCCGGACCGGGGGCACCGGGGCCGACGGGGGGCTCGGTGGCGCGACGGAGAGCGCGGGCAGCGGCTGGGAGGGCTTGCTGGGCATCGCGACCGTGGCCTGCGGCAGGCGCGGCGCGACCGTGGCCGGCGGCGGGCTCGGCACCGGCGGCGTCGGCGCGGTGTAGCTGCCGGTCGGCTCGTCCGGGCCGTGCGTCCAGTGGGACCGGCATTTCAGCAGCACGCCCAGGACGGCGCAGACCACCAGAACGCCCATCAGGACCATCGTCTGCGTCATGCCGCCACGACCTTCCGCTCCACGCCCGAGCCGTTGGTTATCTAACCAATGACGGTATCAGTGCACACCTCCGCAACCAATTGCCCTCCTCGCCGCCTATCCTTTGCGGATGAAGCCTTCCGCGCCGGAGCCCAGCTTCGGCGGCTATCTCAAGGAAGCGATCCAGGCGGCGCGGTTCCCGACGCCCACCCACTTCGCCCGGGCCGCCGGCATCGACCCCTCGGTCGTGCTGCGCTGGCTCAGCGGTGAGCAGCGGCCCACCATCAGGTCCATCGAGCGGATCGCTCCCGTGCTGGGCCGCGGCATCAACGAGATCGTGGTGGCCGCCTACCCCGACCGGGTCGGCGGTGCGCCGCCCGCTCCGCCGGTCACCCATCCGCTCGTGCACGAGCTGGGCCGGATCCTCGCCGCGGATTCCCCGATCCCGGAGGCCGACCGGGCGGCGCTCGCGACGGTGCTCGACCGCATGCTCGATCCGTACCGCAGGGTCCTGAATCGCCGCCGGTCAGCCTGACCCCCTCGGCGGGTGTCGCGCCGGGCTGCGGATGTCCGTAATCTCGGACCATGACTGAGCGTGCTCGCGCCGATCATGGGTCCACCGTGGGCGGAGTGCATCTCCAGCTGAGCAAGCTGCTGCTCGGCTCCCTCGTCGCCGCGGTGGCCGCCACCGGCGCGCTCATCGTCACGATGGCCGTCGGGTTGCCGCCCTCGCACCCGCCGCCCGGACCCGGCGGCATGCCGCCGCCTCCGCCCAACCTCACGGCGCTCGCCGTCTTCCCGGTGATCACCGGGCTGTTCGTGCTGGCCTGGCTCGCGGTCGTGGTGGCGTTCTCGCGCGACCAGATCCTGCACCGGATCGAGCAGCTGCGGGCCGGGCCGGGCCCCGACGGCCCGCAGTTCGACCGGCTCATCGCCGAGCTGCGCGCGCAGCTCGCCGCCGACCGCGAGCGGGAGTTGCAGCTGCTAGAGGGGCGCATCGCGGAGCTGACCGAGGAGTACGGCGAGCAGCGCGAAACCGACGGCTACCTCAACGGCATGCGCGTGGCGACCGGCGAGGAATCCGCACAGAACAAGGTCCGCTCCATCCGCCGGACCCCACCGCGGCTCTGATCGTCCGAGTGATTCGGGTGTCTCGTCCGTTTCCGGGGCCCTTCTCCCGGGGTAGAGGAAGATCAGGAACATTCCCGAGCCGAAGGGTCAGCGAAGATGGTGACCGTACGTCTGTGCACCACCCGGTCCGTGTCCGCCCCGCGGCAGGAGGTGCGGCGATGAGCGCTGTCGCGAATCCCGCCACTGTCGACGAGTGCCTGCGCGTCGGCACCGGCTTCTCCCAGGGCGACCGGAACTGGATCGCCGAGCAGTTCGGCACGCTCGACGCCCGGCTGGCCGCGTTCCACGCCGACACGACCGCGCTCGAGGTGTCGGTCAAGGACCGCGAGGCTCGCGGCCAGAAGGTCACCCTGGAGTGTTGGATCGCCGGCCGGCAGAAGGTCGTCACCACCTCCGCCGAGGACGACCTGCACGCCGCGCTCAACGACGTGCGCGACGACCTGCGCCGCAAGCTCAACGACGCGAAGACCAAGCAGGAACCGCGGCACAACCGCCACCTGCGGGAGCACGCGCTGCCGGACAGCACCGCGATCGACGAGGGCGACCTGCTGAAGAACGACGAGATCGCCGGGGCCTGAGCTAGACCCGCGGGCGTGCTGCCCGCCGGTCACCCCGGCGGGTGGTACGCCCGAGCGGTGGCCGACCCGGACGGATATCGGCTCGTTCTTTCCACCCGGAGCTGGTAATCGAGGGCAGAAAATCCAATAAAATTTCGTTCCCGGTAAGAAGGCCCGCACCCGACGTCTCATCCGGATGGCGATCGGGGCCGCGCGTTTCGCACAGTGGGGCATGAGCCTGACCCTCGCCCCTGGAACAGCCTGGAACGATGTCCTCGCCCGGGTCGCGGCCGCCGCGCCCGAGGCCCTTACCGCCGGTCGGCTGCGCAACCTGTACGCCGGTCGGTGGCATGACGTCGGCACGCCGGCCGAGCTGCGTACCCCCGTGGACGGCACCCTGCTCACGCACCTGGCCAAGGTCGATGCCGGCACCGCGGCCGAGGCCGTGCGGGCCGCGACCGCGGCCCACGCACGCTGGTCGGCGACGCCGCTCGCCGAGCGCAAGGCCCGCGTCGCGGCCGCCGTCGAGGCCCTGACCGTGCACCGTGACCTGCTGGCCCTGACCCTGGCCTGGGAGATCGGCAAGCCGTGGCGGCTCGCCCGCGCCGACGTCGACCGGGCGCTGGACGGCGTCCGCTGGTATGCCGAGCAGATCGACCGGCAGGTCGCCGGCCGCGATCCGCTGCCCGGACCGGTCAGCAACATCGCCTCCTGGAACTACCCGATGAGCGTGCTCGTGCACGCGGAACTGGTGCAGTTGCTGGCCGGCAACGCGGTCATCGCCAAGACGCCGTCGCAGGGCGGCGCCGTCTGCCTGACGCTGGCGCACGCGCTGATGGCCCGCGCCGGGCTGCCGGTGACGCTGCTCTCCGGCAGCGGCGAGGAGCTCTCCGAGGTGCTGGTCCGGGCGCCGGAGATCGGCGCGGTCGCGTTCGTCGGCGGCCGCTCCAACGGCGGCAAGGTCGCCGCCGCGCTGCTCGACTCCGACAAGCGGCACTTCATCGAGCAGGAGGGCCTCAACGCCTGGGGGATCTGGGAGTTCTCCCAGTGGGACCTGCTCGCCGGACACCTGCGCAAGGGCTTCGAGTACGGCAAGCAGCGCTGCACGGCGTACCCGCGTTTCGTGGTGCAGCGGGACCTGGTCGACGCGTTCCTGGACGTGTACCTGCCGGTGGTCAAGGGCATCCGGTTCGGGCACCCGCTCGCGGTCGAGGCCGCCGGCGACCCGCTGCCCGAGCTCGACTTCGGGCCGCTGATCAGCGCGGCCAAGGCCGATGAGCTGCGCCGCAAGGTCGACGAGGCGATCCGCGGCGGCGCGGTGCCGCTGCACCGCGGCGCGCGCACGGCGGGCCGGTTCCTGGACGGCCAGGACACCAGCGCGTACGTGGCGCCCACCGCGCTGCTGGCACCGCCGGGACGGTCGCGGCTGATGCACGCCGAACCGTTCGGCCCGGTCGACACGATCATCGTGGTGGACACCGAGGATGAGCTGCTGTCCGCTATGAACGCCAGCAACGGCGCCCTGGTCGCCAGCCTTGCCGTGGACGACGAGGAACTGGCCACCAAGCTGGCGCAGGACGTGCAGGCCTTCAAGGTCGGCATCAACCGGCCGCGCTCACGCGGCGACCGGGACGAGTGCTTCGGCGGCCGCGGCGCCTCCTGGAAGGGCGCCTTCGTGGGCGGCGACCTGCTGGTGCACGCGGTCACGGTGGGCGAGCCCGGCGAGCGCCTGTACGGCAACTTCCCGGACTACAGCAGCTACCCGCCCGACATGTGAGCGTACGGCTGCCGCAGACTGGTCGCCGTGACCAGGACGATGCGGATCAGCACACGCAATGCGACCTTTCAGCAGTGGCAGGCGCTGCTGACCAACCGGAGCAAGCGGCAGCACGCCGGTGAGTTCCTGGTCCAGGGCGTGCGCCCGATCTCCCTGGCCGTGGAACGCGGCTGGGAGATCCGGGCGCTGCTGGCCTCGGACGGGCCCGGCCTGTCCAAGTGGGGACGCGAGGTCATCGACAACGCCGGCGCGCCGCGGGCCGTGGTCGCCGCCGAGCTGATGCGTGAGCTGGGCGGCAAGGACGAGGACACGCCCGAGCTGCTGGCCGTGGTGGGCCTGCCACCGGACGACCTGACCCGCATCGCGGCCGGCCCGAACCCGCTGGTGGTGGTCTTCGACCGGCCGACCACGCCGGGCAACATCGGCACGCTGGTGCGCTCGGCGGACGCGTTCGGCGCGTCCGGGGTGATCGTCACCGGGCACGCCGCCGACCCGTACGACCCCAAGGCGGTCCGGGCCAGCACCGGTTCGCTCTTCGCCCTGCCGGTGGTGCGGGTGCCGAGCCACCGCGAGGTCCTCGACTGGGCCGGCGACCTGCGCGCGGGCGGGGTGGCCGTCCAGGTCGTCGGCACCGACGAGCGCGGCCCGGTGGAGATCGCCGAGCACGACCTGAGCGGGCCGACCGTGCTGGTGGTCGGCAACGAGACGCACGGCCTGAGCGCCGCCTGGCGGGAGGCCTGCGACCAGATGGTCCGGATCCCGATCACCGGGGCGGCCAGCTCACTGAACGCGGCCTCGGCGGCGAGCGTCGCGCTCTACGAGGCGGCGCGCCAGCGGAGACTCGGCTGAGGCCGTACGGTCTCAGCATGCTGCTCACGGTGCGGTCGATTGTGGACCCGGTCGAGCTGGCCGCACTGGCCGCGCGGGAGTACGGGCTGGAGGTCACCGGCTGCGTGCTCCTGCGCTCGCTCGTCAACGACGTCTACCGGCTCGACACGCCGTCCGGTCCGCGGGCGCTGAAGCTCTACCGGACCGGGTACGCCTCGGCGGGCTGGGAGGTGGGGCTGGCCGCACACGCGGGGGCGGGGGTCGCTCAGGGCGTACCGCTGCTCGACGGCCGCCCGGCCGGAGTGCTGTCCGCGGCCGAGGGCGAGCGGTCCTTCACCCTCTGGGAGTGGGTGCCCGGCGGCAAACCGCCGAAGCCGCGCACCGACGAGCTCTACCGCCGCTTCGGCACGGCGACGGCCGAGTTCCACGAGGCGACCACGGGCTATCCCGGCCCGGCGGCCGTCGATGTGGGCGCCTTGGTGGAGGACGTGCTGGCGCGGGTGCCGGACGCCGCGGACCGGTCGTTGATCGCCCGGCTGGCAGCGGCGGCCGGCCGCCGGGCAAACGACACGGGCCTGGAACGCGGTATCTGCCACGGCGACGTGACCCTGGACAACGTCCACGTGGCCGGCGACCGGATCGTCTTCTTCGACCTGGACCGGGCGGCGCACGGCCTTCGCGCGGCGGATCTGTGCCCGGCGGCGACGACACCGCAGTGGCCGGCGTTCCTGGCGGGCTACCGCATGGTTCGCCCCTTCCTGGAGACGGACCTGGCGGCCCTGCCCTGGCTGAACGTCCTGCTGCGGATCGACTACCTGCACTTCCACCTGTACGCGAAGCCGGCGATCCGCGGCACGGAGTCCCTGGCGGAAGGCTGGGTGGAACAGAACCTGACCGACCTCCGCGCCGCAGCGAATCACCTGACCTGAGCGTGACGCCGGGCCGACCGGCCATCAGGGTCCTTCGCGGATGGACCCCGATGGCCGGCACGCGTCATGCGAACTGCCCGTCGTACTCGTAGCGTTCCTGCCGCCGGGCTTCGATGTCGCCCCTGACCTGGCGCGGGGAGTCCTGGGACGGCGGGAACAACGGCCGCTCGCGCGAGGGATTGCCGACCTCCGCCACCACGATCCTCGCCATGATGGTCGCCATGAAAGGCAACTGTCCCCCTCCCGGACGGCAATCCATGCAATCTTCCACCAGGCTTTCGAAAAGCCCTGATCCGGCGGTGCTGGAGAACGTCTCCAGGAAATCGACTATGCGCACCCTGGCATCGTCGACCTGCAGTCCCGATACGCGCAGAGCCTCGTTCAACAAGGTGAGCACGTAGGCGGCTCCGCTGACGTCGCTGAGGCTGCCCGCGTCGAAGTCGTCCGGGTCGGCCTCGGCATCCGGGCCCAGCCAGCTTTCTCGTGCCGACCTGCTCCGCGTCAGCGCCCTCGCCGTCAGCGTCAGATACTCCGGCGAGTAGTCGACTCTCCCTTCCAGATGCAACTCGCTCATCGCCTCGATGACGTAGCGGCTGGACAACTCGGCGGGCTGATCCGTCGGGCTCTGCCTCGACGGCATCGGCACCGTCTCGGCCCCGCCCTGATTGAAGCGAACGGTCGGCAGCAGCGGCGGCGAAGTGGGCAACCGTGGCAGCGCGGGCTCATCCCGCCCGGGCCGGTCATGCCAGACGATGCGGACCGCGCATTCCGCCGCGATACCCCGTTCCCGCAGTACGTGACTGAGGGCGTTCTCGAAGAGGATCTGCTTGCCGACGGTGTCGGGAACGTTCTCCATGGCGTAACCGAGCTGATCCGCGGCGGCCGGAAGCAGCTCCGGAGCGAGGACGGCCAGGTGATGCCGGGCCGCCTTGTCCGGCTCCGTGGCCTCCCACCAGATCGCCGCTTCGATCGCCCACTGCCCACGCTGCCCGGGCGGGGCCGGGGCGAGCCATTGCAGCGTGCACCGATAGGCCTGCTCGATCTCTGTCTGGTAGACGGTCCATTCTTGCCGATGGACACCTCCCGGCAAGCGGAACAGCGGCGGCTCAAGCTCGAGACACTGCCCGCCGCGATTGACCGCGAGGATCCGGCGATCGACGAGAAGCGGGTGGCCCACGTCGAAGGAGCCGTCGGCGTTGGGCACGACCGCGGTGACGGTCGTCAGCACGGTCGCGGATTCGGGCAGGCTGTGCCAGCGCCGGTCGGGCGCGTCCTGGCGGGCACGGTCACGCAGGCTCATGGCGATGCTGGGCGGGACCTCGTTCTGTGCCTCGAACGCCTCCTCGCAACCGAGGGAGGAACCGTCGATCAACCGGGCGATGCGGGCCAGATCGGGCGGGGCAGGGTCGAAGGGGTGATCAGACATGGCGTCCTCCGGACCGCTCGATGATCTCAGCCGCTCGCTGCCTACCCCGTCGTAGCAGGTTCTCGACTGATTTCGGGCTGCGTCCCAGCACCACGGCGATCTCCGCGTACGAGGCTCCGTCCGCCTTCATGGTGAGGGCAACCCACGTCGCCTCGTCCAGTTCCTTGGCGAGCACGGCCGCCAGGACGATGTAGTCCTCGGCGCCGGGATGTTCCGATTCGGGGGGAAGCTCGCGCGGATCGACCGCTAAGCGCCGGCGGTACTGGCGGTACCACCTGCGATGGATCCCGGGGTAGACCTGGATGCACGCACCGACGTAGTAGGTGAGCAGTGACGCGCCCCCGTCCGGGCGCCAGCGGCCGCCGATCAGCGCGACGCGGCGAAACAGGTCGGCACCCTCCACGGCGGTGTCCGTGGCGAGATCCTCGATCTCCTCAGGATCGATGCCGAGAGGTAGGGCACCCACCGGACGCCCTACCTCTCGACACTTGACGGGCATCTTGCCGTTCTTGATCCACGACTTGCAGTAGCGACGACCCGTGATGACCAGGCGCGCGGCGACCAGGTCGTACTCGGGCCCGGCGAAGTTGTTCTTCGCCAGCCGCGCCATGAGTAACCGGTCGCCCTCGCGCGCGTCCCCGTCGCCCTGCTTCGGGGCCATCGACGCGGTGCTATGGACCAGAGGGGTGAGAGCGCGAATCCTGCCATCTTGAATTTCCTTCACATAAACGGGGGCGGGATCGAATTCCGGAATCTCCGCGAGGTTTCCCACCCTCGTCTGCAGTTGTAGGTCGGAAGGCAATTCATCGGAGCTGACCGGCATCTCCACGCCGGAGATGGTAGCCGCCCCGCTATCGGGGCGTTCCAGATCACTGCTCCCTTGAACATCCACAGATGAGATCTCCCCCACGATCTTGTGACCTTTGGTCGAGTCCTATGTTGTGGCGCCGCCGTTTCCCCCGGCGACTCCGCAAGATCTTTTGTGAACCTCGCCATAAGATCATTAAAGGGAAAGGTTCAGTGCTGCGCATAGTACCCATTCACAACACCATTTCATCGCTGACGCAGCCGAAGGATCCCCGATGTCGAACACCACCGTTCCCGGCACGCCACGCACTCCACGCTGGGTGTGGATGCTGCTCATCCTGCTTGCCGCGTGCCTGGTCGGCGGCATTGCCGGCCTGCTCGCGCACGCCGCGGGCAGCAATGTGCCGGGCGCTATCCTCACCGGTGGCGGCGCGTTCGCCGGCACCGTGGCGCTGCTGCTCGGCATCGCACACTTCGTCTGCGGCGGGCAGTCGTGAGTTCCCGACACGCGATTCCCGGGCCCGCGCCGCCGGCCCCCGTGTGTCGCCGAGTACATGAGCGGCCGAACCGTTTCGGTATGGCGCCGATCCGCGAAATGTGAATGTGCGGGTCACTCGACAGGATGCACGTCGATATTCGGCCCGGGATATAGCCGGGCATGGCGGGAAAAGCGAGGGAGGCGTGCTGACGGACTTCACGATTGGGCGCGGCGCCCGGCCGGGGTCTTCGATTACTCCAGACGATCTACGGCAGCTCGCCCGGCCGTTCTCAGCCGGCGCCCCCGGCGGCCGATGATCCAGGGCAGATCGATTGAGCTGCCAAAACTGTCCGGTTGTCGGCAGTGCCGCAGGGGTCCGCGTCAGTAGGCTCGGCCGCGATGGAGCTTTTGGAGCGCGGCGACGCCCTCGCCGATCTGGCGGCGCTGCTGGCCGACACGGCCGGCGGCGGGCGGATCGCGGTCGTCTCCGGTGAGGCCGGCGCCGGCAAGTCCAGCCTGGCCGCCGCCTTCGCCGCCGCCGCCGGGAGCCGGGCGTGGGTGCTCTGGGGCGCCTGCGACCCGCTGCTCACCCCGCGCGCGCTCGGGCCGTTGCACGACATCGCCCGGCAGGTCGGCGGCGCGCTACGGGAGCGGATGGCCGCGGGGGAGCGGGGCGCGATCTTCGACGCCCTGCTCGATGCGCTGGACGGGCCCCGGCAGCGGCGCCGCCCGGTGGTGGTCATGGAGGACCTGCACTGGGCCGACGAGGCGACCCTCGACCTAGTCGCGTTCCTCGGGCGCCGGCTCGCGCTGTGCCGGGTGCTGCTCGTCCTCACGTACCGTGATGACGAGGTCGGCCCCGACCACCAGCTCCGGAGCGTCCTGGCCGGGCTGCCGCGGGCCCTGGTCCGGCGGTTGCCCCTGCCCTCTCTGTCGGCCGCGGCGGTCGGCGAGCTCGCCCGCCGCGCGGGCCGGCCCGCTTCCTCCGTGTACGCGGTGACGGGCGGCAACCCGCTGCTGGTCACCGAGGTCCTCGCCGCGGCCGACTCCGGTGTGCCCGCGACCGTCCGCGACCTCGTGCTGTCCCGCCTCGCCGCGCTGTCGCCCGAGGCTCGGGAGGCCGCCGGCTTCGTGTCCGTCGTGCCGTCGCAGGCCGAGCCCGCGCTGCTCGCCTCGCGCGGCGCCGGGGTCGAGGACTGCCTCGCCGGTGGCGTGCTCAGCGCCACCGCCGACGGGGTCGCGTTCCGGCACGAGCTGCTGCGGCGGGCGGTGGAGGAGGCGTTGTCGCCGGTGCGCCGGGCGGCCCTGCACGCCGACGTGCTCGCCCTGCTCGCCGGCCGGCCCGGGGTGGACCCGGCCCGGCTGGTGCACCACGCCCACCATGCCGGGGACGCCCCCGCGGTGCTGCGCTGGGCCCCGATCGCCGCGGTGCGCGCCGCCGGGGTCGGTGCCAACAAGCAGGCCGTCGCCCACTACGAGCTGGCCCTGCGGCATGCCGCCGGCGCCTCCGCGACCGAGCGGGCCGTCCTGCTGGAGGCGTACGCCACCGTCGGCTACCTGGCCGGGCTGATCGCGGAGGCGTTGCAGGCGCGGCGGCAGGCGCTCTCCCTGCGCGAGCTGGCGGGCGACACGGTCCGGGTCGGCGAGAACCTGCGCTGGCTCTCCCGGCTCAACTGGTGGCTGGGTCACAGCGCGCAGGCCCGGGTGGCCGGTGAGCGGGCCGTCGCGGTGCTCGAATCGGTCCCGCCCGGCCCGCAGCTCGCGATGGCCTACAGCAACCTCTCGCAGCTGCACATGCTCGCCGGCGAGGGCACCGCGATCGAGTGGGGCGAACGGGCCATCGACCTGGCCCGGCACTTCGGCGACCTCGACACCGAGCTGCACGCCCGGGTCAACGTGGGCTCGACGCGGATGGAGCAGGACTTCGAACGGGGCGGCGCGGAGCTGGAACGCGTCCACGCGACGGCCGCCGCGGCCGGGTTCTCCGACCACGCCACCCGGTCGCTGGCCAACAAGGCGTGCCAGGCGGTCGAGGGGTGCGACTTCGACGTCGCCGCGGATGTGCTGGAACGGGTGCTGGACTTCGCCGAGGCCCGCGACCTGGACGGCTACCTCCAGCACCTGCTGGGATACCGTGCCGCGATGTTGCTGGCCCGCGGTGACTGGGCCGGGGCCCGCGCCGACGCGGAGGCGGCCCTGTCCGGTCCGGCCCGTCCGGGCCCGTGCCGCGGCACCGCTCAGGTGGCGCTCGGCCGGTTGCGGTCCCGCTGCGGCGAGGCGGGTGCGGCGGACATCCTCCACGAAGCCGCGGAGCCCGCCTACGAGGCGGACGAGATGCAGTTCGTCGGGCAGGCCGCGGTCGGGCTGGCCGAGTACTACTGGATCGCCGGTGATCCGGTCCGCTCGGCCGCCGAGGCGCGCCGCGGGTACGCGCTGGCGCTGCGCGTCGGGCATCCCTGGTTCGCCGGGCAGCTCGCCTACTGGCAGTGGCGGGCCGGCGAGCCGGCGCCGCTTCCCGAGTGGATCGGCAAGCCGTACCGGTTGCTGATCGAGGGGGACTGGCGGGGCGCCGCGGCCGAGTGGGCCGACCGGCGCTGCGACTATGCCCGGGCCGAGGCGCTCAGCTGCGGCGACGAGGAAGCGGTCGGGGAAGCGTTGCGCATCGTGGACGGGCTGGGCGCGGTGGGTACGGCCCGGCGGCTGCGCGCCGAGCTGCGGGAGCGGGGTGCGAAGGTGCCACGCCGGCCGCGTGCGTCGACGGCGGCCCACCCCACCGGGCTGACCACCCGGCAACGGGAGGTGCTGACGCTGCTGGCGGAAGGGCTGAGCAACGCCGACATCGCCACCCGGCTGACCCTGTCGGGCAAGACGGTCGACCATCACGTGTCGGCGGTGCTCGGCAAGCTCGGCGTGCCGTCGCGAGGCCAGGCCGCCGCGACCGCCCACCGCCTCGGCCTGCTGACGCCGCACTGAACATGGGGAGAATTCCCCACGCGCCCGCCCGGCCCGCGCTCCTAGCGTCAGCGGCATGACGAGTTCACTTGCGCTTGAGGGCATCAAAGCACGCCAGCAGAAGACCTGGGCCAGCGGCGACTACGGCGCGGTCGCGGCACTCATCCATGCCACCTCCGAGCACCTGGTCCAGGCGGCGGACCTGACCGCCGGGTCGCGGGTCGTCGACGTGGCCACGGGTACGGGCAACGCGGCGATCGCGGCGGCGCGGTGCCTGTGCGCGGTCACCGGCGTCGACTACGTACCCGAACTGCTGGACCGCGGCCGGGCCCGGGCGGCCGCCGAGCACCTGTCGATCGACTTCGTCGAGGGCGACGCCGAGGCCCTGCCGTGCGGTGACGGCGAGTGGGACGCCGTGCTCTCCGTCTTCGGCGTCATGTTCGCGCCCAACCAGGAGCGGTCCGCCGCCGAGCTGACCCGGGTGTGCCGGCCGGGCGGCACGATCGCCCTGGCCAACTGGGTGCCGGACGGCTTCATCGGCGAGCTGTTCCGCACCATCGGCCGCCGGGTCCCGCCGCCGCCCGGCGTGCGCGCGCCCGCCGAGTGGGGCAGCGAGCCGCGGCTGCGGGAGCTGTTCGGCGACCGGGTCCGCGACCTGCGGATCAACCGGCGCGAGTTCGTCTTCCGGTTCCCGGCCCCGGAGGACTTCGCCGACTACTTCCGGGCGCACTACGGGCCGACGCTGAAGGCCTTCGAGGCGCTCGACACCGACCAGGGCAAGCTGCTCCACGCCGACCTGGTCGAGCTGGTCTCGCGGCACAACGTGGCCACCGACGGTACCGCGAAAATCCCCTCGGCGTACGTCGAGGTGCTGGCCACCCGGGCTTAGTTTCGTCCCGGGCGGGGTGCGCTGTTTCGCCTGAGCGCGAGGCTTGTCCATGGTGCAATCGGGGGATGCGGACGACGGTGGGTGCCGAGGCCGGCACGGCGAACCCGGAACGGTTCTAGGCGCGATGCCGAGGGATGCCGCCGTACCGGGTTTGCTGCGCCCGGTCGTGCCCATGGCGGACCGGATGCGCACCAGCATGCGCCTGGGCGCCCTGGTCCTGGTGCTGATGATCCCCGGCATCTTCGCGACCGTGGGCTACGTCCGCGAGGTCCGGGCCCGGATCGCCTTCAGCACCGCCGAGCGTGGCGGCCTCGAGGTGGTCCGGCCGGCCCTCCTCGCGCTCTCGGACACGGTGGCCGCGAAACAAGCGGACCTGGCAGCCGTCCGGTCCGCCGTTCAGGCCCACCCCGAGCTGCGGCTCGAGGAGCCGCTGCGGGCCGTGACCGACCCCGGCACCACCCCGGCCCAGCGGCTTGCGCTGGCCACCGCCCTGGCCGGGTTGATCACCGACGCGGGCAACAACTCGAACCTGATCCTCGACCCGGACCTGGACTCGTTCTACGTCATGGACGCCCAGATCGTGCAGCTGCCGAAGGCTCTGCTGGCCGCGGCCAAGATTGCCGCCGCCGACCTGACCAGCGGGAACAACGCGATCGCGACCCAGGCGGTGCGGGCCGGCGAGCTCACCACGGCGGCCGACAACCTGACGTACGACGTGGGCACCGCGGACGCCAACACGGCGATGGACGGGCTGGCCGGCCGGCTGACCACCCTCACCGCGGCGGCCGAGGCCGCGACCACACTCGCCGGGCAGCTCACCGAGAACCTCGAAAAGCCCCGGGCATACGACGTCGCCCCGCTGGCCACCGCCATGGCCGGTGCGGTCGGCCCGCTCGTCGAAGTGCTCGATGACCTGCTCAAGATCCGGGTGGACGGTTTCGCCCGGGAACGGCTCGTCGTCCTCGCCGTCACCATCGGCGGATTCATGCTGGCGGCCTGGTTCGCCGTCGGGGTGCTGTGGCGCACCCGCCACGACGTCGCCATGGCGGTCCGGGGCGTCACGGCCATCGCCGACGGCGATCTGGAACCGCACCCGCTGCCGGCCGGCCGCGATGAACTCGGCGACATCGGCCAGGCGCTTGCCACCGCGCGTTCGCGCATGCTGGCTCAGGAGGGTGAGCTGACCCGGTCCCAGGCCGTCCGCGAGGAGCAGCTGCGGACCAGCTTCCAGCACCAGCGTCAGGCCGAGTTCCGGCTGCGTGACCGGGCCCAGACCATCATCGACGAATCGACCGCCGTCATCGCCGAGGAGCTGCGCCGGGTCACCGACCAGGTCGGCGACGTGCGGCAGGCCGCCGACACCATCAACAGCGGCATCTCGGCCACCGACGCGGCGACCGAGGCGGTGGTGGCCGACGCCCGCCGCGCCGAGGACGTGATCGCCTCGCTGGAACAGAGCCTGCGCCGGGTCGCCGAGACGGCCACCCTGGTCAAGGGCATCGCCGGGCAGACCCGGCTGCTGGCGCTCAACGCCACCATCGAGGCCGCCCGCGCGGGCGAGCTGGGGCTGGGCTTCACCGTCGTCGCCGACGAGGTCAAGGAGCTGGCGAACAGCACCTCGGTCTCGACCGAGCAGATCGCCCTGACGATCGCCGAGCTGGAACGCGACACCGGGCAGATGGCGGAGACCATCGCCGCGATGGTCGGCGGCATCGCCAGCGTGGGCGAGGCCGCGACGTCGCTGCGCGCGGTCGCGGCCGATCAGGGCACGGTGGTGGGCCGGCTGGCCGACCAGATGGGCCGGACGATCGGCCGGGTCGAGGAGATGTCCGGCCTCGCCGCGCAGCTCGAACGACGCGAGAACGACCGGGTGACGTTGTCCGGCACCGTATGGCTGCAGCGCGGCAAGGAGCGGCTGAGCACCGAGCTGATCAACGTCAGCCAGGGCGGCATCCGGGTGCAGCTGGGATCGGGCACCCGGCTGAGCATCGGCGACGCGGTGCGGATCGAGAACCTCGGCACGCTCGGCGAGGCGATCCCGGCCCGGGTGCTCAGCCTCGGGAGCGACGACGAGGAGGGCGAGGCCGGCCTGCAGTTCATGGTCACGGACCGCGGCCTGGCCGAGCGGATCGAGCGTTACGTCGAGGATCTGCTTGAGGGCGCCACCCTGCCGGCCTCATAGGAAATTTCGCACGTAGCGGCGCTGCCACGGCGTCTCGACCGCGCCCCGGTGGTAGCCCGCGCGGACGTACCCGACCGCCTCCTCCGGCGGCACCCCGTCGAGCACCGCCAGGCAGGCCAGCGCGGTGCCGGTCCGGCCCCGGCCGCCGCCGCAGGCGATCTCGACCCGCTCGGCCTCGGCGCGCCGCCACGCCTCGCGGAGCAACTCGCCGGCCTGTGCCCGGTCGGCCGGCAGCCGGAAGTCGGGCCAGCGCAGCCACCGGCTCTCCCACGCCACCGGGGGTGGCTCGCCGCCGAGCAGATACACCCCGAGCTCCGGGTCGGGGCCGGGTGGCAGCGGCCGGCGCAGCCCTCGCCCGCGTACCAGCCGCCCGGACGGCAGGGCGAGCACGCCGGGCGCGGAGGGATCCCAGGTCATGCGGATTATTCTGCCCTCATCGCGGGGATCGACCCGGTATTATCGCCGCCGTGCACAGCAACAGCTGCGAGCGACGCCGGATGAGCCCCCTCCGGTTGCGCTAGCACGCGCCTCCAGCCGGCGGGTCGACCCCGCCGGCGCTGTGGCACCGGGCATCGATCGACCCGTCTCCGCGTACCGATCGATGGGTTTGCCCGTGAATCTCGAAGCTCTTCTCTCCGCCCGGCTCGCACCCGCGTTCGCCCAGGTCGCGCAGGCGACCGTCGATCCGGCCGTGCGGCGCTCACGGCACGCCGACTTCCAATCTGGCGCGGCCCTGCCGCTCGCCGGCCCGCTCGGGCGGTCGCCGCGTGACATCGCGGCCGCTGTGCTCGCCGCGGCCGACCTGGCCGGGGTCGCCACCGCCGAGGTCTCCGGGCCCGGCTTCCTCAACCTGCGGCTGACCGACGAGGTGATCGCCGCCGGCGCGAGCGCCCTGGCCGCCGACCCGCGGCTCGGGGTGCCGCGCACGCCGCACCCCGAACGGGTCGTCATCGACTACTCGTCGCCGAACATCGCCAAGGAACTGACGATCGGGCACCTGCGCTCGACCGTGATCGGCGACGCCGCGGCCCGGCTGCTGGCCTGGCTGGGCCACGACGTCGTGCGGGCCAACCACCTCGGCGACTGGGGCACGGCGTTCGGCATGCTCATCGAGCACCTGGGGGCGGCGGACGCCGCATCGATCACCGACCTGACCGCGTTCTACCAGGCGGCCCGGGCCCGGTTCGACGCCGACGAGGAGTTCCGGAACCGGTCCCGGCTGCGGGTGGTGGCGCTGCAGAGCGGCGACGAACAGACCCTGCGGCAGTGGCGGCACTTCGTCGCGGCGTCGCAGCGGCACCTGCTCGCCACCTACGACCGGCTCGGCGTGACGCTCGGCCCCGGCGACTTCCTCGGCGAGAGCTTCTACAACGACAAGCTGGCCGCCGTCGTGGCCGAGCTGATCGACAAGGGCCTGCTGCGGGAGAGCGAGGGCGCGCTGTGCGCGTTCCCGCCCGGCTTCACCGGCCGGGCCGGCGATCCCCTGCCGCTGATCGTGCGCAAGAGCGACGGCGGTTTCGGGTACGCGGCCACGGACCTCGCCGCGCTGCGCTACCGGACCGGGGAGCTGGGCGCGACCCGGCTGCTGTACGTCGTCGGCGCGCCGCAGCGGACCCACTTCGCGATGGTCTACGCGGTGGCCGACGCCGCGGGCTGGCTGCCGGCGGGGGTACGGGCGGAGCACGTCGCCTTCGGCTCGATCCTGGGCACCGACGGCAGGATGTTCCGCACCCGGTCGGGAGGGTCGGTGAAGCTGGCGGCGGTGCTGGACGAGGCGGTCGCCCGGGCCGCGGCGCTGGCCCCGTCCGCCGAGGTGGCGCGGGCCGTCGGGATCGGCGCGGTCAAGTACGCCGACCTGGCCGGCGACCGGGCGTCGGACTACGTGTTCGACTGGGACCGGATGCTCGCGTTGACCGGCAACACCGGGCCGTACCTGCAGTACGCGTACGCCCGGACCCAGGCCATCCTCGCGAAGTCGGCGACGGCGCCGGGGCCGGTCCGGATCACCGCGCCCGCCGAACGCGCCCTGGCGCTGGAACTGCTCGGCTTCGCCGCGGTGGTGACCGGGCTGGACGAGTCGCTGGAACCGCACCGGCTGGCCGGCTACCTGCACGGGCTCGGGCAGGCCTTCAGCGTGTTCTTCCAGGCCTGCCCGGTGCTCAGGGCGCCGACCGGGGTCCGGGAGAGCCGGCTCGGCCTGTGCGACCTCACCGGCCGGACCCTGCGCCTGGGGCTGAACCTGCTCGGCATCGACACGCCGCAGCGGCTCTAGTCAGCCGGTCTCGCCGGGGCGGTCGACGATCGCGGCCGCGGTACGGGCGATGTAGCGCTGCACGGTGCCCTTCTTGATCCGCCTGCTGCCGTCGTCACCCGTGCTGGTGTGGTCGGCGATCGCCACCGCCCGCTCCCCGATCAGCCGGTAC
>Ga0307516_10001657_pt1 | contig 30653 bp, 32 predicted proteins | sample 19_EM_MG_FD_203310 | JGI IMG/M metagenome (GOLD analysis project Ga0307516, IMG submission 203310) | Populus trichocarpa ectomycorrhiza microbial communities from riparian zone in the Pacific Northwest, United States - 19_EM | ecosystem: Host-associated > Plants > Roots > Unclassified | place... | reverse complement strand
TCATCGTGGGCTGTGTTCGGTCACATCGCCAGAAGGACCCCACTTAGGTTACATCTATATTATCTTAAATGTGACATCCAGGATTCTAAATAATGTTCCCGTCATATTTTGTATAAATGGCGGTGTAGGACCCTGATTTTAACAAGTGGAACAGGTACTTACGCCTCAGAAACTTGAGTACGACGTTGAGAAGGAGGATGACCTGGTGGTCTTCCAGCTATCGGACCTCGGACCGCGGAAAACGATCGAGAAGGAGATGCGTATTCATGCTGTCTTAAAGCATGACAATGTGCTCGAGCTCTCGAATGCTGTCGTCGACTCGTCGTCGAATTCAAACATCCACAGCTTTCCTCTCCCGGAATTTACATACTCATGGAGTTGGCCGCTGGATCGATAAATAGGTACTTTCCCTTACTTTTTTTATGAGGATCTGTTCATTCATCATCATCTATAGCTCCGGATGTTGGCGTAAGCGATGGAGTGGCACATTCCTTGTCGCCAGAATGGTAAGTAAATTCGATAGGATAAGCCGATTAGAGCGCCGAAACTACAAAGGCGTATGTCCATGATCAAGGTCACCGTATGCCACCATGATCTTAAACCCGAGAATCTCCTCTTGGATGTCACTGGTAGTACGCTCAAGATAACAGACTTCGGCCTGTTGGCAGGCTTCAAACTGGAGTCCGGACGAACACGGCCTTTAACCGAGCGGGTGGAAATCTACCATACGTTGCGCCAGAGGTATAATTACTCTTGATTATCTCCCTCACGAATCTGACTTCCCTTTCACTGGCAGCTTGATTCGGATGAACCCAATAGCGCCGAATCGATTGATGTCTGGGGTATCGGTGTCATTCTCTACACCATGCTCGTGGGAAGTCAGTAGGAGTTTGTACCTCGTTCTTGCGTGATTGCGCTGCTTTGTACACTGACTCGACATGATCTACACACGCGTTGGCATTCACCGACGAAACAGAGCTCTGAATTCAGTCAATATCCGTCAGGCGAAATCTTTGACGAACTTCCATGGAGGAACTAGTATGTGCGGTCTTCCTTTTCCACCAACGTCGAAAGAGGGAGCTCATGTTTTGTTTCCCAGCACTGGTTTGTGGAATGTTGACGGTCGACCCCCGCGATGCTTCTGGATGTTTCCGGCATCCATGTCTCTGGTACTTACTTTGGTTCTTCGGGAGATCGTCCACCGTTCTCACATATGTTGACGGATTGTAGGCCAAGCCAGCTTGCGAATCAAGGGTCCTTTGCATGAGCAGACAAACTTGAACTGACGGAATCATTACGGAAGAGGGGAGATTTAGGACTCGCGGCATCAAACTTTACTGCGTCAGTTTTTTTTTCCTTCCTCTTTATGGCCAAACTTGCTATCGTTGCGCTCAGTCTCAAACTCAGACTCAATCAGGATTCCGCTACACACCTCATCTAACGCCTTGTTATGGCAAACCCTGCTCCTTCCAATAATTCAAGATTGAGGGATGAATGTACTACGATGCAAGGCGGCCCCTTCGGAGGCCTTCTGCGTGATGCAGAGAGACGAGGTAGGTTATTTTACTCTTTTGTTGCCATGACTGTCATTGACTGGTTTGATGGCGTCGTTTAGGGAAGCCCGATCTCGTGGTGGCAATTGTGGAAAGCGTTCATCTCTTCTCCCGATGTTTCCCCCCATGTATTGAGGAAATAAGGAGGTTTGGAGAGCCACGACTACAGATGGTGCGTTGATATAAAATCTAGAAAGACAGAGTCCCCTATTGGTTAGACGCCGTAAATGCCGGGTGTTGAATTGGCGTCGGAGTTTATATTTACGGACGGAGTTTGGAACCAGCCTCCGCGCATCTCCGCTCTCCCTTCACTTGAGCGGCTAATGGAAACAACCATCTATCAAAAGGTCATCCCAGCCCTACCAGAACATCTATCGCTTCACACATATTCACCGAATGAAGCAACCGAGGCAGTCTCTAGAATCTCACAAGCGGCGGCCAGGTACGGGAAGGCTTATCTCGGCTTAGCTGTGAAGCGGACCGGCGAAGGAAACCTCAAAGGAAACCGCAAAGGAAACCACAAAGACAACCTCGAAGTAAAGCGCGAAGGAAACATCGATAGTCTGGCATTGGCGACACCCCATGAGGTAGTCATCATCACGTTGAAAAGCGGTCCTGCCTGGAACGATAAGCTACTTATCAACCTACTCGCTGGTCCGGCGTCCGGCCAGAACCTCACTCTCGTTGCGTTTGGAATGGCACGGATCGCAATACAACTCAGTTCCTGGGCGTTAAACTCTCCTGTGGTGGGTATCGACCTGTCCACTAGTGTTGAAGGCGAAGCTAGAAGTCCGTCCTACCTGGTATCGAAACTAATCTCCGGAGGTCAGTCTACAGTAGAAAAATGGAAGGTCGATGCATTGTGGGAAACTTCCTGTGGTACTGAGGCGAGTGGCGAGGCACTTTGCCTTCGGGCTTGGATCACCGCATGGTGTGCAATCTCTCTTCTGCTATATGAGGATGATCTTCATCCCAGAGGGAATTCTTAGTATCACCGGGGCGGCAGATGTGATGCTGAACAGAGCGTTGAGAGTATCCTCCCATCATCTTTCGAGTCAGGCAAGGGACCTTCAGGAAAACTCAAATTCGTCGACTGACGTTTGTCGCTTCAGGAAATTTCCGTTCTCAGAGAAATGGTCAGGCAGATAAGCGTCTTGGAGATGAGCAGACCTGTGGAAGCAGCAGGCGAATATAGTGGATACAAATCAACGGGTGGCCATATTGACCTTGAAAATTCGCGATATCCGACGAGAATACGAAGAGGTGACCGGGTAAGTGTCCGTGACAATGAATTCCCACGTGTTTTACCAGAGGATGTTTGGCAAATGAAGGTCGTACTGAGAGATGGAGAAGGAAACGAGTTCGTAGGCGACGCTCGACATGCCAAGGGCAAGACGACAAATATCCATTTGGAAAATCGGATTCCGGACTCCTTTCAATCTATTCGTGTTATCGGCCGTCCCGATTCTACCAATGCGGAAAAGGCTGCTGATGAGATGTTGCTCTTTCTCCTTCAAGGGAAGGCCACACTTCGAGAGTCCTCATTCATCCGTGACCTATGGTTTCCTGTGCCGTGGCGTGGAAAATCTCGGGATCAGGAGCCCGCCAATGAACTTCCGGTCTTCCAAGACCTGAACGAATCTCAAGCAAAAGCAGCTAGAGCAATGGTATCATCATCGCCTAAGCTCGTCGTTGTCCATGGCGAGTACCCGTTTGTCTATACATATACTGCTACGTCATGATTTCGATTCTTCAGGACCTCCCGGCAGTGGAAAGACTCGAACTATCGGTGCTGCCGCCAAACTATGGGATAGCCAACGTCGTCATGCTTGGATCGTTGCCCATTCAAATGTGGCCGTCCTAAATATCGCAAAAACGCTTGAAAAATGTGCAGTCGACTTTAAGCTGCTCGTCTCTAGGGAATTCCATTTTGAATGGTCTGCTTCGATATTATCCTCGCCCTAGATAGGAATGATGGACGCCAGATCCCTAGGCATGAACACCTGTATACAGAGCTGGAGAGCAAGCTGATTATTTCAGACAAACTGAGCAGTAAGGAAGCTGATGTACAGAGACTGCTGGGAGGTTCCCGTATAATTCTATCCACCCTGGGCATGCTGTCGAATCCGGTCTTGCATTTGGTCGGAATATTCTCAGCTGTTCCCGTTAAGAGACTGGTCATAGATGAAGCATCTCAGATCAAGATGGAAGATTTCATGGTCCGTATTCCCTGCCACCTCATTCAGCCGATCTTACCATTCAGCAGCATATCTTTGTAACATTCTCTGGGACGCTGCGAAAGGTGTCTTTTTTTGGAGATCCAAAGCAACGTCAGGATATCATTCCGTTTTAGACTGCTTTCGAGCACGCATGAATCTGATTTGTGGGTTTCTTTGTCCAGTTCCGCCGTATGGACAAGATACTGTCCCCGAGATGAGAACCATTTATGATTTTAAAACTGGGACCATGCCGGAGTTCTTGGATACCCAATGTGAGTGCGTATGGGATCTTCGAGCATCTGGTGCCTTATGTCGCCCACGATATCCATAGATCGTATGCCAGTTCCTCTCGGAGGCTTCATATCCTGCCATGTCTATGGTGGCGAGCTCAAATCTATCCATCCGATAAAAGACCTGACGTGTGTCGCTTTTGTCGATGTCTCGAAGGCAGGAGAAGAAAAGTCCGGCACGAGTTGGAAGGTGGGTACGCAGCATGTGTCGGACATGTCAGGTTGCTGAAGCACAAACTTGCAGAATGGTGGAGAGGTGCAGGCTGTCGTCCATCTGGTGCAAAAATATTACTCACACCAAAATTTCTGTATTATCACGCCATACGATGCTCAAAGAGCGGCAATACAGAAAGTGCTGAAGAAAGAGAATTTACCTTGGGAGCAGGTATTCAATGTGGATAGTTTCCAAGGTCAGTCGGGGGAGCGGTGTCGGGAGGAAGCGTAATACTTATATTCTCTTATTTCCGACATTCAGGAAATGAGGCGGATTTTGTCATCGTCTCGGTTGTGAGATCCGGAAACCATCCAGGCTTCTTATCATCCCCCAACAGGATGAACGTCATGCTTACTCGCTGTCGCAAGGGGTTGATCATCGTCAGTAGCAAATCTTTCCTACGCGGTGGGGGGAGACAGACACTCCTTGGGAAACTAGAGCAGGAGTGGGTCACGAGGCTAGGGGATGCCGCGTGGGTTGATTGGAGACTGGTCGCGGAACGGAAATGTAGGCTGCCCCACAGTCGAGACACTGTTGCAAGGAAACGGACGGAGGTCTATCCAGGAACAACATCCATCGTCACACCTGCATCCCATTGTCCTCCTCTTCCGTCAGTGTCATCCCCTCCTAAGCTACCTCAGAGGCGGACCCTCGCAGTACTGGAGAAACCGTCTAAGCAGACTTCGACCGAAGTCGTCAACCACGGAGCCCCGCCAACCTCTCCTCTTCAGCCGAGTGTCTCAATTCGGCCACCTTTCAAGGTTTCCGGCACTGAAGAGAGGCAGAAATTCCGATATAAATATACGACGACTGCTGAGACACCGAGGCTGTCCCTCGCACTTCTAGACCAACTGTCTAAGCAGACCTCGACCAAAGTTATCGACCACATAACCCCGCCAACCTCTCCTCTTAAGGCGAGCGTCCCAATTCGACCGCCTCTCAAGGATTTCGGCATTGAGGAGAGGCAGAGAGCCCCATATAATTACATGACGACTTCGGAGACTCCGAGGCTGTCCCTTCCAGTTCTGGAGCAACCGTCTAAGCAGATCCCGTCCAAGGTTGTCAACCACATGGCTCCGCCAACCTCTCCTCTTCAGCCGAGCGTCCCAATTCAGCCACCTCTCAAGGTTTCCAGCACTGAAGAGAGGCAGAGGTCCATGTATAATCAGACGACGACGTCTGGGACTCCGAGGCCCATGTGCAATCATACGCCAGTACAAACGCCCAGCCAGACCCCTGACGATTCAAACGAAGACCCCTCGACAGGGGGTTGGGGTAATTGGGGATGGGCGGCTATCGCCAACTATATGGGCTTCAAATTGTGGAGGCCTCGTCAATGAAATGCTGGGGGGGGGTGTATTTGTAAACGATTCCTTGCATGTAACATTATCTTTCATGTAGTAAGTATATACTCTATCTTTTATCGACGAACGGAGATCAAGGAGCTTTCACTATAACATCGTCTGATCCTTGCGAAATGCGTAGCCGGACCAACTCGTTTCAAAACACCGATGTTGGCTTTATGTAAATATGAATTCAGTAACGAGCAAACATCGTCGAAGTGGGGTTCAAACCAGACTTACCAGGTCTCTATTCCCATCTCTTGTTCTTGAATTCCCGCCTTTCAGCGCGAGCGACAGTTTGATTGATGAACTTTCAGACTTCGGCGGAAGGAATCCAGTGCGAGCGCCAGATGGATGTTGGTCATGCGATAATATCCTAATTTCTCGCGACCAGTGCAGCCCAAAACCCCCAGTGAGTTTACAGCTAAATTCATATTTGTACCATCAGTTGCAAACTTTTTGCAAACTAAGTAATGACGGTCTAATTGGCATGCTATATTATTGCAGTTCGTCTCGGAACGAAGTCGTTGGGTTAAAAGCGGCCACGCCCTTGAACAACAACGTGGCTCTACCATGGTTTGCGCGCGAGCCGTAGTAATACGATGTTACGAACGCATGGGGAGTCTGCTTTGTGGTTCCAAGAAAATGATCGATTGTTGCAGATCTATAATACACATTGCATCAGCATTTCATCCGGTTGAGCTTTGGCAGCTTCAGAATTCTGACGAGCCCGTAAACTTTCGCGAGAATGTGGATGCTGTTAGGTCAGATTTATTAGATGCGCGACGCGCTGATCTAGACGAAACTCATGGACGAAACGATCAAAAGCACCGAGAACTGCCACCGCCCAGCCGAATCGGCTCACGAGCGTATACGGAAATGGGGAAAGTATGTGGCAAGGCACGGAACAAGTGGAACAGCCTGAGCTGGAGTACGTACTTACGCCTCAGAAACTTGAGAGTACATTGGGAGGGTGACCATCGGACCTCGGACAGCCGCCGACACCGGAACGGGAGTGCCGATATCCTATCAGTCACAGCCCGCAGCCACCACAGCCACGTCTGTTATCCAACACAGACCCCGCCATGATACTCGACGAAAAGCAGATGATGCAGCCTCCCCCAGCGTATGCTCCAACCAGATCCCCAGGATCCTCGTCCCACACCGTCGTCACCCTCACCTCGTTTCCCTCCCACATCCTTCTCAATGTCATCTATGCCACCTTCCCCCAGACTGCCCTTATTGACGAGGGAAAGCTCGAGCGGCAGCGCAAGACCCTCTACTGGCTCTGCACCTCTCTCCGCCTCGTCGACCGCACCTTCTACATCGCATCCATGCACGTCCTCCGCTCCACCTACCTCCCCGCCTACGACTCCCTCGTCAGGTCCCCCTACTCCTCAGACCCTTTCCCTCTCCTCGCACCCACTCCACCGACAATGTCACCCTCCTCACCCTACTCCCCTCTGCCTCCCACAAGCACAACACCATCCACCCCACTAAAAACCATACAACGCGAGACATCTACTCTCGACCATTTCATCGCCCTCAAAGTCCGCGAGGATGTCTGGGCAGACGACTCCGAATTCCATCTCGAGCGCGACGAAACCTTTAGAGACCTCTTCGACCTGGTCCAGCCACGCAGCAGACTTGAAGACCTCGTCCGTATCTACGGCGTCCGTGAGGGCGTGGTCACCATCTCTCCCGCCCCTTCAGGGAGTGCCTCCTCCGTCCGCCTGCCAAATATCTCTACAGGAAAGGCGACATCCTCACTGCCGTCCCCCTCCCGCTCCCCCTCCTCGATCTTCTCTTTTTTCTCCAACTCCTCCAAATCCTCACCCCCTCCCGCACCAGCCCCCACCCAGACCCCAATCACGCCACTTCCCTTCCACCTCCTCTCCGTCTCCTTCTCCTCGCGTCAAGTCGGCCTCATACTCCATCCCACCAAGCGGACCATTGTCACCACCCAGCGGACCCGTGACGAGAAGCTCGAGCGCGCAGCGAAGAGGCTTGTTACCCAGCTCAGGAAGTGGTTGGAGGAGGGCGGGTGATTTCCGCTCGATGGGTATGGTTGAGACCTGGCGGAGTTGGAGTTCCATCCTATGGGCTGTGCAGTCCGTGTGTGATCATCTATTCGTGTTTCCCGCTGCAGTCGATGGGCGGTCTGAATTGCCTCTCCTGTGCAGCTTAGATTGGGACTTTTGTGTTATACGTGCTCTCACCTCGGTCAGGGTGAATCGATTCCTGATGTCGTGCAATTGTTTTTTATATCATATCCTATTCTTCGGGTTTCTACGCTTTTGCGAGCCGCTTGTACTATATACATTATCCATACCTTACACAGCCTTCGGCCGCATGGATACTTGTATTGTATACCACATCGATATCTCTCTGTACTATAGCACTATTGGCCAGGCCAATCAATTCATCAATTGAAAGAAACCTCCTGCTGCAGGAGGTCACAAAATCGCAGATCTATTGTGTGCCGCGTTGGCGTAGTGGTAGCGCGTCTCACTTGTATGTCACGATAGGTTATGCCTATGAGAAGGTCACTCGTTCAATCCGGATACGTGGCAGTCATTTTTGGTGTGGACATCCAAGTTTTGGACCCCTATAGAGGTAAGGTAGGGGACACCCATTCTCCTCCTCCATCACCAGAGCAATAGCTATGATTACCTATTCTTTGCATCTAATTCAATGTTTTGAGCCAATCGGCTCCCAAGAAACTCTTTAAAATATACCAAACATGTCTGATCTAAGATAAGAATTGCATGCGGAATATCCCAAATCATCCCAAACATCGTTTCTACAAGGTGTGTGCCCATCGCAGTGGGACAGAGGCCTAAATGCACTGCTATCAAGCGTTCATCATCGCCTGCGCACCTCGGTTCAAGCTTCAAGTCCTACCTCTTGGCTCACCGCTGTTCAAGACGGTTGGTCTCGTTCTCTGGACCTGGACCTGGGTACGTCTCTGCCTCATTCTGTACTCAACAGTTCCGAACAACACACCAGCAATCAAGTTCCCCAGCTGCGCCCCAGTCGTCCCACGTCTGCAACCGCTATCCTCCCGTCTCCCGCCTGGATTGAGTGTGAAAATGTTGCACAGGACAGAGGAGAAGATAGGGCCGAGGGAACGGCGACCCATTCTGTTTCACGAGCAACCTGGTTGCTCTTTCGCTTTGACTCTCTCCTCGGCCATACCTGCACATCACCATACCCCCTCGAAACCTCTGCCACACTGCGGTTCCCTCAACGCCCCTTGTCACGGCCACCCATCCGTCCCATACAGCACTGGACCCGCCATTTTGTTACTTGTACGCCTCACGATGGTGTCACGAGCGTCTTCTTCATTGTGGACAAATTCACGAGCTCGAGCCAGCGAGCCTCTACCCTTCGTCCGCCGCATCAACTGATGCTCGTTTCCTCTCCCATGGCCACATCAAAGTCCCCGGCATCACCATTCCGCACAGTTCTCTATCAGCTCATCCTCCACCACATAATGATATCCACTTATTATGCCCGCGCGACTCGTGCCCTCAATTCTTGGCGCGCGCCATCATGATGGAGGGGGAAGAGCCTCAGGATGCTGAATCCCGCCAAATGGGGCAGCAATACTGGGTGGGGGCCCGGTGTGAATACTAACGGAGTGGGACCATGGGCGGCGTATACGGCAAGGGGGGAAGGGTGATGGGAGTACAGTGTTCGAGGTCGGGGAGGATGAGGAGGATATGGTAGAGCAGGAGATAGAAGGCCCGGCGGCCGTTGATGAGTGTGATGTGTCACATCCCAGTGTCAGATCCCCCATCAGCTCGTTCCGCCATAGCTTCATTGAACTCCTTTGCCATTGCTCCCCACCACTGTTCAGCCATGCCCACGGTAGATGGTGTCAGTGCTCCCCGCCACGTGCTCCACTCCCAGTCCTGCCCACGCTAGCTGTTGGGTGAGGTGACAGTGAGCTGCTTAGTCGGTTGATGAGCATGACTATTTAAATGGAGGCCCTGCCTCTGTTAGGACTGGTCGCAGAGGTCAATCAGTTTCCTCTTACTCTTGAATTCCACGGTTTATTGGCTGCCAGTAGTCCTACAGTGTAGGACTATAGGTGTAGATCGCCACGAAATTAAATCAAATCAAATCGGGGAACAACAACGTCTCCTTCGTCTTCACCTGCATCAGCCGCCCTCTCGCTCCGGCTCAGATTGTGGCCAATAACGACGAACCAGGGACCAAGCTTCCATGCGAGCTGATAGAACAGGTACCGAATTATACGATAAATCACTGATGAACGGACTTGGCTCAGGCGATCACCTCATAAAAGGCCCGAGACATCATACTCAACTCGTGTCAGGTTCTTCTCCCCGGTCAATCCGACGGCTCGGATCAATATTGGCCAAGAAGTCAATGACTGGTCATGGTAGCGTTGCGAAGTGAAACGAGAGAAAGCGGGGTGATGCGAGAAGGCGATCCGGGACGATGCGATCCGAGATAGTGCGGGGCGATGCGAGACAACGCAACACGATACAATACGAACCGAGGCGACATGATACCAGGCAATATGATGTGGTCCGATGTGAGTGAGGTGGAGGTGATGGCATGCGGGTAAATGGCCGGTGGCGGCGAGCTTAGATGGGTTAAATTTCCCTGGGGCAACGAGCCCTCGAGTCTCGACGTAGTTTTGATCAAGTTTTAATGTATCACGATCCTGAGCTAACAGGACTTGGCTGTTGAAAGAGACTCCGAAAAGATTGTAACCACAGATGGTCCTGATGTATCAGTGCCATAAGGTGCCATATCTTACCAACCTCACCCCCTTGATCCACCAGCTCGGGGTAGTACAACTTGCCCCACCTTCGCGCGCCTTCCCGGCTTTCGTTCGTGGACGGCGAACTTCTTCCGTGGAGGACATATCTCCATAGTGTGTCTGATCAATATCAGGAATGATGATCAACTTTTCCGCCTTATTATCCTCGATTTTCCACATGTAGCGTCCCACCGGAAAAATGGCCGTCCCTGGCGGAAATGTTCCTGCTCTCGTCGCCCTTATCGTCAGTGCTGCAAAGACCATCGAGGCTGAATATGCGAAGTCATCCAAGCCATCCATACCTTCCCTGGATGACCTCTCGCCGCATCCGCTCGACGCCGAGATTTCGTCCCCCGGATTGAAGGAAGCCACTCGGATCCTCGAGGGGGCTTGTGCTCAGTTATGTGCCACTGTGGCGCGCCCTGACCATACGATTGTCAATGTAAGATGCTTCATGGATTGGATTGATCCTGACAATGACGGTTCTTTGTCTCACAGCGCGTTATGGAGGTGAACTACTCGGACCTAACTAACATCGTTCGAACGTGACCAACGCAACTCATCTAGATATACGAACCTGGCTGCGTGCATGCAGCCATTACGTTGAAAATTCCCGACATCCTTTTGGGAAAGCCAGATGGTATGCATATTTCAGAAATCGGGAAAGAAACGGGGGTGGACGCAGAGAAACTGGGCCGAATTCTCCGCCTCTTGGCGTCCAAACACATTTTCCGTGAAGGTATTTTTTCGCCTTTAAAGTCGTTTTTGACTGTCTGAATATTCTTTCTCGTCTAGTAAAGACGGACGTCTTCGCGAACAACCGTCTTAGTATCCAACTTCTCTCCACTAATCCGCTAAGCAGTCTTGCTTTCCATTTGCAAGTTTCTCCTTAGTCTTGTCCTGCTTCTATCGCTGATCGCATATCAAAAATGTTAGCACCGACGAAAACAACAAGGCTGTGACGAGATTAACGGATGTTTTGACGGATCCGGAGTGGGGACCCTCCAGATTGGCCGAACACACCCCATTCAACAAGGCGACTGGCTTCTCTGAATCACTCTTCAAGTGGTACGGAGGAGTAAGTACTTCAGGAGGGTCTTCTGATGCTGTCGCACTAATCGCTCTGCTCGAATTCTTAGGCTACACCCGAGGGTGCGACCCAAGGTGCAAGGTTCGGTGTTGGCCTTATTGGATGGGGAAATGCAATTGAAGCTGGCAGAGTAGTGACAGGTGTGTGTTTCCTGTCCTTGAGGGCTAGCTCACGTTTTGACGAGCGCCGTGTCTAGGCTTCCCTTGGAATGAGTTCCCTCCCGGAACAAGTGTCTGTGATGTTGGAGGAGGGATTGGCACCATCACCATGCAGCTTGCGCAACGATATCCACACCTTCAACTCAAGCTGCAAGACCTTCCCGAGCGCATCGAACAGGCAAAGACTGAAGTATGGCCAAAGGAATGTCCTGAAGCGATCAAGGAAAGTAGAATTGAGTTCAAAGCGATGGATTTCTTCGCGGAGTCGCCTATCAAGGAATGCGATATCTATTATGTATGTTCCCGCAGATCTTTCCGATGGATTGTGGATCTCACATTCTTGATGTTGTACAGTTGAAGAACATCCTGTATGTGACCAGGTGACTCGCTGACGACATTGGACTGAATGAAACGTTACTCTAGTCATGACTGGCCCGACCACGATTGCGTGAAGATTCTTCGGGGCGTCCGCGATGCACTCAAGCCCACTAGTCGCGTCCTTATCCGTACGTTGACCTTCCACCGCGTTCGTGGTGCAACACACTAACCACCGTACTCTTAGACGAGTTCGTCCTTCAACATGTTGATAGGAGAGCGGAAGGCGACTCTGCGTTTAAACAAGCACCAGAGCCTCTGCTTCCGAACTACGGTGTTGGATCTATTGTGCAGTATAACGTCGATTTGGATATGATGGTCATGCTCAATAGCAAGGAACGCACCTTGGAGGAATTCACAGAAATTGGCGAGAAAGTGGGATTGAGGTTTGTCAAGCTTTGGGGTGGGTGTGGTGATCTGGGCTTGGTGGAGTTTCGCCTTGCGCAATGACGCTGAAGCGTGCTAGGCTGGTGATTGCTTGTATATACCTCAATGTACGATCTTCTTCTTATTTATCCATCGAATCGAATCAGATGAGCGCTGTGGCGAGAATGTTGTCGGATGCTCCGAAGATCCATCTTGCAGTGTCATGGGTCCTCGTCCTGTCCAAAAAAATCTTATGAAATGTGCCGGCCGGCGGCTAGGCCCCAAAGCCAAAAGCCGAGCCAGGTACAACGGCCTATAACGGCTTTTGGCCCGGCTCGTGTTGACCAAAAGCCCAAGCCGTAAGCATCACTCACCGATTCAGACCCCGACCCTGAGTCTGGTCCCTGACTTCTTGTCGTTGACCACAGCCTTGGAACATGTCGAAAAAGCAGGCATCGCATGACATGGCCGACCATTCATATTTGGACTACAGAGGTGGAGGAGCTCGTGAGGGAAGTTGCGGAGATGGTTGGGGGGAAACTTGTCGTATGGTCGGTTTGGGTGGACAATCATTAATCACAAGCGGGAGTGGGACAATCACTGCCCGAACTCTTGCAGAAGGCGTATATTGGCCGGTGCGTCTCTCCTTCCACGCCATCACCGCCTCTGTTGCCAAAGCCACGAGTTCGTTACGCCCACTCATTATTGTTCTCACAGACGGCACACAACGCAGCGTCGTCCGTCACTCATCTCCTCTCCGTCGTCACACTGCCCGAGGCAAACGCAACCGCCAACACAAGGACAACTGTCAGCCTCGCATCCTCATCAACGTGAACGTTGAGTCTTTCAGGTTCACCGTACACGCCTCCTGAGTATATGCCAAGACTGTACCCCCGACACAAATGAGTCCTCGGCTGTATCAATGTCCACTGGGAAGAAGACGAAGAAGACGAATGTACCCACCCCACGATCACTCCCAGCCCCCGTGTCTCTGAGACGATGTCCGGCTCCGTCGAGTGTTGAATGAAGTGAGGTGTACGCTTCTAAACCTGGTACGTGCGTCTTTGTGTTTAGCCCTTGTTTTCCCCCTGTTTTGATGTTTTCCTCCGTGCAGGGTTCTGTTTCGACTGCTTCAGAAGCCTGAATTGTCGCAAGCCAGCCTCGCATCAACATGACGCCCCACTGCTGTCAAGTCTGGTTGGAGGCGTATCGCAGGAATCGTCCACTTTCGATATGGCGCCTAAACCACTCGTTCAATCTCGTTACGAGCATGATGCTCTCCTTCCTTCTCCTTCCCTCCTTCGTCTCCCCAAAAGATGCATCCGCCTCCGACATCGACACTCCACGCTCCCGCAACGCACCACGTCAGGGGGTGGTGCAAGGCCGCCACGCGGTCTGCATGCGGCCTTCCGAAGTCGGAGAGGGAGAGCCCGTCTTGTGAACGTGCGGCGGAGCATTTGTGGGTGAAGGAGAGGAGGGGAAGTTGGGGCGGACGAGAGGCGTTGTGTCCGATTTTGGTCCGGCCGTGTGCGAGCGAGGTTGAGTGTCCAGTGGGGATGGGGAGGGGGAGGGTGAGAAAGGAGAGGAGGAGGAGGGAAGGGGAGACTTGAGTTGAATGTTCTGGTTTGGGAGGGGGGCGGAAGGAGGTGAGGAGGAGGGCGAGGGCAAGAAGAGGTTGTACACGTTCCTGATGGTCTGGAAAAGTAACCCGAAGGTTATGTTTCTGCCACTAGGGGGAGAGTGCATTCAGAGTTGAAGGGACATGACTGTCGTCTGTCTTTGGAGGCTCAGAGGAGAGCGGCGGGGTCGGACCTAAGCTTAATTCTGGACAGATGAGACAGGCCGGTTTGAAAACGGAGGTTTATTCTAGAGTACTGGACGGTTGGACCAGAAAATGGTGCCCATTCGTCAATTGTCGTTATGGGGCTCATTTCCCGCTCAGACTTAGAGTCGGATGTTTCGAGTCTGTCGACTACAGCTGCGTGTTGTAGAGACTACCCTGCTGTCGAATGGAGGTCAATGTCGGTGCGGGCTCAACGGTACCTCCTTAGAGGTGGCGTCGCGCACTGGCTTATGTACTACGCGCCGAGTCCAAGTTTGTTGCACAAGATGCTCACCATTCATCGACAACCTACCACCAGAACTCTCCAACTTCCTCCTGAATTACTTTACAAAATCATAACATGGGTTATCGCTCAAAGTGTCCACTCCATCTATGTCTCGTCTGGCCAGGTCGAGTGGGACTTGAAGTTGATGGAGACGCTGTGCTTGGTGTCGTCTGCGTTTAGAGATATAGCTCTTGAGGTCCAAAGCTTTTGGAATCGGGCGTGGAGAGAATCGTCCCAACTATCCGAGGTGCGCCTGCGACTGTGAGGCTTGCGATGGGCCATGTGCAAATGTGACTTTTCGTTTTCTCATCCAGCACTACACCTGCTATCGTGTCCGCCAAACTATGGTCTTTACATTCATGCAGACTAAAGTCCCATGTCAGTCAAGCGCTTGATTGGCCCTCGATATTTCTATCCATCAAGGGTGATCTGGTGTCTGGATACTCTGTGCACATGGCAGTTGTCAACTTACGACACATGTCCGCCGAAGCCGGTGCATTTATGCTCCATAAAATAGACCAACTCATCCTGCCGTTCCTTGAAAAGGCTCTAACGGATTCTGGGAACATCGAACCCTCGGGAGTGGGGGATCTTTTGAGAAGCTCGTTGAGCGATGAGATTGACGTTCTCAAGATTGGTACGGTTTTCACAGACTACATATCTCTGGGCCAAAGATAACAAGTCTCATCAGAGTTGGACACAGTTCGCGCAGCGACTGTGCTGAATGCACATATTGCAGACTGGAAGAATATGCCAATCTCTGAAGAAAAGAATGTTGATCGAGCCCGCATGGTAATTTCACGCATGTCCCCACCGAAACACCGCTCTGATACTGTTATATCGTTAAAGTGGATCGAAATCAACGAAGCGTTCTGTGTCATTGAAAGAGCTGATGAACGATACACTGGTGTGGAAGACACGAGAATTTTCAAATCGGCCAATGTATGTGTGATCCCTTCTCTTAATACATTTTTCGACGGCATCGCGTCGTATGTAGCTCCCGGATGTTCTTCCTGCCATCAGAAACTTTCATACAATTGATTTTGACGCGGACGAATACGACATCGGCTTACTTGCCTACTCGACAGATGGGGTGTGACTTGCTCGTCCCTTGAACAAGTTGCTCTGGTGCGTACACACAGTATATGCGACACAACAATGTCGTTGAAGTCATCTTTCCGCACAGGGTTCTGTTTCGACTTCTTCAGAAGCTTGAATTATCGCATGCCGGCCACGCATCAACATGACGCGCCACTGCTAATGTATTGCAGGAATCCACTTTCGATGTAGTGGCATCTCGACTCTCGCAATTCAACTCATGTATCCCATTCGTACATGCTCCCACAACCTCGTTTTATATGTTTTACCGACTCGGATTGCATCGCTGTAAAATGCGGGAGACAAGCAGTCGAGCACAGGTTTGATTCAAGGTCACTGTGGACTTTCCGATAGAGGATAGACAGCAAGATGAATAATCGGTCAGCGTTTGCTGTGTCTGGGGGAACACCAGCGTTATCGAGTGTGTCGACGGCGTCATCTTTGGAAGTGGTCGTCGCCTGAGCCTCGGCGAGAGTTTGTGCCGATGCTTGGCGACGAGTCCCAGACGAAAGAAGGCGCTCACGCGGCTTGGTTTGTCCAAGCATAGCAGGAAAGGGCGGCAGAGAAAATACTTTTTATCGTCGGTCAATATATTGTGTATAAGTATATTAGTGAAGGACTCCGGGAATAAGATGAAGAACCTGTGTGTCGTCGGGAAATTACTGTAATACATGACAATGTGGAAGCTATCAGGAAAACCACTTCCCGAGAGCGATGCAAATCGTCTCGCCATCCGTCCAGAGGTATTTCACGACTTCAATCTCGATGGGGAATGAGGCTTTCCAGTCTGACAACCGTGACGATCTGACATGAGCCTGAGCATCACGCTCAACCAGATACGCCCTGCGCGATGTATTCGTGTAGGCTGTAGCCATCTACGGGGGTGGTGCAAGGCTGATACGCGCTTGACGTAAGCTTCAAAGTGGGAATCCACAGATATCCGTGGTTAGCGAGCGCATTGAGAGTTGGACAAGCGGCACACCTGTCGTCTGTCTTGGGGGGTTCAAATTTGGAGGAGGTGGTGGTGTCGAAACGGTCATGAGCTCAATTCTAGGCAGATAAGACACTCGAGCCAGGGTTGGAGATGATCTATGGATTGCAAGCTGGCGAGTCGGCCAGAGGAAGTGCAAGCTGGACGGTTGGACCAGGTCAAAATTAGTAGCCATTTCCATTGCGGCGCTCTTCTCCCTCTCAAGCTCGGACTTGCGTCAACGCTATTGAATTGAACTGCGTTGTCTAGAGACTACCCTCCAATCGAATTGAGGTCAATATACATGCGGGATCAAAGGTACTTACTTTTGGAGGTGCTTGAGCCTGCTTGATCATGCACATGAGCAGAGCCTACACTTGCTTTAAAGTTGCTTATGCATATGCATTAATATACGCACCTTTGTTGAACCTGATGCTTACCATTGATGGATAACCCACCACCAGAACTCCCCAACTTCCTCCTGATTACTTTGCAAAGTCATAGCATGGGTTATTGCTCAAAGTGTGCACCCAATCTATGTTTTGTCTGACGACGTTGAGTGGGAGGTGAAGTTGGAGACGCTGTGTTGGGTGTAGTTTGCGTTTAGAGATATAACTCTTGACTCACTTGAGGTGGCTTGCAAGGTCTTTGGGCTTCGGCGTGACGAGAGACATCCAAGGTGGGCCTGCGACGATGAACGCTGTGTATTGGTCGGTGTTCAAATTTTCAAATGTGACTTTTTTCTCCTCATCCAGAAATTGAATTGCACTTATCGCGCCTGCTAAAATACGGTCCTTGCATTCATGTAGACTAAAATCCCGTAACAGTCAAGCGCTTGATTGGATCTCGATATTTCAACTCGTCAGGGATGATCTGGTCTCCGGATATTTTGTGTCCATGGCTGCCGTCGACCTGCGATACAAGTCCACCAAACTCAGTTCATATACGCTCAAGAGAATGCACGATTGGTGTCTGCCGTTACTTGAAAAAGCTCTAACGCGTGGAAACATGGAACCCCCAGGAGTGGGAGATCTTTTGAGATGCTCGTTGAGCGATGAGCTTCACATTATCACGATCGGTACGGTTCTTACAGGCTACATAGCTCTGGGCCAAAGATAGACATTCGGAAAAAGTGGGACTTGAGCTCGAGAGAGAACTACCGTTCAGCTTGACGGAGTTTAATTCTAGGAACATAAGACATTTAGGCGAGTTGGAAATGAAGGTGGAGATCAGGTATATCCGAGTGGACCACAAGCTGGACGGTCGAGCTTGTGGTCCACTCGGATATACCTGATATAGCATGGGTACCTCTAAATATAGCATATATAGAAGCTCTAGACCAATCAGGGTTTGCTGATTTGAACTTGAACAAGATGCTCGACATTCATCGACAACCTATCATATCTCCCCAACTTCCTTCTGAATTACTTCACAGAATCATAACATCGGTCATTGTTCAAAGTGTGCACTCGATCTGTGTCTTGTCCGACGACGTTGAGTGGGAGTTGAAGTTGATGGAGACACTGTGCTTGGTGTCGTCTGCGTTTAGAGATATAGCTCTCGAGGTGGCATGCAAGGCCTTATCCGCTATACCTCCTGTCGTGCCCGCCAAACTACGGTCCCTGCATTCACGCAGACTAACGCTCCCTATCGGCCAGGCGCTTGATAGGACCTCGATCCCTCAACTCATCAAGGATGATCTAGTCTCTGGATATTTTGTGTACATGGCCGCCGTACACCTGCGACACAATTCCCCCCAAATCAGTGCATATATGCTCAAGGAAATGCACGAAATGATCCTGCCGTTACTTCAAAATACTATAACGCGTTGTGGAAGGATGGAACCCCCGGGAGTGGGGGATCTTTTGAGAAGCTCGTTGAGCGATGAGATGGACATTGTCAAGATCGGTATGGTCCTTATAGGCTACATATCTCTGGGCCAAAGATAACAAGTCTCATCAGAGCTAGACACATTTCGCGCAGTAAAGGCGTTGAATATACATACAACAGCTTGGAAGAATATGCCAATCTCTGAAGAGACGGATGTCGATCGAGCCCGAATGGTAGCTTCATGCATCTCCCTTCCAACCGAAACACCGCTCTGATATTGTGATATCTTACGTCAAGTGGATCAAAATAAACGAGGCGTTCAAAGTCATCGAAGCTGATGAGCGATACTCGGATGGGGGAATTTTCAAATCGGCTAACGTATGTGTGATCCCTTCTCCTACTACATCCTTCAACGGATCGCGTCGTGTGCAGTTGCCGGATATTCTCTTTGCCATAAGAAACCTTCATACAATTGATTTTGACGCGGACGAATACAACATCAAGAGGCGGCTCACTTGCCTTATCGACAGATGGGATATGACTTTCTCGTTCTTTGATCAATCTCAAGACCAAGGACAAGTTGCTCTGGTGCGTATACACGGTATATGTGATATAACAATGTCGTTAAAGTCATCTTATGCACAGGGTTCTGTTTCGACTTCTGGAGAAGCCTGAATCATCTCATGCCAGCCCCACATCAGCACGGCGCCCCGCTGCTGTCCGATCTCGTTTACTTAATGTATCGCAGGAATTGTTCACTTTCGATATGGTACCGGTGGCATCTCGACTCCGCAATTCAACTCATGTATCCCATTCGTACATACCTCTGCACCTCGTTTTATATTTTTTATCGACTCGGATTGCATCGATGTAAAGTGTGAGAGTGAAGTGGTCGAGGCCAGATTTGATTCAGTCACTGTGGACTTTCGAGTACAGGATAGAAGCGTCGTCGTCGCCTGAGCCCGGGCGGAGGTTGCCAATGCTTGGTGAGAGGTGCAAGACGAGGCAAGGCGCTGACAAACTTGGTTTGTCCGAGCATAGCATGATTCTGGGAGAAAGGTCGGCAGGGAAGATTCTTATTGTGTTTCTGGACTTTTTTGTTTAGCGCGTGGGTCGATATATTTTGCTGTTCATATCAGTTAAGGATTTATGGGGAATGGGGTCAAAAGGTGTGTAAAGTCGGGACATTAGAAAGTGATTAGTACATGAAGGTGCGGAAGCTATGAGATTTGGTTCAAAGGTCACAAACAGGCTGACGGCCTTTGCGCACTTTCTAGATTCCAGCGAATCCACTTTTCGAGAGGGATGTAAATCATCCCACCATCCGTCCGGAAGTATTTCACGGCTTCAATCTCGATGGGGGAGTGAGGCTTTCCAGTACGACAACCAACAGTCCTATGAGGCATCACGCTTAGATATGCGCTTGGCGTGGAGCCTTCCGAGGTCGGAGAGAGATCGGAGAGAGACCTTCCTGTGAACGGGTAACGGAGTATTCATGGGCGAAGGAGAGGAGGTCGGCGACGAGAGGGAGGTAGGGTGGACGAGGGAGGTGTTGTGCGCCATTTTGGAAGGCCGTGGGCGTTTAGGGATGCGAGACCGAGGGTAAGAGAGAGACTCCCCCGGAGGCAAGGAAGTCGAAGGAGGTGAGGAAGAGGGCGAGGGGCCAGGAGAGGTTGTGCGCCTTCCTGATGGCCGGAAAAAGTAAACCGAACGTTATATTTCTACCACTTCGTGGATCGAGGTAAGGAATATGAGGAAACTGTCAGTTGGCCACAGTGGAACTAATGAAAGGCCGTGGTTAGCGAGTGCGTTCAGAGTTGGATAAGGGGGACTGTCGTATACCTTCTGGGGGGGGGGGGGTTCAAGGGTGTCGAGTGAGGCGATCAAGAGCTTGTTTCTAGGCAGATGTAACAACACTCAGGACAAGATTGAACGGGTTGGAACGGGAGGTGCATGCCCGAGTCGACCAGACGAATTGCAAGCTGGACGGTTGGACCAGGTCGAAATTAGTAACCATTTCCGTTGCGGCGCTCCTCTCCCTCTCAGGCTCGGACTTGCGTGTTTCGATTGCGTTATCTGGATACTACCCTGTCATTGACTGGAGGTCAATGTACATGCGGGATCAACGACTTGGCCCGAGGTGGAGCAGAGTCAAGTCACGTGGTGGTACTAGTTAGTACTTGCGTATGTACGCACGCGCTTCCAAGATGCTCACCACTCATCGACAACCTACCACCAGAACTCTCCAACTTCCTCCTGAATTACTTCACAAAGTTATAACATGGGTTATCGCTCAAAGTGTTCACTCGATCTGTGTCTTGTCCGATGACATTGAGTGGGAGTTGAAGTTGATGGAGACGTTGTGCTTGGTGTCGTTTGCGTTTAGAGATATAGCTCTTGAGGTGGCATTCAAGGCTTTTGGGATCGAGCGTGGAGAGAATCATGCCAACTATCCGAGGTGCGCCTGCGACTGTGAGGCTTGCGATGGGCCATGTGCAAATGTGACTTTTTGTTTTCTCATCCAGCACCACACCTGCTATTGTGTCCGCCAAATTACGGTCTTTACATTCATACAGACTAAAGTCCCATGTCAGTCAAGCGCTTGATTGGCCCTCGATATTTCTATCCATCAAGAATGATCTGGTGTCCGGATACTCTGTGCACATGGCAGTTGTCAACTTACGACACATGTCCGCCGAAGCCGGTGCATTTATGCTCCATAAAATAGACCAACTCATCCTGCCGTTCCTTGAAAAGGCTCTAACGGATTCTGGGAACATCGAACCCTCGGGAGTGGGGGATCTTTTGAGAAGCTCGTTGAGCGATGAGATTGACGTTCTCAAGATTGGTACGGTTTTCACAGACTACATATCTCTGGGCCAAAGATAACAAGTCTCATCAGAGTTGGACACAGTTCGCGCAGCGACTGTGCTGAATGCACATATTGCAGACTGGAAGAATATGCCAATCTCTGAAGAAAAGAATGTTGATCGAGCCCGCATGGTAATTTCACGCATGTCCCCACCGAAACACCGCTCTGATACTGTTATATCGTTAAAGTGGATCGAAATCAACGAAGCGTTCTGTGTCATTGAAAGAGCTGATGAACGATACACTGGTGTGGAAGACACGAGAATTTTCAAATCGGCCAATGTATGTGTGATCCCTTCTCTTAATACATTTTTCGACGGCATCGCGTCGTATGTAGCTCCCGGATGTTCTTCCTGCCATCAGAAACCTTCATACAATTGATTTTGACACGGACGGATACGACATCAAGGGGCGGCTCACTTGCCTACTCGACAGATGGGGTATGACTTGCTCGTCCCTTGAACAAGTTGCTCCGGTGCGTATACACAGTAGATGCGGCATAACAATGTCGTTTAAGTCATCTTTCCGCACAGGGTTCTGTTTCGACTTCTTCAGAAGCCTGAATTATCACGCATCAGCGCGACGCCCCACTGCTGTCAAGTCTCGTTTGAGATTTATCATAGGAATCGTCCACTTTCGATGTGGCGGCATCTCGACTCTCGCAATTCGGCTCATGTATCCCATTCGTACATGCCTCTACACCTTGTTTTATATGTTTTCCCGCCTCGGATTGCATCTCTGTAAAGTCCGAGAGATTCAAGTTCACTGGACTTTCCGATGCGGAAGATGAATAACTGCATAGCGTTTGCTGTATCTGTGTGATCTGATACAGCTTCTGTCTAACCACTTGAGAAGTAAGCGCTGAATCATGATTCGACGATTCCTCGAGGCTGACTCGTGCCATATCCGCAGCTGCTGTATTCATAGATCAACCTTGCTCCCGTAGCTGTTGAACCATCGACCTACCATCACCTTACGCCCATTATCGTGAGCCATTTCCGCTTCAATTCAGGGAATTTGTGAAATTCATGCTCTTCTACGATTCCAGGGATCAAGATGGACATCGATACATTGAAATACCACATCAATCACATTTTTCTACCTCTTAAACTTCCACAAAGCGACGATCAAGACATCGACAAGGATTTGGCCATTTGTGACCGCGTTATCGCTTGTGGAAGGGACTTTCAACAGCTTCTTCCGGCCTGTCGTACCAATACCTGGGACCTGATCCTGATGATGATGGAGAGGTTGAGAGACGTGCTGAGCACCAAGACTCTCAACGAAAACAAGCTTCTTGGTTGGATGAAAGATTTGAAGCCAGGAGGTATGCATCGCTTGTAGGATTTCTTATGACACAATATTGACGGCGACTTAGATGTTCTGGTGATTCCCATTCGCACACAGAATGCCTGTGTTATTATCCGCAAAATAGTTGGGCACATCATCTTTGAGTCTTTCGAGGTGGATCCTCCTAATTCCACAATCCTGGGAACAGTTGGGCGAATTATTCGTTGCTTCCCTGAAACGGCCATCCACGTTCCTGACGAAACTGCGATGGATCCCTTCTTTCAGCGCGAACTCGTCACATTCCTCGTGAACATCGATGTCGAACTCGATGGTTCTGTTCGATTGTCCAAACATCGCGGAGGCGAAAAGCGGGAGACATCCGATCCTCATTACATTACTCAACTTCTCACTGCGGTTCTCCGGGGCCAACAGGGTAGCTCGCCGGGAACTGGGCCGCTCATTGAAAAGCACATGCGGTACGAGGTTTTGGGAGCAGAGAGAGGGGCACCGTGGAGAAGGTCGCCCTCTTGGCTCATCATGCGCGTTGCAATCCAAACAATGCTTGACGGGACGGACGAATTCAAACCCTTCATGCTCTCTTTCATGACTTCCATTGTACTCTTGGGAGATTGTACGGAGCTCTCTGGCGATTCCCTTCATTGCATGGGAGTCAAACTCGCACGAAGACTGCGCAAACTATCCGCTGACGCACCCGTATTTGGAATTGTGGAAGATAAAGTGTCGACAGCTGTCGATAAAATTACAGGGATTCTGGGGGCCCGTTGGGAAGAATTACAGGCCCGTCAGAAAGAATCACCACCATGGAATCCAAACCAGCTGGACATCCACTCGGATACTCGTCTTTCTCTAGATCGATCCAGAGATTACATCTGTCACCGTCTGTCCCAAGGTACACACGAGGCCCCATTGTCCAATTTCGAACCAACCGAGTTTCTTCGTTTGATGCACACCCTCCGGCAGTTGAATGGTCTGACCAGTGTAAACCTTACCGCCGCGTTTGCAAAAGCTCCTATCACAGCCCTGATAGACTTTGAGCATTTCGTTGCTTTGGACCTTGGTCAATGGGCCACAAATCACCGTCTTGACGAGTCGGCCTGCATAGCCCTCTCCGAGTGTATGGATGTCTATGCCATCACAGCGAGCAAGCACTATGACAAGAACCCTGAATGCCAATCTATTAAACTCCTTACGATGCTTCAGATGTGGGTCGCTCTCGATCAGCTCGCCACAGCTCAGTTCCCGTTACTGCTCGAATATTCCCCAGAGGTTCCCATCAACCTGTTGGAACCACTGTTGCTCCGGGACTCGCTCTTCATCGAGAGACTCAAAGACGTGCAGTTATATCTTTCTGGTCGTTACCGTGGCGTCTGCAAGGGTTCAATCTTCCAGGAGTCCGTCAATCCCACCTCTTTTTCTGTTCAGTATTTCAAATCCTCTCCCGAGCTGCGGGCCCTTAAAGTGAAGATTGAAGCCGATGCTAAGGCTATTCGGCGCAAGAAGCGCGAGGAGCTTCAGGAAAAATCCCAGGACTATCATTCGCGGGTTCAGAGGGCTCAGAAGATGGAATGTGACTATTATTACTCTTACGGCTTCGAGCGCCATTGCAGATGGTGCTCGAAATGCAGTCTGGAAGCTACAGCGAGGTATATGTCTATTGAAGTTCACGAATGGCCCCTCCCAAAGGATGATTTAGACGCTAAAGCCGCTGTATTCGAGCTGGAGTGTCCAATCGTGTATCAGACATGGAGAACAACCACATATACTTTCCTCTACGACTTCTGCCAGCCATTCCGACCAACGACCGGCAAGATTGATCCTCCTGTTACGTTAAAGGATTATCCAGGTCTGCGCAAATATGTCGGCCAAATATCTCGCGTTACTTATGCGTCACCGAAAATGTCATCATCCGAGCCTCCACGGGTCTCCCACGCAACTGAGACTGACATTTGTGTCGATAACCGCCTTAGCTGGCGATTGTTGGACACAAGCAGGCACAGCTGGGTAGTCAATTCCTTCACAGACTGCGCAGTAGACGAGCTGTGCACTTATGTCTTACCTGATGGTCCTTATCGCACGTTGCAGGATACCTTGAGCAAGACTACCCATCCTCCCAACCTGGTGATTGTCAAGCAATCGGAAGCATCAACCGAGCTCACTCTCCACGAGCACCTTGCCTTTAGTGAGCTGCGTAGTGGGTCACGCCTCCAATGGCTGAACATTGCGAGGGAATTGCGGGTTGGCGCTCTCTCATTTTCCCGACTAGAGGTTCAAATGCTCATAGCACAAGCTGCGTGGCAAGTTGGACCAATCACTCTCGTGGGCGCTCTGGGCGCTCCGAGTCTCGAATGGCATAGACAGCTCGAATGCTCTCAATTCTGCGAGACATTGGTCACCGAAGCAGAACACCTGTTATCAAAGGTGGAGCAGAATTGGGGACATGCTGTGACACTACAGACAATCATCTTACTACTAGCCAGAGTTCTCCAGTTTGCCACAGAAGAATCCGTCATTTGTAATGCATGCGAAGTCTTGCGAAAGGGGCGAAAGGTCGCTTTGGACTGGATCAAAACCATCTGCAAGTCCCTGGACGATGCAGAGAGCGAAACTGTCATTGATGACCTTCAACACCGTATTTGTGCACTGGCAGCAATTTGCCGAGCTACGTTCGACGTAGATCCTTCTCGTCTCGGTCGTCTCTTGAGCTCCGATTCCGATGTCAAGGAACTGGTCTGCTGTTTGATTCGCGTACACGATAACACCCCCGCGAATAACATATCCAGTGATTTACAGCGTTTGCTAGTACGGGATAGTCGACTCTCGCATTCTTCTTTGTCCGCCTTGTGGGACATAGCTCAGCGCAGTCGCAAAGGGCTGGATGACGCAATTCTCGAAATATGGTCAGAATATCGATACGGTACTGACTGGATCAGGCTTCCTCAACCAAACGACCGATGGATTACCACCACTACAACGGCCTCTGGTTCTTCTTTGGAATCCACGGTCCATCTCAATCTGTTGGATGGCACGCTCTTGATCGACGGGACGTTACTAGGGCGTCTACCGTCCTCTATCGTTCAGCATGCAACGTATAAGCGCATTTTGGGATCGGTGTGTGAACACTTCATATACGAGTTATTGTTATCTGATTTCTAAACACCAGAAAATATTAGATATCATTCCTTCGAATATGCCTGGCATGGATTTTGCCACGCGAGACCCTATCTCATCTTCTGGGTTTCATGTACGTGATTTTGATAAGGCTTCTCCTGTTTTTTGCTTACTTTCATTCAGCTACACTTCAAGCTCGAGCCAGGGAAGAATCTGATTATCCAGGCGAAACAAGACTGCGAAGTTTACGAGCTGATCCCTCACGAGACGTTTGATCAAGATTTTCCTATTCCCTTCGTCCAAGAATATGTTCATTGGCTACAGCTGTCACCGCCTCCTCCAGATGCCGACATTCGAGAGATTGAATTCCGGCCAATGCAGACAAAGTGGTCTCCCAAGCCGGCCAACTGGCGCCTGAAATTCTCCGAAACACAGCGGATGTCAACAATGGAACAGGGAAACAAACTTTTGATCGACATTCGAAGCCAGACGTTCAATATGATCTCAACCCGTTTGAAACCGCTTGAAAGCCCTGGCTATGTCCATATTGACATGACGGCTAATGATGGGGTTAGGCTCCTTGCCTTCTTGCCCCGTTACAAGCTATCCTTCTTCTTGAACCGCTCTTACCAACTGGAATCTTCCAATTTTCGCGAGATGATCATCGACACCGACCAATTCACTGGAACGATGGTCGGCTTGACATCTCAGCTCGTCCTGACACAGGAGGAAACCGCAAATTCGTGCCTCATTCCTTCTCGCTCGGTTATTATCCCTTTTGGCCCCATTCACCCAGAAGAGTCTCTCTCCACACATCATGTCGCGACTCACGTGGAGGTGGCAAACAGTTCACCTTCGGTTAGATATTTCAAGTATGATATCGACACTGATCTTGGACGTCTCATCGGTACTTCCCTCCTCAGTCATCTTTTCAAGGTATATCTGCATGCATCTACGGCCTATCCCATGCCTGACCCGGTAATTGGGCGAACTGGAACGGAAGAGGCCCTCAGCGAGCTAAATTCGGCGAGATGTCTGTCCTTCCAGACTCTCGCGACGAAAGAGTATGATATTTTGTGCAACATCGCAGGGCTTGTTCCGGCTCAAGAACAGCATTATCACCATGTGCAATCTCTAAACTGGCATGGAATCGGCCCGCTTGCCCAGCATTGGGGTTTTCGCACTCTCGTCCAGACCGTTCTTCAGTTTCACGCGCAGTTAGGGATATTCAGCAAGGATAAAACACCCCTCCGTGTCCCTGATTACGATCGTCACCTCCACGAACGGTTAGCTTGTCGAAATTATCACCTCTATGCAGCAGAATACGCCTTTTTTGAACCGACTCCCTCGCACGATGCGATATACTCTCGATGTCCTGATCCAAACGGTCAGGCATCTCGAGCACCCTCCTTATCCGCAATCCAGCTTGCCGCAAATGTCTCGGCTCTAGTTCAACGATGGCCACAACGGCTATCCACTGTATCGGATCTGTGGGAAAGGATGAAGTCCTTTGGGGAAACACTTTCTCTTGCTGGAAGTCCCCACCCCTCTTTATCGTTCTCCACGAAATTCTTGAAGCCCTCTCTAGCAGATATATGGCTTTCTCTCTATGATCGTTGTCGTGGAAGTAGTGAGCAGGAGGGAAAACGTTATCAACTGATATTTACTCTCGCCGCTTTTGCCTATCAGTCACCCGACACCCACAAACTTTTGCCGACAATATTAGCTTTTGCGACCGTCCCAGTATTCCGCACCATCGATCACCCTGGGCGGAATTCTTACGACTTGGGCCTCGGCATTGCACCGGATGAGACGCAGCTGCTGAAACTGTTGACACGTGGTGCCATTCCCCTTGCTGATTCCCCTTCCGCCAACTCGAGACGCTTATTTAACGAGACGGAGTCTGTATTCCAAAGACGCCGCGAAGAGAATCACCTTGCTGCTTACACTCTTCAGGCCACAAATTTTGTCAGGGACATAGCCACACAGTGGCTTGAGGAACCATCTGAAGAACCAATTTGGACGTCCTGTGATCTCTCTTTGATCAGCTTGTCCTACGATCTGAAGAGAAACATAAATGAGCTGTTTCACAACTGGTACAAAAACTGGCAGCTGCGTAAACACGTACAGGAAGTTCAGCGGATTCTTGACGAAGTTCGATCCGATGCTAGCCTCGAAGTCCCGAGAATTGTCGACGGGTATGTATCGCCAATCCTACCCCCAGTTGCACAACCTCTGTCACGGTACCGTGCGCTGGATCTTGCGTCGTTGGTGAAACAGGATTTACCGTCCGGTCTACATTTTCCGCGGCCCCCTCGACTTCTCCCACTATCCTTCGGTGATCTGGCGAGCCTCGCGGACAAGTTCACCAAAGACCCTCGTGCAGTACGTCGTCAGTACGGGCAGGCCCTCGAAAAAAGCATCCTCAGCCAGACAAATACACAGCTGAAACAGCTGGGGTTTGAAACCTATTGCATCAAGTGCGGAGATCATTTCAAAAGTACGCTTGAGTTGATCATTAAGGATACTGCCCCAAGACATTCCGTGGAGCGGGTGGGACACTTGGTTGGGCAATGGCCACGGGTTACGATCAGAACACTGCTGGGCATGCTATCAGAAACATCCAAATCCCAACTGTCTGAAGGATGGAAATCAAGCATCGTCTTTCTCGCAGAAAGTCTGTTGCGATATCAGCGAGCCCGACGATTGGTTCGTTATTACTGTCTGAACGCCATGGATGACCTTCGGAAAGAATATGAAAATAACCTAGACCTCGGGAGTGATGCAATTGCAGAATGGCTACTCATTCAGGTTCGTTGAGACTCCTTTGTGACAAACCGTGATGTTGACAAGAACTTCTTAGATTGAAGGGAACTTCCTTTTGCGGTCTATTCAACGCCGCGTGGCCAACCAGATGATACAACCCAGGTCGGGTGCTAATTCACTCTTGCAACTTAATATGGGGGAAGGGAAATCATCCGTAATCGTCCCCATCATTTCATCTGCACTGGCCGACGGTAACCAGCTACTCCGGGTCGTGGTCTTGAAACCTCTCGCGAAACAGATGTTTGATCTTCTGGTGCACAGATTGAGTGGCCTTGCAAATCGCCGGATTTTCTACCTCCCATTCTCGCGTGGCGTTGGAGTTTCATCCACCGGGAACGAACTCCAACCTCTCTTCGATCTATGCATGCGCGAACGCGGAATATTGCTCGTTCAGCCTGAACACATATTATCTTTCAAGCTCATGGGTATAGACATGGCCATCCGCGAAGATAAGTTATCGGGGGGCGTCGCCAAGGGGTTCCTTGCTTCACAGAGTTGGCTTGATCTCCATTCACGGGATATTTTGGATGAGAGCGACGAGATTTTGAACGTCAAATACCAGCTCATCTACACTAGTGGGAGGCAGGAACCCTTAGAAGACTATCCTGATCGTTGGATCAGAATACAGAAGATCCTCGACTGCACCAAAAAACATGCTCGTCTTTCTCGGAATATGAAACCGGGAGCTTTGGAGGTTGTTGAACGAACTGGACATGGTGCATTTCCAATCATCCGCATACTCGACGCAGATGTTGGAGAGGAGCTGAGCCAACGCATAGCAAAGGAGATCCTAGCTCCAATTGAGCAATTTAGGCTACTTACCGAGAACGTTCGCCAAGCGGCTTTACAGTTCGTCGCCTGTGCAAAGAGAGACGACAAACTCGTTACCCTAGCTCTTGACGGTTGCCGAGGTACAGGTTTGTGGAAGGCTCTTTTACATTTCCGAGGTGTTCTCGGTCTTGGGATCTTGCAATTTGCATTGCAAAAGAAACGTTGGTCCGTTGACTATGGTCTCGACCAGACACGCACTCTTTTGGCCGTTCCTTATCGAGCCAAAGATGTTCCTACGCTTCGCGCAGATTTCGGCCATCCGGATGTTGCAGTTATCCTGACTTGCTTGAGTTACTACTATAGTGGATTGAAAGATGATCAGCTAAATCTCTGCTTTGAACTTCTTTTTAAACTCGATAATCCCCCATTGGAGTACGAGGTACGGCAGGAGACTTCTGGCATTTTTAAAGAGCTGACCAGGTTGTGCTCGTCAGGCTTGGGTCGCGGACTGTAACGTTCCGCAATCGCTACGGGAAATAATCGGGGTTAATTTGGATGATCTCGGTCAACGCAAGAAGCTCAGGTGCCTCTTTTGCAAAAACCAAGCCGTAATCAACTTTTATCTCTCGAATGTCGTGTTTCCAAAGGAAGCGAAACAGTTCACCACCAGGCTCTCTACTTCTTCGTGGGACCTGGCAGAGAGCAAAGGACAAGTTACAACAGGCTTCAGTGGTACCAACGACAATTGTGATTTGCTTCCGACATCAATAACACAGCATGACCCCGTTAACCAAGAAGGAACGAATGCATTGGTGCTCGGCTACGTTCTCGGTCCAGAGAACGATCATTACGTCTGTCTAAATCCGGATGGGCGAACACTATTCAGTGCTGATTTCCTGGAGCGAATGGTTGAGGCGTCTCCTCCAATCCAAGTTCTGCTCGATGTTGGCGCCCAGATGCTGGACATGGAGACGACGAGGATTGCATCCACTTGGCTTTCCTTGGTCTCGGAGATGAAGGCCGTTGTCTTTTTCGATGACAACGATCAACTGGTCGTGATGAGTAGTGATAGTAGCGTCGAACCCTTGGTGTCATCCCAGTTTAACGACAAATTGGACGTCTGTGGCATATACTTGGACGATGCTCACACGCGAGGGACAGATCTCAAGCTCCCGACACACTTCAAGGCTGCGGTGACATTAGGCCCCCACCTTACAAAGGACCGGTTGGTCCAAGGTAAGTATCCACTTCAACTGCCCTCATTCTGGAGTTGGCTCACCTTTGGCTAGGTTGTATGCGGATGCGAAAACTAGGTCACGGACAATCCCTTATCTTTTTGGCCCCTCAAGAAGTCGAC
>Ga0307516_10001656_pt1 | contig 30662 bp, 42 predicted proteins | sample 19_EM_MG_FD_203310 | JGI IMG/M metagenome (GOLD analysis project Ga0307516, IMG submission 203310) | Populus trichocarpa ectomycorrhiza microbial communities from riparian zone in the Pacific Northwest, United States - 19_EM | ecosystem: Host-associated > Plants > Roots > Unclassified | place... | reverse complement strand
TCACGTGTAGAATCACGTCATATACGTGTATTCAGACTTTTCACTTTTCCTGCCTTTCTCTCTAAGACAAGACAATACACACAAGACTTCATCGTTCCATCAAACTTCCATCATAATCTTGACAGAAGTACCAGGATGCCATGCATGCCGAGTTCCACGGAGGAGTGTTTTATGGGGCGATCACCTTCGTCTCTGGCGGGTAAGTATCTGAAATCCGGTGAAGAGTGATTCGACAGATCCTACGGTTGGCTAATGATACCTCGCTAGACCCAAGAGTGAGCGACAGCTCTCACTCGGAATCATGCTTGGCCTCCCAATATTTTCCCACCATGTCTGACACTGTAGCTAGGGAGAACCAAGATCCTTAAATGGATATCCACGGTCCCGTACACAAATCACCACAAGCGTATCAGTGATGACCGCCTAGCAGGCACAGCAGAGTGGATATTGAGGAGAAGAAGTACCGCACTTGGAAAGAATCAACCGACTCGATGCTGTTGCTGTTGCGGGGAATCCGTAAGTCTCCACAATCCAATCAGAAAGAGCGCTTCTGATCAGTTCGTCTAGCGGGGGCCGGCAAAACATACATCGCGTCACACGTTATTGACTGCTTCCTCTCCAATCCAACAGCCGAATCCAAGTTAGCGTACTTCTACCGCAATCGAAGTCGCCGCGATCCCGAGAGCGCACGCTTATTCAGCAGCTTGCACAGACTCCATCCAAACAGCAGCTTCTGAAGCCGGTCCTCGACGTTTACAATGACTGGGAGGAGGAGGGTCAGCTATCTTCGCAGTTGACCCTTAAAGAATGCAAAGAGATCCTTGTTCAGCTCATGGATGTGTATCCTCAGACGTCAATTTGCATTGACGCTCTAGACGAAGTCGATCACAAATCGCGGTTGGAATCACTGGAGGCGCTCAAGCACGTCGTGTAAAGATCAAATACTCTGGTCAAGATTTTCGCAACTTCTCGATGGACGTCGACATCGTCGCGCAGTTCGAGGTGTTTCCCAGAATTGAGTTGGAACCTGATGACAATGTCGATGACATCAACTGGTTTGTGAAGGAGAAGATACAGGGGATGATCGAGCGGAAGCAGCTGCTCCTCGGCAGTTTCCCAAATCTGCTCAAAGACGAAATATACCAAGTCCTTCGTGAACAATCTAAGGGAATGTAAGCTCGCCTGAACTACTCATGGATAAGTGCCGCAGTTAACGGCTGGATGAAGGTTTCAACTTGCTGCTCTTCGCATTACCTTGCTCTGCGACATGGTCCATCCAGACGATGTAAGGGACAGCCTGCAGGTGCTTCCGGTAACCTTAACGGACGCGTACGGCGAAATATACAACCGCATTCGACTAAATGCCTTCCGATGGATCCAGTGCCCTTATGAACCGTTGCGATCGGAAACGTTGCTTGATGCAGTCACGGTCGAAATCGACAGCTCTGGGGAATTTTCCCGATATTGCACGGCTGTGGGGGCGACTGATTTGCTGAAAGCCTGCCAAAACCTCCTCATTTTGGACGAGCGCCTGAACGTTTTCCGGTTTGCCGACCTTTCGGTGCAAGAATACTTGGAGACCCAGCAACTCACGGTCGATTCTCATACCGAAATCGCTAAAATCTGCCTTTCGCTGGTTTGATCTTTGAAGTCTTGGACAGCCTATGACATAACCCTTAATACACGAGAAGGACGTTACTACGATCGTCACCTCTTGCTGTACTCGACAGTATTTTGGCCATGACACTTGAATCGTTGCAAAGACAGCAGTCAAATCTTGGCTGCTCTTTGGGGGGGTTTCATATACATTCAAGCACTGGATTGACTATCATTGCCAGCGCGTTCAAACCGCGGGTTCTAAAGATACTTTTTGGCTTAGATCAGAAGCTCTGCATCAAAGGGGGAGGGGCCGTCTTTCCACGGTGTGCGTGTTCAATTTAGGGCGAAAGCTTACCAGCATATCAAAAACCCAAAATGGATGGATGGCCTGTATAAAATTGAAGTTCGCCACCACATTGATTTCCGAGGCGGTACACGGTGTCGACCGGTTGTTACTCCACGCATCCGCGTTTGATGAACCGGACACCCCAGGGGTGGAATGGCTGGAGGGGGAGCGCTCGCTGCCGCTCCCCAGATCCCTTGCCAACATCGCGCGGGAGATCTCGGAAAAGAAATGGGCGGAGGCACGAGAGTGGGCTGGGGGCCGGACCTCTACAAAGAAATACAAAATGCCAAAAAGCCAGAGGCCGGACGGTACGGTTGCTGGGAGCACCAAGAGGCTTGCCTCAAGGTTCTACCAGCTGAAGACAGGGCACTGCCGTACAGGACAATACCTGCACTGGACGAAATCCCGTTCCACAGCCCAGTGCTGGTGGTGCAAGTGCCCCAGCCAGACGAGGGATCACCTTTTGAAAAGCTGCCCACGATGGAAGAGTGAGCAGAAGACCCTGTGGGAGGAGGTATGGAAGGAGGCAGGGAGAGGGAGGTGGCGGTGGAAAGCTCACGAGCTGTTTGCTGAGCAGAGTTGCAGCCAGGCGGTACTAGATTTCCTTTCCGTGACGGAGGTAGGGAAAACAGTGCCGGCTGAGGAGAGGGAAGAGGATGTGGAGAGTGAGGCGTCGGAGTGGGAGCTTCGGGAAAGAGCGGAGCGGGAAGAGGAGAAGAGGGAGGAGGAGCTTGGTGCTGAGGACGTAGGGGCTGGGGGGGAACACTGTCTGTTCTTGCCCACCCCGTCGTTCATGGCATCGGCAGAAAAGGAATGGGGGGGGGGGGGGGGTGCCACTTGCTTTTCTTTGTCATTTCCTATGTAATTTGCGGGACAGGCCTGGGCGGAGGGCAAAAGGGAGCTTGCACCGTGCCGCTACACGTGGACTGTACATATCCCTCGTCATGATCTACCTAGGTCGCACACGAGTAATGAATAAACAAAAAAAAAAAAGCATCCGCGTTTGGAGACCTGGATATTGCTCAGCATCTGCTTGACGCGGGCGTTGGCGTCTCGGTGGTCGACGGCGACGGGTCGACGCCATTGCATAACGCAGCCAGGAACGGGCACGAAGCGCTGGCACGGCTTCTCGTGGATCGAGGCGCCGACGTCTCGGCGGACGACCACTACGGGTCAACGCCACTGCAAGCTGCCTCCTGAAGCGGACTCGGGACGCTGGCCCGGCTGCTGGTGGATCAAGGCGCCGACATCTCGCGAGACGACTGCGACCGGAGGACAGCGCTGCACGCCGCGGCGCGGAACGGGCATGGGGCGCTGGCCCAGCTGCTCGTGTATCGAGGCACCGACGTCTCTGCGGCCGACCACCACGGATGGACGCCGTTGCACGTGGCGGGGCGGAACAGGCACGAGGCGCTGGCGCTGCTGCTCGCCACCTCCCCCTCTTTGCCCAGGAGGTAGTATCAGGTATAGCCGACCTATCTGATGCTACTTGAGGATTCAAGTGCTTTCTTTCCCTTTATTCCGTCTGCACGAAGCTTCAGATCGGCTAGCAGATACCGAACACGCAGCACCGGACTCCTCCTCCACCACGGACGTGGGAAGGCTAGAGCCGGCTAAGGATGACGCTAAGAGTGAGGCTTCAGAATGGGAACTCCCGGAGCGGAGGGAGAGGGAAGAGGAGCGTAGGGTGGAAGCCGAGGAGTTGGGATTGGTGAAGAGAATTAGGGGCGGGTTGTGTTTTCCTTTATCCTTTCCTTTGTCTTTCCTTTATCATTTCTTTGGTGCGCTTCATATCTTCTTGTGATAGGCCTTGGTGGAGGGCAAAAGGAGCAAAAGGGGAGCTTGCAACATGCGCCCCAGCGCGGCCTGTGGACGGGGAACAGACTGTACATACCTCGCCATGATCTATCTAGGCCGCATGCGAGCGATGAGTGGACCGGAAAAGAAAGGTTAGCTGTTAGAGGGCGTGACTTACCACCGTAGTTGTGTGATCGATCGTCTGCCATGTGAACTGGGATTACTTTGACGGTTTTTTTTTTGGCTATGCCAGGTAGTCATGTACCTCTCAGGGGACACCCTGCCGGTCAGCTACTAGCTGTCGGAATCCCTTCAGTATCGTCGATCGCACCAAACCGACGCCCGCTTCACACAGGGTCCGCTCCAGCAATGAAGTCGTCGGAGGATGCTCATTCGGGAAGCTGAAGCCAGGGCATGGTCCTCTAACAGAACCCAAGAAACTACCTAGCCTGGTCCGGTATTTGCCACGGCGGCAGCAGCGGCCACCTAGCAGGTTGCGGGTAGCTTGCCATACGCCTCCGACGAAGTGCAAGCGCATTCTCGCCCGAGAGGCCAGCCCTATTCGAGAAGCACTCGGAGCCTTGCGGCGGACCCAACGCCCACACGAACCACCACAATCCAAATCCAATGCCGTGCTTGACGCATTTCCGGCGGAATTTGGTGACTCGGCTGCATCCGCTCGCGATATGGTACAGGGGGGCGCCTTATCAACAGAAGCGTAATTTCGTAATTTTAGACGCAGACCCGAACGTTTTCTGATTTGGGATACATCAAGTGAGACTAACCCACACAAGGCGGTTTCTCACGTTGGGAGCGCCAAATTCCACGTCTTGCTACTGTGCCTCCTAGAGATGTGGGAAGAATGACAAGGGATCTCAATGGTTCGCCCAGCCCGGGGGGTTTTAGGACTGTCCAGTCCAGCCCAGGCTTTCCGATAGCACAGTCCGGGGGATGGGGCCAGTGGGACTGAGTTAACCCACAGTAACCCAAGTACCATGTATGTACCGACATCCCCGACGACCGCAGGTCAACCATCCCCACTGGAACCCAACCATCGTGTGAGCCCACCCACAACAAGCTGTCAACTACGCGGCGACGATGCTAGATAGCGATACTAGCTACAATCCCTATGCGCCACCGATTCTGCCTACCCAAACCCCTGAAACCCACTCACAAACTTGAGAAATACGCACCGGATTTCATCCACAGCTCCACCATAACAGAATTTTTTAATAATTTGCTCCCATTCTCTTCCCAACACTCTCCCGCGTGAGTACGATTCTCTGTCTCTTGCTTTGCTGGTGGTCGATCGCTCCTGCAAAAGCCAATAGGAAGTTATTGCATCATGGAGTCTCACGGGGGGGCAGGGGAGGGCTACATCGAGCTGAAAGGACAGTAGACAGGAGCAGAGTGTGTGTATCGCTATGATCTAGGTGGGTCGCATGCGGTTGGTGGCGGTTAAAAAAAAGTTCGGTCCGGTGGCCTGGGAAGCCATAAACTCACCCTACAGCAATTCACTGAAGAAAGAATGGGCGAACAAAACGTGTTTGCCCTTGAAAGCGCAAAGTGTGGAGATCTAGACTTGCCATCAAGACTGCAACTACGTGGAACTTCCAAGGTGCGCATAGGGATTGCGAACCCTGACCCGGAAGGGAATTGTCGACATTTGATGTCGTTAAAATCCAGGCGTGGGGATCTGCCTTCAAACTTCAACCCGACATTGAAGATCGATGGGCCTCGCACTATCTTTGGCTAGGTGGCGGAAACCGGTCTCGGACGTGGTATTCGTCGGACTAACCTATTACATATTGGCTAGCAACCGTTAGCGAAAAACCTTCCTTCGAGAATGTATTCTCCTTTCTCCTTCTCAATCCTGGGTCAAGCCAGGCTCGCACTGATCAGCTTTCTGGTCGCATGCGAGTAATGATAAAAAAGAAAGAAAGAAAATTCGGTCCGGCTTCTCTAGGCGGAAGTTCGGACGAAGACCGGGAGGTAGCAAAGACCGACTCAAGATCCAAGACCTCCTCGCCGACGCGAGGTGCAGCTAGGCGGTTCTGGGCTTCCTTTCCACCAATAACTATAGATGTTGGGAGGCAAGTCCCAGCCCAGCCTGAGGAAGACGCGCAGAGTGAGGCGTCAGAGTGGGGCCTCCGGGAGCGGAGAGAAAGAGAAGAAGGACGGAGGCGAGGGGCCGAGGAGCTGGGGGGTGAGGAGCAGCCGCTGTTCCTCGCTATGCCCTCCCTCATGGCCTCTGCGGAAGAGGAGTAGCAAGTCGGGGTGGCGTCTTTCTTTTGCTGTTTCTTTTGTCTTCTCTTTCTTTTTGCCTCTCCGCTGTAATTTCCTTGCTGCGCTCCAATTTTCTCGGGACAGGCCTGCGCGGAGGGCAAAGGAGAGCTTGCAACTGATTGAGGTCGGGGCGGACGGCGGCCAGAAATCGGACAGTTTGTTCTTGCCATAATTTAGCTAGGTCGCATGCGAGTACATAATGACTATGTAAATTTTTTAGAAAAAAAAGTTCCAAAAAAGCCCGGTGGCCGCGGCCCGTGGACTAGTGTGGACGGCTGAGACCTCTGCTCGGCTCTAAGACGTGCGGGAGAGGGCTGCGTGGTGGAGGGATCAATGTTACTGTCTCGTCGCCCCGCTTCGACCGGCCCCCGCCGCCCCCCATCTATGTATGTACTGTCAGATCGTAGCACAGCACGTTGTAGACGTCGCAGGCGCGAGAGTAAGCTGGCAAGAGCAATCACGGTCGCCGAGAAACGTCCGATGTGTGGCGTGTGACGAGGGAGTGGGCCCTAGGGCCTAGGACAGTACCGGCTCACTAGGGAACCAGCGAAGAGCGAGATCCTCCTTGGCTCTTCTTCGTGGGTACTATGTATTCACCGTGAATCTGCACCTATTCACTGAGAATCCGCACCGTACCACGCACCGCCACTCGCAAACGCCAGTATCTGGTCTCCGATTGCGCTACCGGTGCGTCTGCTGGGTATTATCGGTGTGTTCCCCGCTGCCGACCTACCTAGTGTCGGACGCAAACGCGGGACCACCTCTTCGGGGTGTGCCCTGAGTGGAAGGCCCAGCAGATGATCCTGTGGGGAGCGGGGGAGTCGGTGGAGGATCCTGGACCACCTGGCCGATGGGCGGTGCAGCCAGGCATTATTGGACCTCCTCTCTGCTACAGATGTGGGAAGCCTAGTGATGACTGACAAAGTCGCAGGGAGCGAGGTGTCTGCGTGGGAGCGCAGGGAGCGGGAAGAAGAGAGGAGGGTGGAGGTGGAGAAGCTGGGTGCCGCGGGGGAATTGGGTGCCGCGGAGGAACTACCGCTGTTCCTACCCACACTCTCTTTGATGGGATCCGCAGATGGGGATTAGGGGGCGGGACACGATCTCCTTTGTTCCTCCTTTGGTTCCGACTCTTTTCCTTTATCTCTTTGGTGCGCATCACATCTTCTTGCGACAGGCGTGTGTGGGGGGGCGGCGGGGGCCGGTCGAAGCGGGGCGACGAGACGCGCGGACAGCGGATGGCAAACCTGGACAAAAAGTGCGCCGCCATATCTATTCTACGTAACAAGGCTGCATGCGAGTACATATGAGTAAACAAAAAAAAACCCCCGCTGCCGACCCATGTGCTTTGTGATACGGCAACGCACATCTAGCTCGCACAAACACCGCCGCCCACGCTCACCGTCCCACTCACTGTACCGGCTAGGTGGAGTCCCCATAGTTGTGTACCGACACGATTAACCGGCCGGCATCTGCCCCTCGTGTCCCCGTCTCCGGGGAATATGCCTGATCGGGTACGGCCCAACGGTTTGCGTTGAGTCGTCCAGCCGCACGGGCTGGCAGATAGCCGATGTGAGGCGACAAAGCGGAAAGCGCGATGTAGCGGCTCCGAGGGCGTCTTCCGGCCTTCACGAGTTGCGTTGCGTAGCTTGGGAACCGTGGCCGTTGAGATCGAGATGAATGCACGGGAGCGCCACGGGGGTACGAGCTTCGAAACGACACGGAGATATCTACTGCCACAACCCGGCTCTAGCCACAATACAACATGAAACTGTACGTGGCGAATAGGGGGTAACCACCGCACGTCAGCACCACTGCACACAGCGCCGCAAAAAGCACCAAAGAAAGATTGCTTGCAGGGGATGGCCTGGCTGCAGAAAAGCGGCCAGCTGTACGGAAGTCCGCCAAGGCGAGGGGTAGTGAGAGAAATTGAGGAGCACATGGCAGCAGCTGATACTGTGTAGGATTTTACGGTAGATCTGTAGATGGATCAGGCTCTCGCATCAGTGCAACTCGGCACGGAGAGGACCGCAGTATTTGTAGTGGGATATACGTTGTCTTGACATTGCGAACCGCGGGCGACGACGAGGAGCAGTGATACGGACTGGCCATGATGTATCCATGTCGTATGCGAGTAATGAATAAACAAAAAAATAATGTTTTATTGTGGCTGGAGCCATAGTTACCCCTGCAAATACACAGAAAGCTCTCCTGGCTGGTTTCGGACCCTCGGGCTCACATCCGGAGCCCCAGTCGACGTTGGCGACATCGTCCCCATGCGGAAGCTGGGGCGGCAACTCTCGGATCCTCCATCCACTCGCACTGTATCCGAGGACCGGATCTGTGGATGTAATTGTGCATGGCTATAGCCGCTTAAAATTGTTGCGGAGAAGATCGATTGCACGAGGCGCGTGGCAGTTATAAGTATGGCGGCCCTCGGCACCTCGAGTCGATCTGCCGCAGAACATGGCCGCACTATCAACGCTCGCAAACGTTGCCCCCGCACAGATTCTGGGCGTCTCCAGCGTCCTCGGCGTCAGCTACCATCTCGCGACCCGCCACCTGGAGCCCGACTACGTGCTGCCGCAGCTCTTCGGCCTGTACGGCCTCGTCTTCGCGGGGATAACCTACGTCTTCTCGCAGCCCACGGGCTCGCTTCTCGATGGACTCCGCAAGGCGGGGATGGCCGCGGCGGGGTTCAACACCGCGCTTGCCGCGAGCATCGTCGTGTACCGGCTGTTCTTCCACCGACTGGGCGGCTTCAAAGGACCGCTGCCGGCGCGGGCGACCAAATTCTACTTCCTGATGCGGATCTGGAAGCGCTGTCAAGCCCATGTCGAGTTGCAGCGGCTGCACGCGCAGTTCGGCGACTTCGTCCGGATAGGTGAGTCTGCCGTGGTGCGATGAGACCGCAAGCTGACGGACATTGCAGGTCCTCGCGAGCTCTCCATCGTCTCTCCCGGCGCGACCCATGCCATTTACGGCTCCGCATCAGCGTGCACGCGCGGCGTGTTCTACCAGCACAATGGGGCGGACGGGGACTCGTCGGTGCTCCTCGGCCGCAGTCGAAAGCACCACACTATGCGTCGGCGCGCCTGGGACCGCGCCTTCAACGGCACCATGCTCGCCGTGTACGAGCCCAAGGGGAAGGCGCTGACCGACAAGCTCCTGTGCCAACTGCGCGCGCACGCCGGCGAGGATATCAATATCACCGAGTGGGCGCGCTACTTCGCGACGGACTTCATGGGCCTCCTCGGGCTCGGCAAGAGCTACGGCATGATGGACAGCCTCGAGGTCCACGACAGCGTCAAGAATCTGGTCCCGGCCCTGTGGATGCTTGGCGTCGTCGCCCAGGTGCCGTGGCTGGTCGCGTTTCTACTGCACATCCCCGGCGCCGCGGCAACGCTCAGTGGGTTCACCGCGTGGTGCAAGACGCAGATTGACGAGAAAATCCGGGTGCGACCGACGCCTCCTGTAGAGTAACTCCCCCTCGTGCTGACTGACACCCGCCGCCGGCTGCAGACCTTCAACCCCACCACGAACCCAACCGACATAGCCTCCACCCTGCTCCTGGACGACAAGTGCGGCCTCGGCAAGCTGTCCGAGGCCGGCCGCAGCGACGACGGGCGTCTGATGATCATCGCGGGCAGCGACACCACGGCCTCCGCTATCGCTGGCTTCTTCTACTACCTGACGGCGCACCCGCGCGTGTACCGCAAGCTGCAGGGGCTGCTCTCCGCGGCCTTCCCGGACGGCGACGGCAGTTACACCGCCGCCGCGGCCGCGGAGATCCCGTACATCGACGCCATCATCAACGAGACGATGCGGCTGCAGCCGCCGGTGCCGATAAACCTGACGCGCACGACGCCCGCGGAGGGCCTGACGATCGACGGCGTGTACATCCCGGGCGACATCACCGTCAGCGTCGCCACGTGGGCGATCCAGCGCGACCCGCGCTACTTCGCGCGCCCTCTCGAGTTCATCCCAGAGCGCTGGACCGAGCAGCCCGAGCTCGTCCATGACGCGCGGGCCTTCATCCCGTTCTCCATCGGTACGGCCCCCTCCCGCCCTATTCGGATGCCTCGCTGACACCAACGCAGGCCCCTACAGCTGCGCGGGTAAGCCTATGGCCATGCTCGAGATGCGCTCGATCCTCTGCCGCGTGGCCATGGGCTTCGACATCGCATTCGCCCCCGGTGAGGATACGCTGAGCTTCCAGAACGACCACAGGGACTACTACACCATGCAGCTGCCGCCCCTCAGGATGGTATTTACGCCCAGGGCGTGAGCTTGGCGACGGGGATGGACGTGGGGGTACTCCTGTACATACTTCCCACCAGTTGAATCTTCTATTTGTCGATCATATCCGCTGCAAAGCAAATCATGCATACAAGTCTCTGTTAGTATAGTGGTTAGTATTTCCGCCTGTCATAAACACGTGATAGTCCGCGGGAGACCAGGGTTCAATTCCCTGACAGAGAGTGAAATTTTGTTTTTTCTCTTCGGGGGTTTTTTTGGCCCACCGTAGATAGCCCTCGCATCTCGGCTGACAGCTGGCGGTAGATGTCTACCCCGTCGCTGGGGTGGTAATTGGGAGGCAAAGCGACGATTCGGGGCGGAAGTGTGGCGGGTGCTGGAGAGATTGTACTGTCTGCATTGCGCACCGTAATTGCGGGCCGCACTGGCTGAGACAACGCGGGTCGCACTTCACACACTGTGGTGCAGCGTAGACTTATGCATATGGACAAATGGCCAACCAACGGGCTGATGCGAGTGATAATTGGTGGTACATAGTGTCCGAACAATTCACACTTGTACGAAATCGTCGACACACGGTTGCTGCGGCCTAGGCTGGGGGCATGGGAGACAAAACACGGGGATGCGGAAAGGGAGTTAGGCTGCCGTATTGCTGGCTAGCTGCACGGCACAATTCACTCCGCTGGTCTCCTGTAGATACCCGATAGAACCCCGCGTGTTGCTACCTAGGTACCTGCATACCAGGTCTCCAAGAACAACCAGTAGTGGGGGTGGTGGTCGCGAGTGGTCAGCCATGAGTTCAGAGGGGAAGACCAGCTCTGCTATTACGTATTGTCACTGGGGCACAGAAGCACAAGCGAGATGTTAATTTTTGTAGTGGGCATTGGTATTGGATCTATCTTGTAACTAAGCGCTATCTAAGTTGCATGCATAGGTATGAAGAGCGCGACTCATTGCGCTCCTCTTTGGTATGAACGTTGGTTCCCTTCGTGATCAAGAGCTTGACACAGTTAACAGCCTTGAGCACTGACCTCCTGAATCAACGTCAGGAGGCCTACTCCGTGGCGGGTGCGGGTTCCTCGGCTCCGTTCTCGGACTCCTCGAGGTCGGAGGTGTCCTCGGCCTTGGCTTTCTCGTTGTCGTAGCCTTGGTCCTTGGTCTTGACGCTGTGACAGTCCGTCTTAGCGCGTTTCTTGGCGACGCTGCTACCAGACACGCCCTCTAGAGCCGGCTAGATGTTGCGGAACGCAGTCCAGTCGCGAGTCTTGACGATCTGGATTTCATCCCAGAACTCGAGCGGGGGTGTCGCGGGTGCCGAGGTGCCCGCCTTACTGGATCATCCGGCGCTCCTCATCGGCTTGGATCCGGACGTAGACACTTGCTGGTTCGTGGCGGTGGGGTGGCCGGATGGGGATGGAGGGCTGGTCGATGGAGGATGGAAGGAAGGAAGGTTGGCGGGGGATAGGAGAGCGGAAGGTCGGTGGAAGATAGGAGGGAAAGTTGGTGGATGGAGGATGGTGAGTGGGAGAGGATGTGAAAAGGAAGAGGAGCGACAGTTGAGCGAGGAATCGGGGCAAGTTTTGTGTGGTGGAGGCGGCCGGCGCCACGGGGTAGGGCACGCGATGGGGGTTTCCAAAAGCAGACGGTGCTGTTGCCGTCGTGGCCGAGCCGTTCGGCGTGTGACAGACGGGCGTGGAAGTGGACGGACGCAGCCAAGACACAAGATATCTTGCGGGCCCGAGCGGAACATCCAGATTTTTCAGTCGCGCAACTGAAACAAGCGTATTCGGCTTGGCCACCACTGAAAGCTGCGGAAGGTGGCTGAGGGGGTGGTCGTCTCCAAGCCAGGAAAGCCTGACTACTCCAACGTCCGTATGGTGATTTCATTGTTGGGCGTCATCAGCAAGTCGGCCGAGCGTACTGCTGCCCACCTCTGTTGCCGTGAAAAGTGGTCCCGCGTCGATACAGCGGCGGCCCCCACGAGCCCTGCTCACCCGGCACGGGTGGGGACGAAGATGGCAGGCGTCCTATTCACGAATGTCGAGTCGGCACCCAACGTCTGCAAGGCACATCTGGGCAGAAACATGGAGGCACTAGAACTGGCTTCAGACCTCACTCGTGGACTAGTAGCTTCATGTAAGACCGCCAGCTCAAGCTCGTTCTCGATGGTAGGTAAGGCAGGCAAATCCGGTGGATACCGGGATCCCCCAAGGATCACCAGTAGCATCGGTGCTGTTCGCCACCTACCTGTCGAACATCTTTGACGAGGTGGAGAGAGCTGTGCCAAGAGGCAAAGGGCTGTCCTTCGTCGATGACATCGCATGGTGGGCCGTGGAAGGAATGGACGATCAGGCGGTGGCCAACGGCAACAAGCTGTGAGAAGCCACAGCGACATCTCTTGAGTGGGCGGCAAATAGAGGCGCCGCCTGCGACTATGGGAAGACCGAGGTGGCCTTCTTGCACAAAAAAAGAACCGCTCCAGTTGCCGCCATCAAGGTGGGTGGCGGCGGAGTCCCCTGCGGCGGGGGAGCGACGCGCTGGACCGGACTCTGGTTGGACTCCCAATTCACCCTGAAGGAACACCATGCCATCCGGCTGAAGAAGAGAATGAACGCTACAAATTGGTTTCGCTCGCTCACGGAGTAGATAGGACTCCCTCCAGTTAACTGCCGAAAGGTGGCGACCGCCTCGGAGCTGCGGTGGAGGGGAGATCGGTTTCACGGCACCATCAGGCGGGCAGCGGACATGCAGATGCTGGTTAAACAGGAGGCCAGGGCGACTCTGGGGGGCGATCCGGTCAATCAGCCAAGGGTGATTCGTACGGGGGTCGGGGACCGGAGGCGCCTCGGTCCAGTTAAACAACCGGAGGAAGCGGTTTGGACTCCGGTTTCATAGCCTGGCTGGGCAGATGGAGGTGGACACGACAGCACGGCGTTGGGGACTCAATATCACGCAAGAAAGGAACGTATCGGGGACGATGGCATTGCGATTGCTAGACATGCAGCCACGCGGTGATGGGGGTGTAGCTAGCAGCCACGCGCATGCAGCAGCCCACGCGCTCACGAGGAGCCGTCGGCGTCGCCCAACCAGCCCATCCAGTCGTAGGTGTGGTCGCGGTTGGTGGCGGTGCCGGCTGCCACGAGCTTGTAGTAGTGCTTCCGCAGGCCCCCTTTCGTGACGACGATACCCTCGGTGGGGTACCAGAAGCGGCTGTAGATGACGGCCACCTCGGCCCAGGTGCGGCGACGATCGCGGAGGAAACAGACCACACTGTCCCTCTCGTGGGTGTAGATCTCCCTGGGCACGATGCCGCGGAGTGACGGCGCCGGTGCCGCGCTCGCCGTCGACACCTGGCCCTGGCCAACTCCGTTCTCATGTTCGGGGCCTTCTCCATTGCCGTCGCCGCCCTATCCGTGTCAGTCGTCTCCTTTTTTGGAGTTGTCAGAACAGACCTTTTCGCGCTCTCCGGCTCCTCTGCCGCCTCTCTGCCGGCGCTGCGGTGAGAGCCGACCTCGGCGGCTAGCTCGTAGTTGTATAGACGCTGCTCGACGGAATTCGTCCTGTCAGCCGAATGCGGGCACGGGGCGGTGGTACACCGCTAGCGTGGTTCATATTTTCGGCCATTTAATTGTATCGGTGGTGGTGGTCGCGGTGGTTGGGGGGAGGTGAGGTGTGTGGAGGAGGAGCGAGGTATCGGGGCCGGCGCCGGCGCCGAGGAATGGGGCACACGATGTGGGTTTCCAAAAGAGGGCAGTGTTGTTGCCGTCGTGGCCGAGCCTTTCGGCGTGTGACGGACGGGCGTGGAAGTGGCTGGCCCCGGCCAGAAACAAGCGATCACCCGGAACCCCGGGCATAACGTCGCCAGATTCCTCCATCCCACAACGGAGGTGGGCAATCCACCACCTCACTGGCGAATACCTCGCCTGGGCGGAGAAGCAGCGCACCGCTAAGGGCTGATAGTGCCCTTAGAAAACCCAGTCGGGGAAGCACCCCCCAAGTGCCGCCCCACTCCGGAAACGCCGGCAGAACCCCTGCGGGAGGAGGTGCAGAGGGAGAGAGGCAGCCATTCGCTGGCCACCCCTAGGCCGCGGGGATGGCGGAAAGGAGGAGAAAGAGGAGAAAAGGAAGAGAAAGAAGAAAAGGGAGGGTCCAGTCTGCTCTCCTTTTTAGCACGCACCAGAGGAGGATGAGATGTAGCACTGACAATAGGAAAGCGAGGAAAAGAGAAAGAAAACCGGAGGAAAGTTCGAGGAAAGAGAGGTTGTGTTGTCTACTTCTGAACAGTCGACGACGAAGTTAAAGAAGGAAGAGGAATTCCAACGGCAGAGAAAAGCGGAGGGCAGGTGAACGACGGACGCTAGCGCCGGCGGCCACCGCGCTAGCCACTCCATCCGTACGAATTACGAGTGCTAGCGAGTGCCCCGCAACAGGGCTGTTACAAGTTTCGGGACATGTTTGTCGACGAGTGAGGTATCGGAGTGAGAACTCCGGGAGCGGAAAAGGGGGAGGGGTAGGAAGTCGCCTCTTGATTGTGCTTTTCTTTTGTCTTTTCTTCGCAACCTCTTTGGTCCTGCTTCTCCTAGCAGGACCGTTCTCTCCGCTCTACCTGAGTACCCAAGTGTTCCACTTCACCCGCATCGCAATCGCGGATGCGGCACCCTCAACTCCTTTGGCCTGATTACTCTGCGACAGACTGAGAAGTCGCGATCCAACCCGCCTCTGTCTGTTCTCCAGCAGTGCCACTGCTGGCGGTAGGTCGGATTCCATGGCATGGGCGTCCGAGTTGGTCGTCCGGAAACACCCTGTGACCACTCGAGCCTCCTGACTGACCAGCCTCTGGACATCCTCCACCCCACCTTTCGCCCCATCCGACTGGTGAGCTCGACGGAGGCGGATCAGTGCCTTCACGCCTCTCCTCACCCTGACTGCATGGTTTTCCTTCAGCTTGAGATGTGAATCTAGCCGGATCCCGACTTCCGAGCCACCAGGTAGACTCCCTGTTGAATGCCTTGTCCAGGCTACCGGCCTTTATGAGAGTGTAGGCGAAGTCTTTAACTCGAGCCTTTCTCCGTCATTATTTGGTTTCCTTTCGAAAGGGCTGCAAAGTCCCCCGTGTTTTTTGTACGGCGGTGTTGGACATCCAGGCGAACGGCTGACTCGGAGCTTGTATGCAGTAGTGGAGTTTAATCTATTGCTGGTTTCAGTTGTGGGACCGAGAAATCTGGAGATGTTCCGTTCGGGGTTCCGCGTGATATCTTGTGTCTGGTCGGCGTCCATCCGCATCAACGCCCGTCCGTCACACGCCGAACGGCTCGGCCACGACGGCAACAGGACTGCCCTCTTTTGGAAACCCTAATCGTGTGCCCCATCCTTCGGCGCTGACCGCCTCCACCAGCAAAACTTGCCCCGATACCTCGCTCCTCCTCCTCCTCCTCACACCTCACCCTCCCCCCCTCCACCCCCGACACTATTACAAAGACCGGAAATATGAACCACGCCAACGGCCTCTCTACTATCCAGTGCCCGCGTCCGGCTGACAGGACGAATTCCGTCGAACAGGGTCCGTACAACTACGAGCTCGGCTCTCACCGCAGCGCCGGCGGAGGAGATGGTAGAGGAGCTGAAGAGCGCGAAAAGGTCTGTTCCGACAGCTCCGAAGAGGGAGACGACTGACACGGATAGGGCGGCGACGGCGAAGGAAACGGTGACCCCGAACGTGAGAAAGGAGAAAGCCAGGGCAACGTGTCGACGGCGAGCGCGGCACCGGCGCCGTCACTCCGCGGCATCGTGCCCAGGGAGATCTACACCCACGAGAGGGACAGTATGATCTGTTTCCTCCGCGAGCGTCGCCGCACCTGGGCCGAGGTGACCGTCATCTACAACCGCTTCTGGTACCCCACCGACGGTATCGTCGTCACGAAGGGGGGCCTGCGGAAGCACTACTACAAGCTCGTGGCCGCCGGCACCACCACCAACCGCGACCACACTTACAAATGGATGAGCTGGCTGGGTGACGCCGACGGCTCCTCGTGAGCGCGTGGGTTGCTGCATGCGCGTGGCTGCACGTCGTCTAGAAATCGCTATACCATCGTCCTCGATACGTTCCTTTCTTGCGTGATATTGAGTCTCCAACGTCGTGCTGTCGTGCAACTCGTGTCCACCTCCATCCGGCCGGCCAGCCGTTCCACGCACATCCGCGCTTGTACATACCAACTATTACCTGCTCGCGTCGTCGACATTATTTGTAGCAAGAGATCGGACCTGCTCCTCTAATCCCCGCTTATCAGATCAATGATTCCTTGGTGCAGTTCAGCCATTGTGCGCAAACACCAACTTTTTTTTGTCTGTTTTGCCGGTACTCCCGTGCGACCTGGCTAGCTCATGGCGGCACACACAGTCCGTCTCCGTCCACTGTCCTTTCGGCTCGTTGTGGCTCTCGCGGTGCCGCCCGCCCGGGCCGGTCCCGCGAAAGAGAGCGGGCGGACCTGGGTGCCGGCTCGATGGCGGCAGACGAGGCAGCGGCTAAGGCAGAGGCAGAGTGCCCGAGGCTACGCCTCACCATGCTCACCAACGGGTCGCGACTTGGTGCTGAAACATTCCCGGAGCGGGTTACAATCTCTCCGGACGCCCGGACGGCCGTCAGGCGCTGACTAGGCTTGGGCCAGGAGTACGCGATCTAGGCAAGGAAACATATCGCCGCATTGAGGAGGGCCAGGCATCATCGCGATCTGGTGGTAGCTTGCTCAAAAGGGAGTCCCGGGGGATGACAAGGCCGACGAGTGTGCCAAACTCGCGGCGGGTGAGCCGGACGCACACTGGGTGGAATGGCTACGGTACTCCGACCGGACAAGTCAGCGGCCGGCAGCTCCAAGAGGCTAGCCTCTGGATTCGACGAGCTGAAGAAGGGCCACTGCCTCATCGGGCAGCACCTGAGCTGGGCGAGGAGCTTAGTGCTGGTGATGCTCGTGCGGGACACAAAAGCGGGAGCAAGTCTTCAGGGTCTACCCCGAGTAGGAGGCCCAACAGAAGATCTTGTGGGCAGTGGTTCGGAAGGAAACCGGGAGGGAGAAGAGCCGGTTTACGATTCGGGACCTCCTCGCCGACACGAGGTGCAGCCAGTCGGTACCGGACTTCCTCTCCACCACGGATGTGGGGGGGCTGCGGTGCTGGGCTTCCTCTCATCCACGGACGTGGGCAGGCGGGTGCCGCAGGTGGAGCAGGATGACGCTGTGAGCGCGGTGTCGGAGCTGGAGGTGCGGGAGTGGCTGGAGGAGCAGGGAGCGGGGCGAGCGCCTGGAACGCCGTGCCAGCAGCCACCGCCACGCCCCCCGCGGGGGACACCACTTTTCCTCCCCACGCCCGACTTCATGGCGCCCGCAGAAACGGAGTAGGCCGCGCGCGGGAGGGGTTTTTGCTTTCCATTGCTCTTTCCTTTGTCTCTCACACTAGTTCTTCTTTCTTTTGTCATTTCACGCTTTCTGGGGACAGGCCTGGGCGGAGGGCAAAGGGGTACTTGCAACGTGCCGCCACTGCGCGGACAGCGGACAGGAACCGGACTGTACATAACCTCGCCATGATCTCCATAGGTCGCACGCGAGTAATGAATAAATAAATAAAAAAAAAAAAAGGATGTGGGGGGGCTGGTCCGGGCTGAGGAAGGCGCTTGGAATGACGCATTGGAATGGGAACTCCGGCGGTAGAGGGAAAGGGAAGAACCCGATCTCCAAGAAAAATCGGCAGTGGGGGTGGTGGTCGTGAGTTGTCAGCCACGAGTTCAGATGGGGCAGCTCTGTTATTACGTATCGTCACTGGGGCACAGAAGCACGAGCAAGACGAGAAGAAGCACGAGCAAGACGAGAAGAAGCACGAGTAAGACGAGAAGAAGCACGAGCAAGACAAGAAGAGCACGAGCAAGACAAGAAGAAGCACGAGCAAGCTGTTAATTTTGTAGAGGACATCGGGGAAGCGCTATCCAAGCTATTTTATGCAGTCCGAGTACGGCACGCAGTATGTAAACCCCACTCCGGTCACTTACTCCTCCGGCTGGGCGGGCTCGGGGCCGTCCCAGTGGTGCATCCAGTCGTAGTGCTCGTCGGCGAACTCGCCGCCACCACGCTTGGTGACGTGGTAGTGCCGCGTGCGCAGCGCGCCGGGCGAGACGACGGTGCCCTGGCCGGGGTACCAGTAGCCGTTGTAGAGGTCGGCGACACGGCCCCACTGGCGGTGCTTCTTGTGCAGGAAGAGAAGCATGACCTCCTTTGAGCGGGTGTACGCCTCCCTGTGAGCGGAGGCGCTTTCGGCGGGGAGGGCTTGGGCGGGGCTATCGTGGGTGGCCTGCTCACCGGCGTGGGCGGCGGCGGCTTCCTCGGGCTCGGGCTCGAACCCGTGCTCCGACTCCCCGTGGCCGGAGGCGTCCTCAACGGCGGCCTTCTCCTTGCCTCTTCCCTCGCCGCTACCCCTGGCCCTGGCGCTGCCGCCCGCCACAGCGCTCTCCGCGGCGGTGTCGCTACGACACTCAGCCTCCGGAGCTGGCTGGATTTGCCGGAAGGCAGTCCAGCCGCGCGACTGGGCGACCTCGGTGTTCTTCAGGAACTCGAGTTCGGCCGTGGCGGGCTTCGTGGCGTCCGGCTTGCCGGTTCCTCCGGTGGCGCTTCCGTGGGAGCCGTCCTCGGCGCCCGGCCCGTAATTGTACGGGCGCTTGTCGGCGTGCTTGGGATTCGTGTTGCTGGCCGTGTGCGGGTCGGGAGAGGTGGGGGTGCTCATGGTTTCGGCTTTTGTAATTGTATCGGGGTGGTTGTGCCCGAAGTGGTAGGGGAGTGGAGGGTGAAAAAGGTGAGAAGGGCGAGGAGGGAGAAGAGGGTGAGGAGGGCGAGAGGGTGAGGAGGAGGAGGAGGAGGAGGGTGAGGTGTGAAGAAGAGGAGCGATGCTCAAGCGAGATACCGGGGCAAGTTTTGCTGTGGTGGGGGCGGCCGGTGCTGCGGGACGGGGCACACGATGAGGGTTTCCAACGCTGTTGCCGTCGTGGCCGAGCCGTTCGGTGTGACGGACGAGGGTAGAAGTGGCTGGCCACCGGCCAGCCACAAGCAATCACCCGGAACCCCGGGCGTAACATCGCTAGATTCCTCCCGTCCCACAACGGAGGTGGGCAACCCACTGCCTCACCGGCGAATACCTCGCCGGGGCAGAGAAGCAGCCCACCGCTAAGGGCTGATGGTGCCCTTCCAACACCTAATCGGCGGATCACCCCCTCAATGCCGCCCCCACTCCGGAAACGCCAGCAGAAACGCTGCGGAAGGCGCAGAGGGAGAGAGAGGCGGTCCTTCGCTCTGGCCACCCCTGGGCGGCGGAATGGATAAAAGGAGGAAAAAGAGGAGAGAAAGAAGAAAAGGAAGGGTCCAGTATGCTATCCTTCTTAGCACGCACCAGAGCAGGACGAGATGTAGCGCTGACAAGAGGAAAGCCAAGGAACTGAGAAAGAAAACCGGAGGAAAGTTTGAGGAAAGAGAGGTTGTGTTGTCTACTTCTGAACAATAGACGACGAAGTTAAAGAAAGAAGAGGAGTTCCAACGGCAGAGAAAAGGGAAGCACAGGTGAAGGACGGACGCTAGCGCCGACGGCCACCGCGCTAGCCACTGCGCTAGCCGTTCCGCTTTTTCGTACGAAAAACGAGTGCTAGCGAGTGCCTCGCAATAGAACAGATACAGACAAGTTTCGGGACCTTTTTTTTCGCCGACGAGCGAGGTAGGAGCAGAAAAGGGAAGAGGAGTGCCTCTTGATTGTGCTTTTCTTTTGTCTTTCCTTTGCGATTTCTTTGGTGCCCGCTCTCTTGCTACAAACAATAGATGTGCGCAGAACGACTGGCTGGCCGGATGGAGGTGGACACGAGTTGCATGACAGCACGACTTTGGAGACTCAATATCACGCAAGAAAGCAACGTATCGAGGATGATGGTATTGCGATTGCTAGACGACATGCAGCCACGCGCATGCAGCAGCCCACGCGCTCACGAGGAGCCGTCGGCGTCACCCAACCAGCTCATCCAGTCGTAGGTGTGGTCGCGGTTGGTGGTGGTGCCGGCGGCCACGAGCTTGTAGTAGTGTTTCCGCAGGCCCCCTTTCGTGACGACGATACCCTCGGTGGGGTACCAGAAGCGGTTGTAGATGACGGCCACCTCGGCCCAGGTGCGGCGACGCTCGCGGAGGAAACAGATCACACTGTACCTCTCGTGGGTGTAGATCTCCCTGGGCACGATGCCGCGGAGCGACGGCGCCGACACTTGTCCCTGGCCAACTCCGTTCTCACGTTCGGGGCCTCCGTCTCGTTTGCCGTCGCCGCCCTATCCGTGTCAGTCGTCTCCTTCTTCGGAGTTGCCGGAACAGACATTGTCGCGCTGTTCAGCCCCTCTACCATCACCTCCGCTGGCGCTGCGGTGAGCGCCGACCTCGGCGGCCAGCTCGTAGTTGTATAGACGCTGCTCGACGGAATTCGTCCCGTCAGCCGGACGCGGGCACGGGGCGGTGGGGAGACACTTAGCTTGATTCATAATTTTGGTCTTTGCAGCAGTATCGGGGGTGGTGGTCGGATGGTAGGCGGGAGGGGAGGTGTGTGAAGAAGAGGAACGGTACTCAAGCGAGATATCGGGGCAGGGTTTTTCCTGTGGTGGAGGCGGTCAGCGCCGAGCGACGTGGCACACGTTGAGGGCAGTGCTGTTGCCGTCATGGCCGAGCCGTTTGGCGTGTGACGGACGGGGCGTGGAAGTGGCGGGCCGCCGGCCAGACACAAGTTGTCACGCGGAACCCCGAGCGGAGCAGCACTCCAGTTATTTCAGTCCCACAACCGAAGCAAGCATTACATTAATTTCCACTACTACATACCACGCTCAGCAGCAGCCGTACGACCCCGCCGAGCAGCGCCACCGTACAAAAAAAAAACACGGGGGACTTCGTAGCGCTTTCGAACGGAATAAACAAAGGGGAAGAAGAAAAGTGATCAAACCGACAAACTCCGCGGGGCGTTGGAAACACGGTAATGAATCGCTGTTTTATTGTTTTTCTTTTCTTTTCTTTCCTCTCTCCCCTTTCTTCTTTTTCCCCTCTTCTGCGAGCATGCTGTTCGTCCCATCGCTCCCTCCACTCCCGCCTAGCCCCGGCCAATGCGGCGAAGGAGGAGGAGGAGGAGGAGGAGGAGGAGGAGGAGGCGCAGGACGGAGCACGCTTACACAGCAAGGGAGAAAGGACATTCCAGCGCGACCTCGAAGAGCCGGGCGAATTCGGGGTCCGTGGCGAGGCCTTCGCCGGACTCGAACTCAGCACACTGGGTGTCGCTGACGCGGTTGGCGCCGTCGACGAAGGGCTGGAGTAGGCGGGCGTCAGCGCGGGCGCCCGGGGGAGGGGGTGGGGGGGGACACTTACCAGGCAGCGACAGGTGGGCCCGAGGGTGCCGAAGTTGTAGCTGTTCCTGTAGCAGGCGACGGGACAGTCCTGGCCGACTTCCCTGGTCACAACTTCGGGATTCATGGTCTGCGCGTGTCAGCACGGCAGGCCGGACGGACGGAGGGGGGGACGCACGTCGGTCAGCGCGAAGCAGCCGATGTAGCGCGCCGCGAACTGGCCCGAGATGCAGTCCTGCGGGTTGTTGGCGGGCGAGACCGGCACCACCTTGCGCACGTCGGCGGCGGCGGGGGCCGCAGCCGTGTCGACGCAGCGCTTGGCGTTGTCGGCCGCGGGGCGCGGCGGGCGCGGGATGTTAATGTCGATGGCGTCAAGCGGGCCCATGGCCGCGGCGGAGGCGGAGGCCACGGCGCCACACACGGCGGCGATGAGCGTGAGGGAGTGGAGCAACTGCATTGCGGCGGAGCGAAGAGAGCGAGAGAGTGTGCGTGAGAACGAGAGTGAGTGAGTGACTGAGAGTGAGTGAATGCGGGCGAAGAGTCACAAAGAGAAAGAGTGGGCGAGGTGCGAGAGAGAGCGTGGTGCGATGGACGGCGGTGGGTGAGGGAGTCGGATCGAGTGCGGGGCGGCGGGGGTATTTGTATGCGTCCGACGGCTCCGACTCGCTGCGGGAGAGCGACCTCTGCAGCGAACGCTCTTGCGCTCGCGAGATGTTTCCACATCGCGCGAAAGCCAATCTCGGCGGCGCCCATCCACGGCCGCCGCGCGTTCCGGGCCGCGCCCCTTCCACGCCTCCAGCGGGCGGCAGACCCGACAGAACGGCATCAGAGTTCGGGGCCCAGACCAGTCTCGCTCCCGATCGGCCGCGGCATCCCCGATTGGCTCTCGCGGCCGCCCTCCATGCTTCCTGCTGGCGGCGTCGCCCTGCGCTGCTCGACGGGGCCCAGAGCGCGCGGGGAGCGTGGAACGGAGTTCGCGGCCAGCAAACTCTCCAGCGCACTGCAGTCACTGCGAGGGAAGAGCGGCTTGTGCTCCGGTTGCGCGCTCCGCTGCACCGGCCGCCGGCTGTCGTCCAGCGCAAGCAAGGGCCGCGCTCGAGACGTCGTCCGTCGGAACCTACGCGACACTCTGCCGGCCGCAGGACTCAGCACGCGTGCTCTCGCCGAGTCGGCCGCCAAAAAGAACAATTCGCTGCCCTCGCGGCGTGCCAAACAGACGACGGGAAGAAGGAGGAGGAGCCGACAAGCTCTGGCGGAGCGCATCGACACTGCTCGGTCACCAGCGCGGACCGTGTCACTCGGTCGCAGACGTCGCGGCTAGAAAAGCATCGCCGGTCCGGCAACTGTCGCCGACCAGCGTATTCGCACCGCTCGCGGAAGTTGCCGGACCGGTGATCTCGATCGATCGAGTCCACTGATCCACCTGCCACAACCCCACATTCGCCGGTCCGGCCGGCAAAACAAAAAGCATATGCCCTGGACCGGAATTGAACCGGCGATCTCGTCATTACGAGTGACGCGCCTTACCGCTTGGCCACCAGGGCAGTCGATGGATGGTGCACGCGTCTTTCGACCGTAGGGCACGCCCGAATCCCGGCGGCTTAGTCACGCGTGGCCACGAGCGCGGTCCAACGGCGGGGCCGCCTCGATCTCGATCTGGCCAGCCCAGCCAGCCAGCCAGCCAGACGCACGACGCAAGGTTAGACTTCGCGCGGCCGCCGCGATCCCAATCGACGCACAACACGAACGGGAGATTCCTGCCGACCCACGACTCTCCGTCCAGGGGGAAGACGTGTCGCGCAAATAGCGGGCGCGAGCGAGATCTCGTTTCCCCCCCCGTCACAAACTTTCGCTGTGGGTCCCCCCCCCCATCTTCTGCTCGTGCTGGGTAGTTATCGCACAGTTCTTCACACCTGCTGATCCCTCCGGTGGGGCACTCCAACGCCCGCCGCACGCCCCCAGCGCTCCGTTCAGCCCTCCGGACCACGCCCAATCCGCGACCGGACGCAGGCAGACGTGTGGAAGCGCAGTTCTGCCACGGTACCTGCCCACCCGCTGCTCGACTGCTCGACCGCTAGACTGCTGCGTCGTGTCGCGGCGGAGATGACACGGGCGGTCGACGCGGGCGTGGGAAAACAGCACCGGCATGTACCCGCGCGCAGGTTGGATGAGGCGGCTCCTCGTTGCGCGCGGTGTGCGGCCGTCTTCTCGCCTCCAATCTCCCGACCCGGGACCACGTGCAGCACCGGTGTGTGTGCTCGTGCTCCGACGCGCCACGAAAAAAGGAAAAAGGAAAAAAGGAAAAAAGGAAGAAAAAAGAAAAAAGAAAAAAGAAAAAAAAGCAGCGCTGCTCAGGACCGGAATTGAACCGGCGATCTTGTCATTACGAGTGACACGCCTTACCACTTGGCCACCAGAGCGTTTCCTGTGCGACGTAGCGAAGGCAGCCGCTATGAGCAGCGTGGCACCCCGGGCGACATAGTCAATGCTATTTTTCGCACCCCAGCAACCGCCGTCGCAGCCGCCCAACACCCCCCCACGAAGGCGCGAGCCGCGACGTGGGCCGTTTCCAATGTCGCCGGGGCCCGTGTGAGGGTGAAACAGCCCACGGCCGGATGCGCGCGAGAGAGAGAAGACGGACGGAATACGATGCGTTTCTAGTCTGCCTGGCGCATCCGTGGCCGTGCATGCACGAGTCGTGGGGGGAGCATTCGCGATGTGTGCGCGCCCTACTGCGCTGGGCTGTGCTCGCCCCGCTCCCCCGCAGTCCAGACTCCGGACGGCGCAGACGACCGGCGGAGGCGGAGACCGCACGGCGGGGGATGGAGACGGAGAGAGCACGACGGGGCCGGCCGCAACTCGTCCTCGACGTCGTCCGCCTCCGCAGCAACTACGCACGCCAATTGGGCCCCGCGGCGGCCACGGCCCGCACCGCCGATGCGCCGGGCACAGCGTGCACGTGTTCCATGCATCGATGGTGCCAGCGCGCACCCCTCCGCCGTGACGAACGGACGGACGGCGCAAATGTGACCGTTAGCTCCTATTCGCCTGCCGACACGAAACGAATCACGACAAGACGAAACGGCACCAGGTGAGGCAATGGTGGAATGGCTGCACGGTATGCATGCCCCACGATAGGAATTTTCCTGACTGGCCCGAGAACTATCCTCAGCCGCAACCGTCCTCCGCCCTACGCCCTGCATTCCCCCCCTCGCTGGCTGAAAAAAGGGAGCGAGATGTGTACATACGGAGAGAATATGCCAAAAGAAACAAAACAAAGCCAAAACACCGGGAATCCAAGATCCGAAAAGAAAAGAATCCCCAAAAAAGCAAAAAAAAAAAAAAAAAAAAAAGTCCCACAACGAGGGTCCACGAGTCAAAATGGAAACGCACATTAAATGCCAAAGAGAGAAAGGAAAATAAAAAGAATTCCAAAAAAGCACCCTGACGTGTCGCCTCGGGCGGATGCGGAAGGCCCCGCTCACTCGGACCCGGTCGGGTCGATGAAGACGGTGCCCTTCTCGACGCAATCGCCGTCCTGGCCCGGGTTTGCGGTGCGGTAGTCGACGAGCAGCAGGCCCTTGTAGATGGCGGCAGCGGCGGCGGCGCCCAACAGCGGTGCGATCCCTGCGGTGCGTCAGTGCCCACAATCCCACGGTACTCGTGCAGCGGTCGGCGGGGGACATACAATAGATCCAGTGCTCGCTGGCAAAGTCGAGGTCGACGAGGGCCGGGCCGAAGGAGCGCGCGGGGTTCATGCTGGCGCCGGTCAGGCTGGCGCCGACGAGGTGGCCGACACCGAGGGCGGCGCCGATGACGAGCGGCGCGAGGTGCGTGGCTCGGTGCTTCTCGACGGCGATCATGAACACGGCGAGGGCGAGCTCGGCCGTCAGGAAGAACTCGACGAAGAAGCCCTGGGCGACGGTGACGTCGGGCGCGAGCGTGGTGCGCACGGCGAGCGCGTGCCCGGGGACGAGCGCCTTGGCGACGCCGGCGGCGGCGACGCCGGCGAGCAGCTGCGCAGCCGCGAGCAGCGCGCCCTTCGCCGGCGTCATCAGCCGCAGCGCGACGAACGCGGCGGTCAGCGCCGGGTTGAACAGCCCGCCGGACACGCGGTAGAACAGCCACACGTTCGCCGTCAGCGCGAGCGCGAACGACAGCGAGATGTACAGCAGCAGCGTCACCGACTGCGAGGACCCGTCCGCGGCGGAGTTCTTGGCCGCCTGCGTGGCCACGTACGCCGTCAGGAAGAACAGGAACGTCCCCACGAACTCGCCGGCGGCGGCGATCGCATCTGGCGCGGGAGAGTCAGCGGCGGGCGGGGCAGGCTGGACGGGGGCGGGCGGCTACTCACAGTTCCTGGCCGTGCTGGGGCCGGTCCGCGTGCTGCCGGCGAGCGCTCTCTCGTCTGCAATCGGCGTCTCGGAAGTGCTGGCGGCGTCCTTTGCGGCCATTGCGGGAGCGGGTAGCTGGCGATGGGGCTCGGGGCAGAGCAGCGAGCTGATGGGGCGGTGGAAGCGCTGACGACCGCGTCGGCTTCTTGTCTTGTATCCAATCGACACGAGACAGGCCCTGAGTCGAAGCGGAGGGCGGGGCAGGAGGAGGAGAAGAAGGCGAAGGCAGAGGAAACCGTCGAGGGCGTGGAGGAAGAGCGAGGAAGCCGGGACCGCAGCAGCTGGAGCAACCGACAGCTGCGGAGGGGCGCCGCGGCCTTAAGTAGGACGGCGCGAACGGCTCGCCACAGCGGTGGGGGCAAGCGGGACGACAGGCGACGAGCGAGCTGCGGCCTACGGCCCAGTGGGCTGGGCTGGAGCTGGAGCTGGAGCTGGAGCTGGAGGTTGGGCGGCAGCGGGTGGATGCGTGTTGGGCAGGTCACTGTGCGCAGGCAGCACGATAGACAGCTACCACTTCGAGCAAGAGCCAGCCTGACGAACTCAGCGTGCGCTGCGGAGCAGCATCAACAGCGGGCAGGACATGGGGAACAGGCACGTAGACGCGGAGTGGGTGCAGTGGATGGATGCAATGGACTCGGAATCGCAAATAGCATGGGAGCATGGGGGCTAGCTGCCGGAAAAAACAAAGAAATATCTACATATGGCAAGGAAGGAAAAAGCAAAAGTGAGGAATCGGCAAGGAAGGGGAAGCAAAAGCAAAGCACGCTTTCACCCGTCGTCCGGGGGGGGGAGGGGCGAGGTGGAACCGCATGGCGGGCCCTAGACCGAAGCCGTGTACCTCGACGCGACGATTTGCTGTTCTCGTCGTCCTGACGACTGGACTGTGTGGCTGGCTGCGCCGGCGGATGGCATCATCGTGTGCGTCTCCCCTTTTTCGAGCGAGAGCCAATTCCCCCGAACGCCTTCCCGAACGAACGGGAACAATGGGGGGCGAAAAAGAAAAGAAAACAAATGGGCGAGAAATACAGATCTATGTAAATAGAAAAAAGAGAGACAATCGTTTGTCGACCCTTCCGGAAATGAAAAGACGCCAATGATCACCCGCCCCCCCCTCCCCTGGTAGAGAAAAAGAAAATGAAGTCCGGCATCGTCGAAAAAGAAAACAACGAATCCACGCCGTCGAAAAAAGAAAAGAAAAACCTAAATCCGCGAAAGACAAAAAAGACAAAAAAAAAAAAGCTCCTCCCGCCCTCGCCAGCTGCCTCCGCCCACGGAACTTGCTGCCTAGACTACCAACCGCAGTTGCACACACAGCACTGCACCCAGCGGCACATTCGACTCGGCACGAGAGTTGTCGCCACGATCCGGCAGGTCGCACGCGACCGATGAATCGCAGATGTGTGTGTTCTGCTCCACCTGCGGAACGGACGAGCGCAAACGCTTCCGTCCCCTCCGCTCGCCTGCGCCTCCGGTTCGGCTCCTTTCCGCTCCTCTCGTTGCGCCCCTCGTCTTGCGGTTCGACTCCCGCCACGGCCTCCCCCTTTTGCTGACGGGCTGCATGTTCCAATCGCCACTGTCGTCGAGGTTGGGCGACGGGCTGGAGGCCGGCCGCGGGCTGGAGGATGACAGCGGGCTGGCGGACGACTGCAGCACTCAAGCCAGCCAGCCGTCTGTCTCGCCAACTGTCGGTGCGGCATCGATGCGGCGTTGATGTCAGCAGCAAGTTCCGCCCGCCACGCCCAGGCACCAGCTGCGGCGCGATCTGGACGTGTGACGGAGTGCGTGGGCGGAGCGCAGGTGGCCGGGACCGTGGATCGCACGCTCCTCGTCCGTCCGTCCGTCTGACCGGCGGCGTGGTCGCTGCGTGTCTGCGCAGCGTCGTCGTTATCGCAGAACAGGCCGGCGACCGCCCCCTCGACGGATGCCCGCAGCTCCCCCCCCCCCCCCGGACGGCTCGCTGCTGGACGTGGTGGTGGCTGCGGATATTGCAAGTTTGTCCTCCTCCGGTCTCTCCCGTCCCGGGAGGCCGCCGGCGCAGGCGTCGTGCTGCACACCCGCGTCTCGCCGAGGGGCGCTGGGCGTGCGGGGAGCGTGCTTGCCGGGTTGAACGACGTGCGGCTGCGTGAATATTGCTGGGCTCGCCGTCTGCGAGCTGGACGTCGAGCTGGCTGTGGCACGGGCACGTGCGTGGACAGCGGAATCCGCGGGTGCGCGGGACCCACGAACACGTGCGGCTGGCCTCGTGGCGAGGGCTGACGTCGACGCGGTGCCGAACAAGCAGGCAGCCGCACGGGCAGAAACAGCGCGGCCGGCAGTGCCGTGCGAGCATCACGCCACGTCCCGCTGCAGAATCCGACCTCCCCGTGGCCGGCCCGTGCGTCGTCGGAGTGCATGCTGCGCCGCAAGACCCGCGGACGCACGCCCTCCGCGGTGCCCGGAGCGGCTGCAGGCCGCGGCGGACGGCGGGGACCGGTTTTGGGCGCGCCGATCACCGGTGCTGATCGCCGATCGCCGATCGCAGCGCAGCGGGGAGACGGCTGCACATGCCCTTGCGCGCTGTCGGGCGACATGCCCAGCGGCGCGGCAGTCGCTCTCCCTCGACCCGCAGTGGCTACGCGGATTGGCTGCGGCGACGCGGAACCGCGCGAATGTCTCGCCAAGCCGCCAGCACGGAGGCCGTTCTGCGCCACGTCCTCCGCGATCGGGCCAGCCGCGCTGCACCGCGCGTGATCGCGCGTACGGACGGGGCTAGCTATCTCCAGCAGCGTCGCCGTCGGGCCGGTCCGAGCGCGTCGCTGGGCGGGTGCCAGGTGGGTCTGGTCTATCTATGTGTGTACGTCGATACAATCTATTTGCGTGCCGCGCGCCGCTTGACCGTGGCTGGTGCGGCGACTAGCGCCACAGGCCGTGCTGCGAGGGGTATTCCGGTGGCTGGTGTCTCAGTGCCATCTGCCGTCCGCTGCCACTCGCGACCCGCTCGCGCCTTCCTCCCTCGTCCTGCCGAATGCGCGAGACCGATCGCCCCGCACTGCGCCCACGTGCGTGCTGCCGTGCGGCCGCCGATCGCCTTCCGGTCCGACCGGCGCGGCAGCGATCACGAGTGCTATCTATGGTGCGACGGTGGGAAGCAAGGCAATGCAGACAGGACGCCCGCCAAGTCTTGCCGCGCTCGGCCCGTCGGCTCGGCTGCCCCGCACTGGGCGCCATCCTGCGTCGGAGCGGAGCCAGCACGGGTCAGCTGTTGAAGCATGCGGCAGAAGGCAGCGAAGTGCAGTGTGCAGCTGCGGTGCGTGGACGCGCGGACGGCGGGTGCAGAAGTGGCAGCTCTTCCGGCCCGACGAGACCACTCCGATTTCTCTTTCCGCCGCCGTTTTCGTCGTCGCCGCTGCAGTGATGGCGGCGGGTGGGGAAGGGGGGGGGGGGTCCCGCCTGAGAGTATCCTCTGGGCGTCTCCCCGTCGCCGGCGCTCGCACAGGTGCTCCCTGGTTTACCGGACGCAGCGCTCGCCCACACACCACCGGCATTTGTCACTGCGCCGGCTGCCGATCCGCTTGAGGGGCGTGCCGATGAGCGCATTTCCCGACTTGAGCTGGTAGAGCACACAGCACTCGATGAAAACCGATACGGGCCCGGCGGATATTCTTGCGCAACTGCACGTATTCGGACGCACGCTGCGGGGAGAACAGCGTCCGGCCGTGCGCTTGTCTATCGAGCCGGCCAATGCCGCCGCCAGCGACCACCCATGGCTGTCCCGGCGGGGGTGTGCGGGATGTCCGGTGACGACTTCCCCCGCCTTCTTGACAGCTACGGTAGCGGCAAAGGGCCGTGTCGTCCATACGCGAGCGGCACTGCACCCCCCGCAACGCTGAGGTGCTACTCCGGCAATGCTGCAAGCACGCACCAAGTAGTCGTGCCATAGTGGGACTCAATGCAGTAATGGCTACTGTAGCAGATAAGTAGTGCTCCTTTCTGAGTGCATAGCACAATTTATGGATTCAGCATCAATACAATATGGGGGCTACAGGATGCGTCTTTTATGGATACTCATGAGGACGGGCGAATGTCGAGGACGAGCAAACGCCGAGAACGGGCGACGGCCGAGAACAGGCGAAACCCAAGCACGGGCGATCGCCAAGAATGAGCGTGCCGGACGCAGAATGGGGGACGAACGGACGCTGGGTTGTCTACCCCTCCACCGTTACAGGTATAGCATTCAAGACAAGGTATTTAAGTGAAGTGGTACACGATAAAGCAGTTCACCGCAACAATCTATCGGCGCTCTTGGCCACAAAACGCAGATTCTCACGAGAGATAGCATGAAGCCCCCAATGCGAGCGGAAAAAGATACAGCACGTTAATATACTTCATAGGGAGCAACACACACCTCCGTATCAGCTGCTCTCTCCATAGCCGTACATATCAACAGACATCGGAGCAGTCCCGCGCTTTTTCTTCCGTTGAGATCCACCCCTCTCCGCTGTATTCAAGTGGTGATGCCGATGAAAGGTGCCGAGTTTGATTAAACTACGGGATATGGTCACGCGGTATCGCAGCACTACTGAGGGGTGGTGGGGGAGGAACAGCTGTGGGAAGGAGG
>Ga0307516_10001655_pt1 | contig 30663 bp, 41 predicted proteins | sample 19_EM_MG_FD_203310 | JGI IMG/M metagenome (GOLD analysis project Ga0307516, IMG submission 203310) | Populus trichocarpa ectomycorrhiza microbial communities from riparian zone in the Pacific Northwest, United States - 19_EM | ecosystem: Host-associated > Plants > Roots > Unclassified | place... | reverse complement strand
GAGTCCATGACTGCGTCCCAAGAGCTGGCGACGGAGCTCAATCGAAACTCCTTCCTTCAGTGCATCCAGCTTTGCCTCTTCTCCCCAATTCAGTTTGGCCACCAACATCTGGAACTTGGCGAAGTATGCGACGAACTCCTTCTTTCCCTGCTTCAAGGAATGGAGCTTGCTTCGAGCGGTAGCGGCCAGGTCTGGGTCCCCAAAGGCGTTCTCCAGGATACGGATGATATCGTCGGAGTCGCTCAAGTGGAAGGTACCATTCTGAACAAATGGGAGACCTTGAGCCTGAGCACGTCCTGCCAAACGATTGAACGTGTAACCCATATGTAGCGCCGGTGTGGGGTAGCGGGAAGGGTCACTGAACAGCTTAATCCGAAGCTGCATAACTAACCCTTCGAGTCCTTCACGGGTTCCTTCAAAGACAGGGGGATCTGGGATTCGGTCGGCTTTTCCTTGCGTAGGGCCTTCAAGAGTTGCCAAACAGTTGTTGATACGCATCGCGGTAGCCAGTTGCTCTTCCAGGTCATCAGCGCGCCACTGGGGAACAGCACCTGGTGCATCCAGAATCAGCTTGGCCAACTGCTTGACATGACCGAAAGCACCCTCGAGGTTGACGTCATCGGCAAAGGTAGTGCTAGCGACAATGATGTTCAGCTGGGCCTGAATGGTGGCTAAGAGTTCGCGGTAGATTGGGGGGGGAGGGGGAGAGGTTTCCTCAACATTGCCTGAAGGCATCTCGACATTGCCGGAAGGCATCTCGACATTGCCGGAAGACATGTTGGGTGACAATAGTAGTTCTGCTCAGAGGGTCGTTTGCTACCCGAAGAGTGGTTGACGCAACAAAGTGTAATGGCCGGGCCGACAGGGCTTGGGGTAGTGGGACAAGGACAAGGTCGGTGCGTGGCAGCGGCCGAGCACAGGATCGGACAGGACAGGAACGGCGCGCGGCGGCGGCCGTGGACAGGATTGGACAGGACAGGAACGGCACGCGGCGGCGGCCAAGGACAGGATCGGACAGGACAAGGGTGGCGCGTGGCGGCGGCCGAGACAGGACAAGAGAAAAGGGGTTGTGGCAAGATGCTTCTATTCGAGAAAGGGGACAAACAAGTTGTTGTGTGAGGAAGGAAAAAGGAAGAAAGAAAGAAAGAAAGAAGTGGGCGACGGCTCCTTTTAAGGATATCCGTCGCCTGCTCGGCGTCACTCCTCATTCCATCCTCCCACTCGGCGTCACTCCACATTCCTTCCTCCCGCATTCCAGACGGCGCCAAGGGTTGAGGCCTAGTAGCTGGCACGCGCCGTGACACATTGGAACCAAATGGATTCTGGAATTCTGCTGAAGGGTAATTGCTGCTGTTTGTTGGGGATAGCTTAGTAGCTATCCGTTTCGTCACTAGTTGTTGCTGATCGTATAACCTCCTTACTGCCGTTTATTACTGCCTTCATAACCGCTCTGCTACTGGCTTGTTGTTTACTGTAATAACCAGTCATTCGCTGCTTGGAATCTCCCTGGAAGTGGAAGTTGACATTTTCGTGCTGCTGGGCAAGTTCGCGGAAGCTGTACTAGAGCTAGTGTCTTGGTATCCGAACATTTGACATGCATACACCCCTCTCTAGTTTTGCCACGCTGTCCAGCACTCTACACAGCAGTCTCATCGCATCGGATCTCGCGGCCACCAGGAAGACTACCAAGCTGGGCCCAAGCTGGGCCATAGATATGATGGAGGAGACGGCGCATCTTTACTGCTGAGAGACTGGTATATAGTGTTTGTAGATGGGTCGACGCGTGCAGTCAACAATGCATCGGATCCCTGGTGGCGATCAACGCGGGTGCAACAGAGAGTGGCCAATCAACAGCAGGTTCGCCAGAGCCAATCATTATTACTGCAGATCACTGACCCCGCACGCTGAGAGCTACCAACACAATCTCAAACTCGTTCACGACCAAACCACGCAGGTAGCACCCTTCTCCTTCCTCATTCTTTGTGGGTCACCCAAAACAGTAGCCTCTAGGCCGGCTGGGTTCACCAGTCTTCACCTTCTGTCACCAGGCAACTCTTCTATGCAAGCTAAAAACGCAAGCAGGCAGCACAGTGGCCACGGAGAGGACGAAAGCGGAGTTCTCGGTCACATGAAGAACTCCATCCCCTCGGTGAATGAGATGAATTCCCTGCAGCATAACAATGAAGCGAACTTCCCAGTCCCCACTGTTGGGTCTGACTCTGGCGCCAGCCACAGTGACAATGACAGTGCTAGTAGCTCCGATGCCTCCGTCGACGAGACCACGCGTGATGATGGGATTGGAAGTCCCATCGCGTTCTCAACAGATGACAACACTCCCGGGAATGCCACAAGCCTCAACGGGGATATAACGACAGAAATGATCGACACACTAACAAACTCCCGCGCCTATGTCAGGGCAAACCACTATTAAATGTTGAATCCGAGGATGTGTGGAGATTTAATACTCAGTTTGTCAACACCTGCAGTGTCATTTCACCAATTTCGCCTCTCATTGACTCTATTCCTACAGGCCCTACACCAATCAATCACTTCAACTATCTGGCAACTATTGTATCCGATATACCTACTGAAGCACTAGAAAAGTTCGGTACGTTAGACTACTCAACAGTGCAATGCTCATTAACTCATTCATGCACGATTGGGCAGCCAAGACCCACTGCACTGAAGGTGCCAGATTCTCCTCACGGCATCTGGAACATGAACCCCTATGCTTGAAGGAAACTTGGATTGGAGTCGTCAGAGAGGTTGCGCATTGGTCAAAAGAGACACCGAACAGTGCTCTCATCTTCTGGCTGAGTGGTATGGCTGGTATCAGCAAGTCTACTATTACACGAATGCTCGCTCGGAAGTGGGCTGAGTAGAAACAACTCGCTGCAAGTTTCTTCTTTTCCAGAGGCGACAGTGATCTCGCGCATGCAGGGAAATTCTTTACCACCATTGCCTGCCAGCTGGCCTATATACAACCCAGCCTAACAGCATACGTCAACAAAGCAATCCGCGATCGTCCCTACATTGCAAGTCAAATTCTACGAGAGCAATAGGATCACCTTATCATTGGATCCCTATCTTAGGTGAAGAAAGTATCCTGGCAGCAGTCCTGGATCCTGGTTGTTGATGCCTTAGACGAGTGCAAGGACCAACAGGATGTTGGGTTGATTCTTGAGCTCCTCTCTGGGTTGCCCCATTCAAACGCACAGCAGTTATTGGTGTTTGTTACCAGTAGGCCCGATACACCAATTTGGAATGGTTTCAGGCAAATACCACAGGCCATTTATCAGAATGTCACCCTACATGAGGTCGACAACTGAGTGGTTGCACTGGACCTATTCACCTTTCTCCGACATGAGTTTCATACAATCTGACTGGCTCACAGCTACCTTCCGGTTGACTGGCCCGATGAAAGCAGCATAGAGCTCCTCGTCCAACGTGCTGGTGGTTTGTTTATCTATGCTGCCACAGTATCACGATTCATCGCAGATGGGGACAACTATCCACCCAAGCTTCTGACCTTTGCGCTCGACAGTGATATGGTGAATGGATCCCCGACAATACACCTTGACAGGATGTATACCAAACTTTTGATATTCATGTTGGTTAAAGATAGAGACCCTGGAAAAACTGGTATGTTGCTGAGCCGCTTTCAGCAGATCGTGAGAACAATTGTGGTTCTGGTTGAAGCCTTGACAGCTACTGCTCTTACTGAGTTGTTGGGCACCGATACAGGGGAAGTTCAACAGATATCGCAATCCCTAGGCTCTGTGTTGAGGTATTCGGAGAGCAATGATATTCCCATCCGTCTATTTCACCCCTCATTCCGTGACTTCCTATTGGATAGGCGGAGATACGATGATCCCCGGTTCGCCATCACTGGGATCGACACGCACTGCAATCTCACAATCAGCTGTCTGCACCTGATGTCTAGGAAATTCAAGCAGGACATATGTTCTCTACGGCTTCCAGGCAGCCTCACAGGAGAAATTAACCTGGGTGTGATTCAAAGCTACCTTCCAAGTGAGATACAGTATGCCTGCTGCTATTGGTTCGAACATCTTCGACAGAGTGGAGTGAGACCCATACAAGGCGAACCACTCCACGACAAACTTCACGATTTCTTCAATGAACATCTTCTTCACTGGCTGGAAGCTCTTAGCCTAATAGGGTGTCTGCACGATGGTGCTGTTGTGATTAGGGCGCTGGATTCCCTACTTTCGGTATGTAAACCCCAATGGTTCCTTTGTCACAAGTTTCGGTGGGGCGATGTTATACAGGCAAGTCAGTTGAAGTGCGAAAATCAAGCACCACCAGTGGGCTATCCTGGACTTCTTACCCCACGGCTAGTGCGATCCTGCTGAGTAAGACAGTGTAACGGGCGTGGCTCTCTGACTCCAGGTAGCGAACCGGAACTTATGGACAAGGGCGTGGGGGTGTGGACAGATAAGGACAAGACGTGGGGAAACGGGCAAGGCAAGGACGTGGCATTGAGACGGAACAATTGCTAGTAGTCAAGGCCAACTATGGCTGATGATAACAAGTGGCAGTGGTAGTTAATTCCATTGTGCTTCAGCACTACAGACTATATACACTCCTCCACGCCGTACCACCCCCATGGGGCTCCCATCTTTTCCATCCGCCGGACGCAACAACTTTTCCCTGAGGAAACAAGTTGTTGCGTGAAGAAGAAACATGCAAGACAGATAACAGCGCACTCTTATATACAATGAGCGTGATCCTCCACATCCAGATCCTTCTTCATGATGCGCAACCAGAACCAGCAGAACCTTTCCTCGCCGCGCACCTAGAACCTTACCTCGCCGCGCAACCAGAACCTTGCCGCGCAACCAGAACCTTCCCTTGCCGTGCACCTAGAACCTTTCCTTGCTGCGCAACCAGAACCTTTCCTCACCGCGCAACCAGAACCTTTCTGCGCCGTGCAACCCAGAATGTTCCAGACTCTAGTCGTTCGGTATAGGTGGTGACGGCGGCGGCGTGCCATTACAGATGGCATGGAGTGGAATAGTCTGACTTACTGAATACTGCAGCCGGATAGCATCGATGATCTGCAGGCTCTGACCCATTACGCCCTCAGATTCATACTCAGTTTCAGATTCATTATCGAAATTTCTCCCCTGCAACTTTACAGTTCAGCTCTAAGTTTCAGCCCAAAAAACAGTTTGGTGAGGAGAAGATATTGGAATACCCTCGCCGCCGCAATCACTATCTCGCCACCAGTCTTCCAGGAATGGGACGCAACATTGCTTGTGCTCATCGGTCATGAAATCTATGTTACCAGAGTAGCATTCTCTCCGGATGGTTAGACTCTGGCATCTGCTTCTTGTTCAGGCAGGGTTCAATTATGTGATTCGACGACAGGCACCTGTCATCACACTCTCGGCGAACTATCCATTTGGGGGGGAGGGGTAGCATTCTTGCCGGATGGTACAATGCTAGCGTTGGTATTTGGTTTTAACACCATTCGGCTGTGGGATCCAATAACTGGTTCCTTGCGTACGATTTTGGATGCTCTTTCTGGTGTTGTTCGGGCAGTGGCCTTCTCGCCCGATGGCAAGGTTCTTGCATCGTCATTGGATGCAACTGTTCAAATGTGGAATCTAACAACTGGCACCTGCAACAACATTTTATGTGGTCACTCGGATTCCGTGGCAACATTGGCGTTTTCTCCGGATGGCACGGCTCTTGCTTCGGCGTCTCGTGACTTGACTCTTCGATTATGGAATTCGGTTATGGGCGAATGTCTCACGACTTACAAGGGACAGTTCCATCCTGGTGGCGGTCTGGCTTTCTCACCGGATCATAAGGGTTTGGTGTCCACATTAATGCCCGATACTATTGGAATGTGGGATCCGGCAACCAGTGACCTTCGCCACACTCTCCATGGCCATTCTGACGGTGTGACATCCTTGGCCTTCTCGCCAGATGGGAGGGTCCTCACGTCGGGGTCACAAGACCGGACTGTTCGATTATGGGATCCGATGACCGGCATCTGTAGCCACAATATGAAGGGACACCCAGGCTGTGTAACAGGAGTGGCCTTCTCACCGGATGGGAAGGTTCTCGCCTCGGCGTCCCGTGACTGCACGGTTCGATTATGGGATCTTACGGCTGGCGGGAGTCTAACCCTGCTTCAGGGTAATTCCCATTCTGTGAACGCACTATCATCCTCTCCGGATGGCCAACAATGGGCATTGATGTCAGGAAATTACTTCGCTCAATTAGAGTATGCGCCAACTGGCCTCGGTAGCAACACTGCCAACGGACACTCAGACTTGGTGACAGCAGTGGCCTTCTCGTCAGATGGAAAGATCCTAGCTTCGGTATCACACAACAAAACTGTTCACTTATGGGATCCGACAACTGGCCTGTGTTACCACATTATGAAGGGACACACCGACGTGGTGGGAGAAGTGGCCTTCTTGCCGGATGGCGAGGTCCTAGCTTCAGCATCAAACCCTAATACTGCTCGGTTATGGGACCTGACAACTGGCCCCTGCCGCCACACTATGAAGGGACACACCAAGTCAGTAATAGCAGTGGCCTTCTTGCTGGATGGTGAGATCCTAGCTTCAGCATCAAATGACAATACTGTTCGGTTATGGGATCTCAAGACTGGCCTTTGTAGCCACACCACCAAGGGACACTCTGAATGGGAGGCAGTGGAGTTCTCTCTGGATGGCAATTTTTTCGTGACGCTGTCAGGATATGGAGTTCAAATATGGGATACGATGATTGGCTTTTGTCCTCACACTATTACACTCTTCAAATTTCCGGCTGCCGCAATAGCTTTGTCCCAGGATAGCAATTTTCTCAGATCAGTGTCAACTACCGAGGTACATGTATGGGACGTGTTGACGGCTACCTGTGTCAACAACGGCATTACTTGGCAGGATGTTCACCCGATTAGAGCGTCGTTATCACCGGATAGAAATCTGGTAGTGATGCATGGGGATTATGAAACCACCCTCTGCCAATATCACATGAAACACAGGTTCGATGGTCCAAACATGACACTGATCCCCATTCCCTGATTCTCGGAACTCCGACTGTACTGGTGAAACTGTCACTCCCTCTCAGCATACACAGTTCCAAGGCGGATCACCGTTCTTGCATGTGGTCAACAGATGGATATATGCAGGAACGCAAAATCTTCTTCTGTTGGAAATGCTTCTCGCGCCGAGATAGTCTTTAGGTTGGCGCTTCTGCTTTAGAGTTTTGTTGAGGACACGTTTACGCAAGAGCGGGGAAGTAAGAAGTGATATCTGCTGTTCTTCTCGTACTTCTCTTCCAGTTCTATATACTTGTTTAAGATACTTGACCTTGATCTTCACCACCGAGTGGATATTCATTTAACAGGTTATGAGCCCGGAGCCGTAACCGCTCCAACCAAATGAACCTCACACGGAACATCGAATTATTTTTTCAGCTTTCCAGCATCGTCACACACTCTCATGTCAAAAGTAGACTCATAGGAGAGTCCACCAGTAAGCGCGGGGGCCGGCGATATCGAGGCCCGTTGATTTACGTCCTCTTACACTGTCCATACAACTTCCGCTGATACAAAGAATAAAGAAGAAATCTGAATGTTGTACAATTTCACTCCTGCTGTCACCATGTCCGAGAAACCATACAAGCATGCTCTTGGAAAGATCAATCTCCTTGAAGCCACGAATTATGCCACCTGGAAGCAAGAATGCAAGCGAATTCTAGAAGCTGTTATGGCTTGGAATATCGTTAATAGAGAAGAGGAGGAACCCAACAATCCGGTTGGATACTCTGCAGTGGCTGTTGCAGAACGAGTAGCCTACCGAGACTATACATAAAGCTGGGCCCAAGCTGCAGCTATCATCTACGGTTCCACTGGTGTGACTGCCAGAGCACATGTCAATAATACCAGTGATCCTGCGGAGATGTGGACAGTGCTTGGAGCCAGAATGGATGGAGCCAACAATACTGTCGGTCGAATGACGCTCTGTTGCACTTTTAGCTCACTTCGTTTCACTCCCGGTCAGCCCATCACCACCTACTTCGGACAACTATTGGACATCAGAAACCAACACGTTGGTACTGCCGAAGCGATAACTGATTCTGCCTTTAAAACACACATCTTCACGACCCTGCCTCCCATGTTTGCCATCACCATCGAAATTCTGCAATCCCGAGTCAGCCTTACCATTGACGAAGTCTTTGATGCATTGAAGGAGCGCGAAAAGAATAAAGTAATGGCAGTGGTGCCAGATGCAGTATCAGATGCTCGCTACACACAACAAGGAGGAAGAGGAGGACAAGGAGGCTATCAGGGATGATACCAGGGAAATGAGCATTCTCAGAAGGGGTGGTGTGATTGGTGCAAAACCGGCACCCACACTACCTCCAATTGTTGGAGTAAGAAGAACAACAAACAAGCTCGAGATCAGAATGACTGCTACTATTGCGGAGAAGAAGGTCATGTGAAGAATGACTGCCCGGCCAGAAGAAAGGGACCGGCTGTATGGAAGAGCTGAGGAATCGGACGCGATCAGAACGGATGAGACCAGAACGGACGCGATCAAACCAGACATGGAGGAGCTGGATGTGACCACGGAGGAAACGGACGCACTCACAATGCCCCTGGTAACCAGCAATGACTCGCATACTCCACCTCCCTCAGCTCGGAGGTAATGGTAGCATCATATCGATCGGAAATTATATCTAGGACCTGGGTAATTGATTCTGGAGCATCTGATAATTACGGCAATAATCTTCGAGACTTTCGGGAGGACTCAGTTAAGGAAACGAATATGATCGTTAAATTGCGGGATGATCATCAAGTACACGCTAAGAAGAAGGGGTTGTGCATCTAGGCGGAGTGGATATTGAAGCCTTCTTCATTCCGGAATTCCGAATATCTCTTCTGTCAGTAGGACAACCCGACTCCCATAGATATAGATCAACATTCTGATCAGGCATATGCTCGATTTCCAATGCAAAAGGACAAAAGGTTCTCAGTGCCAGCCTTGAGGACGGTCTTTAAATACTGTCAATGGATGGATCGGCACATATCTCCGAAATCAGAATGCTACGAACAGCTCCACATTCACATACGATAAACATGTGGCATCAACGTTTCGCGCACTTTAATCTTCAAGACTTGAGACGACTACTGCAATCCTCAGGAGAACAGATTACAAATCTGGACGTCGAGCTGGTCATGGATCATATGGACATCGAGCCGATCATTCACCTGGACATCAAGCTGGTTATGGATCCTATGGACGAGCCACCAATCACGCCGGTTCAACCTGTGAATAAGCCGGAGAAGCCTAGCTGAGAAACACCAAGATTGTGTCCAACCTGTGTTCATACAAAACAACAACAACATGTCATACGTACAAAGGCCTCCCAGATATCTACGCCATTTGAGCTCGTGTATTCAGATCTCTGTGCACTGATGAAGCACAGTATCGGATGTGCTCAATATTAGATCATCTATTTTGACGATTGCACAAGATACACTGAGGTGTACTTTTTGATCACAAAAACCGCAGAAGAGATATTGGCCAAGTTTCAACATTACTAAGCATGGGTTGTAGCACAGAGATTTCACATCAAACGATTCCGCAATGACAACAGATCCGGAGAATACAGTAATTCGGTATTTCTAGGACTATTGGGAGAGAAAGGAATCACGTTTGAACCCTCCCCCATATACACGCAACACAAAAATGGAATGGCTGAGCGGATGATCCGGACACTGAATACAAAGGCATGAAGTATGATGTTGGATGCAAACATGCCAATAATATTTTGGCATGAAGCCATCAGAACAGCATGCTACCAGCATTGAAGGTCACTCACATCGAGTCTGACAGACAACTGGTTACCATACGAAGCATTGTATGGCACCATTCCGAAAATCGGTCACTTGAGACGATTTGGCTGTCGAGTGTACAAACACATCCCACCCGCTCAAAGAACGGAGAAGTAATTCAGAAACCGCTCCAGTATGTGCAGGATGCTGGGATAGGTCCACAATTCTACAAAAATCTGGAGAATATGGGATTTCAAATCGGGAAGAACCAGGTGAGCAGTGGAATGCTCAAGTGTGGTGTTTGACGAAGAAGAAAATGCACACACAGAAGATCAGAAGGAAGCCATAGAGTTTCCAGATACTACCGATGAAGCACAGACCGACAAAACGCAGACCGACAAAGCGCAGACCGATGAAGCGCAGGATGAGATCCATGAAATGAATGACACAGAGAGTCTGAAAAACACTAGTAAGTCACAAATATCAGATTTCTTTCATCATACAGTGAAATGGTTCTATGAGCAGCTGGGCAGTGTGCCGAAATCAGCAGAAATGCTAATCAGGGAAAAAAAAAATTGCGTCCAGAGTGTCTGGATGCATCAGACGGTCGAGACGCTCTGGGCCCAACTTTGCTAACCCGGACGCAGCTTACCACGGCACCGTGCATCCCGACACAATGCGCCACGGCACTGTGTGTTCAGATGCACCTCACCATGGCACCTTGCATCTGGACATAGTGGCCACGGCATACGTATCTAGGTGAGTAGTGTCAGGGTATTTCCCTTCTGGACGCAGAGTGTCAAGGCAAATGTCTTCCGGACGACACGTGCCACGGCATCTACCTTCCGGACGAGAAGTGTCAGGGCATTTGCCTTCTGGACGCGTAGTGTCAGGGCATTTGCCTGCTGGATGCAGTACGTGTCTTACAGACGCAGAGTGTCAAGCCAAATGGGATCCAGACAAGGCTTATGATGGCGCACCATACATAGGTAATAGAGCAGTCACGGTGGTAGCATACGTGACAGTCAGGGCACGGTACATTGCAGCGAAGACTATCAAACACGCATTTGGTTCCAGGCATTGTGACTCAAACCAGTTCTATTTATTACATCTATTGTACATCTATATACCAAGTCACGTAGATGGTATCGCTCTGGGTGACAGTAACAAAGGCAGTTTACCGGATGAGACACGACGCAATGAGAACGACATCAATGAAGTGGATACCAATGAGGATGCCGGCCGCAAGGACAATAAGAAGTAAGATGCGATGAGTACGATGTCAAAGAGGATGGTGGTGAGGATACCAACGGTGTGGATGATAGCAAGTAAGAAGCGGCAAGAAGATCAACGAGCTTCGTGAATTTTTAGCGCAGCTCTCAGAGGGACAGACAGTGGGAAGTTGTACAATACGACGTGATGAGTACAATGTCGACGAGGATGCCGGCGGCATAGATGATAGCAAGTTAGACGTGACAAGTACGATGTCGATGAGGATGCCGGCAGCGTGGATGATAGAAAGTAAGACGCGGCGAGAAGATCTATGAGCTTCATCAGATTGTTAGCACAGCTCTCAAAGCGACAGACAGTGGGAAGTTGTACCATACGATGCAACGAGGACGATGTCAATGAGGATGGTGGTGAGGATGCCGGCGGCATGGATGATAGCAAGTAAGACACGACGAGTACGATGTCGATGAGGATGCTGGCGGCGTGGATGATAGAATGTAAGACGCGGCGAGAAGATCGACAAGCTTTGTGAATTGTTAGTGTAGCTCTCAGACGGACAGACAGTGGGAAGTTGTACAATACGACACGACGAGTATGATGTCAATGAGGATGGCGGTGAGGATGCCAGAGGCGTGGAAGATAGCAAGTAAGACGCAACTAGTACGATGTCGATGAGGATGCCGGGGGAGTGGATGATAGCAAGTATGACGTGATGAGTACGATGTGGATGAGGATGCCGGCGGCATGGATGATAGAAAGTAAGATGCGGCGAGAATATCTACGAGCTTCGTGAGATTGTTAGCACAGCTGTCAGAGCGACAGACAGTGGGAAGTTGTACAATACGACGCGATGAGCACGATGTCGATGAGGATGGCAGTGAGAAGGTTGGCAGCAGTGTAGATGACAGCATGTAAGATGGGATGAGCGCAATGGTGGCACGTATGATGAAAGGCAAAGAAAGAAGGTGTGGAATTGCAGTCCGTGCCGTCGTATTTAGCAAGCCGTACATTGGTAAGGCTGCCAGTCACTGGTAAGTGGGCCAAACTGTACGAAAGCACAGGCACTAGCAAATGCTTGGCACCATACAAGTTGCATGCGAAATCACTCGCAATGCTCGAAACCTGTGAATTCCACTCCCATAGTCGTCGATATCCTGGCCCCTGCCATTTATAATCACACAATACTTCGCTATGGTATCAATTCAGTTTGACCGAATGTTTGTACCTACTGGCTCCTGCTTTTCATGGTAGTGATACAGAAATCTTGAAGGATATATGGATTTAGAGCATTGTATGTACTACAGATTCTCGTAGCAGAAGTAGTTGAAACAGAACAGCAGCATCGATAGGTTGCAAAGCAGGGGCCAGTAGACACAAACTTTCGGTCAGACTGAATTGATACGATAGGGAATTATTGTGCGAATATAAACAGCAGGGGCCCGGGTATCGACGACTAAGGGAGAGGAATTCACAGGTTTCAAGCATTGCGAGTGATTACACATGTAACTTGTAAGCTACCAAGCATTTGCTAGCGCCTGTGCTTTTGTACGGTTTGGCCCGCTTACCACTGATCAGCACCCTTACCAATGCACGGCTTGCTTAATATGATGCCACGGGCCACAAATCCACCCCTTCTTTCTTCACATTTTATCATACGTGCCACCATTGCACTCATCACATCTTACTTGCTATCATCCACACTAGCAGCAAACTCCTCACCGCCATCCTCATCGACATCGTACTCGTCGTATCGTATTGTACAACTTCCCACTGTCTGTCACTCTGAGAGCTGCGCTAACAATCTCACGAAGCTTGTAGATCTTCTCGCTGCATTTTACGTTCAATCATCCAAGCCGCCGGCATCCTCATCGACATCGTACTCGTCAGGTCTTACTTACTATCATTCACGCCGCCGGTATCCTCATCGACATCGTACTCGTTGCGTCTTACTTGCTATCATCCACACTGCTTGCATCCTCACTGCCATCCTCATTGACATCGTAATCGTCGTATCTTACTCGTTATTGTCCTTGTGGCCGGCATCCTCATTGGTATCCACTTCATTGATGTCGTTCTCATTACGTCATGTCTCATCCAGCAAACTGCCTTTGTTACTGTCACGCAGAGCGATGCCATCCACGTGACGTGGTATATAGATGTACATTAGATGTAATGAATAGAACTGGTTTGAGTCACAATGCCTGGAACCAAATGCGTGTATGATAGTCTTCGCTGCAGTATACGGTACCCTAACAGTCGCGTATGCTAACACCGTGACCGCTCTTTTACCTATGTGTGCTGTGCCATCGTAAGCCTCGTCTGGATCCCATTTGCCTTGACACTCTGCATCTGAAAGACACGGGCTGCATCCAGAAGGCAAATGCGCTGACACTCCGTGTCCAGAAGGCAAATGCCCTGACACTCCTCGTCCAGAAGGCAGATGCCCTGACTCGCATTGTCCGGATGACATTTACCTTAACACTCTGTGTCTAGAAGAAATTTGCCTTGATACTCTGCGTCTAATAGGCAAATGCCCTGACACTCCTCATCTGGAAGGCAGATGCCGTGGCATGCGTCGTCCGGATGACATTTGCGTTGACACTCTGTGTCCGCACGAAATTTGCCTTGACACTGTGCGTCTAGTAGGCAAATACCCTGACACTCCTCATCTGGAAGGGAAATGCCCTGACACTCCTCGTCCAGAAGGCAGATGCCCTGACTCGCATCGTCCGGACGACATTTGCCTTGATACCCTGGGTCCGGAAGACATGCACTGCGTCCAAAAGGCAGATGGTGTGGCATGCATCGTCCATAGGACCTTTGCCTTCACACGCTGCATCTGGAAGAAATTTGCCTTGACACTCTGGGTCTAGTAGGCAAATGCCCTGACACTCCTCATCCGGAAGGCAGATGTAATTGCACACATCGTCCGGATGATATTTGCGTTGACACGCTGCGTCCGGAAGATATGCACTGTGTCCAGAAGGCAGATGCGTGGCACGCGTTGTCCGTAGGACCTTTGCCTTGATACACTGCATCTGGAAGAAATTTGCCTTGACACTCTGTGTCCAGTAGGCAAATGCCCTGACACTCCTCATCCGGAAGGCAGATGCTGTGGCATGTGTCGTCCGGACCCAGACTACCTTGCCAGGTTGCATCCCGAGCGTCTAGACATTTCAGACGCGTATATAGTGTCCGGACGCAGCCCCAGCATCTGGACGCATAATTTTTTTCATCATGCTGAGCAGATACCTGCTAAATTCAGCGAATGCTGGGCAGATACCTACTGAATTCAGCAAATGCTGGGCAGTGTGCCGAATTCAGCGATAATGCTGGGCAGATACCTGCTGAATTCAGTGAGTGCTGGGCAGATGACAGCTGAATTCAGTGAATACTGGACAGTTGCATATCTCGTAAAAAAAAAAAAGCGAGAACTGGTGACATGGATTCCAATTATTGAGACCAAGACTGATTGAAATGGCAGACAAGAATGACTATGTCTCTGCCCAGACACGCAGCAAGGCACGCCTTGAAACCAATAAAGCGATTATGAGCAAGGCTCACAAAGAAGGGGGTGACTTGACATCTTCGGAAGGCCTTGCATCTACATTTCTGACACTTGGAATCACTGAAACGGAAATGATCAATGAGAGTGAACCGCTCACCTACAAGGCTGCACTTGAAAGTCCACAAGCAAGACAATGGAAGGAAGCCATGCACCAGAAATGGCAGTCATTGGTCGAGAATCACACATTCGATATCGTCACAAAAGGCAATACCATCCATATGCCAATGACTGAGAGGACAGTGGATGAGCCTTTTGGATGCAAGTGGATCTACAAGAGGAAGATTAATCCAGATGGATCCACTCAGTACAAAGCACGACTAGTCATCAAGGGCTACGAAAAACAGGAATGTATCAACTACAACGAAACCTATGCACCGGTATCCAAAATAGCAACGTTCCGATTGGTACTGGCACTGGCCGCCCAGTATGGCTGGGATGTCGATCATATGGACGTTGTAACAGACTTCCTAAATCCTAAGATTGCCTGTGACAATATATATATGGAAATGCCACTTGAAATCAATTGGCTTGCCTCAACCGGAAGTGCCGCCTCGACCGCAAGTTCCGTCTTGACCAGAAGTGCCTTAATTCTTCGGAAAGGTCTCTGTGGATTGAAGCAAGCCCCGAGACTATGGTACGAGGATATCACCGGATATTTGCAATCCATAGGATTCAGACAGTCGGCCGAAGATCCAAACCTGTATCTCCAACCAGGAGTCCTCCTACTACTGTATGTGGACGATCTACGCATTGCTCACAATGGTATCGAAGGACATGGGCACCAGATCAAGCAGTTACTGCAAAAGAAGTATAAGATGTGTGATCTGGGAGCGGCAAAGAGGTTCCTAGGAATTGAGATCGAAAGAACCGAAGACAGGGGATTTAGTATCTGTCAACGAGGCTACATCAATACGATTATTCGACGTTTTGGATTGACGGATGCAAAACCGCCTATGTCTCCACTTGATCCTCACACAGATCTGGCTAACACCTGTTGTGAGGACAAGCTGGCTAATCGCAAAGAGTACGTGTCAATGGTCGGATCGCTTATGAATGCCGCACTCGGAAGTCACCCAGATATCGCCTTTAGTGTCACTGCTCTCAGTCAATACAATGTACTGTCAAGATCCTGCCTCAACTTCTGCGTTCTGGCTCGACAGGCAACGTAGGCTTGGGTCTGCGGAGGGAGCGCTCCTACTAACACTTCCGGTATACTCACACTTCCGGTGTATTCACACATCTGGCGTGGGCTCATTGTTCTCGTGGTATCCGTCACGCCCAGCGTGGTCTCTTCGTGGCTCTTCTCACATGCCTTGCGTGGGCTCGTTGTTCTGGCGGTATCCGTCACGCCCGGCGTGGTCTCTTTGCGGCTCTTCTCACACGCCTTGCGTGGGCTCGTTGTTCTCGCGGTATCCATCACGCCTGTCATGGTCTCCTCACGGCTCTTCACACACACCTTGCGTGGGCTCGTTGTTCTCGCGGTATCCGTCACGTCCAGTGTGGTCTCTTCGCGGCACTTCTCACACACCTTGCGTGGGCTCGTTGTTCTCGCGGTATCAGTCACGCCCGGAGTGGTCTCTTCACGGCTCTTCTCACACGCCTTGCATGGGCTCGTTGTTCTCGCGGTATCCCTCACGCCCGGCATGGTCTCTTCGCGCCTTTTCTCACACGCCTTGCGTGGGCTCGTTATTCTGGGGAGGGATGGTCGCTGCGCCGGTCACGGGGATAGAGAGGTAGGTCTGTGGAGAGAGATAATATGCAACTTCAATCAATTGCGTGTAACACTACAGGCTATTTGCGCTCCACCCGTCATACCACCCCCGTGGGGCTCCCATCTTTCCCAAACCCGCCGAACAGAAGAACTGAAGAAACAAAAGTAATCGCAGAAAGGAAATTTTGTGCAAGAATGCAGAAAGCAAACAAGTGAGGCAAGTAAATGTAGCACTACACTGGGGGGAGGAGCTCGCCGTCACCCCTACTTCCCCAGTTGTCATGACATGGTTAAGGTTCGAAGGCACCAAAGTCTGGCTCCGGTGAGTCTGAGTCGCTGTCGTCGGCATGGTCGTGGTGTTTGTCAAACCAGAGATGCGTGGTGTGACCCAGGCCTGTTGCCCGGAGGAAGCGTCGGATTGCCAGCGTATTCTGGGGCGCTGTGATGTAGCTTGGCGTGTGGATGTCACCGGTGGTGGACTGGAGGAGCTTCGTTCGCTCCGCCAGGAGTAGCGGACAGTCGCGTAAAAGGTGGTGTGAGGTATTCAAGTCGAGGCCACATGGGCACGGGTCTGCCGGAATATTGGGTGGTGGGTCTGTAGGTGATCTGTTGCAAAACACCCTCCACATTGCACGGGTATCTGCCCAGTCGATACCGTGTAGGTGGGCAGGGAATTTAAATGAAGGATTTGAGAGCGGGAGCTCTTGCTTCCATCGCTTGAGGAATGACCTCCGTGCCTGGGCGAAGAGCCAGGCCTTGGTGGTACATGCAAAACGGCAGGGGATTGTGGAGGACGCCCCTGCCTTGGCAAGAGTGTCGGCCCTCTCGTTACCACGAATATTGCAGTGGGAGGGGCACCAAACGATGGTAACATGCCAGCCGAGACGCTGGAGGTTGTCAATGACTTCGAGGGCACGCCGCGCATATTCATGGTTGGATTCGTTGAATTGGAGGGTGTCGGCGGCAGCCTGGTTGTCGATGCAGACAAAGACCGAGGCGCCTGGAGCTGTTGTAGTGAGGACTACGGTAACGGCTTCTTGTACTGCATGAAGTTCGGCATCGTACACTTCGGCCCTATTGCCGAGGTTGCATCGTCCGTTCTCCAGTAGGTGGAGTTGCTGGTTTCTGTAGTGGTAAATGGCCCATCCACAGCCGACAGCGCCATTCTCCAGTTTGGAGCCGTCGGTGTATATGACGATGGTTTGCGTAGGGAGCGTGCGTAGCCATTCTTCGTGAAGTTATTGTGGCCACGTCGTCTTGTCTGGATTTGGAGATGTGGTCTTCGCTACTCCTGGCACCGTTGATGTCGCTGTACGATCTTCGAGCTTGCCCTGTACGAGGTGTTTGCTGAGGTTGTGCAAATGGTGTAGTCCGGGAAGGTTGGAATGGGTATTCGGCTGGCTGTGCAGAGGACCAAGGGTATGGTAAGTGGGGAGAAAATGGAGGCGAATAGCATACCGTAGTGATAGGTAGTCTAGGTATGCAGCCATCGGGGGGAGGTGGGCGAGTGTGATGAGGTTCGTGGTTCTCGTATTGAGCGGCAGGCCCATAATCCATCGCGCAATCGCATTGTACGTTACGCTGAACGTTGCAGATACTGCTGGCATATCGGTCCACCATGCTGGAAATGCCCAGAACATGGCCAGGAGAATCGCTGTTATTGCCAGGTGGTGGGCGATGTGAGCTGGAATGCCATGGGACCGGTGGCGTAGAAAGCTCAGGCTGCCCAGAATCTTGTGTCCTCTTGCGGCTGCCATTGTGGCGTGATGAATGAAGGTAAGTGACTCGTCAATGAATACCCCCAAATACTTGATTAGTCGTTTGGCTGGGATGGTGGTGTTAAGGATTTGGAGTGGCGGGTGTGATGACAGGCTCTTGCCTTTCTCTTTACTGGTGAGCGGGAGGCAGTAGAGCAGTTCGGTCTTTGGTGTTGGAAAACTGAGTCCGAGGCGTGCACCATTCCTCAAGTGTCGTTCGGTTCATTCTTCGAGGAGTGTATTAGCTCTGGAGACTGTTGGCGACATCTGTATCATGCAGACGTCATCAACATAGAACGTATCAACAGCATCGCCAGGGTGGTGCTGTTTCTGCAACATGGCATTACTGTAGATGAGGAAGAGGATCGGTGAGATAGGTGATCCCTGTGGGAGACCACACTGGTATGGTTGTGGCTCCTCGGATTGTCGGTTAAACCCGAAGGCGATTTTCCGGTCGGTATTGAAGGCCACAACCCAGTTGGTCAAATAAGATGGCATTTGGCGTTGGGAAATGATTTCTATAAGTGTTGACGGGTGGACCTGGTTGAACGCTCCCTCGATGTCGAGCATGAGGACAGCCAGTCAAGTCGGGTTCTGATTGGTGGTTTTCCTTTTGCTGATAGAGGTGGCGATGGGTGAAATCGTATGCAGTAGTGTGTCAATTGCAGAATTTTCTTGCTGGGCACCCATCTGTGATGGATGTGTCGCTCCACACATCAAGGCTGCATGGGAGAGGCGTTTCGCCACAATCGATTCCCGCAGTTTCCCAAAACATGATTGGAGTGAGATCGGACGATAAGATTTTGGGTGTGAGTACGTCGTCTTGCCAGGCTTGGGGATCACAATGCAGTTGGCAGTTTTCCATTCCAGCGGATGCGCAGCATATTTGAGGCATGCGGTGAATAGGTCGGGGAGATGATGTGGGGCAGCCTCATGGAAGCGTCGTAGGGTGCTGTAGGTGATATCGTCTGGTACAGCTGATGTGCCATATTTCAGGTATGAGATGGCCAAATGGGTTTTGGATGCTGTGACCGGCCGCGTGTGATGGCGTATATCCCTCTTGGAGGTGAGAAGGTCCGCTGGAAGTGGCGTTCGTTGCTCCATATTGACTGTTGGGAAGAGTGTGTTACGTAGCACCTCACACTTACCTTTGAAGTCGGACCGTCCCTGAAGTGGTGGAATTGGCTTGTGGTGTGTGTTGTGGTGCTGAATTGTTTTCCAAACGGTCCGGGTGGATGTGGCTTCAAGCTGGTGGATTCGGTAGGCTGTCTTCGCGTTCCGTACCAGTATCGACCACTTGTGGCGTTTGTATTGGCTATCTTTGAGGTTCACATCGGTGGGGTGTAGGCGGGTTCGTCTGTCAGCACGCTTGACACTCTGTTTTGCCAGTGTAAGACTGTGGTTCCACCAGGGCGCCGCTGTCTTTCGCGTTGTCCTCACAGTGACTGCCTCGTCGACTGCCTGATGAATCAGACATGTAATGTTGGTAACTGCTCTTAGAGTGTCGTCCGTCCCTTGGAGTTGCGAGAGATCCATCTTTGCAGATCGAATCTTGGAATTGAACGTTTCCCAGTTAGCCTTGGGCCAGCACCGACGGGGAATGGTTGGTGCCTGAGCGGATGGCAGGGATAGGGTGATGATAACAGCGCTGTGGTCAGAGGTAGTGTCATGGTCCACGGTGAGTGTCAGGATGGATTGTGTTGGTGAACCTCGGGAGAAACATAAGTCGATTGTAGAAGGCTGTCCGCCATTCCTGGGGTGATGTGTGGGTATTGCCGGCTCATTCTGGAGACAGAAGTTGTTGTCTTCGAGCCAATTCGCGATTGTGTGGCTTGCAGTGGAGATACGAGCGGCTTGCGGAAGAGGTCCCTGCCACCATGGGTGGTGGGCGTTAAGATCCCCCATGAGTAGGCAATCGGTTGGTAATTTGAGGGTTGGTAGGATTGCAGCCAGTGGTTCTGCACGTCCTGGGGAGTAGAAGTTAAGGAGGGTGAATGTTTGCTGGTTGTGTGATGTAGTGATCGTGGCTCCCAAGAAGGAGTCTTGAGCGGTAAAGACTGTGGTTGCGGTGAGTCCAGGTGCGTGACGTACGTATGTCACGCATCGAGGCTTTGTCGGTGAGGGGGTGAAGATATCGAATCCTGGTAATGACGGTGGGTTCCCATGTTTGTCAACCCACGGTTCTTGAAGAAGGCAGATGAGATTTTCGGGTTTTTGGGAGAAGTCTTGCAATGCTGAAATTGTCGTTGCTTGGCCTCGCGCACAGTTCAGCAGCTGTACGGACCCAACGGCATGCGGTGGAGTCATTTATGCGGCTACTCCCGCCATGCGGGCGTCTCCCTGGTTCGTTGCATTCGTGTTTGGCTTGGTGAGGTTACGTAGCTTGATGCGCTCAGGGCAGTTGGGGTCACTGGCCTTGTGGGGTGCATCGCAATTGACATACCGGATGGGGGGGTGAGTGCAGGCAGGGCCTTTCTTGCAAATCGGGAGCATGCACGGGTGCTCTTTAGTTTCATGAGGGCCAGCGCAGACCGCACAATGGGATCCGTTCCTGCAGAGTGCGGCGGGGTGGCCATAGATCTGGCAGTTGTGGCACTGAGTGCTTCGTCCGTATGTGATGTAATCGTCCAGTTGACATTCCCGGTTACAGACAATGAGGTGCTTGCGTCCAATGCTGGCCCTCTTGATGGTTCCTGTAAGCGTTATGACAACTGTGGAGTTGGCTTTATGCTCCCGTCGCTCGGTAGGGGTGAGCCATCGTGGCGTCTGTCCTTGAACCATTTGGGGGTAGTTAGATGAAAGGCTTTGTGATATTTCAGGTATGGAGAGGTGGGTTGGCACGCCATGTAGTAGGAACTGGCTGAACCGTTTTCCGATTTCCACCTTCTGGCATTGTCCGTAATAGGAGAGGGTATCTGTGATGATCGTGGTGTAGTCCTCATAGATCAGATTGTTCTGGGTATTTCCAGTGGTAAATATGATGTTGCCATGGATCGTAACTCGTGCGCGGATAAACGGTGGGGCGAGGACGCCCTTGTTGTTGACAATTGCGGAATTTACATGCCGGAGGGCCAAGTCTGCGATCATCTGCCGTTCAGAATAGGTCTTCTCAGGTTGAATACCATTTGTACTGTCGGTACCACCACTCTGGAAGTGGCATGTCACCTCCCGTTTGGCTTGTGGGTACTTCGTTGGGATGAGTTTCGCTGTCGAGGCCTTTGTCTTTAGCTTCGGAGGAATGGTTTCCCAACCGCGAGTATTGGCGGGGGGGTTTTGCGGAGTAATTGTCGGTAATTGAGGAATGGTATCTGCAACTCCAGCAGCAGCAGTTGCCGCCGCACCTTCACTGGAAGTTTTCTTTGTCAGTTGGAGTTTCAGAATCTTCTTGGCCGGGGCTGCCGTTGGCGCAGTCGTCGGGGGCTGGATGGGCTTCTGGTATGTAAGTAGCTGTTGTTGCAGCTGGGTGACACGGGAACCCAGGGAGCTGATCTGGCTGTGCAGCAGGTCGGTGGTCTTCTTGTAGGCGATGGCAGCATCATCGTCTGATTTCTTGACTGATTTCACCATGTCCTCGGTGATTCTGATGTACAGGCATTCCATAGCCGCTTGAGTGATGATCTCGAAATCTGAGCGGAGAGCTGCGTGTTCTGCGCTCAAGGGAGGGAGTACATGTGGTGCAACATATGCCGGGATCTCGTCACCAAGTGCCTGGGTGGCCGTAATGTTTTCGGCCTACTGAAAGTCCATTCGTTCTGTGTTGGCGTCGTCATCGTCGCTGTCTGAGGGAGGTTCACTATCTTCGCGAGCGCATTTCAAGGGTGAGCGGGAGCGAGTAGGGAGAAGTTGGGGGTGCTCAGCAATTGCAACCGCACCCGGCCGGACAAAGGCATCCAGGGGGCCCTGTCCGCGGTGGGAGGAAGAAGACATGATTTTGTTTGATGAGATCGTGGTGGTTGGGTACGCAGGCCCAATGGCACCACAGAGGGGGGTCAAGGGAGGGTCGGAAATGAAACTCAAGATAATAGGCTTCCAAGCTAATGAGGCTGTCGGCCAATTCTCAGGGATGGTTTTGAGATTGTTTTCGGCGAGATTGATGGTAGGGGAGGAAGGTTCTTTTCGAAAACGTGGGGGGTTGTCTGAGATAATAGATTGCGTGGAGAAGAATCTCCAGACTAGCTACCGCGCCCTTCCTTTATACTTTTCCTTCCCTCTGTGGAATCACAGCTTGCCCGCAAGACTGACACAGTTCCTCGGTCTAACATTATGACTGGATCGCTGCACCCAAGGAAAACACATGATTGCACTCAGCCGCCGCACGGCCAACACTCTACTCACGACAACAGGAGAAAGGACGTGCAAGCAGTAACAGTAAAGGAAAGGAAGACTGATGTACAACTTAATCAAGGGAAAACAATACTCGTAACGAACATGGGAGAAGGACGCGCAAGCTCAATCAATGGGAGACAACAAACGTATAGGACAGGAGAAAGGACGCGCAAGTAACATAACGGAGACGAAGGAGAGAGGTCTAGACCGGCCAGCAGTCAGGGAAATCGCTACCAGAGTAATATGGCGGAGATCGGTCGAGGCGCCGAAGCGCGGAGGATGACCGCGGCTGCGGCAGCGGAAACGAGTACGAGCCACAGGGCGACAAGGGTGAGAGTGGCACCGGCGTTGGCGCCAAGGAGCCTGTCATGCCAGGTTTGTGACAGTACGTCCCCTGTCCAGACCGAAGCTCCAGCGAGGTTATGTCGGGTCACCAGGGTCCGGCGGCGGATGGGGGTGCAGTAGATGCGGACGGGCTGGCTAGCCTGCTGCCGGGCTTGGAGTTGTTCGTTCATTCGCTGTTGTTTGGTGATGATGGCTCCCAGGGTGTTGGTCACCTGCTCGAGTTGCTGTTGGTCCATGTAGTGGAACTCGTTCATCCGCTGGGTATGTGTCCGGAGTACAACTTGATTGCGGCGGGCGTCCCGGGTGGTTGTTTGATGTATCATGGTGACGATTTCCCCCAGGAGGGTGAGTTGCTTGTCCTGTAGTGCTGCAGTCGCGGCCGCGGGGTTTATGTTTTCCTGATCTTTCTGTGGTGGCGTGATGTCCGCCAAGGTTTCACGTGGGGCTGCAGCGCTGCAGCAGAGGTGGTGGTTTTCCATGTTCACGAGGAACTGGCATTCGGGACAGACCTGCTTTCCTCGGTACCAGTCCGCGCATGCTTTGCTGGTGTTGAGGCGTCGTTCGCGGGTTACTTCGAGTAGTTCGTTGGGGTGTGGAAGCGGGCAGTCCCAGTTTGTCGCTCGGCAGCGGCAGCTTCGGCGCGGGTAGTAGTTATTGTCCGTGCTCTGGCGGTGGGTGTTGCAGTAGTCATCGTAGCAGGCCGTCCAGTGCAGGGATGCGTGGTCGTTGGTATGGGGTTATCCTGCGGCGGACAGCGGGGAAGACGGTGCGGCTGGAGGGGCGCCCCATCTGTCGGTCGTGGTGGCGGCAATGCCCCAGCCATTGTTGGGTTCGTTGGTGGGTAGTTCAGTTTGTTCGTTATCGGTGGAGGTTGTGATGGGAAACTCAGAGGTACGGCTGCGGCCAGCGAAGGTCCAGCCTTCGTTGGTGCCGACAGTGGTGGTGGTGGACATATCGGGTTTTTTTTAGAGTTGGGGTGCGGGTTTCTCATGGTATTCCTCATGGAACTGGTGGACGAGGTCGGGTGAGTTCTCAAAGTTCCTCGTGGAATACCAGGTATGATCGGGGTCATGGAAACTGGTCCACTTGACTCGATACTGGATCTGGTTTCTATGGTGTCGGGAGTCGAGGATTTTCTCTACTTCCCACTCTTGCTGTTCTTGGATGACCACAGGTGGTGGCGGTGTTTGTTGGTGTCCCGGGATGGGTTTGGTGCTGGCTGTGGGTTCGAGGAGGCTGATGTGGAAAACTGGGTGGATCCTGACAGTGGCCGGTAGGTCCAGTTTATATGCTCTTGAGCCTACCTTCTCGAGGATGGTGTACGGGCCTATCTGCTTGTGGTCCAGTTTGTTCGATGGTCGGGTTGTCCGGATGTGTTTCCGTCATAGCCAGACCCTATTGCCTGGGTTCAGTACCGGGTCCAGATGTCGTGCTTTGTTGGCTTGCTCTGCTTGAGACATTTGGACTTCCTTGATCTCTGCTCGAAGTTCTTCATGCAACCTTCTTAATGCCACGACATATTCCGACACTTCCGGGGTCTCCTCATTCCGGGTGCCGAGGTCTGGCAGGAAATGAGGGTGATATCCATAGTTGGCAAAGAAGGGGGTTATTTTTGTGGTTCCGGTTTGTGTGTTGTTGTAGCAGAATTCGGCAATTGGCAACAACCTTTCCCAGTCGTCCTGCTGGTAGTTGCAGTATGCCCGGAGATACTGCTCGAGGGTGGCATTGGCTCTTTCCATTTGTCCGTCCGTTTGTGGGTGGAAGGCTGTGCTGAGGTTACGTGATATCCCGAGTGCTTCCGTTACTCGTTTCCAGAAGTCTGAGGTAAACAGGGATCCTCTGTCTGATACAATACTGCTTGGCAGTCCGTGGGGTCTTATAACCTGTCGGAGGAAGTGGTCTGCTAGGTCTTCGGGGTTCATGGTGCCATGGCAGGCGACGAAATGTCCCATTTTTGTGAGGCGATCAATTATCACCCATAACGCGTCTTTTCCGTTGCTCGTCGGCAGCGCGGTGATAAAGTCCGTTGATATCGTGTCCCATGGTCGGTGTGGGAGTTCGAGTGGCTTTAGCAGTCCAAATGGCGCGTGTCGGATTGGCTTGATGCGATGGCAGGTGTCACAGTGGTCGACGTATCTGTGGATGTACTTTCGTTGCCCTGGCCAGTAGAAATTTCGGCTAACAAGTTCCAGGGTTCTTGCTCGGCCCGGGTGTCCCGCGGCTTGTGCGTCATGGTGGTCTCTAAATATGCGTAGTCGCAGGGTGTCGTTGTCCGGGACCCATATGAGGCCGTCGTACATTAGCAACCCGCTGTTTTCCTCGCATAACCCTAGCGCGATCTTTCCATCATGGGTGGTCCTGCTCGCTTTTTTCCTTCGGATTTCTTGGATCTCTTTATCTGCTGCGCTTAGTGTCCGGATTTCATTCAGGAGTTCCTTGTCTATCTCGAGGTTGATGGTTTCCATTGTATTGGCCTGGAGTGCTTCGAACGCTTCTTCGGGTAACAGGATTCGGCCGTGGTTCTGTCGATGCTTCATATCCCCTTCCCAGGGAGAGTCTCCTGACTCTCTAGAGAGGATGTCTGGTTTGCCGGCTAATCTTCCTGGTCGGTATTTGATCGTGAAGTCGTAGTTTGCTAGCCGCTCACCCCATCGGGCCTGCCGTAGGTTGAGATCTTTTTTCGTTTTCCAATATTCGAGGTTTTTGTGGTCCGTGAGAATCGTGATTTTGGGTCCCGTTGTTTTGCAATAGGTATCCCATTTTCGCAGTGCGTCCATGATTGCCAGTAGCTCTTTGTCGTGGATATCGTAGTTGTACTCCGGCTCTTTGAGTTTCCTTGAGTAGTAGGCTACTGGGTGCAGAATTCCGTTATCGTCTGGTTGCGAGCAAATTGCCCCTATGGCGTAGTCCGACGCGTCTGTTTCGATGGTGACGGCTCGTTCTGGGTTGAAGTGCTGTAGTATGGGTTCCGTGATCATTGCCGTTTTTAGGGTATCGAACGCTCCTTGCTGTTTGTCGCCCCATTCCCACTCTTTTTCCTTCCTTGTGAGGGAGGATAGGGGCGTCGTGATCTTACTGTAGTCTCTGATAAAGCGACGATAGAAGTTGGCAAATCCCAGGAAACTCTGGATTCCTTTTACATTCGTTGGCTCTTTCCATTCCTTGATTGTTCGGATCTTTTCTTCGTCCATTCGCAGTCCCTTTGGTGATATGACATATCCCAAGTATTCTGTTTCCGTTGTATGGAATTCGTATTTAGATGCTTTCAGCGTGACCCTGGTTTCCTCAACTCATCTCAAGATTGTTCGGACGTGCCTCCAGTGGTCTTCCAGATTTTGCGAGAAGATGAGGATGTCATCCAGATATGCCACACAGAAAATATCCAGGTATTCGCTCAGAATCTCATTTATCCATTGTTGGAACGATGCCGGTGCATTGGTCAACCCAAAAGGCATGACGCAGTATTCGTATAGTCCGTACCGGGTTCGGAAGGCTGTTTTCCACTCGTCTCCTGCTGCGATTCGGAGGTTGTAATATGCGTCTCGTAAATCGAGTTTGGTATAGATGGTGGCACTGGACAGTTGATCCAGGGATTCTCCGATCAATGGAAATGGTGTCCGGTCCTTGACCGTGATATCATTTAATTGTCGGTAATCCACGCCCAAGCTTAGTCCTTCGTCCTTCTTCTTCACAAAATGGATCAGTGCTCCGGCTGGGGAAGTGGATGTATGGATCCATCCTCATTTTTCGTTGAAATCCAAGTATTCTTTTAGAGCCTTCATTATCTCGTCATTCAGGGGTCGCAAGGGCTTATACGGGGGCGTTTTCCCTTCCTCCAGTGGGATATGATGGTCCTGCGTGCAGTGAGGTGGGGGTGTCGTTGGTTCTTGTTCGGTGAATACATCGAGGAATTCGTGATATTCTGTGGGAATTGGTTTCTTGCTCCTGCTGGACATTTCTTTGATTTCGTCGATTACTGTCTGGCATACTTCCCATGGGTCTTTTTCGCCGATTTCTCAGTTCTCCTCTTCTGCCGGTGTTTTCTTATAGTATTGCTCGGTGGCCTTTTCTTCCGGGACTGTGTTGCCTCTTCGTGAGCTGGGTAGGCATTTCTCGGCGCAGTGGTCAGAGTGGAATTTCACGGCGTGATTCTTCCACCCTATCACTGGGTTGTGGAGTTTGAGCCACAGGAGTCCCAGGATGATCGGGACGTTCCCGATCGTGATGCAGTGTAGCCGGATGTTCTCCTCGTGATGGTTGATGGTTAGGTGGATTTGAGCATCGTGGGTTACCGGCCCGCCGGTGACCTCACTTCTGTCGACTGTCAATACTCGTCTTGGCGTTGTTTTTTGTTGCATAGGTATTCCGCTGGCCTCAGTATAGGCCTTATCGATGAAGTTTTCTGATGCCCCACTGTCCACCAAGGCTGTAGTGGTGCATTCATTCCCATCTGTCCCCTGGATTCGTACTTTGATCATAATTTTCTCCTCGCGGTCGTATCGGGCAGTTTGTACTCGGTACGGGGGGTCTTCTTCGGGTTTGACAACAGGTGTTTCCCTTGGGTGTTTGTTGTCGGCACTTATTCCCGAGGGTTGTCGTTTCCTGACGGGTCTTCTTCGGTCGTCTCCTCGAAGGTGGCTTCTGCGGCCCTGTATGGTCTTCTCCATGGAACTCGTTCTTTCCTGGACTGGGGGCATTCTTTTGCGAAATGTCCTTTCTTTCTGCAGTTGTAACATTCTCCCGTGATTGCTCGTCGTGGGAATCGTTTCGGCGTTCCCCTTGCGAATTTGAATCGTCGGCTGGTATCGAGGTCCATCGGGTTTCCCGGGGGCGTCGACGGAGGCTCTTTTGTGTTGACGTGGAAGCGCGCTTCTGGGTTGGTAGTAGGTCGTCGATTAATGACTCCGAGGTTGCATAGGCAGCTATCCGTTTTGATGGCAGCCGTGGCGTAGTCCACCAAGACTGTGGCGGAGGTTTTTCTCATGACTAGGTGCCTTTTTACCTTGGCGTGTAATCCATATTGGAATCGTGCAATGCATACGTTGTCCATGTATGGGACGTCTGCTTTGATTCGCTGAAATTCAGCCCAGTAGGTGGCCGCTGTCCAATTTCCCTGCTGGATCTTCTGGAATTTCTCGAACGCTATTTCCTCGGTGTCTACCTGGCTGAAGGCGTGCTTCATGTTGGTCTTTAGTTCTTCCCAAGTCAGGTTGATTCCCTCTTCCTGGTTTAGGAAGGTTTCCACCCAATTCCATGCCACCCCTCGCAGTAGGGAGGATGCATATCCTGTTTTCTACTCATCGTCATCGAATCGGTTTCCCTCTGTTCTAAACTTCAGCTCGCACTGGGCCAGGAATGTTTTGAATTTCGTTTTTTCTCCTTCGAATGGTTCCGGATCCCTGAGCTTTGGGTAACTGGTCTGCGGCGGTTGGTCGCGTGCAGCTAAAAGTGTTTGCAGCATTTCTGTTGTCAACAGGTGGGGTCCTGGGGCTTCTGTCATTCTTTTGAGTTGTTCGGGGGACTCAGGGCTCTGGGGTCTAGATCTTTGTTCGGGGGTTACTGGGCTCAGCGCTCGCTGGTCGTCAGGGTGACCCTGAATTCGCTAAGGTTGAGGGGGTCCCCGGTGCTTTCGTCCTGGGAATCCACTGTGTCTTTTTCGTTGCTACGTCAGGTGTCGATGGGGAGACGCAATCTAGTGTCAAGATCCTGCCTCGACTTCTCCGTTCTGGCTCGACAGGCAACGTAGGCGTGGGTCTGCAGAGCGAGCACTCCTACTCACACTTCCGGCGTACTCACACGTCCGGTGTATTCACACGTCTGGCGTGGGCTCGTTGTTCTTGCGGTATCCGTCATGCCTGGCATGGTCTCTTCGCGGCTCTTCTCACACGCCTTGCGTGGGCTCGTTGTTCTCGCGGTATCCGTCACGCCCAGTGTGGTCTCTTCGTGGCTCTTCTCACATGCCTTGCGTGGGCTCATTGTTCTCACGGTATCCGTCACCCCCGGCGTGGTCTCCTCGCGGCTCTTCTTACACGCCTTGCGTAGGCTCGTTGTTCTCGCAGTATCCGTCACGCCCGGCATGGTCTCTTCTTGGCTTTTCTCACAGACCTTGCGTGGGCTCGTTGTTCTGGGGAGTGATGGTCGCAGCGCCGGTCACGGGGATAGAGAGGTAGGTCTGTGGAGCGAGATAATAGATTGCATGGAGAAGAATCTCCAGACTAGCTACCGCGCCCTTCCTTTATACTTTTCCTTCCCTCTGTGGAATCACAGCTTGCCCGCAAGACTGACACAGTTCCTCGGTCTAATATTATGACTGGATCGTCGCGCCCAAGGAAAACACATGATCGCACTCGGCCGCCGCATGGCCAACACTCTACTCGCGGCAACAGGAGGAAGGACGCGCAAGCAGTAACAGTAAAGGAAAGGAAGAATGACGTATAACTTAATCAAGGGAAAACAATACTCATAACGAACATGGGAGAAAGACGCGCAAGCTCAATCAAGGGGAGACAACAAATGTAGCGGACAGGAGAAAGGACGCACAAGTAACATAACGGAGACGAAGGAGAGAGGTCTAGACTGGCCAGCGGTCGGGGATATCGCTACCAGAGCGAAATGGCGGAGATCAGTCAAGACGCCTAAGCGCGGAGGATGACCGTGGCTGTGGCAGCGGAAACGAGGACGAGCCACAGGGCCACAAGGGTGAGAGTGGCACCGGCGCCGGCGCCAAGGAGCCTGTCGCCCCAGGTTCATGACATGTACAACCTTTCGAGATGCACCTTACCACCACAAATAGAGTTCTTTGGTATCTCAAGATAATGTCTAATCTTCGCTTTCACTACCGCCACCATCCACACTGACATCTTTCAGTTATCCGCTACACAGCCTCTAATTGGGCAGGCAACCTAAAGTCCCGTAAGTCTGTTGGTAGCTGTGTCTTTGGCCTAGGATATCTGAACTCGAACCTGGAAATTGTCATGTCTGGTCCGATTCACTGGCAAGCGAAATCGCAAAGTGTCATAGCACTCTCCACTCTGGAAGTGGAATATATTGCCTGTTCTGATGCCACATGGGAAAGCATTTGGCTTAAGCCAATACTCAAGGAAGCATCAGAAGAGATGCCGGTGAAGACATCAGCAGGGCCGGTCCCGATCGGATGCGATAACCAATGAGCCATCAAATTGATCACCACCAGGGTTGTCCGTCAGAAATCGAAACATATTGATGTGAAATATCACCAAGTTCAAGATGAACAACTGAGGGATCGGTCAAGTTTCAATATGTTACCTCAGATTCGAATCCAGCCGATTTACTCACCAAGCCACTTGCCACGCCACGACATCAACAGCTGCTACAACTCATAAGACTCGACGCCCTACCGAAGCCAGTGCCACCCCACCAGATACAGGACTCAGAGTCCAACCAGGAGGACCGGACAAGAGATTCTGATAGGAAAAAGGGGGTGTGAATTGTTGGAATTGCTCCTCGCCGCTCTGGCGTGGCGCTCTGGCATGGCGCTCTGGCGTGGCGCTCTGGCGTGGTGCTACTGCGGGGTGCTCCTGTGTAGCGCTCCGGCGGAAGCGACATAGGCAATGGCAATGGCGGGGGGACCCTGGTAACGGCGGCTTGGCATTCTTCTATAGCAGCGTCTTTTGCATACTTTCTTCTGTACACTTCGACACTTAGACATTGTGCGAATAAGACTGGACACGTCTGTCTGAGCTGCTGTTATCACACGTCAACGATCAAATCATCTCATTCTCTCTCCCTCTTTTCTCGCTCTCCCTTTCAGCTGGTGAAAGCTCCAAAGGACAGTGATCGGGCAATCTTTAACAGGTTATGAGCCCGGAGCCGTAACCGCTCCACACAATCAAACCTCACCTCCACCATACTCTCGCGCGAAAAA
>Ga0307516_10001654_pt1 | contig 30668 bp, 46 predicted proteins | sample 19_EM_MG_FD_203310 | JGI IMG/M metagenome (GOLD analysis project Ga0307516, IMG submission 203310) | Populus trichocarpa ectomycorrhiza microbial communities from riparian zone in the Pacific Northwest, United States - 19_EM | ecosystem: Host-associated > Plants > Roots > Unclassified | place... | reverse complement strand
CCGCTGGATAGGTGGATAGATGGATAGGTGGATAGGTAAATGGCTGTATCGCTGCTGTGCAGCAGTACCGCTCGCTTTTGTAATGGTGGCGTAACTGTCTTCATCATTTCGGTAATGTTCGTATTAGTTTCTCAACAAAGGAGGCTGGCAATTGTGGCGTCGCGTAAATGTTGTGAGGGTGAAAATACGGAGGAAATACGGGCTGCCAAACAGGTGGTGGGGGGGGCTTGGCGCTAAAATCTATAGCTTTGCGAACCTTCAACTTCTCGCGAACCGACGGTTGGCGAAATACGGTCGAACCAAACAGGGCCTAACTGTCCAGATCGTGATTCCTCCTACCTACCTACGTACATATCTACATAGTAGTTACGTAGCTACATACCTAGCAGATCTGCACTACATGTCACGTGATTGACTCGAAACGCTTGCTAGTTACCCGGAAACAATTCAAAGACTTTGGCGTCTCACGACAAGTGCTTCTTCAACTCACCCACTTCTCTACTAATCCCACCTACTGCTACCGCCCGCAACATTTCACGGATTCCGTCATGGCTACCGATATTTCTGCAATCGGGGAACTTCTTGACCGATCACTAATTCCTTCAGAGAACAAGCAGGGTATTATAGACCCTCTGAGCCCCTGCATCGTCTCTACCACAGCTATTTGCTTTCGTCGATACTGATTCTAGTATGAGAAAACAGCTGAGAAAGCCCTACGAACGATCGAGAACGAGCCTGGATTTGCGCTGAAGCTCCTGCAGCTTGTTGCCTCCGATGCGCCTCGAATGAACACTCGCCTCATGGGTGCTCTCTACTTCAAGAACTTCATCGGCAGGAACTGGGCGGTGAGTGCTCGAACGACGAGACTGCTGAGGGATGGTTGCTGATTCTGCGCTGATACCAGAATGAAGATGGTAAATACATTCTGCCGATGACCGATGTCATGGCGATCAAGAGGGAGATTATCGGACTCATGATCTCGGTACCGACAAACCTCCAGGTGCAGCTAGGAGAGGCGACAAGCATCATTGCGGAGAGCGATTTCTATGAGCGATGGGATACACTGATCGACGTATGTTGCCTCTGAAGATTGCGACTTTGATGGGTGAGACTAATCCCGATACCGCTCGTAGGACCTCGTTATGCGTTTGACTCCCGGCAATCCCAAAGTGAACAATGGAGTTCTCCAGGTTGCGCATGCCATCTTCAAACGGTGGCGACCGCTGTTTCGCTCCGACGAGCTCTTCCTTGAGATCAACCATGTGCTGGAGCGATTTCCTGCGCCGTTTCTCCAGCTTTTCGAAAATACCGATGCTCTGATAACCCAAAATGCCAATAACAAGGATGCTCTCAAGGACCTCTTCCAGACGCTGAACTTGATTGTGAAGCTTTCCTTCGATCTCAACTGTCAGGATTTGGCACCTCTCTTCGAAGAGAACCTTGCAAACATCATGAATATCTTCCACAGATACCTCACATACAAGAACCCATTGCTGGAGACGGACAATGATGATGAAGCTGGACCGCTGGAGCGGATAAAGAGCGGAATCTGCGAACTTCTCGTGCTCTTCGCTGGGAAGTACGAGGATGTATTTGACTCTATGTTGCAGAACTTCGTCAATTCTACTTGGGCGCTTCTCACTGAGCTTGGCCCTGAACCTAAAAACGACATTCTCGTCAGCAATGCCCTGCATTTCCTGACTGCGGTCGCAAAGTCGTCCAAGCATGCGCAAAACTTCAACTCGGAAGACATTTTGACGCAGGTGGTGGAGAAGATCATCCTTCCCAACATGACTCTACGGGCTTCCGACATTGAGCTGTTTGAGGACGACCCAATTGAGTTCATTCGGAGGGACCTGGAGGGATCGGACAGCGATACAAGGAGACGCTCTGCCACCGATTTCCTTCGCCAGTTGCTTGACCAGTTCGACGAGTTGGTCACCAGTGTGGTGGGAAAGTACATCACCCACTACCTCGAGGACTACAGTGCGAATCCTGCGGGTAACTGGCAATCAAAGGATACGGCGTTGTATTTGTTTGCATCCATTGCGGCCAGGGGGTCGACTGAACGAAAGGGTGTTGTCCACACTAACGTGCTTCTGGACGTCGTTCAATTCTTCCAGAAAAATGTTGCTGCCGACCTTGTGGCGTCAGCCAGCGATGTTCACCCAATCCTCAAGGTTGACGCCATCAAGTACCTGTACACCTTTAGAAGTCAATTGACGAAGGCTCATCTGCACGATGCGTTCCCCTTGCTTGCCAACCACATGGCTTACGAAAACTACGTGGTCTACACCTACACGGCCGTTACCATCGATCGTCTACTTGCTATGACTATCGAGGGTGTGCCGGTGTTTACTTCTCAGGATGTCAACCCACACGCAAAGAACATCTTGTCTCACCTTTTCAGACTAATTGAACAAGGCGGAACTCCCGAAAAAATCGCGGAGAACGAGTTCCTAATGCGTTGCGTCATGAGAATGGCGATCGTTTCGCGAGACGCGACCGGGCCACTTGCGGAATTTGTTCTCACCGAACTGTTAAAGATAATCGCAGAAACCTGCAAGAACCCAAGTAACCCGAGATTCAACCACTACACCTTCGAGAGCTTGGGTGCGATCATCAGGTTTGTGCTTATTTCATCATTACATTGAAGTATTTCTGACACACCAAAGGTTTGCCGGTCCAGCGAATCCCGAGAGCTTGGAGAACGCTTTGCACGACCCATTCATGGCTATCCTTGGGAATGACGTTACTGGTTCGCCACCATTCCACTTACCGGCAATCCAACTTGCCACAGTCTACTGACGGATTTTAGAATTCATTCCATACGTTTTCCAGCTCCTTGCCCTCCTTTTGGAGAGCAACCCTCAAGCGCCATTACCCCAGAGATATAAGGATCTCATCGGGCCTCTCCTTACGCCGGCCTTGTGGGAATCGCGAGGCAATTCCCCTGCACTGGTCCGCCTGCTTCAAGCAATCATGGCGCGTGGGGTGACTGCCATCACCGAAAACAACCAGCTCACCCCTATCCTTGGCATCTTTCAGAAGCTTACGTCCTCCAAGATTACGGAAGCTCAAGCCTTTGATCTTCTGGAGTCGTTGTTTGCACACTTCCCTGTGTTCGTTCCCTTGATGCGTGGTTGGCATTCCGGTACTAACTTTGGTCTCCAGCGCTGCTCTTCAGCCGTTCGTCAAGGACATCTTCATCATCCTTTTCACTCGACTGAATGGCTCCAAAACGGAGATTCTAGTACGGAGGTTCATACGTTTCTTCTACTTCCTCGCTGGTAAGGAAGAGTTCGGACCCGACTTTGTCATTGGCACCATCGACTCCGTGCAGAGCTCTATCTTTGGTCAACTATATCTCGGCATCGTGCTTCCCGACACGCAGAAGCTTACCCAGCCGGTGGATCGCAAGATCGCCGTTGCCGGGTTGACAAAGCTGATCGGGTTCTCGGATGGCCTGGCAGGAACCTACCATAGGGCCTGGCCCAATACGGTGATGGTGCTTCTCAAGGTCCTCGAACTTGCGCCCGTACTAGCCAAGGACGATCCTGTCGACTTGCAGGCGGCAGATATCGATGATGTCAGCTTTGGCGCCTCGTTTGCGCGTTTGAGCACTTGTAAGAAGCGTGCGGTCGATGAGTTCCCGGAGGTGGTGAATTCCCGGAAATTTGTGGGTGAGAAGTTGGTGGAGGCGAACACCAAGACGGGTGGAAGGTTGGACAGCTGGATAAACGATGAGCTCAGCGATGACGCGAAGGCGTTACTCAAGAAGTATATGGCTAGCACTGGCAGGGTTTAGGCTTACGCCGTACGAAACCAAAGAGTTATTCTTTTGGTAAATTTTCAGAATGGTCATCGCATACTTATTGTACCTAGGCCATGACCAGAAGGCATTGATACCACCCTTTGTTTGCAGAGTGATCAGAGGTGTGCATGACGAATCCTAGGTTTGCCCAACCTCGCGGCAGAGTGGTAACGCGCACGAGTCTCCAAAACACCAAACTACCTATTGATACATATAGTAAGTACATGATACTTGGTACCAACGCAACAGACGCCAGTACGCCGAAATGACACCAGCCCCCCTATGATACAAATATAAGGCCTTCGTTGTAGTTGACGTGGTCACAATGCCAAGGTTTCTTCCACATCACCCGCACTCGCGCCGAGCAGCTCTCTCTTCTGTCTCTCTTCCTCTATCACAACCCCCGCCGTCTCCTTCCTCGCCCGTCTTGCGACGTAGTGCAGCAACTGAATGCACCCACTCGGCGTGACTCCTTCCACCCGTCTCGCCTGGCCGATGTTTTCTGGCCTCGCCAATTCAAGCGCCCTCCTTTCCTCCGTGCTCAATCCTGTAACTGATGCGTACTCGATATCGCCAGGGATCTTTAGTCCCTCGTCCTTCATAAACACTTTTACCGCCGCGGCCTGGGCAGCCACGTAGGGTGCGTACGCTGCCTCAATCTCGACGCGGCGGCGGAGAGCCTCGGGGTACTCATGGATTTTGGGGATTATCTCCTCCAGCTGTGCTAGACCGATATCTTTGACCCGCAGCAGGTCGAAGGCGGAACGCCGCTCCGTGTTGTCTTTGATCGGGAAGCCGTGACGGATCCAGGTTGGCGCACTGAGGCGGGTGTTTTCCAGTGCTTCCTTCAGTTCGTCGAGAGCGGATGATTCGGCGGAGAAGCGTTCCCAGCGAACGTCGCCAACGGCGCCATGTTGCCGTCCTAAGGTCGTAAGTCGCTTGTCCGCATTGTCCGCCCGCGCGCTCATCCGGAATTCGCTGCGGCTGGTGAACATTCTGTAGGGCTCCGACACGCCCTTGGTAATGAGATCGTCGATCATGATGCCGATGTATGCGTCCGCGCGGGAAATGACCATCGGTGGCTTATTTTGCGCCGCGAGCCCGGCGTTGATTCCGGCGACTACACCCTGACCCGCAGCCTCCTCGTAACCGGTCGTCCCGTTAATCTGTCCAGCTAGGAAGAGACCCTTGAGGAGTTTTGTTTCCAACGTGGCGCGCAACGAGCGCGGGTCGACATAGTCGTATTCTACGCCGTAACCGGGTTGGAGCATGGTCACACTCTCGAGGCCTGGGATTGTGCGCAGGGCGCGCTCTTGGGTGTCGGGCGGGACGGTCATGGATATGCCGTTCGGGTACACGACGTGGTCAGATATGCCTTCGGGTTCCAGCCAGATCTGGTGGGATTGGCGGTGGCCGAACCGGATTATCTTGCTTTCGAGCGACGGACAATATCGTGGCCCTTTGACGGTCTCACGGATGTGGATGGTCTCGTGAAGGTGCGCTCTGATTATAGCATGAGTGGCCTCTGTAGTGTGGGTTCCCCAGCAGTGTAGCTGCTCGTCGATCGACACTCGCGAGTTGAGGTAGGAGAAGGGCGTTGGCGGTTCATCGCCTGGTTGAATTTCCAGCGGCGTATAGTTAATCGTCCGTCCATCCAACCGTGGCGGTGTTCCCGTCTTCAGCCGCCCCATCTTAAACCCCGCATCCTTCAGTGACTTACTCAACCCAAACGTCGCCGCCTCTCCCATCCTCCCCGACGGAAACACCTTCATCCCCACATGAATCTCTCCGCCCAAAAATGTGCCGGTGGTGATGACCACATTCCTCGTCTTGATAACCTCCCCGCTCTCAAGTCTCACCCCCTCAATCGCACCCACCTGCCCGTCAGGGCCCATCCCGCCACTCCTATTCACCATAATATCGGCCACACTCCCTTGGACGATCTCGAGATTTTTGTACCCCCCAAGTTCGCTCTGCATGTGCGTTTTATAGAGTACCCTGTCGATCTGGGCCCTGGGGCCCCAGACGGCCGGCCCCTTTCTTTTATTCAACACTCTAAAATGGATGCCGGCCTTATCGACGATCCGACCCGCCACACCGTCCAGCGCATCGATCTCGCGGATTATCGTCCCCTTCCCGATGCCTCCGAAGGAAGGGTTGCAAGAGCATGTGCCGACGGTGGAGAGCAAAGGAGTGACGAGTGCGGTCAGAGCGCCCGTACGTGCCGCCGCAGCGCATGCTTCCGACCCGGCGTGACCGCCACCGATTACTATCACGTCGAATTCCCGGTGGATGGTGCTATAGGGGTTTTGTCAGCGTTAAACCGCCTGCGACTGGAGATAGAACCGGCCACCTGAGGTCATTGGAAAGCGTAGCGAGTCTCCGAGATCGTGGTGGGAGCCTTAGTAAATGCGCCCGTACCAGGCGGCGTGAGAGGCCTGCAATATTCATGGCCGGCGGCTTGATGGCGAGTGACGAGAAAGAAAAACGGCGTGCATGCAAGGGACATATAGCTATCGCCAAGCCACTAACAAGTACTTAACTACCCCCCTAGAGCCCACTAGGATCGTCACCAAGAAGAAATGCCACCACCTCCGCCCCTCACACCCGTCCAACTCCAGCTCCTCCGCGATGACACCGACCTCCTCCACCTCCTCACCCACCGCAACAAGAACCAGCACCGTCTCCTAAAGTGGTGGCAATGGCTGAATACCCTTCGGCGACACCTTCGCAAACTCCTTGAGGAGCACGACGCGATCACGACTGCAAAGACCACGCCGAACCGGAATACTGCGTTGGGGAAGTTCCGGGACAGGGTTGGGTTTATGAGAAATGTAGTCGTGCCGAAGTCATACGAGGCGTTCGGGATTGTTGTCGGAATGAAGAACTTTGCGACGTTGGGCCTGGCGCTTATGGGCGTGTTGGCTAGGGTGTGGAGGGTGATTAGGCCGACGGTGGTGGAGGAGGAGGAGGAGGCGATGGCGAGGGCACTGGTACTGGCGGAGGAGAAGAAGGCGGATGCGGAGCTTGGAGTGGTGATCTCGCGGGAGGAGTATGCCGGTGGAGACGACGACGACGGTGGCGTGGCCATCGATAGGACGGAATATGACAGGCGTTCGGCAGTCGAACAATTGGAGAAGACTCCCTCGGAAGCAAAACCAGGAGATGCATCCAAAAATGGCCAACCACTACCAATACGGGCCCAGTTACAGACACAAGCATCAAGGCTCTCAAATCCGGCCAAGAAGGTCAAGAAGGCGCCCAAGGAAAATAGCAAAACAGCGGCTAAGAGGAAACCAGACGTGAAGGAACTGGAGAAGAAAAAGACGAAGAAGAAAAAGGCGACTGATGATATCGATGCTCTCTTCAGCGGTTTGTTCTAGATAGCCGGTCCTGTCCCTCGAGGAGGAACCCAAATAGCTACCACTTAAATCGTTCCATCCATTTCCCTTTCTTGTACATACCTACAGTTGCAAAAAAAAGAGGGTATTATCAATCAAGCAACAATACGGCATTCCATGTAGCATAGTATTCGTGCATCATCAAGCGTGGATTCGCGTCGAGCTTGACTCTTGTGTCCGGGTAAATTCCTACCGGAAATGATACCGTAGGAGTACATCCAATGCGTATGGACCGTCAGATACATATCAAATGGTTGATTGGCATCTGACTTTGTATTTTACAACTGAGTGCCGTGACGATGCGGCACCCATATGACATGAATCGTATACCAGATACCATTCTGAGTGCCCCTTGGATCTCTACGCGATGCCTGTTAACGCACGATCGAGTAATACATCCCGGTGTCAAACCAATCATAGCACTTACTATAGCAAAAATGGGGTGAAATTGGTACCGTATTCGTTCTGTACTGGGCTGGGTCGAGTAGCAGCACGGTATTAAGTTTCCGCGGTCTATGTACTTACAGTCTGAAGGCCTGTTCGGGTTGCGAGCTGCATTTTCAATCTACCATACAAAATTTAGATGCTGCTTGAAACCCGGGCGATGGGTGAGCTTTCGGCACACCACCCTGTTTATGATTTGAGGAAACTGCATATTTTCGACTGAGCCACAATACAAATAAACTCTGCCAAAACACGCCATCACGCCTACGATGCCCAACTCCCACCCAGCACTATTACTTAGTCCAGCGGGGCTGTTTGCCGTTGGTGCTCTAATCTCCCAATACCAGAGTACGCTGCACGGCAAACCGCCCTGCCACACGTCAAATATGTGGAGCATTTTCTGGAGAGCACGATTATTGATGTCCTACGCAGGCCACGCGAAACATTTTTGGCACTGCGCGATCGGTGCCGGTGGATAGGAGGATTGCCAAAGCTTTGTTCAGCCATCGTAGACAGGACCTCCTATAAAAATCGTGGTTTCTTATATAGAACCCTTGTTCGAATCCCGCTCGTATCGTGACTTTCTTAGAAAACATAAAAACCGAATAAAGAAAATAGAAAAGATAGAAAAATGAAAAATGAAAAATGAAAAATGAAAAATGAAAATGGAATTAAAAAAGAAGACAAAAAGACAATAGTTGAAAGGAAAAAGAAAAAGAAAAAGAAAAAGGAGGCGGAATAAAAAAAAAAAACTCCTATTTTTTTATGCTAGTATTGGACGTGAACACAGTATCCAGATCGGAGCACGATCACACCATCATCGTTGCAGAATCTAATAGAATGTAAATATCAATTCTGATACGTGTTGACCAGTCAGTACGTATGACTTGTAATACTGCATTCTTTTGCAGACAGTAGCGAGGCAGCAGTTAGACAAAAATGCGTATTGTCAGCACGATGTACATAGCACTAAGATTCTAATATGTATTATCTATTGCTGCTGGGCTGAAAATACCCTGTTTTTTGCTACTCTTGTCGCATACATACCTGTATGTATGTACGTCTCATCTATACCAAAACTTCCCACGTGGTTCGCCAAGTTTTTGAGCTACTGGCAGCAAGTTCCATACACATTGCGTACTTCTTTGTTTCTGCTGCCTACCTTTAAACTTCAACTCTTTCATTACACTCCAACACCGTACCTCGCTTCACACGCAAACCATCAGCATGTCCTCAACCCCTTCTGGCGCTGCGGAACGTTCGGACTCCTTGAGCGACGTTCGTTTCCGTCAGGCATTTACCTACAAGGATCTCGACTCCGATGGTCACCACCGGGACGTTATCTACATGGACGACCAGTCCCAAGAGCAGCTGATCCAAGAGTTGCAGTCACAAGACTTTAAACACAACCAATTATACTGCGTGCGTATCTTCGGTCCATCCACTGCATGACCACTCACTAACTGAGTCCCGCCCACAGAGAGCACTCAACTTCCTGACCACCTCGGCGATTCCGTACTTTGCTCTCCGATGGTACTTCCGTTGGTCAGCAGGCGGGTGGGTACTCAACAAAGACCTATTATTTGTTGTGTCGCTGGGGATGTCGGTTTTCTCCCTACCTCAGGTAACGGCGGCGAAACAGCTTGAATGCCCGGATGATGGGCGGGCGCGGTGGCAGATTGTGAATATTGTCACTAGTTCTCTCTTGTGTCTTTGGACGTGGACGAAGGTGATTTCACTCGGTATTGGCGAGAGGTCGGGAGCTTATGAGGAGTATGTTTGCGCTTTTCCGTTCTGTAAGTGTTTCCCCGTTGGAGAAGCGGATATACGGAGAGTAACAGGCTATAGTGATAGCGGTTATGGGATATGTCATGGGGAAGATGATGGAGGCCGTGAACTTCGGGGAGTTGGAGCACTTGAGGTATCGGTACAAGGGTGCTTGATACATGTGATTGGTTTTGGTTTTCCGAATGGGATCCGGAGGAGTTGTGGTATTATGCCTCTCAACATGTTTCTGCTAGGCAACTGTGATCTCCCCCTGCCGCCCGTCGTCCACCAATATTTCCGTCGCAGCCAGTTCAGAGATACAAGAGCGCGAGACCACTACCAGTCGGTAGTAAACCTCCATCAGTCTATCCAAACGTACTCACCAATCACTTCTATTCACCTTTACACCAGCCAAACAGCTCTCAAGCCCAATCTGCAGCTAATCCCAATCGTCCCCACTATCCTCATCCTTCTTCTCTTCCCTCCTCCTCGCCTCCTCATCGCCCAGAATCCCGCCATCCTCAGCGAACCTCACCCTCCCCAGCACCCCCGCATCGACCAGAAGTTCCTCGAGCCTGACGGTCCTGAAAGAATCCGTATTACCCAGTCTCTCGAAGCCCTCTATTCTTGCCACCTGTTTCCCATCGATGAACGACATCAGACAAGGCAGTACACGGACAGCCAGCCTATCCACCAGGAAAGGAGCCTTGTCCACATCAATCCGTATGAATCGGGCCTCGGCGTGCTTCGGTGCCAGCAGCTCCAGGTGGGTATCTAGGATCGTACACCTCCGAAAATCGCCATGGAAGAAGTGAACGATGCTATTTTTGTTGTTTCTACGCCCCCCATCCCCCCATCCAACTATCAGTCCCTCGATCCCAACCCGTTTACAAGTCTCCGGCCGTAGAAGAAGAAGCGAACGTGGTAATATCCATAACCGCCTTCTCATCCTCCACACTGAGATAGGTTCCGCCGCCACCACTACGGTGCGCAGCCGCGCGCGCAAACTCGTCGTGGAGTTGCTGCAGTCGCCGCTCGCGGAAGCCGTCGAGCGCGTTGTCTTCGCGCTCAAGCTCGGCGAGAAGCTCGTCTTCGTCGTCGTCGTCGGTGCGTTTCTGGTCGAGGACTTTTGCTACCGTCGCGTCGAGGATTGGAGTCGTCATTTCGATGACTGATTTTTAACTAAGAGGAAGCTTGGTATGCAGAGGGATGTTCGCTGTGCGGTGTTTTGACGGGCCCCTTCATATGTAACACCAACGCCCCGCTAAGCTCAATGGAACAAGCGCTCCCTACAAACTGATTCTAGCTTTGGGTGAAGGACAACCAGATCGTGAACGTCCCAACTCCACACTCTGTCATGCTTTTGCTATGCGATTCGCCCATCGTCTTGCCCACTTCCTCCGGATGGTCGAAGTACTCTTGACTGCTCCGCTTATAGTTTTGATTCGGCTCGTGAAGCATTCCGGCCTAGTTTGGCATCAGTGACGTAGCCGAATGAGTCTATCAGACTTGTCCATCCATCCCCTCAACCCGCACCTCCACGCCCACCACCACTACACGACAATGTCACCCTCGCGCCTACCCTTCCTGTACCCATTCCTCCGGCGCAGTGTCATAGCAGTGCCCCGACGACACCGTCATGGCTCCGCCGTGGAGCCAACGCAGTTCCATCCAGATCCTCCACCACCGCCGCCGCCGCTGCGGAGCGACTCCGACACCAGGGGCCCCGGGGGGGAAGTAGCTTCGGAGATGGTGGAAATCGCCGGCCGAAACACCGCAGATCTCAGGGCAGAAGCCGCTGCGCCGAAGCCCGATGAAATGTCTGTCTCTCCGCCGATGCCGACATCGCCGGCAGAAGCGGACCGTCCCTTCGCGTCCCGCGACTACACCCACCACTTCGATACGTACGCCTCGGTGCAGCGCCTTTCCGCGGGCGGCTTCTCGCAGTCGCAATCGATCGTGGCGATGAAGCTCCTGCGCGCACTGCTCGACAAGAACCTCGCCGACGCAAGGGAAAACCTCGTGAGCAAATCGAACATTGAAAACGAGACGTATCTCTTCCAGGCTGCGTGCTCGGAGCTGAGGAACGAAATGCAGAATGCGAAGAAGATGGCCGTGGAGGATTTGAGGAGCGAGAGGACGAGGATCCAGACCGAGTTCGATCTGCTGAATCAGAAGTTCCTCGCTGAGATAATGGAACTCAGAGATGAACTCAGCAGCATGTTTAATGATCGGAAGATGGTTACCAGAGCGGAACAGAGGGCTATGGAGAACAAGGTGTGTTTTCCCTATGTGAGGCGAGATGAGGTGAAAGAGAGAGGGCTAATAAAATTGGCCAATAGATACAAGAGCTGAATTACAAGATCACTATCTGGATCAACAGTGATCTCAAGTCGGAGATTGAGAAGCTGCGGTGGACGACTACCAGGCGGGGACTGATAGCAATTGCGTGCCTGGCTTGTAAGTTCTCTCCCTTGGGCATTACCATACCAATCATACCCCTACTCCTTCCGCCTTCCCCGATGATGTGTACTAATACAGGGCAGTATTCGTGGTAACCTCCATTCGAGTCAACAATAGCTCACACGATAGATCCAAGAAGAAGAACAAGAAGGAGAAGCGAGAAGATGAGGAAGATCCTCCAGAGAAACCGTTTGATCCAGTGCCAACCGGAGCAGCATCTAGCTTGGTGTCACTAGGATGAGCGAATAGTCCCCGTCGATTCGTATTCCTAGATGCCTCTCCACCCCGAGTCCTTGTTCAAATCATCATTCCCAATTACAAATGTACAAGCAAAGGGCCGGCCTTCGGCCGGACACGCATTATGCGAGACAATTTCGTCAGAGGTAGCGATGCCAGATGCAGTAGCTGTCCACGGACTCGCTTTGTATGTTTCATTCCCAGCTCCCATTGTACAGACCCCCGTTGTTTTCTTTCCTCCACTACAATCATATAGTCACGGATTTGGACAGTGGACGGGAAACGAAGTTTGTGTTTATCTGGCCATCGTTTTGACAGGCTGTATGCGAACAAATAAAACAAAAACGTTTACCACCTTCGCTCGCTCTACCACTTCAACGCTTTGACAATGTCCAGCAGCAAGCGCAAGGCCCTTAATCCATTCCGCACCAACTGCGTTGATGTCCTCTCCGTTCCTCGGGCTCGGTTCTTCGTACTTCGTTGCGTGCTCATGGCTCTCCAGCGTCGGTGCCTGCTCCGTTCATGCTTGCTTGCTCCCTCTTTCGTGCTTCCTCGATAATCAGTGATGTCCTCCGGCAGTGTCTTCTCCTTCATACGTGCCTCGCTGCTGTCCGGCATGAGTATCTGCTCCATTGTTCTTACCTCAGTGCTGTTCGGCGTCTGTGTCTGCTCCATTCTTCGTGCTACGTTGGCTCAGTGCTGTCCCGCGTTGGTATCTGCTTCCGTTTTTTTTATGCTTCGGTGATGTCCTCCGCCAGCATCTGCTACACCAGGCGTGCGTGTATCAGAGTTGTCCACCGGTCTTGCGGTACGTACCCATTCGTGCCTCAGTTTGTCCGCCATCAGCGTCTGTTCCATTTTTCGCGGTTTGGTGCTGCCTGCCATCATTGTTTGCTCCGTCTCTTCGTGCCGCACCACTGTCCCTGTGTCCCTGCCGCTCCGATCTTCGTCCCTCACTGCTATCCACTGTCAGCGCTGCACGATGACACCCACCTCAGTGTCCCTGGTAAGTGACTGGCCTGTTCTGGATGCCTCACTGCTGTCTGCCTGATGTCCTCCATCGAAATCCACTGCATTATATGCTCCATTCTTCATGCTTCGGTGATGTCCTTCTTCGACACCTGCTCCATTATGCATGCTCCGGCGGTGCCGCCGTCAGCGTCCGCTCCGTTTCTTCGTGTCTCACTGCTATCCACAGTCGGTGCTACTCCATTATAGGGCTATTAGCTACCGCCAGCCGAAAGCGAGAAAAACTCCACCTCGCATTATCTCGGAATACGGCCTGGCATTGTTTCCTTGTTTCTGGGCGGTGGAGCAGTCGCGTTGTTCTTTGGTGGGTTTGATGGCAGACGGGGAGACGCTCTTAATGGTAGATGCCATCGGTAGCTATCACCATTGGGATATCGCCGGATTCATGGATCATCCGCCTCGTTTCTTTGCGCCTCACTACTACCCACCGTCAGTGCTGCTCCAGTACGTGTGCCTCATTGCTATTTACCATCTTGTTACGGATCCCCTATCTGGCCGCTCGCCAGACCGTTTCGAGTCCGCGACGTCTGGCATCGAGTGCCGTCCAGTGTCTGTATACCGTCTGGCGTCCACCTGTCTTTCCGTCTGTCATCTGGAGCCCGCCCGCCGTCTGGAGACTGGAGTCCCTCTGTCGTGTGGCGTCCGTGTGTTGTCTGACGTCTGTCTGTCGTCCGGCATCCGTCTATTGCCTCGAATCCATCTGTTGCACCCATCAAATCGCTCCATTATTACAGACGCCAGACATCTCAAGCAACACGAGGTATCACCGGTTTCGCGGGTTTCACCAGCGATCCTCACGAATCCACGGATTCATATCAACGGTGATCCGCACAAGCCCATTCTTGTTCCCACCTTCCGGATTAGGGCACTTTGAGCGCCCAATCTGCTTATGTATGTATATTATTTAGAAATAAGTACATATGTAGTCGTCGTAACCTGGTACACAACGCACGTATACAGCCCGTGCATCAAACCTTCTTAGACGCCGCCGCCGCCCTCTTCTTGCTCCGCTCCTTCTTAGCCCTCCTCAAACCCTCCTCGCCCACCCAGCCAGCAACAACGTTGCTCTTGACATAAAACATGACAAAATCCTGCGGGACAACATCTATAGGGGTCGGCCACCCAATTTTTGCGCCATGGCGAAGCAAGCACTTGATCGTCGCTTCGTCGCCAGATCTTGCCGCGAGACACAGCGGAGTCATCTTCCGTTTCGCCCAGTCGAAGCGGTCATACATCCAGCCGCTGCAATCAACATCGATGGCAGGATCCTCCAGCAGCCGTGTGATCATTGATGCGCGGGAATGGAACGCGGCCCAATGCAACGCCGTGCCGTGGAACTTGTCGGTGCCGCGTATCGGAGGTGAGAGCATGAAGTCGATCTGGAGCTTGCGGTCTTTGTAAAAGCGCTTTTCGAGGATTGGCGTGACTAGATCGTGCATCGTGCTGCCCGTAGTAGTGAGCGTCAAGAGAGTGCTGTCAGAGAGGCGGGAGCAGATGCAGTAAAGGAGCTCGAGGGGGAGGGTTGTGAGCAGGCACGACATTGCGGGAGGCGGGTATCGTGGAGGAGCCGCGTTGGACAGGAGGCGCGTACAGTCGCCAACAGGAGAAACGTGTAGAGTGGAGTGTATGTGGAGTGGAGTGGAGTGGAGTGGAGATATGAAGATGTGTTGACTCACGCTAGCCATGCGTATAGATGGATACATAGATATATATGTAGCAGGCCTGATTCCTTGGCTGCCTATTCTGGCTATGCAAAAAGCCCCGGCAACGCGGGGAACCGCACTCACCAGCCAGTCGAATCTACTTACATAGGTACATGGATTGCTCGTTTGGTCGCAAGGGTCTGACAGTGCCCAGTCCTGCATTGCAGTTTTGGTTGGCTTGGGGTCGTCAAATTCCTGCTTTGACGACTGGAACGGGTGGCGTGCCGGGGAACGAGACATGGTGATAGAAATCGATTGGCGGGCAATTATTTGATTGATGACGGATTGGATTTGGTGCGGGGTTATCGATCCGCCACCTTGCCCCGCAGACAGCCTTATCTTTTTCTCTCTAGGCAGCCTCTTTTTAATCTCGTTTACTTGCGGTGGGTTTATTTATTTGCTTATGTAGAAGGGATTTTGACTTGATAGTTTATTTCGAATGGGCGGGCACACAGTAACTTTGGTGGGCATATATCTTCCACTTTAGTAAAACGACGGGCATTGTGCAGATACCTTTTCCATACATACGCGGATCACGGCAGCGTAGACTACACACTAGTTCCGGTCCACCCCGATCGGTCTGCAGGCGGTCCACCATGGTTCCCCCTGCCCTCCATCCTGGAGAGGGAAATAGCCGAACAAAAGAAGCCAACAAAGAAACTCGTTTCCCGCCCCAAACCTCCTACAAATTATCTTTCCGAAAGGCCAAGGTCAAGAATGCGGTGTGGGGCCAAAGAGTGAAGCAATTCCCCTCTCATCCACCCCATCACCTTAGGTGTATCTACATAGAATCGCTCGCCGAGCCGTAATCATGCATGCCCGTAATACAGAGGGCTCCTCCTCGTGCTGCACACATATATACTTTGTTTATCTCTGTAGGCCGCAAGCCGTTACGTGATCGGGCTGTCTCTGCCAGCCTGCTGCCCCACGTGCCCCACCTTCGTATCGGTGGGGCCTGGGGAAACTCCACCACCTCGGCCGCGAGCCCCACCTCCAGCCACCTGCTCTATGTACGCGAAAGCACTTCGCTCGCAGAGATACTCAAAACGGAGAGCTTCTGCTTTAATATTCACGTTGCTTGATAGATATTCAAAACAAACAATCTTTGGTGTTGTCCCTGGACGTCCACACCTGTTTAGCGCATAAATTATCCCATGCGGGCGTGGCCCTGCAGCTTTTAGTCACATGAGCCTCCCCGTCAGGAAATTACATAGATACATATAGGTATGTATCTAGGATGCATTTTGGGCTAAAGCTAAAGATGGCTCTGAAATATTGATGACGTGATATTTAACTACCCGGAGGAAACGTTCCAACAGTTCCTCTGAACCAGACACAAAGGCCCTGTTCGGCTCGCACCGTATTTCTAAAGCGACGTTAGTTTGGAAATACGGTACACTACGTATGTCTTGGCGCCCAGACATCTCAAATACCTGTTCGGCACCACCACTTTCTCCGTATTTTGCAACTCGACAACCTCCCTACACCACACTGTAACTACTATACTACAGTACTTCCAGCTAAGGTGAAACAGTTGGTAACAGGGCGCGCACAACCCATCAGGAGAACCAATTACGTGAATACAGAGACACGGCGACACGACAGAGCGACACCACCATCTTTACTCGACTACTTTCATGAGTCTGCATCTCTTGCCGGCTAGCTCCTTCTCCTCATCCTAGAGGAGTAAACTGGCTGGCGTCTGGCTGCTTGACAATTGCAGTGTAAAGCTCTATCATCGCGTCGAGAACTTTGTTAAAGACGCGACTGATCGTGTCGCCGCTTTGTAGAAATCGTTCTTGTGCCATGCGGTTGGACCCGTTCTCACCGATGATTTTGACAAATATCGCAAGCGGCTCTTCCACTGACATATACCGCGTCGGTTGGAGGCAGCCGCGATCGACGCACCAGTCTCGAAGAGCGAGAAATATGGCAAGAGGCATGCGAAAGACATTGATGATTTTTGGAGGATAGAAGTTCTTCTACATAGCGGGGAGCCAATCAATACAGAGGTATGAGACGGAGTTTTGTTTCGTATTGGCCAACAAGAGTCGCAATAGCAAGCAATTTTCTTGGGGGAGGAGGCCGGAACCGGCCATTGTGGATGTTGTTGCACGGATTCAAGGGGATCTGGCGATGAACGCCAGCATACTCTATTTTTTCTGGTGGTGGCTCAGTGAAATATGCAAAAAAATATCGTATTTTCTTCAAGTGGTTGAGCCCAACGCTCAGCGTATTTACAAACTGACGTCAGCTCAATTTTGTGTGGTACGTAGCTAAGAAATACGGTGCGAGCCGAACAGGGCCAAAATCAACACACCCTAGATACGCTGCTCAGACGGCTTCTGATGAACTCACAATGACTAAGCGAAATCTGCATCTAAGTATGTAAGTACCTATAGATGCAACGCACAAACTCTCTAATAGATACCCAAGAAAACAACCAATGCTGTTGCGAGTACAGTCTGATTTCCACATTCCCCCAAGAGGAATGCCGGCCGCCAAACGGAAGAGAAACGGCGATGTCAGGAGGGAGGTAGATGGCATGCAACAGGCTGTTCCTGGAGCGCTGCCTAACGGGCATCTATACCTGACCTAGAGCGTTGGGGGTATCGGAACAACAAACATTAGAAATTTGAGGCATCGAAGCGAAAAGCCGCATCGTAATGAATTCCATATTTTAGCCAAATTTTTTTTTTGATATGTTTCCTCTTTTGGATTTAATTCGATTTTTCCAAATCACTTGAGTTCCAAGTCCCCCCGACTCTTATTAACGAGTGTGGCTGCAATGCTATGCGCCACAACAATTGTCACGAGTAAGTACAGCGGTGCAAGTAAGCAGCCGAGGCAAATGGCACCCCAGCTCGACTTTGGCGGGTATCATAGGAGAGCCGGTGGAAAAGTGGGAATCCTATATGCCTACATATTCGGCCCTTAAAAGCTCCCCCGGATTCCTCCTTTGTTGCTGCAACCACTGTACTCTACATACATACATCCATTCCATTCCCCGTACATCCACGCCCAGCACGCAAACCGCAACCATGGCACCAGTCGAACTCTCCGTCACTAAGGTATTTACGCCCCAACACACACCGAGAAACTCTCTACCCCCATGCCAGCCAGCAGCTAGCTAACCCCCCTCCCCGCCCAGAACATCGCCACGATCACACTCAACAATCCCGACAAACTCAATGCCCTCGACCTGGAGGGGTACTTCTCTCTCGGGTCTGCGCTGCGACAGGTCGCGGCGATGCCCGAGGTATCGATCACGATAGTCACGGGTACGGGGCGGTTCTTTTCCGCGTAAGCCGATGCCAAGCGACCCCACTCGCAGCGGTGCGCAGTAGCTAACGTGGGGGAGGGGGACGGGGGGTTGTGGATCCCAGGGGAGCGGACGTGACCTTGACGACGACGGACGCGTCGGCGCCGACGGCGCCGGAGGATGCGCGCCGCTACTGGTTCCGGCGGTTCGCGGCGAACAACATCGACCTGACGCGGGCGCTGTTCACGCACCCACAGATCCTGGTGTTCGCGCTGAACGGGCCCGCGGTGGGACTATCGGCGGCGATAGTAGCGTTCGGCGACTTTGTGTACGCGACGCCGCAGTCGTTCGTGCTGACGCCGTTCACGTCGCTCGGGCTCGTCGCCGAGGGCGGCGCCAGCTACATGTTCGTCCGCCGCATGGGCTTCGCCCGCGCCAACGAGGCGCTGATCCTCAGCAAGCGCATCCCCTGCGAGGACCTCGTCCAGTGCGGCTTCGTCAACAAGGTCTTCCCGCGCGAAACGTTCGCTGAGGACGTCAGGGCCTACGTCGAGGACGCCTTCGGCAGCCATCTCAACCACGAGAGCATGATGCAGGTCAAGAGGCTGATCCGGGAGGGGTGGGAGCGCGAGTTGGAGGCTGCGAACGTGCGCGAGGCCGTGCTCGGCGTAGAGAAGTTCGCCCGCGGCATTCCGCAGGAGGAGTTCTCGAAGATCGCTAGCGGGCAGAAGAAGCACAAGTTGTAGATACATTACTTTACGTACAGACTCTGGCGCTTGGAAAAGGGGTGTGGGGATATCCGGGCGCTGCTGTTGCACAGTAATTTTTTTTTCTTTTAGACGCGTATCTAATATGACAAGCATGTATGTCCCTTACCTAAAAAAAAAAAAACTCGAGTGATTCCCCCATGCTCCGCAATCTAGAAAATATGTATATAGATACACTCCCCCCGTCTCTGGCAGATGATCGGCGCGCCATGCGCACCCGCATCCGCATCCGCCCCACCGCACCGCACCGCACCTCTAGATGCGAAGCGATGTCAAAAAAAAAAAAAAAAAAAAAAGGAATCCCGACACCACCACCACCAACCATCTAGTTTACATATGATACATACGAGACAACCACAGGGCAGGGTGGATCTGCAACGGGTTGGACGGACGCAGCCGACAAACTGGGCTGGACGAGTTTTCGAAGGAAAAGGAAAAAAAAAAAAAAAAAAGACAAACATACATTACGATCAAGTACGTATGTACTTGGATATATATCTACGTAGAAATGAGGTCCGTGACACGTCTACATACGCAAAAACGGACGGACGTGGGACGTGAGGACAAAGTTTTTTTTATATTTTTTATATTTTTTATTTCCTATTAAATTATTAATCACATTATACCCGCGCGGGGGGGGAGGGGGGGGGGAGGGGAGACAAAGCCACACACACCGCCATTGCATTAGTGCGCACGCCGAGTGACACTCCATGGCCGCCACCATGGTCCCCCCCTACTACATGCACATCATAGACAGACGCCACCAGATGTAACACTCCCGGGGCGGTACGCATGTACGATCTGATCACACCCGCGCAGGCGCAGCGGGAATCGATCAATCAATCAATCAATCAATCACCCGAAATCTTAAACTTCGGATTCAGTCTGTACAATGACAACTAAACAACGCACACAATTTCCCCTCTCCACTCGCCTCCCCTCACCTCACCCCGCCTCTCCCCACCTCTCCTCTCTCCCCGGTCTATGACAACATCCCTCTCTTTCTCTTTTCCCATGGGCCATGGCCCGAATAAACTGTAAACAAATATGCCATATCCCGATTCCCGAGCAGAAGAAAACAATTAAAAACAAAGGAAAAAGAAAGGAAAGGAAAAGAACCCCTAAAAATATATATGTACCTCCAAAAACGCTAATTTGGGTATGATGGAGAAAAAAAAAACAAGAAAAAGAAGAAAATAAAGATAAAAGACAATCACAAACAGCCCATTTTTACCTGTGACAAAATAGACGCTGAAGCAGGAAGGAGAAGCCAATATAAATATAAAAAAAAAAGTAAAAGCCCTAATAATAGACAAGAAAACAAGTGGGGATCCGCAGTATGGGGTGCAAAGAAAGGGAAATGAAAATGAACAAAGACAACAATATAATGACAGAATTGAACAGTTGAAAGAAAAGAAAAAAAAGAAAGAAACAGTCCGAAATGTAACCCCTCCCAACCAACCAGACAAGTGCCCACATGACCCCGTGCGCGCCGTAGATACAAGTAGATAGACCCAGCGCATGAAAATCAAGACAATATAAGTGGCCCGTAGTAATGCAGCAGAACAATCAGCAAGCAGACAAATCGCTACCCAGCCAATGACGACAATCATTCAAGAAACCAAGCAAAGGAAATGAGGGAAGGAGGGAGGAGGCGTCTGTTCCGTGATCTAGGGTTCCTCGCTCTGGATTTCGACACCGACAGTCACAGACTTTGAGGGGGTCGTCGGGAGTCCCTCGTTGGCCGAGCTGGTGTTTGTGGAGGGCGTGGCCGAAGAATCCGGCAACTGGGCACCAGTAGCATGCAACGGAGGCGTGGTCAATGCTGACTCCGACGGCGAACCAGCCTGGGGAGGAGTGGCGCTATTAAAGATCAATTTCTCAATCTGCGCCATGTTAGCCCTATTCGTTTGCTTGACCCGGGCAGGGCGTACGGCATTGATCTGCTTTCCGAACGTGAACTTCTTCAAAGCCAGGAGCTGCGGCTTGATCTGTTCGACAAGCGTCTCGCGATCAGCACCACTGAGAAGAGTAAGAAGTTTTTCTGCACCATTTGTCAGCGAGGATTACATCGGAAGAGAGATAGCAGTATCTCGGCGAGGCGTACGAATCACGTAATTGCCGTACTGATCCCGCATCAGCAGTTGCAACGGTGAAGTCGCGTCAGGACGCAAGGCCGTGACAGCCCGAACGATCTCGCGCTTCTGTTCCGCATTCCCAAAGGCTATGCTCTTCTCGACAACATTGGAGGCAAACTTGTGCCTTGAAACGCCCATCACGATTAGCACAATGTCCACCGGGACAAGCTCGTAAGAGGGAGAGAAACGTACTTGGAGAATTGGAAGAGTTGGCCGGTGACCATCTGAATGATCTTAGCGCGGTCCTCGGACTTGCCATGCTCAATCACATGCTGGGTCACGTAGTTGCCGTACTGATCCTGGACAAGCGAAAAGGTGCAAGCGTGGAGTTCTTTCAGTATCGAAGCCTGGGCTTCCTCATCGCAGTGTTCCAGCATGCGCTGAATCACACGACAGCCGTACGGATGGGTTGCAAGGGTCTGAACCTGACCCTTGAATGCCGAGATGATGAATTGAATGTGCTCCGCGGGAACCCGCTCGATGGCCTTCTGGACCACGTGGTTGCCATTCTGGTCCTTCACACACTTGAGAACATGACCATCAAGCTCTTTGACCAGAGAGGATTGCTGATCGGTCAAGATGTGTTCAAGAGCCTTCGGAAAACATTAGGCCACCCATTCGTTGTGCCGGTCCTTCTTGGAGGGGGGGAGGGGGGGGGGGACTATACCTTCTGGACTACGCGACATCCGTACATCTGCAACGACAGAGTCAAGACGTGGCCCTCCATCTGCTTCGCCAAGATGCTCTTCTGCAGTTGATTTCCATGCTCAAAGAACTTCTGGATCACGTAGTTCCCGAACACGTCGGTCATCAGCTGCAGAGAGTTCTGACGGATCTCCTTGAACACAACTTCCTTCTCGTCGCTATTGGCCGTCTCGAGCTTCTGCTGGATGAAGCGGGATCCATGCTGGTCACCGCTAAATTCCACAACGTGCTGATAAATGTCCTATTCGTAGTCAGACACTGCATACAGAAAGAAAGAAAAGAAATCCCGTCGTTACCTTCAGCTCGTAGCGCCTGTTCGACTTCGAATTGGACCTGAATTCCTCGAGGAGGGCACTCCTCAAACTACCAAAGTCATCGTGGCGCCTGGAGGAACCGGCTTGCGCTGGACTCATCAGGGGACTCATCGACCCGGAGAACGAGGGCATCGCCAATCTGCTACCGCCGTACGCGCCCTCGTAACCATAGGAACTCGACGCCGGGTACTGCTGAGGACGGAACAACGAGTCACGCATCAACATAGCAGGATGATGGTTCTGTTGCTGCTGTTGTTGAGTCACCAGCAATTGTTGGCGCAGCTTTTCCGGATGGAGAGCAATCTGGCCCGACGGTGTACGATTGGTAGGACCTCCGCGAGAGGGGGATCGAATGCTTTCCATACCAGAGGGTGGAGTTCCAGCTGGATAGTATGGGCTGCCCAGGTTTCTCCGGCTGTAGTCCTCGCCAGGAGACATTGCCCCGTTCCGCTCGTTGGACCGAAGGCGCTGCTCGCCGTAACCATCGACAAATTCGCCAAACTGGTCATTGAACTGTTCTTGCCCACGGAAGAGCGCTTCATCGGGGGACCAAGGCGAGCCGTGCGATCCCTGGGGATGTCTCTGGTACGGATGCTCCCCAAACTGCGGCGAATAGTTGATATTGCCGGCAGGCGGCGTCTGAGAGAATGCCGGATACGGAGGCCGTGGTTTGGCTCCCTGGTACAGGTCGTCATCCTCGACCGACAGCTGTCTGACCTGGGCGAGCATCTCGGCGTCTCGAGTCTCACGACTGTCCGAGTATCTACCTTGCGAGTATGGTTGCCCTTGGATGGGATGGCTACTGAGGTGGGCTCCACTGTGTGCGGTTGGAATGTGGGTATACGAGGGGTAGCCAGCACCGTTGGATGGTGGTGACTGGTCCGGGTTGTATGTTGGGGGAGTCGAATTCGCGCGCTGCTGAGGGGGCAAACTCTCACTACGTCCGGCAGTGCTCAGGTGATCGGTAGAGGGCACGATCCCGCGGGAGTTCGAAAGGCCACGGCCCCTACGCAGGTGATCGTGCCCCTCATTCTCCATGGCACCAGCCAACACGGATCCCAGGTGTCGTCCATTACCATTGTCGTTGGTGGCGCCAAAGCGCTGAGCCTGGCCCCCAAACTGCCCCACCATCTCCATGGGTCGCCCACGGTTGTTGGAATATTCGAGCGCATCTCCGAAACTGGCGGACGAAGGATCCAGATATCCTTTACTGCTTGGAGATTGGGTCAGGTTTGTCCCGCGTCCTACGGCAGCCTGTCTGGTCATGGAATAGAACGGAGACGCGCTCCTCGGGATGTCGGTCGACTGTTTGGGACTTTCATACTTCGGATTCGTGCGCATCCTAACGGGAGAGGCCGTCGTGTTGGCGATTCCAGGCGAAGTTGCTTCTCCCGCCCACATCGAGGACTTGTTCCACGTGTCATTTTCAAGCAGCGCCGATGAACCTTGCTTCCCATCGAATGCACTGCTCGAAGCACCGGGTGGGGGATAGGAATCATCAGATCCGGTGCCTTGTGCTGCAAATTCAATAAAAAAATCCCGGCGAGCCGAAAGGACGTGTGTATGCGACGTACCTCTACGATCGGCCGCACCGCTACCGAAGCCCCCTCCAAGACTACTACCGGCGCCGGTTGAGGGAGGGGATCCCCAGATCGCCCAGCTCGGCGAGTTATTCGGCAGCGCTTGCGACGGAGCTTGCGAAGCTGTCGTAGTCTCGTCGATCGAAGCGCCAGGTGATCGTGTGAATTCTGCGAATCGGGCTCCTCTCATCTGGAATCGCACTGTTAGTCCCTTTCCCGGTTCGTTTGCGGCCGTCTTGGACGGGGAATCTCAACGAACATTGCTCGTGCCAGCGGCAGTACGCGAAGCTGCTGTAGGCTGGTGTTCCGCCATGTCGCGGAGTCGTCGGTCCGTCTAGTTTCGCTCGTGGTGGATTTTTATTTTTTATTTTATTTCGCTCTTCCCTCGGAGTTTCGAGGTGCGAGAAAAGCAGGTGGAGCAGCTTACGAAGTGTGTCGCGAGGGAGGGTATGGGCAGGTGTTGGGGAGGTAGGACGAAGGCCGGCCCGTTCGATCGGTTCTAGCGCTAGTGGTGCGGTTTGTACAGTAGGTCGGTGTGGCGTGCGTTTGTACAAAGGCCCGAGGTGGGGACGAGGATAGTACGCGTCGTCTTTCGAGCTGGAGGATGGAGCGGGGCCAATACTACAGAGCACGGTCTAGTGTCAGCCCTATGTTCGTTCGACAGCAACCCTCGTTCGACAAAATCCCCACGCGAAGTCGGTAAAATTGGTTAAGCTTACCAGGTAGCGGAGGTGGCCCACCCAGTAGTGCAGTTCTCGCAGACAAGTTCGATACGATCCACTTGAAGAGCGCCTCCGATTTCGCAAGCTGCAAGTCGCAAGGCGGCAGGTCGGCCCGGAAAAAAAAAAGAGAGAGAGAGATTTCCAGGTTAATGGAAAGGCTGAAAGGGATGTGAAAGGAAGCTCCGAAGGGGAAGCGGGGGCTGACGCTGGTCGTGGCTTCTGGGACTGTCGTCTGTTGTTTTACGCCCTAGGCAGTCCGGTTCGAAGTATGAGATGGCAGATAGGTAGGAAGGGGCCTAAGGAGTACTGAGGTATGTAGGTAGGTATGGCGGTGGCAAGTGGTAGGTTCGACGCAGCAATCGATTGACCGATCGGTGTGGCTTTTCCGGTGATTTCAAGGAGTGAGTGGTGTATAGATGAGTGGGTATGGAGAGAGAGAGGGGGGGATGGAGGGAGAGAGAGAGAGAGGGAAAGAGAGAGAGAGAGAGCGGTGATGAGCTTGGAGCAGGAATGTTAGGCAAGGAGTAGGGTGCCGACTACCAGGTAGAATGAGAATTTCGAGGCGGTATGTCGATGGGCCACTTTGAGCGAAGAAGATTGAGGCCTGATACGGGTGAGAACGAGAGAGTCAAGAGGTATTCAGACAACGGACAAGAAGGACAATAAGAATAATAAATGACGACAGCAATCGCAACGCAGCAGCCAGGCCCTCAAAACACAGACAGACAGCGTGGTGACCGGCCCTCCGCCCAATTGAATGGTTAGCGGGATGAGGTTGTGGTCATGCGGCGGGCAGCTCGCAGGAATGTAAGGAATAGAACTCTGGACGGTTGAGGGTGAGGTCGGCTTGAGGATGGAAGAGGATATCGACGTGGTTCTTGGGTGCGATGCGATTAGTTTGCTGGACAGAGGTGACAGAATCTCAGAATCTTCTGGGTTCAAAAGGCGGGTTGGGTTTTTTTTTTTTTTTTTTTTTGTTTACACTATGTAGTATGTAGGGTGAGGTTGTTTGGATGTGTGGATGCAGGTGTTTGGGGGAGGTTGAAAAAGGTAGTCTAGTCTGTGAGTGCGGGCGGGCGGGAATGCGAAGAAGAAGGAAAGGAAGGTGGGATCAGCCGGTGTGGGTGGGCGGGGGGGTGATTGCGATGCAAACGGGTTTCAGCACCAAGAAGAAGAAGAAGAAGAGGAAGACGAGGAAGAAGACGAGGAAGAAGAGGGAGAGTGGTAGCAGCACTACGGTCTGCGTCTTGTTCTTGCTCTTGTGCTCGGAAATACCGTGGCTAATATGGGTGGGCAGTGGGCAATCAGACCTGACGGGCCACGGGCAAAGCTCTACGTGCCGGTCATGAATGCGGAGCGGAGGGAATGCACAACAAACTGCAATATGTAAGGACAGACGACGATGATAGTATATCCGTACTTGCTTGGATTAGTGTGCACCTAATCTATCGACCGTCTCCGCCTCTTACAACGGGGCCCGCTGAGCTCGCTGCTGCCACCAGTCCCAATGCGAGTCGCACCGGCGACAAAGTGCCGTTACGTGTATGGGAGCGAAATGGGGGGGGGGGCAGACGGGATGGAGAGGAGGAGGAGACGAAGAAGGAGAGGGAGGATCCGAGGAGCGATGGAGGATTTCTGCGTGCCCTCGTCCTTTCTCTCCTCCTCTCCTCCCTCCCCACGACCACTGAAATTGGATACGAGTCGGCACCAACTCTTCTTTTTTTCCCCTTCTTCTCTGTTTGTACAGGTTTCTTTGTCCGGCTTCTCCAAAGTGCGCAGCAATCCGTGGACGACGGAGTAAGCAAGCATTCCACATAACTACGTAGTTACATACAAACATACACATACATACATACATGATCCCCCGAAGCACAGCAAGACGCGCGCTCGGAAACAATAAGCACAAGGTGGGCTGGCTTCTCCAGATGGGTTTTTTTTTTCCCGCTCTGATCTGAGGATGGGAGCGCTGCAGTAGTGCCTGCCCAGACGGCCGTCCGATTGGCAGACATGTGCGTGGCAGGTAGCTGCGCTGGGGATGATGAGGGGAAGCGAGAAGAGCAGCACGGTGCAGGATGGCGGATTCCGCATTCCGCATTGCGATTCGATGTCCGTCCGCCATTTTCCTGTAGGTACATACATACATACGTTATACATACGTTATACATACATACATACATACATTATACATACATACATACATTATACATACATACATACATTATACATACATACATACATTATACATACATACATACATTATACATACATACATACATACATACAGACATACAGACATACAGACATACATACATACATACGTGCGCCGGCGTATCGTGTCGCGGACTAACCGAACCCACGTCGATATTCCCTCTCCTTCTCGTTGCGTCGCGATTGCTGCCGGCGACGGCGCAGGTGTGTCGGTATGTATGGAGAGTGGAGACACTTGTTCGTGCACTCGGGTAACTCGCGCTGGACACAGCTCAGCAATGTTGACGGCGGGGCCCTCGTCGAGCGACTCGTCGGGGCTGGGGCAACTCACTTGCTGTCACTCGCTGGGAAGTGAGGACGGGCCACCGAGCAGGCGTTGCTCGCAGCGGCTGGGTGTGTGCGTTTCGAAGCGCTCGGCGGGGGAGGGGGCGACTTGTCGGGAGGCTCCTGGTGCATCCCTAGGACAGGAGTCCCTCGTCCGAGGAAGGAGCGTGCGGCCGTTGCCACGGAACAGAGAGCGACGGGCCGGCTGACATAGATACTGGAGCGGCGCTTGGCGATTCCGCATGCCGGTGCGGGAGTGATCGGAGGGAGCGCCGCGGCGGGGGTGCGGCGCCAGAAGGGTGGAGCGTCCCGAGGACGAGAGGCCCGGCAGTTGCGTCGAGTGCCGGCGCGGATGAGACGCACTCCCCCCCTCCCCCTCGCACCCGGACTGTGGTGTGCATGCGTGCGCGCGCGCCGGTACAGATGGACAGATGTGATGTATGGCTGACGTCCTCGTATATCTCCACAGATCCAGGCTGACAGCGGCCGTGTCGTGATCGGGCTTCGTGGGCAGGCGATCGATAGCTGTCCCGCTGTTTGGATTCCCGCCGCCCGTCGCTGCGTCCGCCCGCGTTCTGCACCACTGCCCGCCGCCGCCGCCGCCGCCGCCGCCGCCGCCACCCAGCCATCCAGCATCGACGGAATGCGCCAGTCCCTATCTCCGCTGACTCGGAATCCCTCCCGGGCTTCCTGTGCTCGCTCGTTCGCCCGTTCCCGCATGCCATGTCGCGGGCAGAGCACTGGGCGGTAGCAGTTAGTGCCCGTCTCTCGGACGGAATCGCCAAAGGTACGCCTCCGGCCAGTCAGCTCGTTCCGCCGACCCAGCCCAATGACAGAGTCTGGCAGATGCGTGACGGCTCCAGGCGACCGCCTTACGTGTCAAGTGGGGCACAGCAATGACTCTTACCGCATCGCAGCGGCGGCGAGTGGAAGAGCCGCCCGCCTCGAGCAGCTGCAGAAACCCTCCGCCCAGCCAGCCAGCCAGCCAACTAGCCCGAACCGCTGCGCCCGCCCGATCCCACCAGCAGAACCGCCCGCCGATCCGGGCCCACGGCCATAGGCTCCGACAGAATACGAGCGGCCGCCTCCACTGGAGCGGTGTCGTTCCGCCAGTGCGCGCACACATACGTGTGCGTCAACCAGCACGTCCGCCATCGACAGGCCAGGGCCCGGATGTGTACATGGCAGGCAAGCAGCCAGGGCAGGGCAGGCAGGCAGTCCCAAGGAAGCCACTCCACCCACTCCAATCGCGCACCCGCAAAGCCTGCCTTATGCATCCGTCCGCCCCTCCCTCCGTCCGTCCGTCCGTCTGTCCGTCCCTCCCTGCGGATACCAAGGCAGGGGGTGGAACAGGAAAACCGGAAGGCAGCCATCCAACCACGTTTCCGCGATGCGGGATGCCATGCCATATATGCCACGCCCAAACCTGCCAGAATGTCGATACTTACTTATTCTCTTGCGGTTCTAGCCCACCCCCCACCAGGATGCAGAGCCAGGATGGCTGAGGCATAATCACCAAGCTGAACATCTGCATTTCTGCTATCAGTGCAAGGATCTTTTTTTCTCTCTTTATTTTCTCATTTTTTCTCATTTTTTTTTTCTTCCTTTTTTCCTTTTTCTCATTTTATTCCTGTTCCGTATAATGTACCAGTGGGCCGTGTGTCACGACGTGGGTAGTTACATACGTACAGGGAAGGGGGGTAACTATGGGCATGGGGTAACTAAGTACATACACAACAAAGACTTGCCGCTGCAAACGCTGCAAACACACCAAGACGGTGGCTGCGCGAGCCGTTGCGCTTGCATCTTTGAGAAGCGTGGATACATTAGCCTGTTCGGTTGGCACCGTATTGCGTAAAGCTAGCTATCTACCACGCAAAAAAGAGAAACCGTGATAGATATCGGGAAGAAAAAAAAGAAATTTCCCCCATACGAAAAACGCGATTTTGGAGTGCAGTTTGCGCGCCCTAGATACAGAGAGTGTCTATGTATGTATCTACCTAGTCTTTTCCCGCGTGTACTCTCTTCTCTCGCCATGTTTCCTCCCCCCCCCCCCCCCCCCGGGGTTTATGTCCGCACGAGCGATTACGCTAGGACCCCGAACCGAGCGAGCAAGCAAACGGGGGAGGGGGGGCGGAGTCGAGCGGAACTTCTGGAAGTTGCCCGATCTGGAGGTTTGCGTGACTCCGAAGGAAACATTGGTATTTTTATTTTTATTTATTTTCCCATTCCTTTTTCTTTCCGTTCGTCCGTCCGTCCGTCCGTCCGTCCGCCTGCCTCTCAGCTTCTTTAAGCTTTTAGCTTTCGGGAGGGGCTGAAATGTCGCATCTCGCACATCGCAGGATGGGGATGAGGCTCGCTACGTACGTACGTACGAGCCATCGTCATCACCATCTCCGAGTCTGGATACAACCCAAGTGGCGTGTCCATCGTGTCCCGACCGCATTCAGTCGTGTGCGACGACGCCTCTGGTGTCCCTGTTCCATGCACGGCAGCGATGCATACGAACGTGCACGCCACAACAACCACAACCGCAACCACAAAACCGCGACACAAGAAGCGAGAACGGGGGGAGGCAAAGGCGTCTCCAGCACCCACACCGGCGCTGCTGCTGCTGCTGCGCTGTGCCACCCACCGATGGCGATGCGCTGTGCTGTTGGGCAGCGGCACGGCAAGCATCACGGAATACACGCACGGCGCGAGATAAGTGGACGTCTGCCACGTGCGAGACTGGACTGGACGCCGGAACGGCAGTTGATGCCTTCGATCCAGCCATCTGTGATCTGTGTCGCCAGGCCATCTAGCGAAATGCGGCCCCTATGTATGAACTCTGGATGCCTTTGTATGTAACTTCCTTCCTGCCTTCTGCGCACGCATTCTCGTTGCTGCTGCTGTCGGCGCGGGTTGGAGCCAACGAAAAGACAGAGAAGAAAGAAAAATAAAAAAGGCGCTCCTTCCGACAGAGAGGCAGCCGAGCACATCTAGTAGCCGCTCTTTTCTGCCACCCCGGTGATGGTTTTTTTTTGTTTTTTTGTTTTTTTTTTGTTTTCTTTTCGTGGCTAGATGCCGCCGTATCACGCGTCATCACTCGTCCAGTCTTTTGCGACCGCGAGTTTCGGTGTGTGGCCCACTCTGCGGTCTGGCCTTCGTGCTTTGCACGAGCTTGTCCTCTGCGTGCGAGGCAAGTAGGGGGCGAAATAGGGGTGCCTTTCTCCACGCCGATGCCTCCGCAGCGAATACATCTCTCTGTGCTCCGTCCGTCCATACATCCGTCCACCATCCGTCCATCCGTCCACCATCCGTCCATCCGTCCAATTACCCCGGACAGGGGAGGGCAGATGACGACAAAGAAAGAAGACAATGAGGCCACATTCGTATGCTCGCCGAATACAACACGCACGGGCTGTCCGTACTCCACCCCGACATACATCCCTTACGTGCGTTTCCTCCCCCCCCCCACGGACGGACAGACAGTCGCCGGGGCCCGGAATCCTGCAGACTCTCCATCGCCACCCCCCCCCCCCAAAAGCCCATGCTCTCGGCATCGCACCCCCACGGCGGCGGGACAGTATCCAACGTCCGATCTGCGTGCCGTCGCTTAGCGGGCCTGTATCTGGACGTCCTCTGCTCCGCTCGGCTTACCGGCCAGTCGCCACTCACGCCAGGCCGAAGCTGGGCCCGGGGCCAGAGAGCTGTCCTCGCCGGGGGGGAGGGGCAGCGAACCATCTCCACGCACGCACGTATGCGCACCAGCCAGGACATGCCCCCCCCCCCCCGCCGCTTTCGGACT
>Ga0307516_10001653_pt1 | contig 30675 bp, 27 predicted proteins | sample 19_EM_MG_FD_203310 | JGI IMG/M metagenome (GOLD analysis project Ga0307516, IMG submission 203310) | Populus trichocarpa ectomycorrhiza microbial communities from riparian zone in the Pacific Northwest, United States - 19_EM | ecosystem: Host-associated > Plants > Roots > Unclassified | place... | reverse complement strand
TCTCTTTGGCCGCGAATCGAATGGCCTGTTTGCGCCTGGCAAGAACTGTGTGATCACCACGCTGACCACCAGCGGGGTGCCGCGTTCGCGCAAGCTGCGTGTGGGCACGTGCTCCGAAGACGGCGCACACCTCTGGTTCGTGATTCCGAAGGGCCGTGGCGTCGCGAGCGACATCGCACGCGATTCGAACGTGATGCTGACCGTCCTCAATGCCGGCACGGGCAAGCTGGTGCATGTCTCCGGTGCGGCCAATGTGTTGAGTGATCGCGTGAGCCCGCTCTACCTGGCACCTGATTTTCAACAGCCTCGCGCGTTGAGCGTGGTCATCGGCGAGATGGACTTTGCGCTGCTGTGCGTCGAGGTTGACGAGCAGGATCTGGCCGAGGAACGTCGGCCGCCGAACAGCCTTTTCGGCGTCTTCCAGAACAGCCTGTGGCTGGCGCAGGACCGGCCTCAGCATCGCGGAACCGAGGCCAAGTAGCAGAGCCGAGACCGGCCTGGATCACGAGCGCTTCTGTCGAGGCTGGCCCTCGGCCCGAGTTGGCCCATCTGCTCCGCGCGCGACGAGTCGAGGTGGAGCCTTCGCACGCTGCGAATCGGGTTCTTCGAACGATGGGCGGGCTGGCAGGTTGTCGTTCGTTCGGCTGGGCGTCTCCTGCGGCGGCAGGGCCTGACCCTGGCGCGAACCGTGGCTGTGGGCATAGACCCAGGTGAACTCGGCACCGAGCAGGAAGATTTGCGCGGAGTAGTACACCCACACCAGCAGCACGGCCAGCGAGCCGGCGGCACCGAAACCTGAGGTGACACCGCTGCGCCCGATGTACAGGCCGATCAGCGACTTGCCGATGCTGAAGAGCAGGGCGGTCACCGAGGCGCCAATCCACACGTCGCGCCACTCGACGCGTGCGCGCGGCATGATCTTGTAGATCAACGCGAAGATGACGGTGATGAGTGCGAAGCTCACCAGCAGGTTGACGCCTTGCAGCAGCAGCTCCCAGCCGCCGAAGATGGGTGCCCACCAGTTGCCCAGGGCTGACAGCGCCGCGCTCACGACCAGCGAGACCATCAGCAGGAAGCCGATGCCGAGGATCATGCCGAAGGACAGCACCCGCGCGCGAATCAGCGTCCACAGGCCGCTGCTGCGCGTGCGTGCCGGTGCGCGCCAGATGCGGTCAAGCGCGTCTTGCAGCTCCGCGAAGACGGTGGTCGCGCCGACCAGCAGCACGACGATGCCGATCACCGTGCCCAGCGCGCCGTCCTTGGGTTTGGAGACGCTTTGCAGCAGGCCTTCCACCGCAACGGCCCCTTGCTCGCCGATCAAGCCACGCAGCTGCGCAAAGATCTCGCCGCGGGCGGCTTCCTGGCCGAACACCAGGCCAGCGACCGACACCACGATCAGGATCAATGGCGCAGCCGAGAAGGTGGTGTAGTAGGCGAGTGCGGCCCCCATGCTGGGTGCGTAGTCGTCGCTCCACGAGGACGCGGCCTCTTTTGCCAAGCGCCAGACCGTTGACAGGCTCATGACCTGGACCTCCGGACCGCAAGCGGAGGTGCGCCAGATTCGTTCGTCGGCAGACCCACTGGCGAGGCGGTGAGGTCTGGGAGTCTGGACATGCTGAGCTCCTGGAATGCGCGAGGACTGTGTAGCCCAGCATAGGAGCGCAGCCGTTGCGCGTCAGTCGGCGCCGGCCCTTGCGTACTGTGGGAGCCGTCCGACAGTGCGCGTGCGTGGAGTGTTCAGCTGGCGGCGCGGCGCGACAGGGCCACCACGTTGTCGAGCTCCTGCAGGAACTCGCGGTAGCGAATCGGCTTGGTGACGTAGCCGTCGCAGCCGGCAGCGCGCATGGCTTCTTCGTCGCCTTTCATTGCGAAGGCAGTCAGCGCGATGACGGGAATGTCTTGCAGATCGGCATCGGCCTTGATGAGGCGCGTGGCCGCCAGGCCGTCCATGTCGGGCAGCTGGATGTCCATCAGGATCGCATCGGGCCGCTCTTCGCGTGCCAACGCGATGCCCCGGGCGGCGGTCTCGGCCTCGATAGGCTGATGCCCCGCACGCTCCAGGATCGCGACCGTCAACAGCATGTTGACGGGCAGGTCTTCAATGATGAGTACACGCATGCGGGACCCTGGCCTGAATGAAAACAAATCACCCTCGGCGCATGGGTACTGCAAGCGCGCCTCCCGTCCTCGTTATGCATTCATTAGGCCTTGCGCCCTCGTGTTGCCGCAGCTGTCAGGTCTTACAGGTCGCATCGAACCCGTGAAATCCTCTGCGAAGATCGCTGGCCGAAACCCCAGGAGAACCCATGCCCGCTCCCATCGATGCCGTGATTGATGCCCTGGTCCAAGCGCGCCGCAGCGGTGGCGTCAGCGACGATGCTGCGCTGCCGCAAGCCGTGACCACCGCCGATGACGGCTACCTCGTCCAGGCGGCGGTGGCCAACGAGCTGGGCTGGTTCGACGCGGGCGTGCCGGTCCACTGGAAGTCGGGCGGTGCCTCGCGCTCCGCGGTGATGACGCATGCCCCCTTGCCGCCGGCCGGCGTGTGGGCCAGCCCGGCCGATGCAAAAGCCTGGCCGTTCAACTGGCGCGTCATCGAGGCCGAGATCGCGTTGCGCCTGGGCCGTTCGGTCGATGCCGCGTTGGCTGGCACGCTGGACATGGAGAGCGCAGCCGCGCTGATCGATGCGATGACAGTGTCGATCGAGGTGGTGGACTCGCGCTGGAAGCAGAACTTCAAGGCGCCGGCCCTGCTGCGCCTGGCCGACCTGCAGTCGCACGGCGCGCTGGTGCTGGGCGAGTGGGTGCCGTTCTCTGCGCGCGACTGGCTGGCCCAGCCTTGCCGTGTACAGATCGGCGAGCGGGTCAGCGAATTCCGCGGCACGCATTCATGCGGCGACCCGGCCTGGGTGCTGCCGGCCTGGCTGCGCCACGCCACCCGCGACGGCGACACGTTGCCCGCGGGCACGGTGGTGACGACAGGCACCTGGTGCGGCGCGCTGGAGGCGCATGCCGGTGAACACGTCAGCGTGACGTTCGACGGCGTGGGTCACGCCGAGATTCAGCTCTGAACGAAGGCAACGCTGAACAAGTCCCTTGCGGACGGCGCATCCTCGCTTTGGGCGGTCTGCGGCGTTGCAAATGCTCGCGATACCTGCGGGTATCGCTGCGCTTTGCGCCTTGCAGCCCATATCAAACCGAGGCGCGCCGCCTCACAGGGGCTCGTTCAGCGTCGCCCTAACTCAGCAGCTTGATGAGCGCGGTCGGGTGCAGGCCCCAGCCTGCCAGCCCGGCCAGGCCCATCATCACGCCGAAGGTGGCGGGCACCATGCTCAAGCCGTAGAGCCACCGCAGCTGCGTGAGCGAGGTGATGGCGAGCAGAGAGATGGCGATGGCGATCAAGGCATCAGACAGGTCGAACTGGTCGTCGTGGAAGTTGAGCGCGTCGTAGGTTTCCTGGTCCTTGGCAGCCTGGCTGCGCAGCTCTTCCTTCTTGGTCGCCTGCTCCTTGGCCAGCTGCTCGTAGTGCGTGATGGCGTCCTGATACGGGGCCTGCTTGTCGGCCGCGCGGTCGGCAGCCTGCAGGCGCAGCTGCACCACCGTGGCCTTCGCCAGCTCTTCGCGCAGGTTGCGCGCCTGGTAGAACGACCAGTGATCGATCTTGTCGGCCTGCGCCTGCTGCATGGCCTGCACGATGTTGTCGTCCTTCACCTTGCAGATGCCCATGAAGGTGGCCAGCAGCGCGACGGCCACACCCACAGCGGGGTTCAACCAGCGGTGCCGAGCAGGGCGCTCCGCTTCATCTTTGACCTTGGCAATTTCGAGCGGATCAATGTCCATCGGCATCAGTACAGGCTTGGGAGGCCCGGATTCTGAACGCTGCGCGCCGACGAGTCGGAGGCGCCGTTCAGGTTCGAGTGAAGCGCACGCACAAGCAACGCGAAGTGCCCATCAAGCAACGACGCAAGCACGGGTCTCCCGGGCATAGCGTTGGCGCCCCCTGGGGGCAGGAGCGGAAGCGACTGGGGGGCCGATCTACCCGAAGAAGTGCTTGAAGAGCTCGGGCTCGTCGACCTCGCGGGTCACCAGGCCGCTGATCGCCTCTTCGAACATCGCGGGTTGCACCACCGTGTCCAGGTGGGCGGGCATCGTCACGCCCCAGGCGGTGTTGAAGTCGGTGGCCTGCGTGCGCATCACGATCGGCCTGACGCTGGCTGCGGGCCGCAGGTCCATCGGCACCATGCGGGGTGCGAGCGAGGGCAGCTCTTCCCATTCGATGGCATCGTGCTGTGCCGGGCCGGGGTAGCGGGCGAGTGGGTTGGCGGCTTGGGTGTGGGTGCGGTTCATGGTGTCTTGCCTTGCATTCACGCTGATGCCAAGACTATCGGTCGCCGTGGCGAGACATGTATGGAAAAGCGAGCGTTCTGCGCGCCACTTCGCCCACCGGTACCGGCAAGCGTGACTTTGTGCGCCGATCGCTGGTGCGGCCGCCTTGACGCGACAATCGCTTCCATGCCGCAACTCAGTTTCTTGCCACCCGAATCGGCTTCCGATTCCGAGGCGCCGGCACGCGGCACGCCGAAGCGGTTCGCGTTGGACGTGCGCGCGAGCGCCATCGACGGGCAGGGCGCGTTCGCGGCCGAGGCCATCCCGGCGCGGCGCAAGATCGGCGAGATCCGTGGCGAGTCCATCAGCGCGCAGGAAGCGCGCACGCGTGCCAAAGGGCTGTCGCGCATCATGATCGTCGCGGTGTCGGAGCGGCGCGCGATCGATGCGTCGCACTCGACCGACGCACTGCGCTTCGCCAACCATTCGTGCCGGCCCAATGCAACGCTGCGCGTCCGCCAGGGGCGGGTGGAGTTCTATGCGATGCGCGACGTCGCCATGGGCGAAGAGATCACCGTCGACTACGGCGAGACGCACCACCAGGGCCGGCTGCGCTGCCGCTGCGGCGTGCCGGGCTGCACGGGCCGGCTGTAGAGTCCCGCCCCATGTCCAAACCCAAGCTTTCTCCGGGGCTGTTCGCCGGCCCCGACGGTGCGCACCGTTGCGCCTGGTGCGAGGCCTCGCCGGCGTACCAGCACTATCACGACCACGAATGGGGGTTCCCCGTCACCGACGACCGGCGGTTGTTCGAGAAGATCTGCCTCGAGGGCTTTCAGGCCGGGCTGAGCTGGCTCACCATCCTGAACAAGCGCGAGAACTTTCGCCGCGGCTTTGCCAACTTCGATGCCGAGCACGTGGCTCGCTTCAAGCAGAGCGACATCGACCGCCTGCTGGCCGACACCGGCATCGTGCGGCACCGCGGCAAGATCGAGTCGACCATCAACAACGCCAAGCGCGTGATCGAGCTGCGGGCCGAGTTCGGCTCACTCGCGGCCTATGCCTGGGGCTTCGAGCCACCGCCGGCATCGCGCCCGAAGCGCATGACGCTGGAGGTGCTGAAGAGCTTCACCACCTCGGCGGAGTCGATCGCGATGTCGAAGGACCTGAAGAAGCGTGGCTGGAGCTTCGTTGGGCCGACCACGGTCTATGCATTCATGCAGGCGATGGGGCTGGTCAACGACCACATCGACGGCTGCAGCGTGCGCGAGGCTGCGCTGGCAGCGCGGGCCGCATTGAAGCTGCCATTGCGGCCGTAGTGCGGTGCACCGAGGGTGCTCGGCCGGCGTGGCCTTCGACGTGGAGTGAAGAGATGAATCGAAATCGATTTGTGGCGTGGGCGCTCGGTGCATGGCTGATGTGTTTGCCCTGCTGGGCAGGGGCGGCGATGGGCGTGGACACGATCGCCGCCACGGCGGAAGACGGACCGGTGACGCTGTACTACCCGACGCGCGCTGCCGAGCAAGCGGTGTTGTTCGGCACGCTCTCGCTGTCGGTGGCCACGCGGGCCGCGCCCGAACGCGGCAACGGGCGGCTGATCGTGATCTCGCACGGCTCGGGTGGCTCGCCCTGGATGTATTCCGATCTGGCGCGCAGCCTGGTCGAGGCAGGGTTCTTGGTGGCAATGCCGGAGCACCGCGCAGACAACTTCAAGGACGGCAGCGGTGCCGGCCCCGACAGCTGGACCATGCGCCCGGCCGAGGTGTCACGCGCCATCGATGCCGTGGGCCGCGACTTGCGGTTTGCGCCAGGGTTGTCGCTCGACAAGGTGGGGATGTACGGCATGTCGGCTGGCGGGCACAGCGCGCTCAGTTTGGCGGGCGGTCGCTGGTCGCCCGAGCGGTTCAAGCAGCATTGCGAGGCCCACCTGGTGGACGACTTCCCCACCTGCGTGGGCCCGGCCACCCAGCTCACCGGTGGTGCGCTCGACGGTGTGAAAAAGTGGGTGGCGTTGCTCGTCATCCGCCATCGCTTCGACGACAGCGGGTGGCGCGAACACACCGATCCGCGCATCACGGCCATCGTGGCGGGTGTGCCTGCGGCGGCCGATTTCGACATGGCCTCGCTGGCAAACCCACGCGTGCCGCTGGCGCTCATCACCGCGAAAGGCGACCGTTGGCTCAACCCGCGCTTTCACAGCGACCGGGTGTTGCAGGTTTGCACGCCGTGCGAACACCTTGCCGACCTGCCCGGTGCCGGCCACGGCGCGCTGCTGTCGCCTTTGCCTCCCGGGTTGACGGGGGTGATCGGCGACATGCTCAACGACCCGCCGGGCTACGACCGTGCCCGGGTAACGGCCGAGGTCAACGGCAAGATCACCGCCTACTTCAAGCACCACCTGCTGCGATGAAGCAGACCTTTGGTGACATTTGCGGGGCAGCTCGTACGTCTTCTACCGAATTGTGGGCGGCCGACGGCTCAGGTAGCCTCGGCTTCTTGTCCACAGCAGCGCTGGTTCGATGGCATCCGCTCCACAGCAGGGTTTTTTGAAGCGCTGGATCGCCGCTGCGAGCCGGCTGCTCGGCTTGCGCCCGACGAAGCCTGAGCTGGTGATGCCGGCCGGCCCGGCGCTGATCCAGGGCATCGGCTGGAACCAGTTCGAGCTGATGGCGGCCGATGGCTTTCGGCACCGCGGCTACGTGGTCAGCGAGACCGGCGGCAACGGCGGGCGTGCGGTCGACATGGTGCTGACACGCGGCCACGATCAGTTCCTGGTCGACTGCAAACCCTGGCGCGTCAATGCCGTGGGGGTGGCGCCGCTGCGCGAGCTGCATAACCTGATGGCGGCACGCGGTGCGGCGGGCGGCTTCGTGCTGACCTCTGGGGTCTTCACGCCCGAGGCGGTGCGCTTCAGCGAAGGTCGCAACATCCGGCTGATCGACGGCACGCAGCTGCGCGATTTGCTGCATTCGCGTGAGGAGAAGACGCTGCCCGTCGTCATCCGCCGCGAAGGGCCGTTTCTCGACACCACGCTGCCGCCCGCGGCATGGCGGGTGCGCAATCAGCCCTGCCCCTTGTGCGGCGGGGCGATGGTCGAGCGGGTGCTGTCGCAGGCCGGTCACGCGGATCGCCGCGTGCTGGGCTGCGTGCACGCGCCGCTGTGCGAGGGCACGCGCGAGCTGCCGGACTGACCAGCCCGCCGACCGCCAGCGCCTACGACGCGAAGGCGCCGGCCAGTAGCTCGTAGCTGCGCAGGCGCTTGGTGTGGTCGGGCAGGTTGCTCACGACCATCACCTCCGAGGCTTGGCAGGCGCCTGCCTTGGCCTCGATCTCCTCGCGCACGAAGGCCGGCGTGCCGACGATGGCGAGCGCACGGAAGTCGCGGACCACGCGGCGCTCGGCTTCGGTGTACGGGTAGGCCAAGGCTTCTTCGGGGCTGGGCAGCGGGGCAAACTCGCCGCGGCGGATGCGCACCCAGGCCAGGTCCATGCTGCTGGCGAGGTAGTCGGCTTCTTCAGCGGTGGGCGCGCAGATGACCGACACGCCGAGGATGGCGTGCGGCTCGGCGAACTGGTCGGACGGCTCGAAGGCGCGGCGGTAGGCGTCGAACGCGGGCGTGGCCGGGGTCGGGCTGAAGTGGCTCGCGAATGAGTAGCCCATGCCGGCCTGGCCGGCCATGCGCGCGCTGGCGCCGCTGGAGCCGAGGATCCAGATGGGTGGCAGCGGGGCGTCGTCGGGCATCGCGCGCAGCGCATGCATCGGGTGGTCGGCCGGCAGGTCGTTCTCGCCTGACCAGGTCAGCAGCTCAGACAGCAGCGACGGGAATTTGTCGCCGTCGACGGCACGCAGCGCGCGTGTGGCCTGCACGTCGGAGCCCGGCGCGCGGCCCAGCCCGAGGTCGATGCGGCCGGGGTGCAGGGCAGCCAGCGTGCGGAAGGCCTCGGCAATGCGCAGTGGCGGGTGGTTGGGCAGCATCACGCCGCCCGAGCCGACGCGCAAGCGCGTGGTCGCCGAGGCCACGTGGCCGATCAGGATCTCGGGTGCAGCGCTGGCCACGGCCGGCATGCCATGGTGTTCGGCGAACCAGTAACGCACGAAGCCGAGTCGTTCGGCGAGGCGGGCGAGGTCGACGGTGCGGCGTGCGGCTTCGGCGGCGCTGCTGCCTGCGGCCACGGGAACGAGGTCGAGCACGGAGAGGGGAAGTGTCATGCGGCCATGCTAGGCCGCAGGGCGGATTGCGATGGGTGAAGGGGCTTGCGTTTTCAGGGTAGGAGCTTCAGGCGCTGCGACCAGCGCGAGCGCCACAAGGCCACGAACTCGACCATGCCCCACAACACGGCACCGCCGATGGCGAGAGCAGAGGGCGCGATGAGCTTGCGTTGCATGGCGGGCTTTCCGGGTTGAACCTGCTTGCCACCGTAGCCGGCGAATGTGACGGCTTGGTGTCACGCTCGCACAGTTGTCACATGCGCTGCGTATGCTGCTGCGGTGTCCGCCGCCTGCGCCTCGTGAGTCCTCCCACCCTTCCTCAGCTGGTCGAGCTGCAACACCTGCTGGACCTGGGCGGCGCGCACCTCCAGCAGCGCGTGGTGTGCGAGGTGGAGGCCGGCGCGCAGCAGCGTTACCCCGTCCACGCGATCACGCTCGGCAACCCCAGCCTCGACGTGCCGGCGATCGGCTTCTTCGGCGGCGTGCATGGGCTCGAGCGCATCGGCGCCGAGGTGGTGCTGGCCTTCCTGCGCAGCCTGGTGATGCGGCTGCCATGGGACGGCGTGCTGCACCGCCAGCTCGAATCGCTGCGCATGGTGTTCATGCCGCTGGTCAACCCGGCCGGCATCGCGCGGGGCACACGGGCGAATGCGCGGGGTGTGGACCTGATGCGCAATGCGCCGGTCGATGCCGTGGCGCGCGTGCCTTTTCTGATCGGTGGCCAGCGCCTGAGCGCGGGCCTGCCTTGGTACCGCGGCGCCGCCGGCGCGCCGATGGAAGTCGAGAGCCAGGCGCTGTGCGAGGTGGTGCACGAAGAACTGCTCAGCCGCAGCTTCAGCCTGGCGGTGGACTGCCACTCGGGCTTCGGCCTGCGTGACCGCATCTGGTTTCCGCATGCACACACGGCCGCGCCGATCGCGCACCTGCCGGAGCTGCTGGCGCTGAAAGGCATCCTCGATCAGACGCACACCCACCACCGCTATGTGCTGGAGCCGCAGAGCCGCCAGTACCTCGCGCATGGCGACCTGTGGGACCACCTCTACCTGCAGTCCGCCGCGCTGCAGCCGGCACGGACCTTTCTGCCGCTCACGCTGGAGATGGGCTCGTGGCTGTGGGTGAAGAAGAACCCGCGCCAGCTGTTCTCGCGCCACGGCATCTTCAACCCGCTGATCGAGCACCGCCAGCAGCGCGTGTTGCGCACCCATGTCGGCTGGCTCGACTTCATGGCCCGCGCGGCCTGCAGCCACCGCCGCTGGGTGCCGCTGGACGATGTGGCCCGTGAGACGCTGCGTGAAGAGGCGCTGAGGCATTGGTATGCCACGGCGCTGACATCGCCATGAAATCGCCCTGAAGCGAGGCCTGTCGCTGTCGCTTGCCGCCATCGCGTTTGTGCGATGTCTGAAAGTGCCCCTGGCGCCCTACCATCTCGGCGTGAACCACACCCTCAGCGCCATGTCCCAGCTCGCCGGCCACCGGCGGGTGCCAGGCCTGTACAAGGCCGTCACCTGATGCCCCGTCTCGACGTGTGGATGAACGGCGAGTTCGTCGCCACCTGGTCCACCGACCGCGGTCATGTGCTCACCTACGACAAGAGCTGGGCGCTGTCGCCGCGGGCACGCGCGCTGTCGCTGTCACTGCCGATCACCGCCCTGCGCGAGGTGCGTGGCGACGCGGTAGCCAACTACTTCGACAACCTGCTGCCCGACAGCGACGTGATCCGCCGCCGCATCCGCACGCGTCATGCGACGCGCTCGACCGACGCCTTTGATCTGCTGACGGCCATCGGCCGCGACTGCGTGGGTGCCGTGCAGCTGCTCCCGCAGGGTGCGCCACCCACTGGCTTCGACCGCCTCGAATACGCCGATCTCAGCGAGGCCGAGGTCGAGACGCTGCTGCGGGATCTGACGGCCAGCCCCGCGCCCGGCGCGCGCAGCGAGAGCCCGAACCTTCGCATCGCCATCGCCGGTGCGCAGGAGAAGACGGCGCTGCTGCGTGTGGAAGGCCGCTGGGTGCGGCCGGCCGGCGCCACACCGACCACGCACATCCTCAAGCTGCCGCTCGGCACCGTGACGCGGTACGACGCCGACTTCTCCGACTCGGTCGAGAACGAGTGGCTGTGCGCGCAGATCGTGCGCGAGCTTGGCTTGCCGGTGGTTGCGACCAAGATGGCCACCTTCGGCAGGCAGCGCGCCCTGGTCGTCGAGCGGTTCGACCGCGAGTGGATGGACAACGGCAGCTGGGTCGCCCGCCTGCCGCAGGAAGACCTGTGCCAGGCGACCGGCACATCGCCCACCGGCAAATACGAGAGCGACGGCGGCCCAGGCATGGCACGTTGCCTCGAGGTGCTGGGCGGCAGCGACTCGGCGCGTGAAGACCGCCAGCAGTTCATGCTCGCGCAGCTCGCCTTCTGGCTGCTGGCCGCGATCGACGGGCACGCGAAGAACTTCTCCCTCTTCATGCACCCCGGCGGCCGCTACGGCGCGACGCCTTTGTACGATGTGCTCTCGGCCTGGCCTGTGATTGGCCAAGGCCCCAACAAGCTGCCCTACCAGGAAGCCAGGCTCGCGATGGCCCTGCGTTCGAAGACCTCGCACGACCGGCTGGACAGCATCCGCGCCCGCCACTGGCGAGAGCTGGCCTTGAAGACCGACGGCACGCCGGCCTGGCTGGCGATGATTCAGCTGGTTCGGAAGGCCGAGCCCGCGCTGGATCGTGTGCGGCCGCTGCTGCCGCGCGACTTCCCTGCGAAGGTGTGGGAGCCGATCGAGGCCGGGGTGCGGCGGCATGCCTCGCTGTTCTTGCGCGAGGCCGAGGCCGCCGCCTGACGACGGGGCGTCAGACCAGCGCAGCGTCGATCTGCTCGTCGGCCGAGGCCAGCGCCTTCTTCTCGGCGTCCGGGCCCATTGCCAGGCCTTCGGCGTAGAAGAACTGGACGTCGGTCATGCCGAGGAAGCCGAGCAGCGTCTTGAGGTACGGCACCTGCGTGTCGGCCGGCGTGTCGCGGTACAGGCCACCGCGGGCGAGCGCCACGTAGATCTTCTTGCCTTGTAGCAGACCGACCGGGCCTTTGTCGGTGTACTTGAAGGTCACGCCAACGCGGGCGACGGCGTCGATCCAGTTCTTCAGCGCGGCTGGCACGCCAAAGTTGTACATCGGCACGCCCAGCACCACCACGTCGGCAGCCTGCAGCTCGGCGATCAGCTCGCCGTCTTGCGCCACGCGGGTGTTCTGTGCCGGCGTGCGTTGATCGGCCGGGGTGAACAGGGCCTGCAGCGTGGCTTCGTCGAGCGCCGGGTGCGGGGTGCGGCCGAGGTCGCGCAGCGTCAGGGTGGCGCCGGGGTGCGCGGCTTGCAGGCGCGAGACGATGTCGTTCGCCATGCGGGTGGAGTGCGAGCCGACGGTGCGTGCGCTGGAATTGATCTGCAGGATGTTCATGGTGGCGTCCTTGGTAAACGGGTTTCGATGAAGCCAATGTAGTTATCCCGAAATCAAACCGGAAGTCGTTGAAATGGATAACATCGTTCCACCCAAGGAACGGTGGACCGCCATGAACCAGATCGAACCCAACGACCTCCTGCTCTTCGCCCGCGTGGTGGACGAAGGCAGTTTCAGCCGTGCCGGCGACCGGCTGGGCCTTCCGAAGTCGACGGTGTCACGCCGTTTGGCCGCGCTGGAATCGCAACTGGGTGAGCGCCTGCTTCTGCGTACGACACGCAAACTCACAGTCACCGACTTCGGCCACAGCGTGCTCGAGCATGCCCGCCATGTGTCGGACGAGGTGGAGGCCGCGTCCTCGCTGGCACAGCACCGGCAGGTTGAGCCGGGCGGCCGTTTGCGGGTGTCGATGCCCGCCGACTTCGCTCCCAACCTGATGGGCCCGTGGATGGCGGAATTCATGGCGAGCTACCCGGCGGTTCAGCTGGAGGTCGATCTATCGCCCCGGCGAGTCGACCTGATCGGCGAAAACTTCGACGTGGCGATCCGCATGGGCGACCTGACCGACGACGCATCGCTCGCCGCCCGGCCGCTGGCCAACTTCACCGTCGGCCTCTACGCCTCGCCCGACTACCTGCAACGCCGTGGCGTGCCGCCCGAGCCCGAAGCGCTGATGGAGCACGATGCCCTGCACCTGCTGACCCGCGGCGGTGACGTGCTGCCGTGGTCGCTGACGCGGGGCGAGTCGCACTGGGAAGGCGTGCCGCCCACCCGGGCGCGCGCGAATTCGCCCGACCTGCTCACCCGCCTGGCGGTCGCCGGTGTCGGCATCGCCACCGTGGCCGACAACTTCGCCGGGCCTTACATCCACAGCGGTGAACTGATGCCGGTGCTGGTGGACTGGTCGCTGCCGAGCGCACAGGCCTGGGCGGTGTTCCCCGGCCGGCGGCTGATGCCGGCGCGCACGCGGGCCTTTCTGGACTGGATGGAAGCGAAGCTGACCGGCCCGACGTGCCGCGCCGCGCGGCAGGCCGAGGCGCTGCACAAGGAACAGATGCGCATCAAGCACAGCACCATCGTGGCTGTGTAGGGGACCCGCCTCAGCCTCGCCGGCCGTAGTTCATGTCCCGCGTGAACAAACGCGGGTGTCCTACAGCGCCGCGCCGCCGCGCACCCTAGGCTGGGTGCCTACACATGGCAAGGAGAAGCCCATGGCACGCGCAATTTCCCTCTTCGTCGTTCTCGTTCTGGTGGGCCTGTTCGCGCTGATCAACTGGCCGGCCTTCACGGCGCTGTCGACGATCTCGCTGGTCTTCACCACCGTGCAGGCGCCGCTCGGCCTGATCATGCTGGGGGTGTCGCTTTTTCTCGCCCTGCTGTTCACGATGTGGGCGATCTCTGTCCAGTCGACGATGCTGATGGACACCCGCCGCATGAGCAAGGAGCTGCAGGCCCAACGCGACCTCGCCGACAAGGCCGAGGCCTCGCGCTTCGTCGAGCTGCGCAGCTACCTGACGAGCGAGCTGGTCAGGGTCGCGAAATCGTCGATCGACACACGCGCCGAGGTGCTGGCCCGCATCGACAGGCTGCAGAACGAGTACGCGCTGCGGCTCGAGCAGAGCACCAACACGCTGGCCGCGCACATCGGCGAGCTGGAAGACCGCGTCGAGCGCGGTGATCTGCCGCCGCCCGAGCTGACGGCGCGCGGCGACCACACGCCGCCGCTGCGCCGCTGACTTTTTTTACTTCGCCTCGCCGGTGGCCACGTCACCGGCTTTCGGCGACACGCCGTGGTGGTGATGCCCGCGCTTGAGCTTGCGCGAGAACCACTGCTCGGCGTCGTCGACGAAGGTGAACACCACCGGGATCACCAGCAGGCTGAGGAAGGTCGAGGTGATCAGCCCGCCGATGACGACGATGGCCATCGGTGCGCGGAAGCTCGGGTCCACGCCCAGGCCGAGCGCGATCGGCGTCATGCCGGCGCCCATGGCGATGGTCGTCATCACGATCGGCCGCGCGCGCTTGTGGCACGCATCGAGGATGGCCTCCCAGCGGTTGAGTCCGTGCTCGCGCCGCGCCAGGATCACGTAGTCGATCAGCAGGATCGAGTTCTTGGTCGCGATGCCCATCAGCATGATCAGGCCGATCATCGACGGCATCGACAGCGCGGTGTGCGTGAGGAAGAGCGCGAGGAACGCACCCGGGATCGACAGCACCAGCGCCACCAAAATGGTCACCGGCTGCACGAAGTCCTTGAACAGCAGCACCAGCACGATGTAGATGCACAGCACGCCGGTCAGCATCGCGATGCCGAAGCTCGCGAACAGGTCGGCCATCGCTTCGGCATCACCCACCGAGGTCTGGATGATCCCGGTCGGCAGGTTCTTCAGGCTGGGCATGTTCTCGGCCGCGGCTTGCACCGCGCCCAGCGGCTGCTGGTTCAGCTCGATCTCGAAGTTGACGTTGCGCAGCCGGTCGTAGCGCGCGATCTCGGCGGGGCCGCTCGCGATCTCGAGTGTGGCCACGTTCGACAGCGGCACCGGGCCGCGTGCGCCCGGTACCGGCAGGCGAGACAGCACGTCGATGTCCTGGCGGCCGCCTTCAGAGAGCTTCACCACCACCGGCACCTGGCGCTGGCTCAGGTTGAGCTTGGCGAGGCCCTGGTCGTAGTCGCCCGAGGTGGCGATGCGCAGCGTGTCGGCGATGGCCGCGGAGGTCACGCCCAGGTCGGCCGCACGCGCGAAGTCGGGCCGCACGATGAGCTCGGGCCGTACCAGGCTTGCAGTCGACGTGACGGCGCCGATGCCGGGGATGGTGCGCAGCTCGCGCTCCACCACCGACGCATGCTCGGCCAGTGCGCGGCCGTCTTCACCGGCCAGCACCAGCACGTACTTCTCGCTCGAGGCACCGAGGCCGACCTTGACCCGCGCACCCGGCACGGCTTCCATCGCCGTGCGCAGCTGGGCTTCGATGTCCTGCTTGCTGACACCGCTGCGGTCGTTGCGGTGCGTCATGTTGATCGTCAGCACCGCCGTGCGCACGTTGCTGGCGCCGCCGCCTGCGAATGGGTCGGAGCCGGCGCTGCCACCACCGATGGCGGTGTAGATCATCTTCACGTACTGGTTCTTTTGCACCACCTGGCGCGCCTGCTCGGCGAGCGCGTAGGTTTCCTTGAAGGTGCTGCCCGGCGGGAGTGTGATCGTCACTTGCGTCTGCGACAGATCGTCCGGCGGGATGAAGCCGGTCGGCAAGAACGGAACCAGCGCGAACGAGCCGAAGAAGAAGACCGCCGCGCCCAGCAGCGTCCACAGGCGGTGCTTGAGGCACCAACCGACCCAGACCATGTAGGTCGACAGCCAGCGCGCCTCTTTCTCTTCGTGCTTGGGCACCTTGAGGATGTAGGCCGCCATCATCGGCGTCAGCATGCGGGCCACGACCAGCGAGAAGAACACCGCGATCGCCGCCGTCCAGCCGAACTGCACGAAGAACTTGCCCGGCACGCCACCCATGAAGGCGGTCGGCAGGAACACGGCGATCAGCGTGAAGGTGGTGGCGATCACCGCGAGGCCGATCTCGTCGGCCGCTTCCATCGCGGCCTGGTACGGCGTCTTGAGACCCGTGCGCAGGTGCCGCATGATGTTCTCGATCTCGACGATGGCGTCGTCGACCAGGATGCCGACCACCAGCGACAGGCTCAGCAGCGTGACCACGTTGACGGTGAAGCCGAACAGGTGCATCACCGCGAAGGTCGGGATGGCCGACAGCGGCAGCGCCACCGCCGACACGAAGGTGGCACGCCAGTCGCGCAGGAAGAGGAACACCACCAGAACCGCCAGCGCCGCGCCTTCGTACAGCAGCTTCATCGAGCCGTCGTAGTTCTCGACCACCGGGTCGACGAAGTTGAAGGCCTCGGTGACCTCGATGTCGGGGTGCGCCGTCTTCAGCTTGTCGAGCGTGGCGCGCACGCCGGTCGTCACGTCGATCTCGCCGGCACCGCGTGAGCGCACGATCTCGAAGCCCACCACCGGCTTGCCGTTGAGCAGCGCGGCCTGGCGTTGTTCGGCTACCGTGTCGCTGACCTTGGCCACCTGGTCGAGGCGGATGTGGCGGCCGTCGGTCAGCGTGATCTCCATCGCCGCCATTTCGTCGGCCGACTGCACGTTGGCCAGCGTGCGCACCGACTGCTCGGCGCCGCCCAGGTCGGCGCGGCCGCCCGAAGCTTCTTGCTGGATTTGCCGCAGTTGGCGCGAGATGTCGGCGGCCGTCGCATTGAGCGCGAGCAGGCGCCCCGGGTCGAGCTCGACACGCACTTCGCGCGAGACGCCGCCCACGCGGGTGACCGCGCCGACACCCGGCACTGCCAGCATGGCCTTGGTGACCTGGTTGTCGACGAACCACGAGAGCGCTTCGTCGTCCATGCGGGCCGACGACACGGTGTAGGTGAGGATCGGCGTGCCGGCCAGGTTGACTTTCTGGATCACCGGGTCGCGCAGGTCGGCCGGCAGGTCGGAGCGCACGCGCGAGACCGCGTCGCGCACGTCGTCCACGGCTTCCTGGGTCGGCTTCTCGAGCCGGAACTCGACGGTGAGGGTGGCCGTGCCGTCTTGCAGGTTGGCGTAGATGTGCTTCACGCCCTGCAGCGTGGCAATGGAGTTCTCGAGCTTGCGGGCGACCTCGGTCTCGAGCTGCGCCGGCGACGCGCCTGGCAGCGAGGCCGTCACGGTGACCATTGGCAGGTCGATGTCGGGGAAGTTCTGGATCTTCATCGCCTGGAAGCCGAGCAGGCCGGCCAGCGTCAGCATGATGAAGAGCAGGATCGATGGCGTCGGGTTGCGGATCGACCAGGATGAAACGTTGAACATGGCGCGGCCCTTCTTGTACTTGGTGGCTTACTTGGTGGCGATGGGCTTGGCGGCGGCGCCGTCGACCACCTTGACCGTGTCGCCGTCGCTCAGGAAGCCGCCGCCGGAGGCCACGACCCGGGCCGCGGCGTCGAGCCCGCTGGTGATCTCGATGCGGTCGCCGACACGCCGGCCGACGGCCACCTTGGCCTGCGTGACCTTCGAATCCGGTCCGACCTTGAGCACGTAGTTGAAGCCGTCGCGCAGCACCACCGCGGTCTGCGGCAGCGTGAGCGCCTCGCTTTGGCCGACATCGAACTCGCCGCGGGCGAACATGCCGGCCTTCACGTCGGTCGACGCGCCGAGGTCCACATAGACGATGCCGTTGCGCGTCTGCGCGTCGACCGTCGGCGCGACCATGCGCACCTTGCCCCTGACCGGCGCGCCGCCGCTGGTAGCCGCCACCGTCGCCGGCAGGCCGACCTTCACGCGCACCAGGTCGCTCGACGGCACTTCGGCGCGCCACTCGAGGCGCCCCTGGCGAATCAGGCGGAACAATTCCTGCCCCGCCGGCAGCACGGCACCGACGGTCGCGCTGCGCGACGAGATCACGCCGGCATCGGGCGCGACCACCTGGGTCTGCACCAGTCGCAGCTGTGCCACCTGGGCGGCGGCGCGCTGTGCCTGCAGCCGGGCCTGCGCCGTGCGTTCGGCCGTGAGGTACTGCGTGATCTGCTGCGCACTCAGTGCGCCGCTGGGCTGCAGGTCGCGGGCGCGCTGCGCATTGGCGGCCGCTTCGGCCAGCGCAGCTTCGGCTTCTGCAACGCTCGCATTCACCTGCGCGGCATCGGCCTTCACGGTGTCAGAGGCGAACACCGCCAGCACTTGGCCGCGCTTGACCACGTCACCCACGTTGGCGCGCACCTCGGCCAGGCGCAGGCCGTTGGCTTCCGTGCCCACGCTGGCCTCTTGCCAGGCGGCGATGCTGCCGTTGGCGGCGATCTTGAGCGGCAGCTTGGCGGTGAGCGGCTGTGTCACCGTGACGGTGAGCGCGGCCTTGGGCGCCGAGGCGGCTTTCTTGTCGTCGGCCGCGCGCACGCTAAAGGCGACGAAGGTGCCGGCGATCAACGCGGCGCCGAGGCAGGGCAGAACGAAAGGCTTGAGGCGGTTGTTCATGGTGTTCAGCATGATGAGGCGTTCGTTTTCAGTTCTTGGCTTGCGTGGTGGGCTCGGCCGGCGTCCAACCGCCACCCAGTGCGCGGTAGAGCAGGATCCAGGCGGCCACGCGTTCGCGTTGCAGGTCGATCAGCGCGCTCTGTGCCTGCACGGCGCTGCGGCGCGCGTCTTCGAGTTCGAACAGGCTCGCCGCGCCGCTCTTGTAGCGAGACTCGGTGGCGCGGAACGAGGTCTCGAAGCCTTCGGCCGCGATGCGTGCATCGTCACCGCGGCCGGCGGTGCTCTGCAGCTGCACCAGTGCTTCTTCGACCTCGCGCACCGCACCGCGCAGCTGGCTGCGGTAGGTGATGGCCGCAGCGTCGTAGCGGGCACGGGCGGCGTCGACGTTGGCGCGTCGCGTGCCGCCATCGAACAGCGGCAGCGTCACGGCGAGCGGGCCCATCGACCAGGTGGTGCCGTCGACATGGCCGCCGCTGAAGTCGAGCCGGGTGGCGCCGATGGAGCCGGCCAGCGTGATGCGCGGCAGGCGTGCGGCGCGGCTTTGAGACAGGTCGGCGCTGGCCGCCACCAGGTCGCGGCCGGAGGCAAACAGATCGGGCCGCTGGTTCAGCACCTCGCCCGGCACCGTCTGGATGGCGATCTGCGCCGGCTCGGGCAGCCGCGCGGCACCGGCCGCGAGCTGGCTGCGCAGGCCGGGCTCGTCGAGCCCGGTGAGGGCGACCAGCGCCTTCACCGTCATGTCGCACTGCGCCTTCTGGGCGGTGAGGAGCGCGTTGCTCTGCGCGGCGCTGGCGCGGGTCAGCGCGGCGTTGGCCGGCGACTGGAAACCGGCCTTGGCGCTGAGGTCGGTCAGCCGGGCGGACTCGGCGCGCGAGGTGGCGTCAGCCTGTGTCTGCAGGACCTGGGCTTCACACGCGCGCAATGCGAGGTAGTCGCTGGCGACTTCGGCAGCCACGGCCACACGCGCGGCATGCCACGAGGCCTCGGCGCCTTCGAGACGGGCCTGTGCGGCGTCGCGTGCGGCACGGCCGCCGCCGAAGAGGTCGAGTTCCCAGCCGGCCTGCAGGCCGACGGAGCTGCTGGTGCCCACCGGCAACGACAGGTCAGTGCGGCCGCGAACGGTGCTGGCGGTGGCATCCAGCGTGGGCAGCAATGCTCCGCCAGCGGCCACATGGGTGGCACGCGATTGCTCGAGGCGCGACGCGGCCGAGGCCAGCGAGGGGCTTTCTTTCTGCGCGGCATCGATCAGCTGCGTGAGCAGCGGGTCGTTGAACTGCTGCCACCACCGCGCGAGGTCGGTGAGCTGCCCGTTGTGCGGCAGAGGCGCCTGCCATTGCGTCGGTGCAGTGGTCTGCGGTGACGGTGGCGGTGCCGTGCTGGCGCACGCGGCGAGCAGGGCCGTCAAGGCCAGCGGGGCAAGTCGGTAGGGCAATCGATAAAGCGGTTGGCGCATGGTTGTTCTTGGCAAAAGCGGAACCGGGGATGCCGGGCGGCGGGGTGATGCTGCCCGACGGCTCCTGACAACGGCATGTCAGGAGGGTCTTGGTGAAACAGCGTCTCAGCGCCCGCCCTTCGTCTGGGCAGGCAGCTGATCGGCATCAGTGAGTGTCTTCAGGAAGGCGACGATGTCGCGGATGTCGCGTTCATCTAGTCGCGGTGTGTCACCCGGCTGGCTGCCGAAAGGTGGCTCCGTGTTGACGTTGGCATGGTACGCGGCAGGCAGGTCGTTGTACTTCATTCCCTTGTCGTTTTGTCTCGTTTTGTACCAACGCTCAGGGCGGGTGTCGCGTTCCACATAGAAGCGCACCGCAGCATCGAGCGAGCGTGCGACACCGTTGTGAAAGAAGCGGTCCCGCAGGGCCACGTTGCGCAAGCTCGGCGCACGGAAGCGGCCGCAGTACTCGGGGTGCTCGGCCATGTCGGTGCGCTGCGGGCCGCACACGCCGAGGTCGAAGAAGCGCGGGTCGGCGTTGGCCGCGATGGCGTGGTTGCGTGGCAGGCCAAGGGCGATGTGGCCGAAGTCGGTGAACAGCGGAAAGGCCCCGTCGGGCGTGGGCTCGCTGCGGTGGCATGAGGCGCAGTTGCCCTTGTCGGTGTCGTTGAAGAGAGAGAGACCGCGCGCCTCCTGCGGCGTCAGCGTGGCCTGGCCGCGCAGCACCGCGTCGTAGCGGCTGCTGTACGGGAAGAAGTCGGCCGGCGATTGCTGGAAGACCTCGAGCGCCAGCAGAGCGCCGTCGAACGCGCGGGCCGTGTCGTCGAACACATCGTCGCCGAAGACGCGGCTGAACTGCGCCGCATAGCCGGTGCGGGCCAGTTTGCGAACCACCTGGGCGGCATCGGGGTTGCCCATCTCGTGGCGCGACAGCATGGGCAGGCGGGCCTGGTCGTGGACGGAGTCGGCGCGGCCGTCCCAGGTGTGGCCGCCGGTGGGACCGGCGTCGATGCTGTCGTCGCCATCGCTGTCGAAGAAGTGCTCGCTGAACGGCGGCACTGTCTGCAAGTAACGCAGCGACGGCACGGCGCGCAGCGTGCCACGCGGCATGGCGTGGCCGGGCGGCGGGCCGTAGGCGTGGCGCGGGTCGTGGCAGGTGGCGCACGATACCTTGCCGCTGGCCGACAGCGACCGGTCGAAGAACATGGCCCGGCCCAGCGCGGTGAGCTGCGCGACGTCGGGCTGCTGCGCATACGGTGCCGGCGTCTCGCCGCCTGCCCGCAAGGCGAGGCAACACAGCAGGGCCGTGGCGATGTAGCGAGGCAGGTGCATGGAGGTGAAGAAGAACGGGATTCCTGGATGGAGGGATTTAGTCTACGGTCCGTTTTCTTACTGAATACTTCCCTTCTTGCCGACTTTCCGGAAACCCAGATGAAACTCAAACCAGCCGCTTGTCTGCTCCCCGTGCTTCTGGCGGCCTGTGCCACGCCGCCGACCGACACCGCGCCAACCGAAACGCCCAGCGTGATCGACGCGACGCATGGCGTGGCCCCGGGGTTTGCGGCCATGAAGGTTTGCCGCGATGTGAATGCGAATGCGCGTTGTGATGTCGGCGAGCCCGGCACGGTGGCTGATGCCAAGGGCGCGTTCGAACTGGCCGGCACCGAGCCGCTGGTGGGCGAGGCCGACAAGATCGTGTTGCGCGCGCCGGCCGGCATCAGCGTGCTCAGCCCTGTCACCACCGAACTGAGCGCCTTGGTGGACGCGAACGGCGGCTCGCTGCCGGCTGCGCGCGCCTTGCTCGCCAAGCGGCTGGGCGTGGCCGAAGATAAGCTGCTCGATGCGAGAGATGCGGCCGTGGCTGCCGAGCAGGCGCAGCTGCTGCCACGCATCGGCGCCGCGGTGGACGCGGCCGGCACCTCGGGCGACCGCGTGAAGGCGTTGCGCAACCACTTGGCGCTCGACGGCATCGACACTGTGGTGGTGATCTTTGCGGAGAACCGTGGGTTCGACACGCTCTACGGCCTGTTCCCCGGCGCCAACGGCATTCCGGGCAAGAACCCGAGCGCCAAGGGCATCGCCGCGCCGCAGAAAGACTTCGATGGCCGCGTGCTGCCAGTGCTGCCGCCGGCCTGGGGCGGACTCACCGCCGGTGGCCAGCCGGTGACGCTGACGCAGGCGCAATCGACCGGCCTGCCGAACGCGATGTTCCAGATCGACGACCCGAAGGGCGTGGGCAGCAGCGGGGTGGTGGTGCCGCAGACCGTCATCACGCGCGACCTGGTGCACCGCTACTACAACAACATGATGCAGATCAGCGGTGGCGCGAACGACCGCTTCGCGGCCTATTCCGACGCCGGCGGCCTGAGCATGGGCTACTACGACGGCAGCCAGATGGCGCTGTGGAAAGTGGCGCAGCGCTATGCGCTGGCCGACAACTTCTTCATGGGCGCGTTCGGCGGGTCCTACCTGAACCACCAGTACCTCATCTGTGCCTGCGCGCCGCAATACCCCAACGCCGACACCTCGCCGGCCAAGGAGCTGATCAGCGCCATCGACGTCGACGACCAGGGCCGCTTCGTGCGCCTCTCGCCGGCGGCCAACATGCCTACGACGGTGCTCGCCGGTGCGCCGCGCCACCTGCGCGACGGCGCCCTCACGCCCAAGGACGCGAGCGGCATGTACTACACCATCAACACCATGCAGCCGGCCTACCAGCCCAGCGGCGCAGCGCCAGTCGCGGGTGGCGATGGCCGTTTGGCCGACCTGACGCGCCCGAGCACCTTGCCACCGCTGACGCAAGCCACCATCGGCGACACGCTCGATGCCAAGGGCGTGCCCTGGGCCTGGTATGCGGGCGGCTGGAACACGGTGAGCGCCGGCACGCCGGAAGCGCGCAACCAGATCTACCGCGGCAAGATCAACTTCCAGACCCACCACCAGCCCTTCAACTACTACACGGCGTTCGATCCGCTGACGAAGGCCGAGGCGCGCCAGCAGCACCTGCGCGACTTCGACAGCCAGTTCCTCGTCGACGCCGCGGCTGGCCAGTTACCCGCAGTGACGTTCTACAAGCCACAGGGCAACCTCAACCAGCACGCCGGCTACGCCAACTTGGCCGATGGCGATGCGCACATTGCCGACGTGATCGCCAAGCTGGAGCAGAGCCCGCAGTGGAAGCGCATGCTGGTCGTCATCACCTACGACGAGAACGGCGGCTTCTATGACCACGCGCCGGTGCCGCGCGGCGACCGCTGGGGCCCGGGCACGCGCATCCCGGCGATCATCGTGTCGCCGTATGTGAAGAAGGGCTTCGTCGACAGCACGCAGTACGACACCGGTTCCATCCTGCGCTTCATCACGCACCGCTGGTCGCTGGCGCCGCTGCCGGGCATCGTCGAGCGCGACAAAGGCCTGGCCGCCAACGGCAGCGCGCCGATGGGTGACCTCACCGGCGCGCTCGACTTCCCAGCCGGCAGCGAGTAACTTTTTCACAAGCTGTCGGCGACGGCTGGGCGCAGAATCGGGACTCTTCGGAGGGCTGCGGAGATGTGGTCAACGTTTCGACTGACGAGTGTCCTAGCGGCTTTTGCGCTATGGCTGCCGGTTCTCGCGTGGTCTGCTGACGAACGCCGTGCTCTCGTTATCGGCAACGGAAATTACGTTCACGGTCAGCGCCTGGCCAATACTTTGAACGACGCGGCCGACATGTGCCAAGTGTTGAAGCAGTTGGGATATGAGACGGACTGCTTCGTCAATGTGCAGGACAAAACCGCTTTCGAAGCGCGCGTGCAAGAGTTCGTGGCGCGGCTGAATCCGCAGTCCAAAGGGCTTTTCTACTACGCCGGACATGCGGTTCAACTTAACGGCGAAAGCTATTTGGTCCCCGTTCAGGCAGAGGTGCGAAATGCTGCCGACGTACGGCGCGAGTTAGTGCCGGTTCAGCAGGTTCTCGATCTGCTGAAGGCGGCTGGCAACAGCTTCAACATGGTGGTGCTCGACGCGTGCCGAGATGACTTGTTCGCCGAGGCGCCGGTGGTGGCGGCTGCGAGTGGGCGCGGCATTCTGACGGCGCGCAAGAGCCCTGAGGCAGCAGGCGAGCAAGCCGTGGCGTATGGGCTTGCGACCATTCGGGATGCGCCAGTGGGTTCCATCGTCCTGTATGCCACGGCTTCACGTGAGGCTGCCTATGACGGCGACGGCCGCAACGGACCCCTGACCAAGCATCTGCTGGCTCATATCCGTGAGCCTGGCATCCCCGTCGAGGAACTGATCAAGCGTGTGACCGTCGGCGTGCAAACCGAAACTAAACGTGCATTCGGTAGGCGCCAGACCCCCTTCGTCTATTCCTCATTTACTGGCGAATTCTGCTTCGCCGACTGCACCCCACCCGTTAATCAGCGAGATGTTGAACGCTCGCGCGAGCAGGCCAAGCCGTGGCCGCAAGTGCATGTGCCGCCGTCGCTTTGAGTTGACGGCTTTTGCAGTTTTCAAGGAGCTGGCGTGAACGCCATTCGTTGTGTGCTCGTCGCCTGCGCGGCAGCATCGATATCTTCGCTTGCCACTGCTGTAGAGGCAGGTGCGGAGACTTCTGCATGGCATACGAGCGTCGGTTTCAAGCTGTGGAGCAACGACTGGTCGAGCTGGGACGTGAGTCGAGTGCAGTCGGGCGGCGGGGCGTTCGATGTGCTAACGGAAAAAGCGAGCGACCATGCCTTGTCGGTCATCCCCGTTCTGAGTGTGCGGCGAGGCCGCTGGATCATTGCAGCCAGCCATATGACCAGCACGCATTACACGCTGCGCAATGCGCTCGGCGCGCTGGAAGGTACCCGTTCCGAAACCGATGTCAACGTCGGTGCCGACCTTGTTCCTGGCCTCGCCTTGATAGTTGGCTACAAGCAGTTGACCCAGGACGCCGGCGGCAGATTCCAGTGGAAGGGACCGACCCTGGCCGTCAATGCGTCGTTGCCCTTTGGTTCCGGCTGGGCGCTGTACGGTACCTATGGACTGGGTGCATTGAAATTAACGTTGCCTGCTACCGATCTGCTGGGGCGAGACAAGCTTCCTGCGATGTATTCGCTCAGCGAATGGGGGCTGGCGCGTTCGTTCGGCCGCAGCGATTCCGCGGTCTCGCCGAGTTTGGTCCTCGCTTTGGGCTACCGAGCCCAGAGCGTCAAGACGCGCGACTATGCGTTGCTCTCGCAGCCGGTGGGCGGAGGCGCGGTTGCCGTCTACGGCACCGATACGCTGCGCGACTTCACCCAGGGGTTCACCCTTAGCCTGATCGGGTCGTTCTGATGGTGCGCGGCACCTGCCTCCCCACATGGCAGCTGCGGTGTGTGCTTCTTTTCGCGCTGTCGGGGTTTCTAGCTTTCGCTGCGTGCGGAGGTGGCGGCACCTCGGATGGATCGCGTACACAACCGCCGCCTTCGCTGGCGGCGCTCACGGTGACGCCCGCGATGCCTTGGACCAACGGCCTGGTTGAGCTGGATACGCAATGCGTGGGCAGTGGCACCCTGCGGTTCGAGTGGGATCTGGGTGACGGCACCCGTCGCACGACTGCCCAGCCGCACATCTCATATCTCTATCTTGAGGGAGGGTCGCGTGAAGTCAGTGTGACGTGCATCGACGACACGCAGCAGCAGGTCACGGCGCGGCGGGTGGTGGTCGTTGACCCGATCGATCTGAATGCGGTGGCGAACCGGACCTGCAGTTCCGCAACGCCTGGTCATGGATGGTGTGCTCAGAATCCGCTGCCTACCGGTGCGGTCTTGTACGGGCTGGCGGTGATCGACCGCGCAACGTTGTGGGCCGTGGGTGCCGGGGGCAGTATCGTGAAGTCGGATGACGGCGGCGCGACGTGGAACGCACAGTCCTCCGGCACCTCGCAGGGCTTGTTGTCGATCGCGGCCCGGGACGACACGAGTGCCTGGGCGGCTGGTGCAGGCGGGACCTTGTTGCGCACTGCGGACGGCGGTCGCACATGGGCAGCGCAGGGCATTCCCACTACGGCCGATCTGCAGAAGGTGGTGTTGGTGGGGGCGCGAAGCCTGTGGGTCGTTGGTGGAGGTGAGATCCTCAAATCGTCTGACGACGGCGCATCGTGGCAGCACCAATACTCGGGCGGGTCGTGGGCGTCCATTTCGGCGGTGAACGAGCAGGTGGCCTGGGTGGCGGGCGACTTTTCGATCATGCGCACGGGGGATGGCGGGACGACATGGGTGACGGTCGAGGCAGAACCCAAAGGTCGCTGGAGCTCGGTGGCGGCCATCAGTGCCGACGTGGCGTGGCTACTTTCGGGCAGTGGTCGTGTTTATCGCACCGAAGACGGTGGCCTCCATTGGACCCTGCAGGCGGCCTTGTCGAGCTTCGGGTTCGCTTCTGCGATCGTGGCGCTCGACGCCAACACCGCGTGGGTGGCGGGAGGCATGATCGGTGATGGCAGATCGGATCGGGCCGGGTTGGTGATGACCACGCGGGATGCGGGAGTGACATGGAAGGAAGTTCATGTCACAGAGATACCAGCCCTTCTTTCGCTGGTGGCCGAGAGCGCCGACAGGGCCTGGGCGGTCGGACCGGGCTTTGTCGCGCAGACCTTCGATAGCGGCGACAACTGGCAATTGCGCGTTTCGGGAAGCACCGACCGTCTGGTGGGGGTGGCGGCCGTGGATGAGCAGAACGCCTGGGCGGTCGAAATGAATGCCGGAGGCATTCTCAGAACCACGGACGGCGGCATCCACTGGCTGCGTCAACCCGTGGGCACTGGCATTTTGCTGGGTGTCGATGCGGTCGACCGTGACACCGCCTGGGTGGTCGGACGCGGCGGCGTGATCTTGAAGAGTGACAGTTCTGGCGCCTGGCACGCACAGCGCTCGAATACCACCATGCCGCTGGTCAGCGTTTCTGCTGCAAATCGCCTAGTGGCCTGGGTCGGTGGATCGAATGGCACGTTGTTGCTGACGATCGATGGCGGGGCGAGTTGGCTGTCGCGGCCGGTCCCTGTGACAGACGAAGTCGAAAGCGTGTCGGCGCTCGATGCCAGCACGGCTTGGGTGGCCACACTAGCGCAGTACCCGAGCGATGCCGCCCCACGGCGTGGCAGCCTTCGCAAGACCACCGATGGAGGGGCCACCTGGGTTTCCCAGCTGGACTCATCCAGTGAAGTCTTTCTGAAGGTGGCGGCGGTGGATGCGTCAACAGCCTGGGCGATCTCGCGAACGGTCACCGATTCGCCCGAGTCGGCGCACTCCGTCGTGTTTCGCACCGTGGACGGCGGTGCCAATTGGAAACCCGTCTGGACGCTAACGAGCGATGACGTCGCTGCCTCCAGGGCGTGGCTAGGGCTGCAGTCCATCCATGCGATGGACGGGCAGCGCGCCCATGTCGTTGGAGGTGAAGGCCAGCTTTATGAAACCAAGGACGGTGGAGCGACCTGGGCGCGGCAGCCCACCAGCACTGCCGCCACGCTGTGGGACATTACCTGGCTGGACGACAACACCGCCTGGGTGGTCGGCGACGGCGGCGTCATTCTCAAGACCCTGACGGGCGGTCGCTGATGCCGGCATCGTCGAACGCGACAAAAGGTTTGCTTGTCAGCAACGGCGACACGCTGATGGGAGACCATTGGCGCGTTCGACTTCATGCAGTAGCTCTTGTCATCCCGCCTTCCCTGGAATGACAGCGAGTCAGTGCAGCAGTGACATCTGCTGCGCGGCTTGCCGCGGCGGTGCGGGCAGGCGCTTGCGCAGTACAGCGTGCGGCACATAACCGCGCGTCTCCAGGTTCCAGCCGTCCACGGCCTGCTCGTCGCTGAGTGGCTGCACGAGTTGCGCGCCGAGCTTGCGTGCACCGGCGCGGGCGACGATGTTTTCGCACTGCGCGGCGGTCAGCTGGCTGGCGAATGCCATCCAGCGCTGCAGCGCGAGCGGGTTGCGCCATGCGTCTTCGATCGCCCAGCGCAGGGCTTGCGCGTCGGTGGTCTTGCCGACCTCGAGCACGCGCGGCAGCAGCGCATGGAAGAAGACCTGGAAGGCGCGCTTCACGGCCTTGCCGGGCAGCAGGTCTTCGAGGCGCGCGATGCGGTGGCTCCAACCGGGCACCATCAGCTGCTGGCTAATGAAGGCCTGCAGCGCCTGTGCGGGGTTGAACAGGCGCAGCCGGTTGGGCGGCAGCACCAGCATCGGCAGCGTGCAGGCTTCTTCGTGCGGCAGTGGCTCGACGAAGCTGCACAGCACCGCCACGCGGGCCCATTGCGCGGCGCTCAGGCCGTCGATGCCACCCAGGGCAGCGTCTTCGATCTGCTTCACGAACTGCAGGGCGTCACGAAAGCCGTAGGCGGCCTTGGCGTGGTTGGCGCGGGTAGCCATCACGGCCAGGTTGCCGGCGGCGTAGCTGGCGTCGCTGCGCACGCGGTCGATGGAGGCGTCACTGCCTTCCATCGTCGCGCTGCTGAGCGGCGCGCGGGTGATGGGGCAGTGGCTCACGTCGATCTGCTGCAGGTAGTTGGGCGTCACCTGCACCAGCTCGACACCGCGGCCGCGCAGCCAGGCGTGCAGGCGCAGCTGCAGCCACTTGCGGACGTGGCGCGTCGGCTCCAGCGTGCGCAGGCCGAAGCTGGCCTGGCCGGCGAGCCAGCCGTTGCGCAGTGGCGAAGGCTCCTGGGCGTAGGGCGCGGGCGGCGTGACGCTGTGGTGCGCGTAGTCCCAGCCCAGCTCGAAGCCGATGTGCTCGTGCGTGGTGAGGCTGGTGGCGGTGTTGATCGTGTGCAGTTCGGTGGTCATGGTGGGCTCCGGTTCGGAATTCACTGCAACCCTTGCAGCGATGAAGTCAGTGTTGCGGCTGGGTGGCTCAAGAAGTGAGCCACTGGATCACGCATTGATCGTGTGGCGAATTCGCATCTCGCGCTATGCTTCCGCGGGTGGCTCATCTGGTGAGCCAGCACAGGCCTAAGAACAACGCTTTACCTGAACGGAATCCATGGACCGGACTGAACGCTTCTACAAGATCGAACTGCTGCTGCGCAGCCGCGGCTGCGTGAGCTTCGAGGCGCTGCGCGACGAGCTCGACGTGTCGCCCGCCACGCTGAAGCGCGACCTGCAGTACCTGCGCGACCGGCTCAGCGCGCCCATCGTCTACGACCGTTTCGACAACGGCTACCGCTTCGAGGCGGAAACGAGCACGTCCCAGCAGCGCCATGAGCTGCCCGGCCTGTGGTTCAGCGAAAAGGAGATCACCGCGCTGCTCACCATGCACCAGCTGATGGCCGGGCTCGACGACGATGGCGTGCTCTCACGTCACCTGCAGCCGATGATGGACAAGCTGCAAGGCATGCTCGGTGCCGACGAGAGCGAGGCGCGTGAGCTGATGCGCCGCGTGAAGGTGATCTCTACCGCGCGGCGGCGCGCCCCCAGCCGCTACTTCGAGCTGCTGGGCAGCGCGCTGGTGCAGCGCAAGCGGGTGTGGTTGCGCTACTTCAAGCGCAGCGACCGTAGCACCAGCGAGCGCGAGGTGTCGCCGCAGCGCCTGGTGAACTACCGCAACACCTGGTACCTCGACGCGTGGTGCCATGCGAGCGAGGGCCTGCGGCGCTTCGCCCTCGACGCGGTGCAAGAAGCCAAGCCACTGGAGACCAAGGCTCGCAACGTGGCCGTCAAAGACCTGGAGACCGAGCTCGACGCCGGCTACGGCATCTACAGCGGCACGGGCACCAAGGTGAAGTGGGCGACGCTCGTCTTCCAGGCCGATGCCGCGCAGTGGGTGGCGGTGGAAGAGTGGCACGCGCAGCAGAAGGGCCGCTGGCTCAGCGACGGCCGCTACGAGCTGCAGGTGCCGTATGCCGACCCGACCGAGCTGGCGATGGACATCCTGCGCCACGGCGACAGCGTCGAGGTGAAGGGCGACAAGAGCCTGGTGGCTCTGATCGCGCAGCGGCTGAAGAATGCCGAGGCGCTGTACGCTTGAGCGACCTATTGAGAAGTCCTGACAAGGAGCAGCAGCGAATGAAAGCCACTTGGAACGGCGCCACCATTGCCGAGAGCGACGACACCGTGATCGTCGAAGGCAACCACTACTTTCCCGAGAGCAGCCTGAAGCGCGAGTACGTGAGCTTCAGCAACCACCGGACGAGCTGCCCGTGGAAAGGGCAGGCGTACTACTACAGCCTGTTCGTGAACGGCGAGATGAACCCTGATGCCGTCTGGTACTACCCCGAGCCTAGCGAGGCCGCCTCGCAGATCAAGGGGCGCGTGGCGTTCTGGAAGGGCGTGAAGGTCGAGTGACGGGCCCCCCAGTCGCTACGCTCCTGCCCCCGGGGGGCGCCACCCATCGGCCCGGGAGACCCGGGCTCTCGGCCGTTGCTTGATGGGCACTTTGCTGCGCTTGCTTTGAACGCTGGGTCTTCCCTGTGGGGTGCCGTTCAGAAGACGCCTCAGTTGCTGCGCCGCTTGTGCTCGCCGAAGAAGCGCAGCATCTCGTGCGTGGCGTCCGGCCCTTGCGGGTCGGTGTAGCTGCCTTCCTCACTGCCACCCGACCACGCATGGCCGCTGCCATGCACGAGCCAGTGTTCGGCAATGGGCCGGCCAGCGGTATCGCGGTAGGTGGTGCGCACGTAGCTGCGGCCGCCTTCTGCTGAGCCGGGTGATGCCTCCGACGCGGCGTGCCCTGCGACCAGGTGCTCGCCGTTGCGAGGGTGCACGGTACTGTCCTCGTCGCCGTGGAACACGATCATCGGCACTGGTGAGGCCGACGGTGCTTCCAGCACGGCGCTCGGGCCGTTCTTCATCACATTGAAGGCCGAGGACACGTCGTTGGCCGCACCCTGCGCGAGGCCGGAATGCACGCCGGCCGCGGCGAACAGATCGGGGTACTCGCGCGCCAGTATGGCCGACATCGCACCACCCGCCGACAAGCCGGCGACGTAGATCCGGTCGGGGTCGATGGCGTGTGTCTGCATGACGTGGCGGGTGATGGCGGCGAGCAACGCGGGTTCACCCGCGTCGCGGCGCTGGTCACCGGGGCGAAACCAGTTCCAGCACTTGTAGGCGTTGGAGCGCTGCGCCTGGGCCGGGTAGAGCACCCGAAAACCGCGCGCCTGCGCAAACTGGTTCATGCGCGTGCCGGCGGCGAAGTCGTCCGGGTCTTGCGAGCAGCCGTGCAGCATCACGACCAGCGGCGCGCGGCGGTCCCCCAGGCCGGCGGGCAGAAAGAGCTTGTAGTGGCGCAGGCCCTGCGGCGTGGCGAAAGGCAGCTCATCGAAGCTGG
>Ga0307516_10001652_pt1 | contig 30677 bp, 21 predicted proteins | sample 19_EM_MG_FD_203310 | JGI IMG/M metagenome (GOLD analysis project Ga0307516, IMG submission 203310) | Populus trichocarpa ectomycorrhiza microbial communities from riparian zone in the Pacific Northwest, United States - 19_EM | ecosystem: Host-associated > Plants > Roots > Unclassified | place... | reverse complement strand
CAAGGACCGCAAGGCCAGCGGTTACGTGACCAGCGAAGCGCAGTACCGCTTCTGGGACCACAACCTGCCGATGGGCCGGGTGGCGCACCTGCACGTCCTCGACGTGGCGAGTGGCCGCATCACCGACCTGTTCGAGGGCACGCCCTACGAGCTGCCGCGCACCGACCCCGACGCGGACATCTTCGACATCTCGCCCGACGGCCGGCACATCGTCTTTGCGCACGACCCGCAGCCGCAGAAGCGCATCGAAAACCGCAAGGCGCTGGTCGAGCTGAACCTGCGCTCGGGCAAGTTCGAAGCCCTGACCGCCGATCCCGCCTGGGACTTCGAAGCGCCGCGCTACAGCCCCGATGGCAGCCACATCGCGATGGTCACGGCCAACACCGGCAAGAAGCACACGATGCCCTCGCGCGCCGCCTTGCTCAAGCGCGGTGGCCGCTGGCACTTGCTCAGCGACGAGTGGGACCACCATGTCGACGGCCCATTGCGCTGGGCCGATGACGCCAGCGCCCTCTATTTCACCGCTGAAGACCGCGGCCGGCGGCACCTCTACCGCTACGTGATCGAGAGCCGCACCGCGAGCGTCGTGGCACAGGGCGGCTGGGTTCAATGCTTCGACGTGGCCGGCGGCGTGGCCTTGAGCGTGGCTGATTCGCTGATGCACCCGGCGCGTGTGCATGCCGTGCGCGACGCGCAGGCGCCGCTGCGCATCGAATCCTTCAACGATGCCTTGCTCGGTACGCTGCGGCTCGGCCACTGCGAAGAGGTCACGCTCAAGGGCGCGCTGGATGAGCCGGTGCAGATGTGGCTCACCTACCCGCCGCGCTTCGACCGCAAGAAGAAGTACCCGGTGCTGCACAGCATCCACGGTGGGCCGCACGCCGCCGCCGGCGACACCTTCCACTACCGCTGGAACACGCACACCTTTGCCGCCCAAGGTTACGTGGTGGCCTGCGTGAACTACCACGGCTCCAGCGGCTTCGGCCAGGCCTTTCTCGACAGCATCACGCACCGCTGGGGCGAGCTCGAACTGCAAGACGTCGAAGCCGGCACCGACTGGCTGCTCAAGCAGCCCTGGTCCGAACGCAAACGGGTGTTCGCTGCTGGCGGCAGTTACGGCGGCTACATGGTCGCGTGGATGAACGGCCACGTGAAACCCGGCCGCTACAACGCCTACGTGTGCCATGCGGGCTGTTTCGACTGGACTGCGATGTTCAGCGACGACGCCTACACCTGGCACGCCAAGGAACTGGGCGCGTGGTACTGGGAAGACCCGGCCAAGGTGCAGTCGCAGAGCCCGAGCCACTTCGTGGCGGCGATGAAAACGCCGACGCTCGTGGTGCATGGCGCGCTCGACTACCGCGTGCCCGACCAGCAAGGCCTGGCCTACTACAACACGCTGCAGGCCAAGGGCGTGGACGCCCGGCTGCTCTGGTTCCCCGACGAAAACCACTGGGTGCTGAAGCCGCGCAATTCGAAGCTCTGGTATGGCGAGTTCTTCGACTGGCTCAAGCGCAACGACCCGAAGGCGAGCCCGGCGCGTTAGGCGCCGGCGAACCCCGGCTGGGGCGCTTCGGCCAGCGCCACACGGTCGCGGCCGCGCTGTTTGGCTTGGTACAGCGCCGCATCGGCGCGCACCAGCAAACGTGACAAATCTTCGTTCGCGCCAGCCCACTCGGCAATGCCGATGCTGACCGACACCGGAATGGTCGTGCCGGCTTCGTTCAGCGGCGTGGCCACCACCTGGGCCCGCAAACGCTCGGCCACCAGCGCCGCCTCGGGCAGCGTCAGGCCCGGCAGCAGCACCAGAAACTCCTCGCCACCGAAGCGCGCCAGGCGGTCGACCTCGCGCATGCCGCTGTGCAGCAGGGTCGAGAGGTGCTTGAGCACGAGGTCGCCGACCGCGTGGCCGTGGGTGTCGTTGATGGCCTTGAAGTGGTCGGCGTCGAGCATCATCAACACGAAGGCTTCGCCGTTGCGCCGGCTGCGCCGCATCTGGTTGTCGAGCGCTTCCTGCATCGCACGCCGGTTCAGCAGGCCGGTCAGGCCGTCGCGGTGCGACAGCAGGTGCAGTTGGTTGAACAGGCGCGCTACCACCAGCACCGTCAGCATGGCGTGGAAGGCCAGCGCCAGCACCACGAAGGAAAACGCCGAACCGACGTTGAGTGCGCTGTGCGTGGTCATGGCCGCCGCCACCGAACCCGGGTCGATCAGCGCGCGCGCACCCCGCGTGGCGTAGCCGAGTGCAGCGATCAGCATTGGCAGCGAAAGCATCAGCGGCCAGCGAAACTGCAGCGCGTCGCGGGCATGCTTGTGCAGCGCGAGGGCCATGTCCAGGCACATCCAGGTCAGCGCCAGCGAATTGAAGCCGACCCGCAGCGCGCCCATGGCCGGGTCGAGGCCGAGCCAGGCGACGAACAGCACCGCCACCAGCAGCACCCGGTCGATCGAAGGGCTCAGACTGCGCCCGAGGAACATCCAGATGCCGCGCCGCAAGGCCATCACCGCGACCACGCCGCTCACGTTGCCGGCGGCCCGCAGCAATTCGGCGCGCAACAGTTCGCCGGGCTCGATCTCGGCCGAGTGCATCGCCAGCATCAGCAGCAGGAACGACAGCGCGCTCAGGCCCGCGTAGGCGGCCCATTGCAACGCGGCGCGGCGCATCTCGCCGGCCCACCAGCCGCCGATCAGCCAGACCAGCGCCAGCACCGTCTGCATCACGGCGACCAGCGCAAAAGCCACCTCGGTCGCGGACATGCTTGCAAACATGGCAGCACTGTAGCGCAACACCTCGTTACGGCTGGCCGCAAACCCCGCGCGGCCACGCGGTGCGCGCTCCCGGCTATGCTCGGGCCTTCGCCCGCGCGCGCCTGCTCGCGGGCGTGTCCACGGGCCGCACCACCATGCTGATCAACTTCTTCTTCACCCTGCGCGCCGCCAAGCTGAAGGTCTCGGTCAAGGAGTACCTCACGCTGCTCGAAGCCATCAAGGCGGGTGTGATCGACGCCGACGACACCGACCCGAACGGCCCCACCGTCGACAAGTTCTACTACCTCGCCCGCACCTCGCTGGTGAAGGACGAAGCCAACTTCGACAAGTTCGACCGCGCGTTCGCCGCCTATTTCAAGGGCGTGGAGCTGCTCACCGACTTCACGCAAGACGTGCCGCTCGACTGGCTGCAAAAGAAGATGGAACTCGAACTCAGCGCCGAAGAAAAAGCGCTGATCGAGAAGATGGGCTGGGACGAGCTGATGGAAACGCTGAAAAAACGTTTCGAAGAGCAGAAAGAGCGCCACGAAGGTGGCAACAAGATGATCGGCACCGGCGGCACTTCGCCCTTCGGCGCCTATGGCTACAACCCGCAAGGCATTCGCATCGGCCAGGAGAAGGGCCGCAACAAGAGCGCGGTGAAGGTCTGGGACCAGCGCCAGTTCAAGGACTACGACGACACGCTCGAGCTCGGCACGCGCAACATCAAGGTCGCGCTGCGGCGGCTGCGGCGCTTCGCCCGCGAAGGTTCGGAAGAAGAGCTCGATCTCGACGACACGATCCGCAGCACCGCGGCCAACGCCGGCTGGCTCGACATCAAGATGGTGCCCGAGCGCCACAACAAGGTGAAGGTGCTGCTGCTGATGGACGTGGGCGGCACGATGGACGAACACATCCACCGCGTCGAAGAGATCTTCAGCGCCGCCAAGAGCGAGTTCAAGCACCTGGAGTTCTATTACTTCCACAACTGCGTCTACGACTTCATGTGGAAGAACAACCGCCGCCGTTACAGCGAAAAGTTCGCGACGATGGACATCCTGCGCAAGTACAACAAGGACTACAAGCTGATCTTCGTCGGCGACGCGACGATGAGCCCGTATGAAATCTTGCAGCCCGGTGGCAGCGTCGAATACAACAACGAAGAAGCCGGTGCCGAATGGCTGGCGCGGCTCACGCAGGCCTTCCCCAAGTTTGCGTGGATCAACCCCGAACCGCAAGGTGTGTGGGGCTACCGCCAGAGCATCGCGGTGATCCAGCAACTGATGAACCAGCGCATGTTTCCGCTCACGCTTGCCGGGCTGGAAGGGGCCATGCGTCTGCTCAGCAAATGACGGCTCGCAGCAGAGCGCGGGCCGCGGCCGCGCTCGTTGCCGCGGCCGTGCTGTCGGGCTGCGCCAACCTGGTTTTCCTGGGCCCCAAGCCCGAACCCGCCAAGACCGAAGCGCCGGCCCCCACGCTGGAACGGGCCGAGTACCGCGTGGAAGTGCAGGCGCCCGACGCGCTGCGCGCGTTGCTCACGACCTACCTCGATCTGTCGCGGTTCCAGAACGCGCCGGCCGCCGAGGGCATCACCCCGGCCGAACTCGAACGCCTGGTGCGGGCCGCGCCGGCGCAGGCGCGATCGCTGCTGGAGACGGCGGGTTATTTCAGCGCCGACGTGCAGGTCGAACGCGGCCCCACAACGGCCGGCGAGCTGCCGCTGCTGCGCGTGATCGTCGTGCCCGGCCCGCAGGCGCGGGTCGCGAACTTCACGCTCGAGGTGCGCGGCCCGCTCGACGACGCCGCGCGCCGCGGTGACCCCGCCGCCGTCGAAGAACTCGCCACATTGCGCCGCCAGTGGCCGCTGCAACCCGGCCGCGCGTTTCGCCAGTCGGCCTGGACCGACGCCAAGAACACCACGCTCGCCCAACTGCGCGCACGCGGCTACGCGGCCGCCTCGTGGAACGAAACGCACGCGCGGGTCGACGCGCCCGACAACAGCGTGGCGCTCGCGGTTACGGTCGACAGCGGCCCGCTGTTTCTCATCGGCGAGGTCCGCATCGAGGGTCTGCAACGCTACGACGCCGAGGCGGTGCGCAAGCTCGCCTACTTCGAGCCCGGCACGCCCTACACCGAGAAGACCCTGCTCGACTTTCAGGAACGGGTGCAGAAGGTCGGCCTGTTCGAAGGCGCGGCGGTCGAGCTCGATGCCAACCCCGAAACTGCCAGCGCGGCGCCGGTGTTGGTCAAGGTCAAGGAACTGCCGCTGCAGCAGGCCACGGCCGGTGTGGGCTACAGCGCCAACACCGGCCCGCGGCTGACCTTCGAGCACACACAGCGGCGTGTGTTCGGCACCCGTTGGGTCGCCAAGAACAAGTTCGAACTCGGGTCCGAGCTCAAATCGTGGGGAGGCGAGCTGATCTCGCACCCGCTCGACGGGCTGTACCGCAACCTGCTCGGCGGTGCGGTCTCGCGGCTGCGCTCGGCCGACCAGGTGCTGAACTCATGGTCGGCGCGCGTCGGCCGAACCCAGGACACGCCGCGCATCGAGCGGCTCTACTTTTTCGAGCTGACGCAGGCCAAGCTCGAAGGCGACCAGATCGGCAGCCTCGCGAGCGCAGCCTCGTACAACTACCACTGGGTCTACCGCGACGTCGACAGCGTGCTGCTGCCCACGCGCGGCCTGACCACCTCGGCGCAGGCGGCGGTGGGGTACGCGCGCGGCAACCAGACGCTGCTCGGCGTGACCGAATCGGACCGCGGTCCGTTCGCGCGGCTCTATGTGCGCATGACCTGGTACCAGCCGCTCGGCGACGCCTGGTACGCCACGCTGCGCGGTGAAGCCGGCCAGGTCTTCACACGCAACGTGGTCGGCATTCCCGAGACCCTGTTGTTCCGCGCCGGTGGTGACGATTCGGTGCGCGGTTATGCCTACCGCACGCTCGGTCCGACGGTCGGCGGCGTGGTGTCGAGCGGGCGCACGCTGCTGACCGCGAGCGCCGAAATCGCGCGGCCGATCTCGGCCCGCTACCCGGCGATCTGGTGGGCCGCGTTCGTCGACGCTGGCAACGCCGCCGACCGTTTCAGCGAACTGCACCCTGCCCTGGGCTACGGCGTGGGCGTGCGCTGGCGCAGCCCGGTCGGGCCCTTGCGCGTCGACCTGGCGTATGGGCAGGAGACGCGCAAGGTGCGCGCCCACCTGAGCATCGGGATCGCGTTCTGATGGCCGACACCGAACGCGTTTCATCGCCCGAACCGGGGCCGATCGAACCCGCGAAGAAGAAGCCGCGGCATGGCCTGCGTTGGCTGCTCGCGGGCGTGGCCACGCTCGTGGTGGTGCTGGCCGCGCTGGCCTCGTGCATCGCCTGGGCGCTGCGCAGCGAAGCCGGCACCGCGTGGCTGCTGACGCTGCTGCCCGGCGTGCAGGTCGAAGCGCCCAAGGGTTTGTTGCTCGGGGACTTCGAAGCCCGGCGCGTGCAACTGAAACTGCCCGGGAGCAACGACAGCATCACGCTCGCCAACGTCGGCTGGCGTGGTCTGACCTGGGCGCGCGGCGATGCCGGCAGCTGGCTGCACGTCGTGGTGGACGACCTGCACGCCGGCCGCGTCGACGTGGTCACAACACCGAGCAAGACCAGCGAGCCGTTGCGCCAACCGGCCGACCTGAAGCTGCCGCTCGAACTCGAAGTGCGTACCCTGCGCGTCGACTCGCTGCACCTGAGTGCGCTCGGCGAGAAGGCGCTGGAACAAGTGCAGGGCCGCCTTCACCTGGGCGCCGGTGGCGGCAGCGAGCACCGGGTCGATCAACTCAGCCTCGGTTGGGACCGGCTGCAGGCGCGCGGCACGGCGCGCATCGCGAGCAATGCGCCGATGCAGCTTGACGCCGCGCTCGGTCTGGCGCAAAGCGTGTACGGCGCCCTGCCCGCGTGGAGCGCGAGCGTGTCGCTCAACGGGCCGATCGCCGCGCCGGTTCTGCTGGCCACGGTGCGCACCCAAGCGGCGCCGCAGCAGGCGGTGCAGTCGCTCGACGCACGCGCCACGCTGCGCCCGTTCGCGGCCTGGCCCTTGGGCGACCTGCAGGCCAGCACGCAGGCCCTCGACCTGTCGGCGTTCAGCAGCGCGGCGCCGGCCACGCGCCTGAGCGGCCAGGCCGTGGCCACGAGCAGCGGCCTCGATCAACCGGCCTCGGTCGATATCGAAGTAAGCAACGCCGCCGCCGGCCGCTGGAACGACCAGCGCCTGCCGCTGCGCCGCCTGACGCTCGCGCTCGGCGGCCGCCCCGACAAGCCGGCGGAACTGGAACTGCGGCGCTTCGAAGCCGAACTCGGCAGCGCGTCGCAAAGCGCCGGGCGCATCACCGGCACCGGGCACTGGAGCCGCGAGCGCTGGAACCTGGCGGCCACGCTCAGCGCGCTGCAGCCGGCCTTGCTCGACGCCCGCGCCGCGACGATGCAACTCGGCGGCCCGATCAATGTGGCGAGCAGCGGCGCCGACGGCATCGACGTCAAGGCCGACCTGCAAGGTCAACTGGCCAACCGCGGCCCGGTGCGCGCGGTGCAGATCAAACTCGACACCAGCCTGAGCCCACAACGCATCGAAGTGCGCGACGCGCAGGTGCTCGCGGGCGCCACGCGGGCATCGCTGACGGGGCTCGTCACCCACCCGGCCGCCGACGCGGCTTGGCGCGCCAAAGGCCAGGCCGCGCTGGTCGACTTCGACCCCGCGCTGTGGTGGCCCGGCACCGAAGATTCAGCCTGGCGCAAGGCCACCAACCGCCTGAACGGCAAGGGCACGTTCGACCTCGCCGTGCCGGCCGCGGCCGGCACGATGCCGGTGGCCGCGTTGCTGGCCGGCCTGCGCGGCGAAGCCGTGGCGACGCTGGCCAACAGCGTGCTCGCCGGTGTGCCGCTGGCGGGCGAACTCGCGCTTCGCAGCGCCGCCGGCAACCAGGCCGTGCCGCTGCTGACGCTCGACGCGGCCGGCAACACGGTGCGCATCGAAGGGCACATCGGCACCACCGGCAATGGCGCAAGCGACCGCTGGGACCTGGCACTCGAAGGGCCGTCGTTGAACCGCCTGGCCCCGCTGCTGAAGCTGCTGCAGCCGAGCGCGACCGACAGCACACTGGCCGGCAGCGTCAGCGCCAGTGCCCGCATCACCGGCCGCTGGCCGACGATGGCGAGCGAGGGCCAGCTCGAAGCGAACGGGCTGCGTTTTGGCGCCGCGAGCGCGCAACGCGCCCAGGCGAAGTGGCGGCTCGGCACCTCGACCGACGCGCCCGCCGAACTGCAGGCGACGCTGACCGACGCAGCGCTGAGCCAAGCGGCACCGGCCGCGGCCAACCGGTCGTCGGGCGCAACAAGTGCCGGGCCGTCGCTGGCCTCGGTGCAACTGCAGCTCAAGGGCAGCGCGCGCGCCCACACGCTGGAGCTGCGCGCCGAATCGAAAGCGCTGCCCCCGGCCTGGACCGACGCCTTGCGCGTGCCCGCGGCTGCAGCCGCTGCCGCATCGGCACCGGCCGGCGCGGCACGAACCCTTGCGCTGCTGCAGGCGCAAGGCGGCATCCTTGAACAAGGCGGCAGCCCGTTCGCCGGCTGGCGCGGCAGCGTGCAGCAGATCGAGCTGCGTGACGGCAACACCGCGCCGCTGCTGCGCAGCCGCGATGTCGGCATCGAAGTGCAATGGGCCGGCGGCCCGGCGCGGGCGACCGTGCAGCCGGGCCGTGCCGACGTGCTCGGCGGCGCGCTGCGCTGGAGCCGCATCGCCTGGCGCGGCGCCGACGGACCCGGCAGCTTCGCGCAAATCGAAGCCAGTGCGCAGATCGAGCCGATGCGCGTGGCCGCGCTGCTCGCACGCGCGCAACCCGACTTCGGCTGGGGCGGCGACCTGAGCGTCGGCGGCACGATCGAGCTGCACAGCGCGCCCGACTTTCGCGCCGACGTGGTGCTCGAGCGCAGCAGCGGCGACCTGACCGTGACCGACGAACTCGGCACCCAGGCGCTCGGCCTCACCGACCTGCGGCTGGCCTTGAACACGGCCAACGGCGTCTGGTCGTTCACGCAGGCGCTGGCCGGCAAGACACTCGGCGTGGCGGCGGGTGCGATCGTGGCGCGCACCTCGCCGCAGGCCACCTGGCCAAGCGCCGACACGCCGATCGAAGGCGTGCTCGAACTGCAGGTTGCCAGCCTCGGCACCTGGGGCACCTGGGTGCCGCCGGGCTGGCGCATCGACGGCGCGCTGCGCACCAGCGCGAGCGTCGGCGGACGCCTGAGCGCGCCCGAATACACCGGCGAAATGCGTGGCACGGGGCTGTCGGTTCGCAACTTCCTGCAGGGCGTGAACATCAGCGACGGCGACGTATTGATCGCGCTGCAGGGCAGCACCGCGCGCATCGAACGTTTCACTGCGAAGGGTGGCACCGGCAACGTGAAGCTCGAAGGCAACGCCAGCCTCGGCGAAGCGCCGAAGGCCTTGCTCAAGCTCAGCGCCGACAAGTTCCAGTTGCTCGGCCGCGTCGACCGGCGCATCGTCGCCAGCGGCCAGGCGCAGTTGCAGCTCGACCGCAAGACCGTCGCGCTCGCAGGCTCGTTCAATGTCGACGAAGGCGCGATCGACTTCACGCGCAGCGAAGCGCCGACGCTGTCGAGCGACGTGGAAGTAGTGCGCGCGCGCGGCGTGGCCTCACCGGCCGCGGCGGCGTCGGCCGCCGCGGCACCCAACGCGCCCGCGGCCACCGCACCGACCAGCCGCGACGTGGCGCTCGACCTGCGCGTGAACCTGGGTGAAAAGCTGCGCGTGCGCGGCCGCGGCCTGGACACCGGGCTGCGCGGCGAGCTGCACATCACCTCGCCGAACGGCCGCATGAGCGTGAACGGCACGGTGCGCGCCGCCGATGGCACCTACGCGGCCTATGGGCAGAAGCTGACGATCGACCGCGGCCTGGTCATCTTCAACGGGCCGGTCGACAACCCGCGGCTCGACATCGAAGCGACCCGGCCGAACCTGGACGTGCGCGTCGGCGTGGCCGTGACGGGCAACGCCGTCACACCGCGCATTCGCCTGTTCTCGGAACCCGAGCTGTCCGAGATCGACAAGCTCAGCTGGCTCGTGATGGGCCGCGCCAGCGACGGCCTGGGCCGCACCGACACGGCCCTGCTGCAACGCGCCGCGCTGGCGCTGCTGGCCGGCGAAGGCGAAAGCGTCACCGACCAGTTCACCAAGGCGCTCGGCCTCGACCAGATCTCATTGCGCCAGAGCGACGGCGAAGTGCGCGAGACCGTCATCTCGCTCGGCAAGCAGCTCTCGCGCAACTGGTACGTGGGCTACGAACGCGGCCTGAACGCCACCGCCGGCAGCTGGCAGCTGATCTACCGCATCGCGCAGCGCTTCACGCTGCGCGCGCAATCGGGCGACGACAATTCGCTGGACCTGATCTGGACGTGGCGCTGGCAGTGAACGGCGCCCGCTCGTCGGCTCGGGAGCGCGTGCCAAAATCCGCCCCGCCCTCGCCGTAGTTCAATGGATAGAACGGCCGCCTCCTAAGCGGCAAATACAGGTTCGATTCCTGTCGGCGGGACCAGGCCCGCGTCTCAGCTTGCTGGACGATCTCGCAACGTGACGACGAGGGTGCAGCCGGTCCGCACATGTACGCACGGGCAAGGTTCAGAACGACTTGATCTCTTCCGACTCGGAATGGGTTGCTTGTTCATGACCAAACACCTCTGACGCAGCGGGCAGAGACGGGTCTGAGGCGGGCGACATGAACGGAACGGGTTTCGACGGCAGGCCTGCCGCTGAAGCTGCTTGCACGTGTTGGCTCTTCGGCGCAGCCTTGGCGTGGAGCACCAGGTACCCTGCCGCCACGAACAGCGCGATCAAGACCACCAGAATCGGGCGACCGGAGAGTTTGGATAAAAGCATGATTGCTCCATGGCGGCCCCTTCGATCCGGAACCGCGTGATGAGTGCTGGAACAGTCAACTTAGTCGGCGAGCGATTCGCTCAATATCCCTAGGCACGACGACATCATCCTGAAACCTAGGGAGGTCACGCCATGCGGCACCGTGCGCCTCACCCGGGCCGCTTCCTGGCCACTTCCATGATCGTCGTTGGCTCCGCGCTCATCTCGGCGGCGAAGAGGCGCTCGTCGGTGGCGCGCAGCCGGCGGCACACCTCGCGTCCCATGTTCATCTGGATGAGCGCGAACTGCTCGACGTCGCGCTCGAACAATTGCATCAGGTGATCCGGGCGCAGCTCGATCGCGCTGCAATCTTCGAGCGCCTTGACGGAGGCGCTGCGCGGCATCAGGTCCATCAGCGCCATCTCGCCGAAACAGTCGCCGCGATGGAATTCGTGCAGCCTGTACTTGCGGCCTTCCCAGCCCTTCAACACCGCTGCGCGTCCGCTCTCGAGCACGAACATGCCCCGAGCGTCGTCGCCTTCGCGAAAGAAGTAAGCGCCAGCGGGAACCGCCACGACGTTCGCGTGTTCGAGGAGCAAGCGCAGAACATCATCACGGATGGCGCCGAAGATCGGCATGCCTTGCAAGAGTTCGATTCGTGTTGCCAGCATCACGCACCTCCTGAGCTCAGGCGCAGATCAACGGGAGTGTAGGCGCGAGCAATCTGAAAGGAGCCACCAAGCCCGACTTGCCGCGGGGGTACTGGCTCAGTGCAGGTCGCGCTCCAGAACGATCGGCATTGCATATTCGCGGCCCAGCATGGCGCGCGCGAACAGGTAGTTGCTCCTGAGCCGTTCGTTGGCATTGGCGAGATCGACATGTCCTTCCCGGTCACACGGGAACGACAGCGCGCGCCCCTCTTTGAACAGCGACCGGAACCGGATCTCGTAGCGGGCAGCAACTGGCGCGGATGTGGATTGCAGCATGGTGATCTCCTGGATGGATCGAGGTTGTCCGTTGGGTTGCATCGGCGAGTGCGCGGGTTCAACCCATTTCGTTTCGTGCCGACCGATCGGTCTCGATCGCACCGCGCAGCCACGGATCGTGGCTTGGTTCACGCGGGCACGCTGAACGCAGGCGTCACGTAGGCGCAACTCAGGTGCAAGGCCGCGCCCCGCGCGCCCAGGAGAACCGAGATGACGATCGTGAGCACGCTCCAGGCTGCGCCGGAACTGGCAGGTCCCGGCCCCGGCTTCGCGCCGGTCTCGAGCCTGACCAGCGCGATCCGTGTGTTGCGCAACCTGTCGGGCTTCGGCCGGAAATCCAGGTTCGATCGTCTGCTCTCGCCACGCGCCGTCGCGCAGCGCATCGATCTGATGGGTGCCGATGGCACGACGATCACGGTCGAGGTCTCGGGCGTCGGCCGCCCGATGCTGCTGGTCCACGGCCTGGGCGGAAGCCACCACGATTGGGATGCGGCGGTCGAGCGCCTGGCGCACTCGCACCGCGTCTACACGCTCGACCTGGGTGGTCACGGCGCGCGCGCGGCGGTCGACGCCCGCCCGACCCTGCAGACGATGGCCCGCGATGTCGCGCTGGTGATCGAGCGGCTGATGATCGATCGCCCGCTGCTCGCCGGCCATTCGATGGGCGCGCTGGTCGTCATGCAATACCTGCGCGAGCACGGCAGCGGCCGCGTTGGTGGCGTCTGCTTTGTCGACCAGTCACCGCTCATCACGACCGATGCGCAGTGGCAGCTCGGCCTGTTCGGAACGCTCACGCGCGAGCAACTGCAGGGTGCGATGGTCCGGCTCGGTGCCGACTTCGTGGAAACCGTCGTCAGCGAAGCGGCGGCTTGCCTGGGCCGGTTCGGTCGCGCGGACCGCGGCGTGCTCGGCCGCCTGGTGCGCGGGCTGCTGGTGCGGTTTCGCGATGCGATGGGTGTGGCTGCGTTGCTGTCGATTCTGCAGAGCCTGGCCGACAGTGACTTCCGCGACGTGATCGGCGGCCTCTCGCTGCCGACGCTCGTGGTGCTCGGTGGCGAAAGCAAACACTATCGCGGGCTGCCGCTGGCCGCGTACTACCAGGCGGTGCTGGCCCATGGTGCCGTGACGACCTTTGTCGACTGCGGGCATTCGCCACACCGCGAAGCGCCTGCCCGGTTCGCGGCCGAGCTCGCTGCGTTCGCTGCCCGGCTTCAAGACTGACCGGGTGCGGCGCGCGCTGCCGCTCTCTCCACGTTTCAGGACCCGCACCGCTGCCGGCGCTGGTGTCAGCGGCCAGAGTTGCAGCTCCCGCTGGTGTCGCGGACGAAGCAGAACTCGCCCGTCAGGCTGGAGCTTTCCCACGGCACCTGAACCCGGCCGGTCTCGCGCGCCACGCCCAGGCGAACCTGCTTGAACAGCAGCTCGACCGGCAAGCCCGGCGACTGCATGCTGACCAGCAGGTGCTTGGTGTACAGGCTGTTCTTCTCGCCGGGGTTGTCGAGTGCGACGCCGCCCGGCGCTGTCGAGAACGCGACCATCGATCCGAGCGGCGCCTCGACCGGCGCCAGGCCGGCCGGCGTGGCGCCGCGAAACTTCAGACGCCGGCCGTCGGGACCGACGAGATCGGCGCCGGAGAACGGGTTGTTGCGGCAGGCGTCGAGGATCACGATGTTGATGCCTTGTTTCGTATCACCCAGGCGATCGAGCAGCTCGTTGAGGTCGGCGCTCTTCCCCACGACTTCGTCTTCGCCGCGAATTTCCGTGTCGACGGGCAGCAGGTAGTTGCGCCCCTTCAGCTGCAGGCCATGGCCGGCGTAGTAGACGACGCGCACGCTGGCCGATCGGGTGCTCAACGAAAACTGGCGGAACGATTCGATCAGGTCGCGCAGCGAGGTGTTCTCGCGCAGCAAGACCTCGAAGCCCAGCGCGCGCAGCGATGCGGCCACGGCCTGCGCGTCATTGACCGGATTCTTCAGTACACCCACGCGATACGCGCTGTTGCCGATCACCAGCGCGACCTTGCGCTCGCCGGCCACGGCCGAGGCGCCGGAGGCCGGCGCGAGTGTCGCCGCCTGGGCCACCAGGCCGGGCACACCGCTCGATGCGAGCGCCAGTCCCGCACACAGTCGACGCCGAGCGGCTTGCATGGCGGCTCCGGTCACGGCCGCGCCGGCAGCGCGTCGACGACGGCCACCGCATCGACGATCGGGCTCGCGGCCAGCTTGTCGCTGCTGACCGGCAGCTGCTGCTCGGGCACGCGAACGTAGTAGTCGCCGAGCTGGCCCGGGCCGGCGGCCAGGCTGCCGTGCACTGCGACCAGCAGCATGCGGATGTCGGTCTCGCGTGCATCCGCCTTGAAGTTCACCTTGAGGTACGGCCCCTTGTCGACCACGTTCGCGCGAAGCGCGCGGATCTCGGTCGGGTCGTCGCGCTCGGCCACCAGCGAGACGATCACGACGGTCTGCAGGGCGACGACGGCCATCGCGCCGGCGAAGGCCGGCCGCAACATCGGTTGCGGGAGCACACCCACAAGCCAGGCGCGCAGCCGCCCCAGCGGGGAAGTTGAAGCCGGCTGCCTCGCGCCCCGCGCTGCCAGGCGATCCGCACGGATGCGTTGCAGCGCGCGCTCCATGCCGATCTCGCTCGAGACCGCCGGAACGTCTTCATGCAGGCGTGTCTGCAGCGATTCGTACCACTGCAATTCGGCACGCGCCGACGGGTGCTCATGCAGATAGTCGTCGACCCAGGCGCGGTCGGCAGCGGACAGAGTGCCGTTGGCGTAGAACGGCAGCAGTTCGTCGAAGCGGGGTTTCATGATGCAGCTCCTGAAGCGCCTGCAGCGCCGGCGAGCGTGTCGCCCTCGCGCTGAAGCAGCAGGCGCAGGCAGTTCTTCAATTTCTGCCGCGCATGGAAGAGGCGTGTCTTCACGGTGTTCTCCGGGCAGGCTTGCAGCGAGGCGACCTCGGCCAGCGACAGTCCTTCATAGAACACCAGGTGCACGCACTCGCGGTGCTCGTTCGACAGCTTGGACATGCAATGACGGACGCCCTCGCTGCGTTGCTGGCCGGCCAGGATCTCGAACGCGCCCGGCTCGTCGGCCGCGACGGTTTCGGCCACGGCGTCGATGTCGTCGTGGATCGTGTCGGGCTTGCGCCCGCGGAACGCCATCAGCACCTTGTTGCGCGCGATCCCGATCAGCCAGGTGCTGAACTGCGATTCGCCGCGGAACCGTGCGGGCTGGCGCCACACTTCGTACAGGGTGTCGGACACGATTTCCTCCGCCTGGGCCGGGTCGCCGAGTTGCCTCAGCACGTAGGCGTAGAGCTTGCGCGAGAACGCGCGGTACAGCTCGCGAAACGCCGCTTCATCGGCCCGTTCGATCCGACCGAGCAGGCGGAGCACCTCGTCGTTGTCCATTCTTGATGCGCCGGGAGCGCCTGGGCTGAGGGTGGTGCGTACATGGTAGTCGCCTGGATTGCTCGTTGGGAGTGGGTTGCGCACGCGGCGGCGAACCCTGGTTTCACTCGCCGCGGAATTGAACACGGCGGTTTTCGGCGGCATGGGGGTCCAGATCGGGCAGCATCCCGCGCTGCCCCATGCCGACGGCCCGCAAACGGGCCGGGTTGATACCGTGCATCGCGACCAGGTACTGCTTGACCGAGTAGGCGCGCCGTTGCGACAACTGGTCGTTGTATTGCGCCGTCCCGACCGCGTCGGTGTGGCCTTCGATGGTCACCGGCTTGTCAGCCGGCAGCATGCGGATGCCGTCGGCGAGCGCGTCGAGTTGCCGGCGCGCCGCGGGCTGGATCTCTGCCGAGTCGAATCCGAACTGCACCGGCAGCGCCAGCGCCGACGGGCCTTTGGCCGCCAATGTGACGGCGACCTCCGTGGCCGCCGTGTCGTTGTCGACCGTCGCGACGCGCTCGGCCGGCGATGGCTTGCCGCCCTTGACATCGTCGAGCAGGCGCAGCGAACGCATCTTGATGACCGGGCGCGCTTCCGGCGTGCCGAGGATGCGCGCCACGTCGCCCGGGTTCACCGTTTCGGCGGCACCGTACACGCGCACGTCCTGCGCGAGCGACGGGCCGGCGAACAGCGTGAGGGCGAAGGCGGCGAGGATCGGGCGGCGGTGTGACATGGTGAAGGCCTCGAAGAGGGGTGGACTCCCGACTGGGTTGCAGGTCCGGCGCCAGAGGTTCATCCTTTTGTTCGCCGTCAGAAGGTGTGAATGAATCCGGCGTGCCCGTGCGGGTCGCCGAAACGCGCCCAATCAAGGCGCAAAGCACAGCCGTAGCTCGGGCTACGGCGAGCATTTGCAACGCCGAGTGGGCGTGTTTGGGCGGGCCGAGCGGGCATGTTGGATTCGTTCACACCTTCTCAGTGGAGCGTGGCCTCCATCAGCTCGTACGAGCTCGCTTCGCGCACCACGTTGCCCACGCGCGTCGAGATCGTCTGCTTGACGATGCGCTTGACCTCGGGCGCGTACCAGACGATCTGTTCAACGAGCACCGCGCTGCGGGCTCCCCCGCGGGTCTGAACCCCCTGGCCGCGCAACACCAGCTTCGTGGCGCGGAAGCGCCCGGCAGCGACCGTCACGTCCTCCTCGCCCTCGACGCTGGCCTTCATCGGCACCATCACCTGGTCGACGCGGCGCTGCTGGTCATGGATGACCTGGCCGGCGCGCAGCAGCCCGGAAGCCTGCAGGTAGGGGGCGAACTCGGGCGGCGCGAGGGTCCAGTCGGGCAGCGCATAGAAGCCCAGGCTGCGCGGCGCGAGTGCGGTGCGCACCTGCGCGTCGGAGGTCGTGGTCCAGGTCTCGGCGACGCCCTCGTCGGTGACCGCGTTGACGCGTGCCGTGACGTACAGGTCACCGAGGCGGAACTGGTCCTGCACGCGGTAGCGCCAGGTGTCGCCGGGGCGCGGCAGCAGCTCCGGGCGCGCCGCCTGCGGTGCCGCGGCAGCGACGCGCGCTTCGCTCGGCGCTGCCAGCGCGACCTGGGGTGCTGGAGCCGCTGCCGCTGCCGCGGCCGGCGCGAGCGCGGCCACGCGCGTCTGCGCCAGCGCCACGAAGCGGCCGTTCGGATACTGGCGCAGGTAGGCGCGGTATTCGTCGGCACGGTTCGATGCCTGGATGCTGTTCCAGAACGCCAGTTCGCCGGCTGCCTCCTGGTCCGGTGCCGGTGTGCGCGCGGCTGCCGCCACGCCGGGAACGAAGGAGAACTCGCCTTGCAGCGACGAGCTCTCCCACGGCACCTGCTGCTGCTGCGTGTCTTTCACCACGCCTTCGCGCACGCGCTTGAAGACACTCTCGACCGGCAGGCCCGGTGTGAGCAGGTGCTTGGAGAGGTAGATGGCATACAGGCTGTTGGCGCTGCTGCCGGTGCCGCTGTCGGCGGCGAGCTTGCCGGGCGCGGTGGCGAACGCCAGCAGCGTGCCGACGGGCGCGTCCATCTGCGCCAGGCCGCGCGGCGCCGCCACGGTCTTGCCCGCGAAGGGGTTGTTGCGGCAGGCATCGAGGATGACGATGTTGATCCGGCTGCGCGCCGCCGACATGCGCCCGAGGATGAAGCTCAGGTCGATGCCGCTGATCGGGATCTCGTCTTCGCTGCGGATCTCGGCGTCCACCGGGATCAGGTAGTTGCGGTCGCGCAGCTGCAGCCCGTGCCCGGCGTAGTACAGCACGGCGATGGTGTTTTCGTTGAGCCGGTTGCCGAACTCGCGCAGCGCGCCCAGCAGCGCTGTCCGGTCCAGGTTCTCGCGCAGGGTCACGTTGAATCCGGAGCGTTGCAGGCTCGAGGCGATCATGCGGGCATCGTTGATCGGGTTGTCCAGGGGGTCAACGCGATAGGCCGCGTTGCCGATCACCAGCGCGAGGCGCTCTTCGGTCGTGGCCAGGCCCCGCGCCGGCTGCGCGAAGGCCGCCGGCCAGGTCAGGGCACAGCACAGCAGCGCGACGATCGCGCCCAGGCGCCGGCAAAGCAGGCGTCGGCAAAGAAGGCGTCGGCAAAGACGTGCACTCGGCAGAAGGGCTGGTTTCATGGCATCTGCGCAGTCACGGGCCGCCCCCGTCATCACCCGGCTCGAGCAACAAGGAGCCGAAGGCCGCCGCCGGCGGCAGCGCGCCGAAGCAGTCGAATTGCGCGGCCTGCGTGGCGTCGCCGCACCACCACAGGCTGATCTTCTGCGGGCGGTCCGGTGCCAGCCATGTGGCGGCCAGCCGCTGCACCTCCAGGTCGGCCGGCGCCTCGATGGGCAACGGCGCCAGGTGTGCGAGTTCGACGTCCAGGTCGTCGGGGCTGAAATCGACGTCGAGCACCTTGCGACCTGCGGCGTCGATCGCGCGAAACCAGGCGCTGGCGGCCAGCACCGCCGCCAAGGTGTGATCCGGCAATGGCGCGGCAATCGTCAACGGAAAGTAGCGGCCGACACCGTCGACGCTCGGCATCAGCGCGCCGGCCCAGCCGGTGTCGCCGAGCAAGCCCGGCGCGAGCCAGTAGCGGCGCACCGGGGCGACCAGATAACGCGCCGGCCACGCGGCACCGAGATCGGCGCGCGCCCTGGCCATGCCGGACTGCAGCCAATCGTCCCAGGCGCGGATGAAATCGTCCGGCAGCCGCCGCGACACGAAGTCGCCGACGTGCGGCATCTTGCCGAACCAGCCGGGGGAGGCGCCCGAGCCTGGCGACGAACTCACAGCCGCTTCGGACATTGGAACTGCTCCAGCTCTTGGCGCATCAGCGGATTCAGCGGCGTCGCGCTGCGAACCTCGAAGCGTGCGGTGCGTCCTTCGACGTCGAGCACGAACTGTGCGCGGCCGGGCGCTGCGCCTGGCTCAATCCGCACCCGATCGAACAAACGAAACAGCGCCCAAGGCCCATCGAACACGAAGTCCGAGGCATTGCCGCCGGCGGTCGGCGTCATCTGAAGGTGCACGCGGCGGGCAGCGCCGGGCGGGCCCGGCCACTGGACGCTGGGCGCGTTCTTCTGTTCGCGGCCGAAGCGCATGGCTTGACCGTCGATCTCGAGCGTCAGCCCCTTCACGGCGGGGTCCAGATCGAGCAACCGGAACTCCAGCGACGTGCCCAACGCGCGGCCGCCATCGCGAAAGAACGCTTGCCGAATCGATTGGGCGCGCTGGAACTGAGGCAGCGACTCGCCGGGTTCGGCGTGTGCGCTGTCGGCGCGACGAAACGCCCACACACGTGTCGACGTGTCGACGTAGGGCGCAAGATGGCGTTGGTAGAAGCCATCGAGCAGGCCACCGGCCGCGAAGGTCTTGGCGAAGTCCTCGCGGGAGATTTCTTCGGTGCCGTTGCGCACGAGCGGATAGCGGCCCGCCGTGGCACGCGTGCAAGGCGTGGCCACCTCTTCGGCCAGCTGCCGGCCGAGCGGTACGCGAAGTGCCGTGAAGGCCTGGCTGGAACTCGTCTGCGCCAGCTGGGTGAGCATGTTGCGCACCGGCTCGGGTGTGCGCTGCGCTGCGACGCCGAGCTCGCGAACCACGTCGCTCGCCGGTGGCGCCGTCTGGCGCTTGACCGAGTCATCGACCGAGCTCAGGTACGAGGCGAGTCGCCCGAGCAGCGCCAGCGTCGCGTCCAGCGACGAGCTGGGGCCGGCGACGAACTGCCGCAGGGCGTCGAACTGCGGATCGACGAGAAGGTCGTCGGCGCGCGCCGGCGCGGCGAGCTTCAACGTGCCGACGCTGACCTCGCGGACGACGCCCCGCAGCACGGCCTGCAACGGCGAATCCACACGCGAGAGCAGCTGTGCCAGGTCAGCACTTGCCGCGAGCGTGGGTGTGGGGGCGAGGCGCAGGTCGTTGACAAACTCGCTCCACAGCCGGGTGTAGTCGGCGGTGTACAGGTGCTCGATGTCTTCGGTCATCCGCGCCTGCACCGCCGGTTCCAGCACGTTCGCGGCCGAGCTGCCGAGCACCCAGCTCTGCTCCCCGGCAAGCTGGCGCAGCACGTCTTGGGTGCGCGGGCGGAACGTCTGCTGAAACACCGCGCGCGAGTACAGGCCGGGTACGCCATGGCTGAGCGGCTGGCCACTCGCGCGCGTGAACACGCTGCGCGCCATCGGCCCTGCCGCGGTGTCGAGGGTGAAGGGCGCGACCTCTGCGCCGAGATCGAGCTGCTTCAGGCGGCCGTAGACCCGCTGCGCCAGCGGCACCCCCGCGACCAGCCGGCGGGCCTCGGCGACGATCTGCGGCTGGGCTTGCGACGGCGCGCCAACCTCGCCACCAGCGAGCAGGCGATCGAGGTGTTGGCGCAGTGCGTCGCGATCGTCCGCGCTGACCGATGCGGGCAGGCTGAGGTCCCAGTCTGCCGAAAGAAACGAGCGCAGCGCCGCCCGGTCGAAGTTCTTGCCGCCGAACAGCATCTGGTAGGCCTTCAGATCCTCGTAGAGGCGTTCGGTGTGGTCGCGGTCGCCGGCGCGCAACCGGTCTTCGAGCCGCGCGGCGATGCGCGGGAGGAACGCTTCTTTCAGCAGGCGCTCGTAGGCGTCGTGCGCCGCGGCGCCAAGCATCTCGACCTCGTTCAGGCGAACATTCAGCCACGCGGGCCACGGGCCGGTCGTGGTGCCACGGGCCGGAACGAGTGCGCGCAGCGACTGCATCGGCGGCAACAATGCGGCGAGATCGGTGCTCGGCGTGCCTTTCGCCGCGGCGACTTCACGCCCGAGCACCGTCACCCGATCGGCGATCGCGCTCAGGTGCGCCCGACCGTTGCTGTAGGCATACCACGACAACCCGCCGGCGGCGACGACGAGACACGCGGTCGCGCCGGTCAGCCCCCACGCGAGCAGCGCGCGGCGCCGCTGCCAGCGCAGATTGGTACCGGCCAGGCCAGCTTCCTTCAGCACCACATCGCGCAGCATCCGCGTCACGAAGAAGGCCTTGGCGCTCGAACGCGGCGGCAGAACGATCCGGCCCGACAGGCCGAGCGCGCGGGCCAGCCCGCCGATCGCGCGGTCCATCGGCGTGCCTTCCTGCGTCGCGCTCGTGAAGTACAGGCCACGCAGGAACGGGCGCGGCCCGTCGCGGGCTTCGCCGAAGATGACCGGCAGCAACTCGAGCAGCGTCTGGTGCAGGACACGCCACTGCTGCGGGAACGCGTAGATCGCGGCGCGCCGGTCGCGATCGTTTTCGGCCTGCAATCGATCGATCAGGCATTCGTCCAGGCGCCGTTCGAGGGCGGCGAGATCGCTGGGCATGCGCGCCAAGGGGTCGTCCGAGGTCTCGTCGGTGTCGTACGGGAAGGTCACGCCCCAGACCTGCGCGCGCTCGTCCTTGTCGAAGTCGGCGAAGAACTCGACGAAGCCGGCCAGCAGGTCGGTCTTGGTGACCATTACGTAGATCGGCAGGCGGATGCCCAGCCGCGCGTGCAACTCGTCGATGCGCTCGCGCAGTTCGCTCGCATGGGCCAGCCGCTTGGCCGGGTCGGCCGTCAGCAGATCGCTGACGCTGAGGGTGAGCAGCACGCCGTTGATGGGCCGGCCCGGCCGGTAGCGCACCAGCAGGTCGAGAAAGCCGAGCCAGGCGCCGCGGTCGGCAGCACGGTTGCTGTCCTGCGTGGTGTAGCGGCCGGCGGTGTCGATGAGCACGGCGTCGCTGGTGAACCACCAGTCGCAGTTGCGCGTGCCGCCAACGCCGCGGATCATCTTGCCGCCGATCTGCGCCTCGAGCGGGAACTGCAGCCCGGAGTGAACGAGCGCCGTCGTCTTGCCGGCTCCCGGCGCACCGATGATCACGTACCAGGGAAGTTCGTAGACATAGGGACGCCCGCCGAATCGGGAACCCTTGCTGCCGACGCGGCGGCGCTTCAGCAGCGCGACGGCCCGTTCGAATCGCTCGCCGATCACCTCGACTTCCTTGGCGCCGGGCGCAGCCGCTGCGAATGCCGCCGGCGCGGCGGCCTCGGCCGGGCCGCGCTCTTGGCCCGCGGCGGCCTCGGCCGGCCCGGCCAGCCCGTCCATCAGCCGTCGGTTGTTGCGCCCGGCCCGCGCAGCGCGCCACAGCACATGGGCGGCCGCGAGCACGAGCACCGCGGTGACGGCGATCCAGCGCGCGCGCTCGCCGGCCAGTGGGGCCACACCGCCGATCGCGATCAGCGGCCCGACGAACCAGACCAGCGCGAGCGCCGACGCCACGCCGGCGACCGTCGCCCCTGCGCGAATCAACGGGTGTGCGGAGCTGCGGTTCATGGTTTCTTGTGGGGGGTGACGCGGTCGTGGCGCTCAAGCGTCGGGCCGCACCAGCTGCAACTCGATCTCGATGCGTCGGTTCTTCGCCTGCTCGGCGGGCGAGCCGCCGCGCACGCGCGGTTCGACATCGGCGCGACCCTCGGCACGCGCACGATCGGGTGGCAAGCCCTGCTGGACGAGGCCCTCGAGCGTGGCCTGCGCGCGTGCCCGCGACAGGTTCCAGTTTGACGGGAACTGCAGCGAGCCGGTGGGGGCGCTGTCGGTGTGCCCGATCACGACGACCTGGCCCTGCAAGCCACTCAACGCGCGCGCGATGTGCCCCAGCGTTTCGAGCTGGCGTGGGTCGATGCGCGCACTGCCGGCCTCGAACAGCGTGTCGGCCGGCAGCGCCACGACCGACCGCAACGGTTCGTCGCGCACGTCGATCGCCCCGCGGGCAATGTCGCCCTGGAGCAGCGGTGCCAGGCGCGGCTTCGAGGCGACCGCGGGGCGCTCGACCCGCAAGCCGGCCGTCAGGTCGTGAATCTGCCCGAAGACCGGCTGCGCGAGGCGGGCGAGCTGCGCGTTCACCAGCAGAACGCTGCCCAGCACGAGAGCGGCACCGACCGCCAACACCGCCCATACCGGCAGGCCGGACAGATCCTTGTTGCCGCGCGTGGCCACGCCCTCCCAGTGCAATGCGAGCGTGCGCACCGGTTGCCGCTGCGCGTCCGGGTGGATGGAGCGCAGCAGATGCCCGGCGATCGCATCGAGCTGTTCGCGTCCGTTCGGCGTGCCGCGAAAGCGGCCTTCGAAACCGAGTGCGAGGCAGATGTAGAACAGCTCGAGCAGGTGCCGATTCGCCGTGGCGTCCTGGCTCAGGCGATCGAGCAGCTTGAACACCTTGTCGCCGCCCCAAGGCTCGTCGTGAAACGCCTGCAGCAGGTTGGCCCCGGCCCACACGCCACCCGCGCCCCAGGGCGTCGCATCGATCACCTCGTCGATGAAGGTGCAGAGCAGATAACGGGCGGCGCTGATGTGCTGCGCCGACACGCCGGCGCCGGCGGCCAGGGCCTCGAACTCGCCGATCCGCTCCAGAAGATGGCGTCGCAAGCCCGCCGGGTCGGCGTGCGCGGCGGTCGCACGCAACTGCGCCACCAGCGCGAGCAGCACACTGGCCGAACCCAGCAGCGGGTTGACCCCCGCGACGCGTCGCTGCAGTTCGGCTGCCGCGCCGGACTTGGGCGGGCGTGCCTTCTCGGGGCGCGGCAGCACCACCGTGGCCTGGCCGCCGGGTGCGGGCATCCGGATCGTGTGGCTCGCGTCGAGCGCGATGATGGTGCGGTCGTCTTCGGCCATCATGGTGTTGTCGATGTCGTACCCGGGCTGCGAAGCCGCATCACTTATCGGAAGCGCCCGCGTCGCGCAGGAACCGCTCGCGCTGCGATGGGGTTTCGAGGTTGCGCGACACCTCGACGAAAAAGTCCTGTCGGCTCCCGCCCGGCGTCGCCGCACGCTTGGCGACCACGCGTGCGATCGGGCCGATGTAGGGTGTCAGCAATTTCATCGCACGATCCACGTCTTCGGGCGTGACCGACGGGCCCGGTGTCGAGGCCGCCGAGACGGGGGGAGCGCTTGCAGGCTCGGCCGACAAGACCCGGGCGCGCCCGGTCACGGCACGTGAGAATGCTTCGCGGTCGGCCTCGCTGTCGAGCGATCCGAACAACTCGAGCACCAGGGCATCGACGTCCTTGCAGGTGCGCGCGGCGCGCCGTACCAGCACCTTCGCGACCGGGCCGATGAAGCGCGCCAGCTCGATCTCGATGCCGCCGAGTACCGGAATGCTCCAGTCGCTCGGCGGCATCGTGCTGCTCGGAAACGAGGGCGACTTGGGAGCCGACGGCGTGCCGGGATCGACCCCGACCGGCCGCACGACCTTGGTAATGATCGTGGTCTCGGAGATCGTGTTCGAGACCGGATGCGCGTATTCGGCCAGCAGAGCTGCACGGAACTCGCCGGCGCTCTGAAAGCGCTGGGCCGGCGTCTTCTCGAGCGCGCGTGCGACGACATCGTCGTAGCCCGGCCAGCCGCGCGAGTGCGGGACCTGCGAGGGCGGTATCGGGTCGTCGTAGCAAACGTCGTGCATGATCGCTTCGGGCCGGCCGCGAAACGGTGCTTTCCCGGCCAGCAGCTCGTAAAGCAGCACGCCCGCCGCGAAGATGTCGATGCGGTGGTCGACCGGCTCGCCCAGGTAGTACTCGGGCGCGATGTAGCCGGGCGTTCCCAGCAGCATGTTGGTGCGTGTGCGGTCGGAGGTTTCGATCCGCGCGATGCCGAAGTCGGCCAGCTTGATGCGGCCGTTCTTCATGATGATGATGTTGGCGGGCTTGATGTCGCGATGCCAGACCGAGTTGTCGTGCGCGAACTCGAGCGCGTCGAGCAGCTGCGCCATGATGCTGACGGTGTCGCGCTCGTCGAAGTGGGTGCCTTGCGACTGGTACTCGCGCAGCGTGTTGCCTTCCACGTACTCCATGGCGATGAAGGCGTACTCCTCGTCTTCGCCGTATTCGTAGACCGCAACGATGCCCGGATGATTGAGCGTGCCGGCCGCCTGCGCTTCGCGGCGGAAGCGCACCGACAGGGACTCGGCCCGTTCGTCGTCTTCGATCAACTCCTTGCGGATGGTCTTGATCGCGACCGGCCGCTTGATGACCGGGTCGCGACCCAGGTACACGATTCCCATGGCACCCTTGCCCAGCACCTTGGAGATGGGGTATTTGCCGAGTCGTTGTGGAATGTTCATGGCAACGGCGGGGCCGGGTCGCGGACCATCAGCTCTCCAGCATCTTCATGGCCCTGACGAGGCTGGTGCGCATGCGGCCGATGGATCGCGTGAGCGTGCCGACCTCGTCGCGCGAGCTGCGCTTCAACTCCGGAAGGTCGAGCTCGCCGAGGCTGACGCGATCGGCGAATCGCGAGAGCTCGCCGATCGGGCGCACGACGATCAACACCAGCATCACGTTGAGCATGATCCCGATGACGACGAACACGACCGCGATCGACGCCATGAAGACCTTGAAGGCGCGCTCGGCACGATCCAGCGGCACCTGCGTCGGCACGGAAATGATCTGCGCGCCGACGGCCTCGTTGAGGGTCCAGCCGAAGCCGTTGGCCGGCCCGTAGCGCTCGATCATGGTCTTGGGCGCGGCGTCCACCGTGCTGTGGCAACGCAAGCAGGCCGCATTGCCGATGCGGATCGGACGCGCGACATAGAACGAACGCCCGGTTGGCGTGTCGCGCTCTCCGACGAGTTCACCCAGATCCTTGTTGGACCGGAACTGCGTGACGAGGTCAGTCTCCCAGTCGACCGCTCGGTTGCGAGGGTTGGTCGGGTTCAGCACCGCTTCCTTGTAGCCGTATTCGGCGTGCTTCTGGCGCAGGTCGTTGAAGACCTCGGTAGCCGAATAGGCGGGAACGGACTGCGGCAGGAAGGTGTACTTCATCTGCGTTTCAAGCAGCGGCCCGACCTGGGTCGAGGTGTACCCGCGCGCGGCAAGCGCCGCATCCATCAGGAGACGGGCGCTCCCGGCGATCTCGTCGCGCGCGTTGCGCTCCAGCAGCGTCCATGAGATGCGGCCCGTCGCTGCAAGCCCGATCGCGAAGATCAGCAGGAAGACGAGGTTGAACTTGAGCAGTAGCTTCACGGTGGTCTCCACTATTGAGCCGAGGGCGACGATGCCGCCTCGCCGGCCGGTCGCGCGGTCGCGGGCAGGGGGCCGGGCATCGAGGGAGCCCGCGCCGCACTGACCACGGGCTTCTTCTTGTACTTCTCGGGAAACAGGACCGGATCCCACTCCGGGTGCGACGCCAGGCCTGCGACCAATGCCGCGCGGAAAGCCGGGTTCCTCGCCTTGGCACGCCAGCGCTGCACGAGTGGGCGCCGCAGCCAGGGCTCGGCGTTCAGCCAGGGCTCGACATCGGCGTAGGTGAAGTCGGGCGCCTCCTTCGGCTGCACCGCCTGGTTGCGATAGCGCTCCAGGCGCAGCGGCAGCGAGTCGCGAAAGACCCGCGGCATCCCTGCGACAAACGCCTCGGTCGAACCCGTATGGACGGCGCCTCGTGCACCGGCCTTGCGCCGGTAGTAGCCGCCGGACTTGAGCGACACGCCGCTCGCCTGGTCTTCGGTGAGCCTGACCTCGCCGCGTTCGACGAAGAGGGTCGTCTCAGTCGGCGTTTCGGCAAAGACGACGACGCCGGCGTTTGGCGGCATCGTGAACAAGGGCGTGCGCAATTCGAGACCGGACCCGTCAGCCGCACCGGCTTTCGAGCCCGTGACCTTGCACCAGCCGTTCATGACGAAGAGCCAGCGTTCGGGCTTCTGTCGACCGGCCGAGGCGTTGATCATCGCGCGTGTCGCCGGGCCGAACTGGATGACCGACAGATCGGTCAACTCGAGTTGCATGAAGCCGGATGCCCCCGTCTCGACGATATCGCCCGACTCGAGCCGCACACCCTCGTTCGCGTAGAGGCGAGATGCGCCGCGATAGATGAACGCGTCGCCTTCGAGGATCGTGATCGTGCCGCTCAGGTCAGCGGCCCAGGCGCACCAGGGCGCCAACATCACTGCAGCCAGGACAAGTCTACGAAGCATCGCGACCACCTCCATCGAACGGACCTTGCCGCAGGTTCATGAAGAACATGACGGCGGATCCGCACCGACAACCAGGTTTGGCTGCGCCCTGCCGGGGAACCGCCAACGCAGGCCGCAGACACGCACCGCCGGGCGTACAGACCAGCGGTAGTAACATCAGATTACGCCCTTTCGACTGGAAAGAGGACGGTGATCGCACACCATGTTAGGGATTCAGGTCATGTCCCAATCCGGCGTGCCGCTCGGCACGCCGCTGGCAGCCGTGTTCGGGGACGCCGGCGGCGACATCGGCCGTGGGGCCGACTGCACACTGGTTCTGGCCGACCCCGAGCGTCGCATGTCGCGCCGCCACGCGCTGATCACATGCCGTGATGGCCGCCACTGCATACGCCAGGTCGGTAGCCATCTCGCGGTTGAAGTCGATGGCGTGCCGCTTCCACTCGACGTCGACGTTCCCCTCATGCCCGGTGCCCAGATCCGCATCGGCGCCTATGTGCTGCGCGCTGAGTACACGTCGTTGCTCGCAGAAGTTCCTCCGCTGCCCGCGGATGAGCCCGCGCTCCTCGACGACGAGCCTCTCGCCGCGAGCGACCCACTCGCAGCTGAAGTCGATCTGATCGTGGGCGACCCCACGGGGGCCGGACAGCGCCCGGCACCGACGGCTTCGGCATCTGCGCAGGGGGCACAGGGCGTGCAAGCGCTGAGCGCCCCCGAGCTGTTCGCGGCCTTGTACTCCGGCCTCGGCCTGCCCACGCCGGCGCCTGCCGAGCAATCCGCGCAGGCCTTGAACCACATCGGCGGTCTTCTTCGCCACTCGATCGAGGGCGCGCTGTCGCTGCTCGCGACCCGATCGATCGCCAAGCGCGAGCTGGGGGCCACCATGACCCTGCCCCAACCCAGCGAGAACAACCCACTGAAATTCGCCCCCGATCTCGACACCGCGCTGGCGCACTTGCTGCGGCCGACGCCGCGCGGCTTCATGCCGCCGCTGGCCGCGGTGGCCGATGCCTTCGACGACCTTCGTGCTCACGAGGTCGCGGTGCTCGCCGGCATGCGTGCTGTGCTGGTCGACGTCCTGTCCCGCTTCGACCCAGCGTCTCTGGGCAGCGAACTGGCTCCAAATTCGGCCTGGGGGAGCCTGCTTCCCGGCGGCCGCGAGGCGAAGCTTTGGGCGCAATTCCGCGAGCGCTACGCGGAGCTCGCGCGCGATGTCGAGGGCGACTACGACACGCTGTTCGGCCGCGCCTTTCGCGAGGCGTACGAGACGCAGCTCGCGGAGCTGGCGCGCTCCTCGTCGCGCAGCGCAGGGTGGTCGCCGTGACCGGCGAGGCGGAGCCGATCTCCGTACCTGCCCTGCCCTGACCCTCGCGCCCACCTGGCGGCGGGGCCGCCTGCCCGCTTGATGGCGATCGGCGCTCAGCGACGGCAAAAAGACATGAACCGTTCGGGCGCCGGGTGCAACTCAGGGGGGCGACAAGCAGCCAGTCCTGGGTCAGCATCCCCGGTCGGCGACTTCGATCCTTGAGCAGAGGGCGCGATGAAGCACTTGATTCTCCTCTCCGGTTTGTGTGCAGGCCTGCTGTGCGGATGCGCGGATGTGCGCATTGCCGAATACAAGCGCCCGGATGCGCCCGTCAAGTCCTCATGGTCCCGCCAGCCCGAGGCCACGTTGTCGGCTTCCGGCACGATCTCGCCGCAGTGGTGGACGCAGTTTGGCGATCCCTACCTCGACTCGCTCGTGGCGAGCGCGGTTGCAGGGAACTTCGACCTGAAGATCCTGGCCGCTCGCATCGAGGTGGCCAACGCTCAGATCGGCGAAGCACGGGCGGGCGCCTTGCCGACGGTGGACGTCGGTGCCGGCGCCAGCCTGCAAAAGACCACCGGGCAGAAGTTTTCCAAGCAGTTCAACCTGGGCACCCAGGTCAGTTGGGACATCGATGTCTGGGGCCGCGTCAACAAGGGCGTGGAGGCGCAGACCGCTGAATTCCATGCGACCGAGGCGGATTGGCGCGCCGGGTATCTCCAGCTCGTGTCGAGTGTCTCGACCACCTACTTCCAGATCCTGCAACTCGACGAGCAGATCGATCAGCAGCAACGTGCGCTGACCAAGAACCAGCAGATCCTGCGCATCTACGAAGGGATGCGCGACAACGGCCTGTTGCCCGCCACGCAAGTGCTGCGGCAGCGTGCAGAGATCAACCGGCTGACCAAGGATTTGCTGGAGCTACGCCGATTCCGCCAGGTGGCCGAGAACGCGCTGGCCACGCTGCTCGGTGTGCCGGCCGGGGACTTCAAGGTCGCCACCGGTCGGCTTCAGGAGCGCGTGCGAATCCCGCCGGTGCCCGCCGGGCTGCCCTTGGAACTGCTCGCCCGCAGACCCGACATCGTTGCCGCCGAATTCCGGGTGCTGGAGTCACACGATCTCATGGGGCAGGCCAAGCTTGCGCAACTGCCTTCGATCAGTTTGACCGGCCGCGGAGGCACCGCCAGTTTCGCGCTCGGCGACCTGCTGAAGTCCTTTACCTTCGGGCTCTTGCCGAGCATCAACCTCCCTGCCCTCAATCCGGGTATCAAGGCACACGCCAAGACCAGCGAAAAACAGGTCACCGTCGCCGAACAGGACTACCGTCGCACGGTGATCGCTGCGTTCGAAGAAGTCGAGAACGCCCTGGTGAACCTCGACGCGCACCGGCAGCAACAGGTGGAGTCGCAGATGCAGGTCGATCAGCTGAAGCTGGTTTCGGCGCAGACCGAAGTGCAGCTCCAGGCCGGCGTCGTTTCGCAACTCGACGTGTTCGAGACCGAGCGTTCGTTGCTGGCAGCGCAACTCGCGTTGCTGGCCGGTCACCAGCAGGTTCTTTCCGACACGGTGACGCTTTACAAGGCGCTCGGTGGCGGCTGGGCGCCCCTCAAGGTCGCGAATGCAAACCACTGAGAGGCCCTCGCCCCGGATGGCACGCGAAGAACGGATCGGTGGCATGCAGGCGACCCATCACGATCTCGACATCGTGCTCAAGCCCCTGTCCCGACCGGAGCTGGGCGAGATACGCATCGACGGCAGCATGTTCGCCGTTGGGCGGACCGAGCCGCCCTTCGCCTCTTACGCGTACGACATTCTCGAGATGCTGTCGCGCCGCCACGCCAGGATCTTCTGCGAGGAGGGCGCGGTCTACCTTGCCGACCTGGAGAGCCGGAACGGGACGACCCTCAACCGCGCCGCCATCGCACAGGCGCCGTGCCGGCTGCGCGACGGCGATGAAGTCTGCTTCGGTGGCGTGCTCTCGTACCGCGTGGAGATCGCGCCCCGCTCAGGCCAGCCTCGACGCACCGCCGAAGGCTTCAGCCTCACGCTCACGCCTGCAGCCGCCGGTACCGACCTTCAGCCGATCGTCATCACCCGCTTTCCGTTCCTCGTCAGCAAGAACGACGCGGCGTTTTCGAGGTACGGCAACGAGCACGCTCGACAGCTGAGTTTTCTGTCGCGGCGCCATGCGCACATTTTCCGGAAGGACGGCGGCGCCTGCATCGAGGATCTCGACAGCTCCAACGGCACCTTCGTCGACGGCCTGCGCCTGCAGGAGCACCCGGTGCCCCTGGAGGACGGCATGCTGCTCGCTTTCGGCGGCGATCATTTCACCTACCGGGTCGGCATCAGCAACGAATCCGGAACAGCGCCCACCAGCCCTGGTTCCGGTGCACAGCTTCCCCAGAACAAGCCTGCCGAGCGAAAAACCGCAGACGCCACGCCCGCCGCCAGCGACAAGACGACGTTCGTGGTGGCCCCGACCTCGTTTCTCGAGATCTTCTGCGTCGATGCGGAGCCGAACAAGAGCATCGAGACAACCGGCCCGACATTGCCCGACGTCCCGGCCAAGGAACCCGCCCGGCGCAGAACGCGCAGCCGAAGCGTGGTGCTGTTGTCCGAACTCGTGGCCCTCTTTGCCGGCGCCGAGCAGGGTCGCACGTGGCGCAGCTGGTGGAAGGGTGCAGCGATGGCGGCCGTGCTGGGCGTGGCCGCCTTGGCGCTGTACCTGCAGGGCGCGTCCGAGCGCGAACTGAAGGACGCCGTCGCGCGCGGCGAGTATGCGCAGGCCGCGACGCTTGCGAACCAGTACCTCGAGCAGCGTCCGGACGATGCCGAACTCAAGGCGCTCGCCACCGAAGCCGCCCTCAAGGCGAACGTGCCTGCCTGGCTCACGACATTGCAG